>JGI24651J20071_1000001_pt1 | contig 218849 bp, 90 predicted proteins | sample MalvirmetagMSP91_FD_20071 | JGI IMG/M metagenome (IMG submission 20071)
CCCGCCGGAGCGGGTCTATCTCAAAACGGGATTTCATCGTCCATAGCGTAACCGCCAGCACTAGACCCACTACCAACCGTAGTCCCGCCAGACTGATAACCTCCACCGCTAGACGATCCGGCGCTGTCTAGCATGACCATTTGACCGCAGAATCCTTGAACGACGACTTCCGTTGTGTATCGGTCGTTACCGTCTTTGTCCTGCCATTTGCGGGTTTGAAACTTGCCGCTTACAAAAACCTTGCTTCCCTTGCGAAGATACTGTTCCGCAACGCCAGCAACAGGCCCCCAAATAGTTACTGGAACCCATTCGGTTTTTTCACGCTTCTCGCCAGTGTTGCGGTCTTTCCATTTTTCGTTAACGGCAAGTCGGAGATTGGCGACTTTGCTATCGCCTACTGTTCTGACTTCCGGGTCTGCGCCTAGATTGCCGATGATGTCTACTCTATTCAGCATATCCCACCACGTCCATCAACTCCTCAATAAATTCATACGCGTTCTCGATAACCTTATCCCTCTGGTAAATTGTTTCTGGACAATGAATATCGTTTTGGTCGCGGAATTTCTCCACGATATTTTTTAGGCGGGTTTCTGTATCTTCCATTAAGCCCCTACGCCGTCACATGCTTGACAGCCCACATGACCGCCTCTTCAATTTTTGTCTTTGCGATTGACATTTCGCGGCTTGATCCCGTTTCATCGAAATATTCAAGAAATTCCGCACCCATGTCTTTGATCTTAGCCATAGTCGCTTTTTCATCGTCTCTCAGAACGCGATACTTGTGTCGAACAGTATTGTTAACCGTTCTCGCATCGCTTGTGCTGTCTACTGCATCCATATTCAAGCCCCCAACATTCCAAGTTTCATTTCATGCGTGATGCCGCGAATGAACCAATAAATATTCTGATACGTTGCCTTCACGGATTGCGACTTGTTCGTCGTATATCCTCGCACATTGAAAACAGCGGGCTTACCTTTCTCTGCCGGTGTAATGCTTACCAACTTCATGCTAGAAAACGGTTGCCCTTTCGTGCGACCGATATGACGCCGCGATGTGCGTTCAATCGGTGCAGGTTCAGGTTTATTGGCGCGGCGTTCGTTTGCGCGTCGTTGCTGGCGTGTCATCTTACTCACAGCGGCACCTCATCATCATCAATATCCGGTTTATCAGCTTCTTCTACCATCTTTTTCAACTCATCCATATGCGGTTTAACTGCCTCCCTTTTATCGGCGTTCTCTCTCCACCACTGAGTAAACGCGTCCTTCCCCTTCATAGCTGCGTCCTTGGCTGATTGCAAAGCGGCGTCTGGGTCAAACCGTGGATCTGCTTTTCCACCCATCACAAGAGGCTGGATTGTAACCGTGCCCTTTTTACCACGTGTCTTTGTAAGCTGCAATGCACGAGGCTTATCTAGTCCCTCCATGTGTGAAACCCGAATCCCGCCCACCGCAGCGCCCGCCCATGTTACGGTCGGGTCATTGTAGATCGTGCAATGCATACCAACCCATTGCGCCGCATTTGGCCCCCAGATTGAGGCAAGGCAACGGGCGGCGGTTTTGCAAGGCTTCCAGGGTTTATTGTCGTCGCCATCGAAGTAAACCCAAATCGGCTGCTCGCCATCACTTACCTTTACGTCACGAATACGGATCGTCATAGGTCCGGTGATAAGGCTATCGGCGTTGAGTTGGTCACTCTTGGGGGCGATTGCTTTGGTTACGTCAGTTGTCATTTTCTTGCCTCCTTTTAATTTCCCGAGCCGCGTTCCATTTAAGATCGTATTCCATATCTGTTTGTCGCGTCATCCAGTTAAGAAAACCTTCCTCCACATCAGGCCATTTATATCCTCGAAACTTTCCGATTGTGCATTTAGGCATTATCTTTGGCTCTTTAGTCCACGAGACCATTTGCTTTCCAGTGATACCTTCATCAAATAGCGCTTTCAAAATCCATGCCGTAACATATGCGTCAGGGCCTGCCCTATGCGCAGGTTGCGTCTTTTCGTGCTCTGGATTGATCTTTCCTTGATCTTCAAGCCAATACCGCAATCCACCGTTGCTATGTGTTGGCGCATCCGGCCAAACCCGTAGAGCGGCCTTATATGTGCAGATGAAAGGTTTAGGCGTAGAGAAGAATTTCAACTCAAAGTCTGCATTATGTGCGCAGAAAACCGTTACATTGTCATCGTCCATCGTATCAACATCAAACGGCGGCATTCCGTCGCATTCCGACTTACTGATATGATGCACCGCGCGAACGTCTGGTGGCATGGCGTCCACACCACAAAGCCAAGACATGTATTCGCCAACGCTTCCGTCACCTACATCATAGTCACAATAAGCCGCCTCACATACTTGTGCGACAGGCGGTTCAAATCCTGTAGTCTCGAAGTCAATTACTCGGACGATGCTCATTCAAAATATACCTCCGTCTCTGGTTGTTCTCGCTCAGTCTCAATCACAACGCCAGCATTAGCCAACCGCTCTTGATACTCGAACATTTTATCCTGCACTTGCTTTTCAAATCCAAGCGCGGCCTCGGTAATTGCCTCCTGATATTTCTCATCACGTCCGCAGCGAATAACCCACATAGGCATACCGCCGCAATAGCTGATATAGTCGATGTAATCCCATCCCGTGACCATTAGTCCAGTCTGCAATTGCAGCATGTGTTCGGTCGGGATTTCATTGTCTGTGATGACTTGAAGTTGGTATTTCTGACGCCTGCTCTTGCACTCAATGCCGAAATTACTCATCACGCCAGCGCCATCTGGACTATAACCAATGGTCACGCCGCCAATGTCTCGCGTGATGAATCCCAATTCATCTACGGGTTCATAGTGTTCGGAATATGCGTCACGGGCTTTTACCTCGTCCACATGACCGCGCAGCATGTCGTCTGACACGTATTGAGGCTCGGTGTATCCGGTGATGCGTTGCGCGGCCAACTCATATACGTGGGTGCGGGTTTTCTCGTTGTTGGCGATCTTGAGTGTCGGCGTCAGGATCAAATTAACCTCTGACGCGGTTAGAAGTCCGTTGCGGGCTTCATGCCATTCGGGGGAACCTTGTTCGACGTTATGGATGGTGCATTGGGGGTGCATTATTTTTCCTCCGGTTGGGTGGGGAGCGGCATCCAATGGGTTGGTTCGGCAACAATACTGTCGCCATGCGTTTCGGAGTTTCCTATAATCCACCCTTTAAGCGGGTCGTGGAATCCTATAGCCGACCTGTCAAACGCGTAATTTGTCTGGTAGGTTTCACCTTCATCCCAAAAAACTCCGCCACCAACCAACACGGCTGGTCCAGTGTTTATTCCCTTACCGTGCGGGGCAGTCTCAATTGGTTGCCATTCCATCCTCATCGCCTCCTATGCGATCAATTAATTCCTGCCACGTCTTACACCCATACTGAGCCGCTGTCAATGCCTCTGATTTTTCGCGTGAAACGTTGCAACCCTCTGCAACTATGGCCGCGCGTTCGATCACTTCATCAAGGGTCAAGTCGTTCGCCATTACACACCCTTACCGCATCATCGGCAGACCTACAGAAACCGCTCAAACCACCGTCGCGCGAAACTGCTTCATGCCATCTTAGTTGTTCTTTAGTGGCTCTGCCTTTTGCGGTTTTAATCTCCCACGACGCAAACCGCGCGAACGTTTGCCCAACCATATCTTTCGTGATTTCAGTCGGAACCCAACCGATCCGATCCGCGCTACCCTTCATTAAACCGAAGTCAATGAATCTCGGGTTTTCCAAGACAACGTATCGTTTACCGTTTTTCGTATATTCTTCGGTTTTCTTACCGGACCATGCTTTTCCGACGTTGTTGCGGAACGACTTTCCGCCTGCCCTTGAAATGGCTAGGGCGGCGTCGTTTGATACGTTGGCCTCTGATCGTTTCATACCTTAATTTTCGCTCCGTCTCTGGTGATAACTACCATTACGCGCCCATCGCGGCGGACAATTTTACAGTCACGCGGCGTTAATCCCCGGCTCTTGCAGAATGACTTAGCTTGTTCCGCCGCGTCTTCTGCATCTGGCGTTTGGAATGGTTCGAAGCCTACATTCATCAATCGTCACGTCGAGAAAGAAAGAACGATCCGCATGGAGACATAACGCTAAAGCTGGATTGATGAAGTTTACGACACAGAAACTCGCCTAGGTCTTTAGCTTTTTCTGTGATATCCTCTTGGTCAGTCGGAAACCTAGCGTAGTTTATCATGGTGACTTTTACGCCTTTTTCTTGACCTCCAGTATATACATACTCACATTCAAACACACTAACGCATAAACCTGACAAGCAATATTCGGAGCAGTAGTGCTTTGCTAAATCTGAATTACCCGCGATGTAAATGTCCGCTTGTCCATATTCGCATTGAATTTCTGTGAATTCTTCTTTCATTTCCACTTCTCCTCGCAAAAGAACCCGCAATCTAGGTCCATTGATTTCAAGTCTTGCCCTTTTGCATGTTCTGGCAATTCATCAAGGAACATTCTTTCTCCGTTCCACCTAACCAATTTAGCCCCAATATCTCTTGACACTTCGCAAAGATGATTGAACCTTTCCGGCGAAATTCTCCTAATAAGGTTCCAGTAGGTCGCGCTAGTAGCCTTTACACACCCAATGCAGTTTGCGTTTGGCATTCCTAAGTCATACGCAGCAGACATTTTAAGACCGATTGCGTTCATCATCTTTCCGCAATCATCTTTGGTCATCATTCGGTCAATTAGAATTGGCAACACGTTTTCACGCTCAGTAAGTGTGAAATTTTCATGCCTTTCCTTTTCGTCATAGGTGAACCCCATAACATGCCAGTCAGCGTGATTATTGCTTTCCCAAAACTGACGGGCTTTCTTCTTTAACTCACCTGTGCATGGCGCACCATATGGCGACGACATAAACCGGCGATTTTCAAAAACGTCAAATATTGAGCATTCCGGCCAATCTGGATTTATGACAATTTCAATATCTCGACCTAAATATTCCGAAAGGTCGCGAACAAAACGCTGATTGTCTTCGTGTTCCTCTTTGATCGGATTGTTAAGTAAGCGAATATCGCAAAGGTTTCCATATTGGCGGCATGTCAAAATTGCAGCCGCAGCGCTTGCCGCCCCACAACTTACCCATACGGCAATCACGTCACCTTCTTTTGGCTCACTCACGCCAACCCCCTAACCTTCATCTGATGATAAGCCCATTGCGGCTTATATCCCTTTTCCTTAGCATATTCCATCAACCCCGGCAACCCATCTTGCCTAGCGATAATGCCGACCTGTTGCGGGATGCTCATGGGACGTTCGGTTATCTCTTGTAGTTCGCCGTCAACTTCCTCAATTTCGCGGCTAATAATTGGATAAACAAAGCCGCACGCAGGGCAACATGGCGACGGGCGATGCACAAAGAAGCATTCCGTGCATTGCCTAGTCGGTTCCGTATTCTCCGATGATCCGCCGCTTCGCTTTTCACGATCCATCAACGACCAGTCCCTGACGCTATCCGGCAACCCATGCCGCTCACTATTGCCAGCGTGATCCAAGATAATTGCCGGGAAATCTTTCTTGCGCAATGCTCTGCCGTACTTCTGTAACTGCATGGCCATGGATTGCGTTGGCGACAGGTCGCTAATGCATTCAACGGTCACATCCATTCCAGCCGCGCTGGATAGATCAAAGCCGAACGTCAACAACTGACAACTAGTCAACACCTTCAATTCCCGCCGCGCAAATGCCTTGATGATGCGACTGCGTTCCGCGTCGTCCATCTTGCCGCTAATACTAGCAGCCGGAACACCATTGTCATTAAACGATTGCGCGACAATCTCGGAATGTTTGACTGAAGCGCAGAAAACCACGTTAAGCAATCCATCTGCGTGTTGCTTATAGTGTCTGACGCTATTGCCGATCAACAGACGGTCGCTCTCCATACGATCCGCCAGTTGCCCCTTGGCGTAATCACCGGCGACTGTGCGAATACCCGTCATGTCCGGTGTATCGGGGGCAAACATGCGGTAGTCGGACAACTCGCCCATGTCTATCAACTCGCGAACGGATGGCCCTTCCTCCATATGACTATACCACATGCCGAGACCGGTGCCATCTGTCCTGTGAGGCGTGGCGGATAGACCGATGCCCCATGCACCGTGACCTTTAGCCCAATTGATAATATCTCCCAATTGACCGCTGCCGTGGTGGGTTTCGTCAATGAACACGAGGTTAGGCTTGGGCGCGTTATCCAGTCGTCTAGCAAGCGTTCCAACCGTGCAGATCTGGACCTTGGCGAACGGCGACGGGCGGTATCCAGAGGCAATGTATCCGAACGGAATACCGACGCTATCGTAACTCTCTGCGGTCTGACGCAATAGTTCACGGCGTGGCACGACGAAATAGCAGGTATTGCCTTTCTGTCTGGCCGCGTTGATCATATGGCCTGCCGTGAACGTCTTTCCTGCACCTGTAGGGAATTGCAGGAGTTGCCATTTATGACTGAGCATACCGTTACGGATGCGGTCAACCATTTTTTGTTGGTAGGGGCGGAGGGTGATCATGTATAAGCCGTATCAACAATAATTTCATCGTCACTAGACGTATAAGAACCGCCGATAGGGAAAACTCTACCCCCCCTCACCCAATACCATTGCGTGAAATTATCGTCGTCACTTTCCGCGTAAAGCAACTTTCCATTTATTGAGTAGTAATTTGAATTGTAGTGGCTTATTTCTGGTAGATGCGTCATGCATTCTGGCGTTAGCCCGTCAAATAGTTTTTTTGCGGCATCCATAATCATTTAAAATCCCTCCATTTGATATTCTGTGTCGTCGTTATCCACGTCCACAGGTTCCATGCCCAAAGCATCCGCCAACGGAACACTAGTCGCCCTTGTCCGCAACCCCGGCCCAAAATAAACCACTCGACCATCGCAATTACCAGCCCCATCATAGTCCCCCAAAGTGCGTTTCCACAATCCCCAAGGCGTATCCCTCAGTATCGCCTTCAATGGCGGCGCTGAATTACTAATCAACAACTGATCCCCCTCAACCTTGATCCCAACGCCGCCAAGACCCTTGACCGCCGCGTCATGTCCCAAGGCATCCGCATTAGCCGCCCGCCAAGCCAACTCGCCTATGCTGCTTTCCCGACCCATTCCATCTTGGTCATACCGGACCCTAGCCGCCATGATATGACCGAGCAATGCCTCGGCGTCCGACATTCCACTTCCCAACTCATGCCATTGCCAGTCCTGATTATTCACCCAATCCTCGACGTATTCATATGTCACTCGCTTGGTCGATACCAGACTATGAGCGCCCGCAATCATGGTGCCTACCTGATCGCCTGCGCGTTTGCTTCCCAGCTTCTTGCTAAACACGCTCACGAATACGTCGATATTATCCAATAGCACGTCCAGATATGCAACCGTCCTAGCCAGTAGTCTATTAGGAAACTCCCCCGTGATCGTTTCCGCAATGTCCGACAACAGTTTCTTGTATTGCTCTTCGCTGTCCGGCCTTGTGTTCGGCGTCAGCTCAAGCATCGTCCAGCGGTCAGCATCAGCGCCTTGTTCGATACGCGGGTTGATTGCCCCGAAACACGCCGCCGACCGTGCAACGTATGTCGCGTATGCGTTCTCGACCACAGCCCCGGATGATGCGTTGCGGAAATACTCAAATATCAGCTGCATCTGCGCGCGCCTTGGCCCGCTCTCGCTCTCGGCCTCGTCCATGATGAAAGGCCTGCTAGACGCCCCCAATGCCTTACGAATACCCGGCTCAGTTGTGCCGCCGTCACGCTTTACGGCAATACCCTTAAGTGCATCCCTAACGATCTTATCCATCACGGTTGATTTGCCGCTGCCTTTGCGGCCAGTTACGAAAATATGCGGTCGCCAATCAATGCAGCCTCCAATCGCAGCGATAACGATCCAGCCAGCGAGAATATAGCCATACTGCTTTTTCTTCCATGTCAAGCTCGTGCAAATGTCCAACAACCGTGCCGCATCTTTGCTTGATAGCGGTTCAACGTCCATGTCAATCACGCGCTGGCCTGCCTCATATACATAGTCGCCTTGATATGCGCTAGGGTGACACTTGACGCCCTCGCCCACAATCACATTGCCGCAGTTGACCAATAGCGCGCCGTTGTCATTCCAGACGCCAACCCCGCGCGCGTTCTCAAGTGAGAAAATACCCTTGTCCTGACATAGCCTGATCAAGTCACCGCTGGCATAGTCCGCAATCTTGGACATGCTATCCTCTGGCGCATACTTCGCCTCCCAAAACCCACGTGGCGCTAGTTGATACAGGTTCTGCGGCCTTCCTAGTGCGGTTGCGGAAAACTCCATGATCTGCCCTGTCGCGCGCGGGAAGAAATAATACGATCCGCGATTATGGCCTAGCGGGCGGATCGGGTCCGCGTCCTCGATCACGTCCGCGTCAATGTCGTAATCAGGTTCCCATGTGTCCTCATGATCGATAACCGGCGCACGGTTCAGACCTTCCCTCACCGCGTCAATGCCATGCAGTCGCGCAACGTCATCCCAATCCGACACGCCATCCTCGGTGTCAGGCGCGACCACTTGCGCCCCACCAATTGCGACAGCCGCTTGGCCCGCCTTCTCGATACCTGGGTTCCACGGGTCGCCATTAACCTTAGTCACCGTGTGGTCATTATCCGCCGCGATGATGATACGTGCATCTGGGTATTTCTTTCGGATCGCCTGCGCCACTGGTTTCAAATTGCCAGCATTGAACGCGCATATCACGCTCCATCCCGTCGCCTCATTGATCTTGCATCCGGTTGCAACACCTTCGCATATCGCTATCGTGCCAAGGTCGCCCTTGACAGACCAGTATGCGCCTACGTGGTCGCTGCCCTTGGAGAATAGCTTGGTCCCGTCTGCAAGGATGCGCTGGACGTTTGCAATCTCTCCGCCGCGCCACATGGGAACGATCAAGGTATCGCCATCGTATCTGACGCCCTTGGGCTTGATGCCCTTGTGCTCGCAGTATGGGGAAGATCCAGTCTTGCTGGACCTGTCCCATAGTTTGATTGCGTCCGCTCGGGATTGTTCGGCTGCGGCTTTGCGCTTTTCCTCAGCCGCGCGACGGGCTGCGTCTACCTTGGCTTTGTGCGCGGCCTTATCCTCGGCTGACCACTTTCGCTTACTCTTAGTGTGCCATGAGTGTGACACACCTTCCTTGTGAGACATGCAGTTTCCGTAGCCAAATCCGGTGTCATCTACGGCCAGACGGTATGCGCCGGTCTTAACTCTGGGCTTGTCGTCTTCCAGCGCATAGCGGTGCCATTCATCATCTGGGGTAATCTCGGATGGGTCGCGCGGACCGATGCCTTGCGCTCGCATGAATTCGATAAACTCGGCGACGGTTTCGTCTGTCATTGTTCACCTGCAATAATCTCAGCCCAGCAATCGGGGCAGTAAGTACACCCCGTAACCGGATCAGAGTAAAACCATCCCTCGGGAAACTTCACATCGTCAATTCCCGGATTGTGCCAAACTCCGAAACCCCAACCCTTACCATCGAAGCTGCGAAACTCTCTGTGGGGGAGGTAGTGCGGACCAGTCTCGACGTGGCACCCGTCGCAAGATAGATGGATTTTTACGGTCATGTCATGGTCCCTCCTATATGCCGCGCAGTGATACACCAGAGGCGGTAAAGGTGTCAAGGCCATGTCGGTGGAAGCCGCGCGCACCGTAAATTTTAGCCAAACGGCCTCTTTATTTCAAACGTTGCGTGTTTGCTATTTTTTGCAACGAAAACCCTTATTTTTAAGGCTGAAACCGAGGTAACGTTTGAGGTAACACATGACAACGTTTGATGAAAACACGCAACGTTGACAACGCAGCGTTACCTCGTTTGTTGCGTGTCTGTTACCTCTTTTGAGCCATATAAATAAGGGTTTTGAGAGGCAGGACGCAACAAAGTAACGTTTTTAACAAAGAAGGGCGCATAGATACATGTATACACACACGAGAAACACGACGCGACCACACGTCCACACCTGTAAGTCCTCATAACGGGGGGTCTTTATTATTTTGCGTTACTTTGTTGCGCTCCCCTCTCTACTACTACTACTACTTCTAAGAAAAGAGTATAAGAATAAGGGGTTTGTCGGGTTTTTGGGCGGATGAAAAAGACGCAACGTTTGAGGTAACAGGGACGCAACGTTTTAGAAAAACGTTGCGTTGTCATTTTTGCAACAGTTAATCCGAGAATACCAAACCACTTGACGCCGCCCGCTCGGTATGTCGGTTCTTAAAGAGTTAATACAGGATAAACCGTTGACACTGGAACAGGCTTAAGGTAGTGTGTGAACATGCAGAAAATATATGACTTCATCAACAACGAAGTAACCAACGGCAACACCGTGCTGGCGTATGACCGAAGCAAGGTTAAGCCGCACGTGTACCACATCAAAGATATGTGGCGTGTTAGGTTGATTGGTGGGGTTGTTTATGTTGATGGGGTTTGTATAAAAAAATGGACTATAGCAAGGAAACCTTAATTTGTTAACCATAAAAACACTATTCATCAACTTGAAAAATACTTGACATAGTTTATATTATACGAACGGGGATAGACCGGCCAGTCGAACCGCAGATAGACCTACTGCTTTCCCCGTTCATTTTATAGGTCAAAGCAAAGGTCAGCTATGTCAGAAAAGAAAATCATCACACGTAAAGAGGCTAAAGAGCTTGGGCTTAAGAGATACTTTACAGGTAACCCGTGTAAGTTAGGACATATTGAGGAAAGAAAGACATCTAACGGAACGTGCGTTTCGTGTGATAGGGAAAGAAAAAGAAGGTACAACGCAGAAAATAGAGAAAAAATTAAATGCTACATGATGGAGTACTCAGTAAAAAATAGATCGTCCATTGCAAAGAAGCGTAGGATATATTACGAAGAAAACTTCCATATTATAGCTGAGCGTAATAGGAAATACAACGCAGAAAATAGAGAAAAATGCAGAAACAACAGGAGAAACCGCAAAGCAAGACAGCGCAACGCAGAAGGCCATCACACGGCGGATGATATACTTCTTATACTGGATCAACAAAATAATAAATGTGCTGAACCAACGTGTGCAGTCGATCTTGCGGATGGTTACCACGTTGATCACATCATGCCACTTATTCTCGGAGGATCCAATTGGCCTGAAAACATTCAATGTTTATGCCCTACATGTAACTTGAAAAAGAACAAAAAACACCCAATAGATTGGGCGCAGGAAAATGGCAGGCTGTTTTGACACATGCGACATTGTTATGGTACGTGAAATTATGGAACAACCCTTTCTAGACTTCGACGCACAGGATCAAGACTACACGCCATCACAAGAGGATGCGTTGCGAGTTGCCATGAAGCGGCAATGGGACACAGACGTAGACGTTATCAGGCAACGCGGCGTAATCCCTGACTGGATGGGCGAGCCTAGCCCGCTTAGTCGTGACAAGGCGCGTCTGCTATCATTGCTGTATGAAGTCGGATATATCGCATGGCACAAACACCCCGGCCCGAACAATCGAGACGTGACAAAGCGCATGGGCTTGAATAACACCGGGAACGCAAAGGCTGTCATTGATATGTGTATTGACGCTGGCCTAGTTTCGTCGCGTATTTATCGAGGTGAGACGATATTTGAAATGACGATGGAGGGAGAGCATAGCTTGGAAGAATACGAGTTGGAAGTTGAACTAGGGATTTTGCAGGTATGATGACGCGCGAAGGTGCACGGGATTAACTCGCTGAATGCAGGGAGATAAAATGTCTGATTACGAAGTAGGTGATAAGAAGCCTCCGAAAGAACACCAATGGCCCGCTGGTGTTAGCGGTAACCCCGGCGGTAAGACTAGTGAGCACCGAAAGGCGGAAATACGAGCGGCTGAACTTGCTGCCAAGGTGCAGCTTGATCTTGTTGAGGCACTAAGCAACACGCTTGATGCTGCTGAAGGTGATGAGGATAAACTGGCAGCAATCAAGGCTGACGTGTTGAAGCTGCTGAAGGACGCGCAGGATCGTGGGTATGGATCGCCTAAGTCGTCCATGGACCTGTCTAGCGAGGACGGCAGCATGACGCCTCCTACAACCGTCCAAATCGTCCCAGTGAGCGCGTCTAAGCCTTCGGCTGGTGGTGAGGGTGCGGAATAAGCTAGAGGCGCTGTATGGGGCGTTTTATGGGCGCTACGGACGTGCAGGCCACTGCCGATGAGTGTGGTCGTAGCGCAATGCGCCATGCCGGGGACGAAACGCCCGGTTTTTTTGCGTTGTGGTGTTTTTTTGCTTGCGAGTCATATTCGGGTGGAGTAAGGTCATTACATAGACAAGGAGAAACGAACATGACCCGCCGCACCACTTACAAAATCGAACGCATCATGGACCTCGGCAACGGCCCGGAAAAATTCGCAATCCTTGAAACCAACGACAAGATCGAGTTTTTCGAAATGCAGGACGAACTGATGACTGAGCGCGGTGTTGATAGCCTTGTTAAGGCAACAACCAAAACCGCCACCTTCAAATATTGAGGGTGGCGGTATGTTGCCAAACTGGAGAAAGCCTAACGAAGTATTTGATTGCGCAAGCTGGTTTTTGTTCGGATCGACGTGCGCATTAATTGTTTACTACATTACGATGACCCCGCCTAACTAGCGGGGTTTTTCTTTGTGTGGTATGTAGGGATGTGAGCGCGGCGTAGTGCTACATGCGAAGGGTTTTGCGACACCCGTTCCGCGCTAACTTTGCCACCACACGCGCCTCGTGCTATACCCACACACATGACAACCGCCCAAGTCCACCTACCAGCCCCCCTAGAACCCGTGTTCACGATCCCATATGGCCAGATCGCCTATCGTGGCGCTCATGGTGGACGGGGTAGCGCCAAGACCCGCTCTTTCGCCAAGATGACTGCCGTGTTCGCGGTCATGTTCGACAGCATGGGTCTAACCGGCTCGATCCTGTGCGGGCGGGAATACATGAACAGCCTTGATGATAGTTCGATGGCCGAGATCAAGACTGCCATTCAGGAGGAGCCATGGCTTGCCGATCAATTCGACATTGGCGAGAAATACATCCGCACAAAGTCAGGGCGCATCCGATATCTGTTCGCTGGCCTAAGGCACAATTTGGATAGCGTGAAGTCCAAGGCGCGTGTCCTTCTGACGTGGATTGACGAGGCAGAGAACGTGTCGGAGGTGGCATGGCGTAAGCTGACTGCAACAGTCATGCGTGAACCCAACTCCGAGATATGGCTAACATGGAACCCGGAGGAGGAAACCAGCGCCACCAATCAGCGTTTCCGCGTCAATGCCGATCCCGAGCGTATGGCTATCGTCCAGCTTAACTGGTCGGACAATCCATGGTTTCCTGATGGGCTGAATGAGGAACGACTTGCCGATCTTAAATACCGCCCCGACATTTACGGCCACGTATGGGAAGGCGAATACCTGACGCTGACAGAGGCTCAGATTTTCGGCGGTCGCTACAAAGTCGAGGAGTTTGAACCTGACCAGAAAACATGGGACGGCCCATACTGCGGCGGCGATTTCGGCTACTCGCAGGATCCAACCGCCGCTGTCATGCTTTGGATACATGACGGGAATTTGTATTGGGAACATGAGGTCTATGGCAAGCGTATTGAATTGGACGACATTGCCGAAAAGACAAAGAACGTGATACCTGGATTTGAAAAATACGTCAGCCGATGGGATAACTCTCAGCCCGGCATGATTAGCATGTTGCGCAGGACTGGGTTGCCGCGAGCCGTTGGATGTAAGAAGGGCTCCGGCAGTGTCGAGGATGGCATTCAATTCATGAGGTCATTCAACAAGATTATCATCCACCCTAGATGCGTTAATGTTGCGAAAGAGCATCGCATGTATAAATGGAAGATTGACAAAAAGAGCGATGATATCCTGCCGGTGCCAGACGACAAGTGCGGTTACGATCACTGCATTGACGCTGGCCGATACGCCTTGGAGCCAATCATGCGATCTGCCAAATTCAGCTACAAGGGGTGGACATAGGCCGGGCGATTAAACCAGGCCTTGTGGCTAGATGCGCTCCATTCGTATACTACCGCAATCCGGCTTGCCGTCGATCATGTCGAAGGTGATTCGGTGGGTTGGTATGCTTACGTGCTGGTATAGTTGGTCAAATCCAATAGAACTGCCAGACATGCTTAACTTCACCGTCTCCCGCTTGGGTTCGGGCTTGATGCGGAATTTACAGTCATCCATCCAATTTGGATCGTCAATGTCGGCCCAATATTCTGGTACATCGCCGTCTTGCCAGCATTGAACGGTTCCACCATTGACCCAATCTAGCAACAGCGCGCCTTTCTACGCGTCGGTCATCTCACCCCATGTTTTAGGTTTAGGGTTGGCGCGGACGATTTGGCGGAAGGTCCAATCGCACTCTCCGCTCCTTATCCCAGAATCAACTCCATTACACCTAGGGTAATCAAATGTACCGCCAACATAGTATTTATCTCCAATTGTGAATAAGAACTTAGACCCACGACCCACGCACTCCACCACATCACCCTGCTGCACGTTCAATTCTTTCAGAGTTCCAACTTCCATCATTCTTCCTCCTGCCATGTGTCCCATTGAGGTTCACCGTTCATAAACTCCACACTACCTCTGCGGCGCTCGGGAAATACGATGTTGTGTTCACCGCCGCCTAGGCTTTCCGCATATCCAGTCTCAGCGCCCCACACGTAAGCCGTGCAGCCGTCATGCATCATCCACGCTTTACCGTCACGCACAAAGATGCATTCCCATTTACCGCCGTTACGTGCGGTGTATGTTTCGCCTACGGTAAGTTTGGTGTCTTCGCCAATCATCTGACGCAGGGTGTCGACGTCTATGGGGGTGCGTCCGTGGTATTGGGCCAACCAGTATCCGTGCCCTTGTGGTGCTTCACACCAGTCGAATGCGTTTATAATAGCATCCCGATCACCTTCAATAGCCCGTTTAACTTCGTCTTTGTTGATATCCATGCAAGCCTCCTATTGCTTAAAAAGTGCGATGTACCATACGTACACGATGAAAGCCGGGATTGCAAGCAAAATCCAGCCGCTAGTGATGTAAGTTGTGAGGACGATAAGTATGGAGGAAAAAATCATTCCGATTGCTAATGTCGAGAACCATACTGAAAAGCCAACCCACTCAGGTTCTATCCCCATACACCATTCCATAAATTTATCAGTCATAAGCAAGCCTCCTAGCTTTCATTTGTGTTATGCAAGCGGTTTAGCTTGCGTCTGACGTACGCGTTTAAAGTATGCGCGCCCCACTGTCAAGTCATTGCTGAGATTGGTGGTATTCAATCTTGGTGTTTTCTTCACCAGCGGCAAGTCCAAAGCCAAGTACTGCGACAAGAATAACTGCAACCATGATATTTCCTCCTTTGGGTTTCAATGTGCGCGTTTTACGTGACGCGCCCCACGCACTGCATATTCTCCGAGTGAAGCAGCATCACACTCCCTAGGCGCTACCTAGGCCACTGACACCCTTATACACCCCTGATTTGCGCGTGTCAACACCTTTTCGTATCCTTCCCCCATGTGCGCACAATTCAACGATGGGCTTACCAGCCTAATGACAGGATTAGGTACGGATCGCAGCAAGCTCTACAGCTTGACATACAACGCGCCTACCGAAAACCTGCAACAATACCGCAACGCCTATCGCACGTCACCGCTTGCCAAGCGTATTGTTGAACAACCCGCGAAGGACGCGTTCCGTAAGTGGCGGGACTGGCAAGCCGACCCTAAGCAGATCAGCGCAATTGAGGCCACGGAAAAGCGGCTTAAAGCCCGTGACATTCTAGAACGCGCACAGATTGAAGCCCGCCTAACCGGCAAGTGTTTTGTGTACATGGCGGTCAAGGGTGATGAGGATCGCACGGAAGAGCCGCTAAACCCCGAACGCGTCAAGCGCGGCGGTCTGTCTCGTATTGTCATGCTGTCCCGGTCTGAGGTTGCTGACGGTGAGATTGACATGGACGCCCTATCTTCGACGTATGGCGAGCCAATGTATTACGAGGTTGTATCAACAGGCGAAGGATTGACGCGCATTCACCCGTCCCGCCTCGTTATCTTCTACGGCAATGAACGCCCGTATGACTTCGCGCTTGGCCGGGAAGCTGATAGCGTCCTAATGTCTCTTCTGTCGCCTATCGCTCGCCATGAGGCTATTGTTGATATCGTAGCAGATATGATGTTCGAGGCGTGCGTTGACGTTGTGACTGTTCCCGGCCTTGCTGAAATGATGCAAGACCCGGAAGAAGAGGCCGCGCTAATCAAGCGGTTCGCAACGGCAAAACAGATGAAGGGTAATAACCGCGTTACGCTTCTGAATGGGTCTATTTCAGAGGCACAAAACAGCGAGGAATGGCAACAAAAACAAATCTCCTTCGCAACCCTGCCTGACGTTATCAAGGCTGATCAGATAGAGCTTTGCGCTGCAACCGCCATACCCCATGCGCTTCTGTTCGGCCAATCTAGCGGCGGTCTAGGGTCAACAGGCGACATGGAGTTGTCGTCCTACTATGACCGCATAAACAGTGTTCAGGTGAATGACATTCAGCCCGCTATATCTGTCCTAGATGAGTGCATTATTCGTGACGCACTAGGAAACCGACCGGATGATATCTGGTATGAGTGGTCCAGCTTGTGGCAGGTTGGAGACAAGGAAAAATCCGAGATTGGTAGCGCGATTGCAGACAAGTGGCAGAAGCTTGTTAGCGCTGGCGTATTCCCTGCTGACGCTGTTACCGACGCTGTAATAAATGACATGACTGAAAGCGGTGTCGGAGGAGGCATTGAGCAGACCTATGCCGATTGGCTGGCTAATGGTGGTATGGAAGACATAGACGAGGAGGGCGAAGAAGATGACATCGATCCCGCAACTTCGTAAAGATATCCAATCGTTGCAAGCCGAAAACCGCCGTCTACGCGAAGAATTGAAAGCGGAGAAGAATAAACCCGTACAGGTGAAAGAGGTTGTTAAAGAAGTGCCCGTTCAGGTCATTAAGACTGTTGAGGTTCCCGGACCAATAAAGGTTGTAAAGGAGCCTGCACCACCGCCTAGAATAGTTACAAAGATTATAGAAAAGCCAGTTCCAGGGCCTGTTAGGTACGTAGATAATCCTAAGCACGTTGATATGATCCGTAAATTACAAGGGCGTAAGTAATGGCTATATTCTTCAGTCAGGGCGGTCCAGTGCTTAGCGCCAATCCATCTATCACCAAGATTTGTCTTGTTGCGGTGTTTCAAACTACAATTCCCCTAAAAGCAGTTTGGGCGCAATGCAATGACTAATATAAACAATATATATCTCCCGCTGCAAACGATTGCGGTTCCCCAAGACAACGACGCTACTCTTGAATTTACGTATCAGGATCAGGATGGAAACCTACTTGACCTAACCGGCGTTTCGGAGATTGATTTCGTTGTTTTTACGTCTATCGATGGAACGGCTGAAATTGAGAAAACATATACGGGTGGGGATATCGTAATATACGGTAATGACTACCAATTCTCGGTTCCTATTACAGACCTTGACACGCAAGGCCTGACAAACCGTCTTTCATATCATGAATGTCGCGTTACGAATAGCGATGGCGAAAAACGCACGGTTTCCGCTGGAATTTTCCGTTGTGAAAAAACTTATATATGGAGTAACTTGTAGTGCCTCTCACTGTATGGAACGCAACTATTCAGGATGATGCTGGCAACGCTGTGCCACTGCCGGTCGTTACAGTCCGCAAGTTTTCCGACGATAGCCTTGCGACAATATTTAATATTGATGGCGATGAGATTGGTAATCCAATTGAAGGGACAGAAGAAGGTTTTGTTCAATTTCAAGTACATCCCGGTAAATATAAGGTAGAAGGCGCTAAGGACGGATCAAACGCACAAACTTGGATCATTGATCGGACGCAAGGCGTTTATTTTGAAACGCGTTCAGAGTTTGTAACTGCCGCGCCTGATATGGCACCTGTTGTCGGTATGGTTGTTAGTGCCGGGGGCGTCTCCTACGAATACGACGGCACCACGACCGCCATCAGCGACATGTCAGGCTGGAGGCCTTGGCGACTGGTCACGCTCCGCCACTTCGGCGCCCCGCTGAACGGGACAGATGATGACCTCTCCGCGTTCCAGGCAACATTGACCTATGTCGGCGCCAATGGCCTGCGGAAGGCTAAGCTTTTGCCGGGCGACGACCTGCGCCTTGAGGGCACTGCGTTTGTCCGTCACGACAACGTTCAAGTTGATGCGCGAGAAGCTACACGCTGCCGAGTGATCGGTCACACCTTCCCGGCTATCTCATGCTCTGACCCTGACGACGGAACCGTCGCGGCGGACAATTTCTGGCTGCGGGGCGGCGATTGGGAGCAGACCACGACGCTCGCCAACATGACGGATACGACTTTCTATCCCGGTTCAGACGTGTCCGACCAGAAGGTCGCGGGGCTCGTGCACCACGGGAAGCTTGCCGGGAAAACGATCAAGATCACCGAAACCAAGCGGGTGCAGAATTTCATTCACGTCCTGTCGCAATTCGCAGATTGGGAGAATGCAGACGACGCCGGCGGCACCATCATTTTCGAGAACAACCAGGAATGCCGGGGCAACAACTTCGGCGTCTGGGATCACGGTGTCGACAGGGGGGTATGCCGGTTCAACAACTTCTACGGCACGGTCGGCGTCATCGAGGGTGGCGGGTCCGTTCTCCCGCCGCACCCCTGGTATGGTTCGAACTTCCGCAACCTGTCTGGGCATTACATCTTTGAAGGCAACCACGACGAGGGTTATTCGTATGGCTCCACCTTCAAGCTGAAGCGCGCGCAATCGGCCCACTTCGCCAACAACACTGGCGATGGGGTGCCCACTCTGATCGACTGTCTTCTCGTGGATAAGGTCACCGGCGGCGGCAACATTCACAGGAACGGCTCTGACGATCCGACCCTTACTGGCTCTGGCGGTATCTGGATCCGGGGTTGCCGGAAGGACTCGCACGGGATCAACCTTGTCGGCAACGTGATCGATGCAGTTGCGCCCGATGTAAACGCCGTGACGGCCCAGGGCTTCTTTGGGCCCCGGACCATCGACACCATCACGCTCGGCGCTACGACCACGATCAGCTTTACCAGCATCCACGACTTCATCACCGGCGATACGGTCATCATCGACGACGCCGGGGGCGTGACGGAGCTGGAGGGCAACGTCTACACCATCACGGTTGTCGATTGGGAAACCATCACCCTCGACGGCGTGGACAGCACGGCCTACACGGCGCACTCTTCAGGCGGCACTGTCGATTTCAACCGGCCCGACTATGTGGCGCATGGCTTTATCGAGGCGTCGGGGACGTCCTACAACAACGACTTCTTCGTATCGGTCGATGACGACAACAAGGGCTTCTATGTCAAAGTCCAGCTGCTGCATATCTCCGACGATTCCGGCGGGAACATCTTCACCTGTCAGCGCAACGACAGCAACTACAACCCGGATGGCACGGTGTTTGAGCTTGGCCGCTTGACCATGGATACCCCCGGCACTGTGGTTCTCCTCTATGCAGAGCCCGGCGCGTCGAATGTGCTCTGCAAGTATGACAGCCGGATGAGCGATGCGACGGCTCACACCCTTTCAGGGTCGGGTGGTTATACGGTGGTTGATGCAGCAAACCTTCCGGATGCTCCTGCACAAGACAATCCTTATGACGACACAACCGGGTCTAACCTTGTGGTCGGAAGCCTCGGGGTCGGCAAGAAGGTCGGAAGCTTCTACAATATCGATGACGGAAATGATGAGCTGACAACCGGATTCTTCGGCGGCGGCGGATCAGGAGCCACAAACTTCCCGTCGGGTGGAAGCCGGTTCGGTCCGATGCTCAACATCAACAGGGGCGTGTCGTCCACGACCTTCACGCAGCTTCGCCTGTTCTTCGATGTGGGCACAGGTGAAAAGACCATCTGGCTACAGGACAGCGACGAATCCACCGTCGGCGGAGGGTTCACCTGGTACGATCCGGTGATGCTTCTGAGCCAAGACACCGTGAATGCGTTCGGGCTTAAAAGCACATCAGGTGCCCTGAACCTTGAAGCCGAAGCGGCAGGCGATGACATCAACCTAATTGGTGATGGTACGACGCGGCTGACCGTGGACGGCACGACCGGTGAGTTCGTCTTCAACAGCCTTGCAGGCGCGGAGTTGATGCGCCTGACGGACAGCGGGAACCTTGGGATTGGGACGAACGCGGCCAACCAAAAGTTCCAGATCGTCGCCTCCGACCCTCGGATATCCATTGTCGACAGCGACGGAAGCGAGGAGTTCCAGCTTCGCCAGAACGCGGAAGTCACGCTTTACCGCGCGCTGGAGGCAGATGGCGCCCACAAGTTCTACACCGGCGGCAACACCCTAAGAGGGTCAATAACGACCTCTGGCGTTGGGGTGGGGACGGATACGTTCGGAACCAGTGCCGTCAACGTGCTGGCCGTTGCCAACGGCACTGCGCCGACGACCTCCCCGACTGGCGTTGGTCAGCTTTATGTCGAAAGCGGCGCGCTGAAGTACCGGGGCGCTGGCGGCACCATCACCACACTTGCACCAACCTAAGGATTTGACATGAGCCTTCGAAATGAAGTCGATAACGCGCTTTTGACGGCGCTTGCCAACGTTGCCCGATCAGCGGCGGAAGCTGGCGACAGGGAGATTGCCGCCCTGAAGGCCGAGCTTGAGAAGCAGAAAGCCGAGCTCGCGAAACACCAGAAAGACGGTAAGTGACGTGGAATAGTCCATCACCAAATTTTGGCGATGTCATCGCAGCGGCGGTCGTATCGCTCGGGTGGCTATTCCGCTCTGAAAATACGTATATTTGGAGTATATAATGGCACTTATCCCTTGGCAGGCCACAATTCAGGATGACGGAGGTAATGCTGTTCCTTTGCCAGTTGTCACTATTCGTAAAGCAAGTGACGACACTTTGGCAACCGTTTATGACATTGACGGTGTTGAGGCAGACAATCCTATTAATGGAGACCTTGAAGGGTTTGTTCAATTCCAAGTCCAACCGGGCAAATACAATATCGAGGGTGCGAAAGGCGGCTCTGTAACTAGCTCTTGGACTATCAATGAAACTCAAGGAGCTTACTTTGAAACTAGTGATGAATTCGTAGACGCCGCCCCGTCTATGGCTCCGGTTTCTGGTATGACTGTGAATGCCGAGGGTGTATCATACGAATACGATGGAGAAAGTGAATCAATATCCACGCTACCCGGCTGGAAGCCATTCGGGTATTCTCCGTCATCGAAAATAACCATGTCGGTTGCACAAGGGCTTTACTTGTCGAGTGGTACGAAGTCTGTATCATTGTCTGGTCGGTCTGTTGCTGGTGATTGCGGCACATCTGCAATGTTCAAGCGTGTGGATTCTGAGCCGTCGCATGATGCTAAGTTCCGTAGCGCTGATCGGTACATTTCAGACGGCACGACAAGCGCATCCAATGGCGGCTGGTGGGAGAAGGTCGTAGGCGACGATGGCATTGTCGTGCCGTGGTATGGGCCTTGTGACACTGACGCAAATCGGCGCTCAACGACCAGCGCGGCGTATACCCATTGGTCCACGCTCAACAGCACGGCTTATGGTGACCAAGACCCTAACGCGGACGCATGCAAGCTGTATTGGCCAAACATTAGTGGGCTTGATTTTTTCGATTTGGGCACCCCGCTCACGATAACGACAGTAGGTTCTTACAATGAGTTTCAGGGCGCCGGTAATGGGATGTTCCTACGGAATATCCAGTTCGTCATGGAAGATAGATACTTCCAGTGGCATGGGTTTCATGTCGATGGCGATGTCGGGGCAACGGAAGACGATTACCTAGATGTTGTGACCCTTGGCACTGACAACGGTCGTGCCGATATGTTCAGCATCCGCGACTACCTTCTCTATAAATGCGGTGTGTGCTTCAAGGCTCAGGATGTGGCCGGTGGGTACATTGGGCCGGGCGTCATCCGCAAATGCAAGCAGTCGCTCACGCTGGAAAGCCAAGATGTTGAGACGAACCCTCAAGCGTCCGGCGATCTTCTTATCGACCATCAGGTGTGCTGGAACCTGATCGACTACGGGTACGAGATCAAAGGCACTGGAGAAGTGAAAATGAACGGCGTGTCATGCTTCGACAGCAACAAGCCCAACATCCTCATCCGTGGCTCTGGTAGCGAACGAGCTATCCAGATGTACTTCACGGACTGCACGTTCACTATCGGCAACGACGACCTTACCGACCGCAGCAGCACGACCATCACCTCGATCACCGACAACGGCTCCGGTGACGTTCGGATCAACTATGCGTCCGGATCTTTCCCCTATATCTTCGAGGGGATGCGCCGTCTCGAAATCGAGTTCGACAGCGTTTACGACACGGGCGACCTTCCCGGCGACTGGCACATTACCAACGTGACCAGCTCGTCGTTCGACATTCCGGACATGTCCTACATCTCGGATGCAACTGGAACCGTCTGGCACTGTGGCTGGAACATCGTCGTGGACAGCGACAGCAGCGACGACAGCGGGTACGTCAAGACGGACACCTATGATATCCATTTCGTTCAGACGAAGTGTAATTCGGTGTTCATCGGCAAGGCTGACAACGTCAACTGGATCGGCTCTGCGGTGGGCCCGCAGATCTATGTGTCTGAAGACTGCCTTGGGTTCACGCACATCGGCTCGACGCTCTGGCGCGTCGGCGAGAAGGGCGTGGACAGCTACAGCCTGCCGATCAGCGGCCCTGGCAAGTGGGCTTCCATATCGAACCTGCGGGACGCCGACGGTAACTTCGGTGCCGTCATCGAGACACCGGCCAGTGATGCTGAATATGACACGGCTGGGAAGTTCAACCTTCCCAGCAAGGTCAACGGGTTCGAAGTCACTGACGCCGGGGTGAAGATCAAGGGAGAGAACCTGAGCACGCCTACCCTGTCTCGGTCGAGCGCTTATCTCAGCGGCACATCCGATAACGTAATAGGCAGTGACGGTACGTATTATACAATCGTTTTCGATACAGAGCTTTACGATGTCGGTGACGTCTACAACGACAGCACCGGGGAATTCACTGCGCCATTCGCCGGTCTATACGAGGTGAAGGCGGCTGTTGCGTTCAACCAGATCACTGGGGCCGATTACATTCGGGCGCGCATCAAGACAACTGATCGAAATTTCGACGTATACAAAGAAGTTCCGGGATCATGTGATCGTGATGTTATCACCTTGGTGCAAGATGTCGTTCTAGAAGCTAGCGATACCATCATTATTCAAGCTGCGTGCTCCGGTCTTGCTGGGGACACAGCGGATGTAATTGGGGGAGACCCAACAGTTACTTCGTTCTTCACGGTACGCAGGGTGGGGTAAAAAATCATGATTGCCCCCGATTTGCCCAACAACCAAACCCATGAAACAATATGACCATGAAATTTACTGACAGCGCACAACCGGGAACTGTGAAGAAGACCAGCGAGGGCTACCTAGTGGCCCACGCTAAAGCTTTGCGTACCGGCGTTCAGAATTACCTTCCGGGAGAGTTGGGCCTTATGGCAGACGGCTATCCAACGGGGTATGTGCGCGTTAACCGGCCAGAAGAAAGCGTGTTTGACGCTGACGCGCTGTCCACAATGGCGCAAAAGCCCCTCACACTTGGGCATCCGGATGAAGATGTAACACCGGAAAATTACGCCGATCTTGCCATTGGTCATGTGACGAATAAATTTGCCAAAGATGGCGAGTGGGTTGCGCTTGAAGTCATGGTGACTGATCAGCGCGGCATTGACGCTATCAATAACGGCACGGTGGAGCTTTCCGCCGGGTATATTGCAGACATGGCGGCGGTTGAGCATGACGAATATGATTTCGTCATGGGTAAGCCGACGTTCAATCATTTGGCTCTCGTTCCCGCTGGGCGCGCTGGGCATGAAGCGCGCATTGGTGACAGTGCGCAAAAACCTTGGGGCGCGGCCCCTCAACCTGTAACCGAAGAGGAAGTCGAAATGCCGACTGAAATGAAAACGGTAGTGGTTGGCGACAAGGCCGTGCAAGTTGCGGCTGCGGATGCTGAAATCATCACTGCCATGCAGAAAGACCACGCCAAGGCGCTGGAAGAAAAAGACGTTAAGATTGCTGAACTGAAAACCGAATGTGCCGACACGGCCAAGAAAGTTATCAGTGACGAAGACCTTGCAAAGAAAATCCAAGACGGTGTTAAGGAAATCGCAACCGTTGCCGAAAAAGCCCGTAAGCTTGTCAAGGATTACGACGCAACCGACAAAGATTCCATGACGATCCGACGCGAAGTCATCAAGTCTGTGTATGGCGATGAGGCAATCGAAGACCTGAAAACCGACGCGGAAATCAAGGCTGCATTTGCCGTTGCCCGCGTTGAGGAAAAAGCCGATCCCGTGCTGACCCGTGACGCTTCTCCCAAGATGAAAGAGAAGAAGGAAAAGGGCGCTTGGGATGGCATGTACAAAGCTAAGAAGGAAGATAAGTAATGGCCACTCTTACCGAAGCCAACCGCAATTTTGAGTTTCTGCAATCCGCTGCTAACCACTATCGCTCGTTTGAAACTCAAGTGTTTGATAGCGATGCTGATTGGGGCGATGCGGCAATCCCTGCCGGTCAAGTCTACGCCATTGTTGGTGGCGACGCCGTTGCATGGGATGGTGACGCAACTGACGGCTCTGAAGATGCTGCTGGCATTCTCTGCACCGGCATTGACGCTCTGGCAACCGCTACTGAAACCGTTTTGGTGCGTGACGCAGAAGTGAAACGTTACAAGCTGACCTATGACGGCACCGATGCTGAACTCGACGCCACGCTTCTCGCGCTTGGCATCATCGTTCGCGATTAATTAGAAAGGATTTGTAGCAATGGCTACTATGGATATCTTTAAGGCTGACGGTTTCAACATGTTCGAGCTTTCGAGCATGGTTGAAAAAATGGATTATAACCCGCAAATGCTGGGTTCCATGAACCTGTTTCAGCCGAAACCCGTCCGCACTAAAAATGTGTGGATTGACCGCAAGACCGACAGCCTGAACCTGATTGGCTTCTCGGAGCGTGGTTCCGCTCCGCAACAAAACGAGCGCGATACCCGCGACATGCTGGGCCTGACCATTCCTCGCCTAGCGATCCAAGATACTGTTTGGGCACACGAGGTTTCTGGACTGCGTGAGTTTGGTTCCGAAACCGAACTGATGACCGTGCAGCGTGAAGTCGCTTCCCGTCTCTCCAAGATGCGTCAGCAAGTCGAATACACCAAAGAGTATCTTCGTCTTGCAGCTATTCAGGGTCTTGCACTTGATCCGTCTGACGGTTCGACCTACTACAACTACTACACAGAGTTTGGCGAAGCGCAGGACACCGCAACCTCGTTTGAACTTGACCAAGATGGTACTGACGTTGCCGCAATCTGTCGCGATCTGATCCGCTCAATCCAGCGATCCGCCAAAGGTGCGTGGGTTATGGGTCAGTCTCGTGTTCACGCTCTGGTTGGCGACAGCTTCTTTGACGCTCTGATTTCGCATCCGAACGTAGAGAAGTTCTGGATCAACTGGCAAGCGGCTGCTGAACTTCGTGGTGTTGATCCGTTCTCGCAATTCGATTTCGGCGGTATCGTGTTCCACAACTACCGTGGTTCGGACGATAACTCGACCATTGCAATCGGCACGAACGACGCCAAATTCTTCGTTGTCGGCGGTGATGGCATCTTTGTTGAGGCCATGGCCCCGGCTGATGAGTGGATGGCATATGTCAACACCCCCGGCCAATCGGTTTATGCGTTCCAGCGACTTGACCGTGAGTTTGAAAGTCCGCGCTTTGTTGGTTATCACGTACACAGCTACCCGCTGATGTACTGCCAGCGTCCGGGAACTCTGCGCCGTGGTACGCTGACTTAATAGAACGCGCCGGAAACGGTGTTATCAACCCTCGCCTTAATTGGCGGGGGTTTTGTTATTCTAGGGCGGATAAAATGCGCCGTTCGTAGTCGGCATGGGCGGCGGCTTTTAACGGCGTTAGATCATCGTCATGATGGTTTCCTATCAAATGCTCCGTAATCGCCCTGACGTGCTGCCACCATTGAGCATTATCGTGGGTGACAAGTTCCAAATAAAACCCGCTAAAATCGTCCGTGTCATCACAGATGAAGTAAGTCCCGATCTGCGTTATGGCCTGAGAAAGAACTGGCGCGCCGTTCAATGGGTGGTCCTCCCACTCCAACGGCTTGACCTTCGGCGAAGTCTGACTGATGATTGCGTTAATAGCTGATTGAAGGCATTCACAACAATCACTTGGCTTACCGCTCAGTGTGTTTGAGCATCCTTTTTCGTACTCCATCAGTATTTCTTTAATTTCCATCACATCCACCCATAAACCAGCCAAACGCCCACATAGAAGATAACAACCACGCTGATAACGCCTATTGCGTCTTTGATAAAGTCGTTCATTTCACCGCTCCATTTTGCGCACCATAAGGCGTCATGTTTTCAGGATCGCGCCCGAATGCAATAGCAACACATGCATAAGCGTAACCTTGACTTAAACAATATTTCCAAGTCGCGCCTTCATTGCGTAGTTGCTTGCAATCTTCGATCTGGTCGCGTTCGTCTTGTGTGTGTTTCATCTTCTACAGCCTCCAACTATATCTCTCCACCAATACCACGCCCGCGCTTTGCCTGTCAACACCTTTTGCGGTATTCTATGTACAAACCGTAATCCGAGGATAGAACATGGCTACCATTTCCAGCGTTGACACCAAAGCAATCTCCGAAGTCTCCATTACCAAAACCACGCTCGGCGCTTCCGACACGTTTACATATGTTCCGGGCGTGACTAAATATCTGGTTATCGACAATAACTCAGGTGGCCCTCTTACGCCGAATATTGACGGAGATGGAGCTGGTAATGAGTATCTCAATGGGGTTGGTAGCGTTGATATCTCAAGCGGTTATGAGTTTGGGTCAATTGCTGATGGTGCGTCTGTTATTATCGACCTAGATCAAATCCGCTCGTATCTGCAAGGTACTATTGCCGTGACTGGCGGTGACGACTCAGAAGCTTACATTATCGAGGTTTGATAAATGGCTCTTGAAACTGTAAACGTATCCGTCAACACCTCAACTTGGGTTCAGGTTGGAGACAACGTTACTGCGCTTACCATGACCGAAACCCTTGTGGGTGATATTAAGGTGCATGTAGTGGCTAATGGCGGTACTGCCCCGTCTAGCACGGCTGCGGCGTATCAATGGTGGGATAAGGAATATACATACTCTGGTTCCGCCGCTGATATATACGTTCTGTCACCTAATGGCGCAACTGAGGTTGGGGTTGTGAGAGAGTAATGGCACTCGTAATTGAAGACGGAAGCGGTGTTGCTAGCGCTGACAGCTACGCCACGCGGGCTGAATATATCTCCTATGTGGCAGACTACTACGGCGGCACTGTTGCGGATGAGGATGCATCTGATGTGTCACTGCGAGCCGCTTACGCATGGATGAACGGTCAGTCATGGAAGGGCACGAAAACCAACGGTCGCGATCAGACAGGCGCATGGCCGCGCACTAGCGTTGAGGACTGCGAGGGGTATGCGATTGATACGGACGCGATCCCGGTTGAGGTGAAGCAAGCGCAGATGGAATTGGCGTGGGCCGAGCAACAGTCGCCGGGTACGCTTAGTCCGTCTGGCAGCGTGAGGGATGCACTTGTGTCGCGGGAGAAGGTGGACGTGATCGAGGTTGAATACGATACGGCCACCATGTCCGCTAGTGACGCTCTGGCCTATGCTCAGGTGCGCGTTGAGGCGGCTATGCGGTTGCTTGGGTGTTTCCTGACGGGTGGTGGGCGTATTGGGCGGGGGACTTATGTTGCGAGTGTTTAGGATAGCGGAATAGTATTCCCAGCTTGGCTCTCAAAAAATGCTCTCGTCCTGATTTCAGGAGTTCCGAAATTGTTTTCGCAACCGTGAATTCTGACAAGATAGTCAATCCATCCACGGTATAGATCGCCATTTTTGCATTTAATCAGCATATCAACCTCCATTGATTACAACACAACACCTACCATCCCCTCTTTCCCAAGTCAACACCTTTTTTGTATAATCTTTCCATGACCCTCTATAACCGCCTCCGCACCGGCACAGTCCCGCGCCTGTTATCCAAGTACGAGACCGGCACTGTAGAGATAGGCGTAACAACCGAAACGCCAGGCGCAACACCGCTTGATCCGCCAACTACGTCAACCGTGTGGACTGAGGTTGATGCGGTTGTTACGGGTGTTCCTCAAGGTATGATCGACGGCACTACTATCGTTGGTGATGAGCGTATGGTTATTTTTCAGGCTGACGTTGATGCCGGTGCGCGGGTTCGTATAGACGGAAAGCAAGTGGTGATCGTCCGCGTTATGCCTAAGCTTGCTGCGGGCGATCCGGTGATGACTAAGGTTTTGGTGCGTTAACGCCCGTCATATTCAACGATAATCTGACCTATCTGAACCGTGATCTTGATGCCATATTCTGCGGCTTGTGCGGCATATTGTGGTATGTCGCTATCGGTGCAATTGCCATCAAGACAACGCTTTACGTTAAGCGACTCCGCTCGGCAATGGGAGCCATATCCAAAGGTTCCGTCCTCGAAATAAAGGCCAACGTCATCTGCGTAGAATGTAGCCCCTTCGTTATATTCGCGCGATTTCATAGTTACGATTTGGCCGTTATTGAGTTCGTAACGTTTGTTGTGTTCAAGTTTCATCTTTCTTTCTCCTAAGTTTGCTTTCCATACCCTCATACGCTATAAAAATCACCATGTCAACGCGCTTCCGAGATGCCACGTACGAAACTCAAATCCGATCCATTACGCGGGATATGGAGCCTAAAATCCGTTCAGCGTTCACCAAGGGCATGACGGATATCAAGGACCGCGCGCAGATGGGGCGGTTGCGTGATGCATTGCGCGACAACGATATCGCGTTAGCAATAGACAGCCTGATTATCGACCCTGCCGCTATGAGCGACCTACAGGCGCGTATTGTGGAGACGTATGGTAAGACGGGCGAAAAGACTATCAGCGGGCAGACGTGGCGCTATCCTGATGGCACACGGGCTGTTGTACGGTGGAATATGCTATCACCGCAAGCAGAGGAATACGCCCGCAATGTATCCGGCCAGCTTATCCAAGGCATTAACGACGATACCATTCAAGCCGCTCGTGACACCATCGCGGATGGATATGCGCTTGGCAGACCAACAGACCGTATCGCGCGTGACCTAGTGGGCAGGATAGGGCCAAACGGGCGCAGGCAAGGCGGTGTGGTGGGGTTGGATCAGCAAAGCAAGGTGTGGGTTCACGGTGGGTATGTAACGCGCAACGGCGTCACTGTGTGGCAGGACGGGTTGAGGCAACACCTAGAAACCGATCCTACGCGCGCTCTAAGAATGAAGTTGAATGCAAGGGACAAGGCATTCATTCGCAGGCTTGGCGATAAGCGACTTACCCAAGCGCAAATTGATAACATAGTGCGCCGGTATGAGAATAACTTGCTTATGGTGAGAGGTCGCAGGATTGCCAGAACGGAAACACGCAATGCAATTGAATCCGCTAAGTATGAGGCATGGCGTCAAGGTCTGGAAAAGACAGGTATCCCGGAAGAGTTTCTAGTACGTACGTGGGTTCATACCGGGCGGGCTATGTTTGACCGCCCTTGGCACCAATCGTTTAGTGGTACGTCTGTTCGCGGCTTGAACGTACCGTTTGTGCTGTCTAGTGGCGCGGCGTTGCTACATCCGCACGATACATCATACGGCGCGGGTGCTCGTGAGGTTATCCAGTGCGAGTGCCGGTGTGATTATGAAGTGGATAGGAAGGGGCTGAAGGAATGGTATGAGGGGCGCATGGGTTAATGGCACGCATCAACGGCAGCGTAGGCACCTCACGGGGGTTTCTCGCATCTGTTAACAAATGGACCAAAGCCACTAAGGAACGATCGGAAGAAGCGTTTCAGATGGGGGTGCTTGATTTCTACTTAGCGCTGCGCGATGCTACCCCAATACTGTCAGGAAATCTTCGCGCATCCTTAACCCTCGGAAAGAACGGCGATCTACCAGCCGGTCCATATGGTGAGTACGGCGGTGTTTACAACGACACTAGGGCGCTTGACGTTATCTCAGGGTTGAAGCTTGGCGACCGCATTAACATGGTGTATGCAGCCCCGTACGCGCGGAGGCAGAATTACGGCTTTACTGGGATTGATAGCCTTGGAAGGTTCTATAATCAAGCTGGTAAATTCTGGATTGAAGGTGTTGGATCGCAATATAGGTCGATCATGCGTAAGGCGGCGACAAGGCTTCGTAATAGTACGGCTATTTAATGGTGCATCCGGTGTGATTTGAACACACGATCAACCCGTTATGAGCGGGCGGCTTTAGACCGCTAAGCTACGGATGCTAATACCCTAAAACAACTCCGGCTTCAATTCCTTGATACGCAAGGTACAAAACCGTTGCAACGTCTTAAAGTCAATCTTCGGATTCTTGTGTGCCTTTATGATATTGAACGTATCTTCTGTAATCAAGTCATACCAGACGCGGCCCAGCAGTTCCCCAATGTATTTGCTTTGCCAGTCGCCTTTATCGTTGACAATTTTAGCATGTGTCTTGTCAACAAGGTGTTGCGTAACAAATTCCTCGCAAATCTTTTCTTCCAGCATCATGCCGCCAACCTCTGGTGCACCCATTTCTGCGTGGTGCTTTTCCTTAAAGTGATTAGCGATGATCTTGGCCCAGGTAACGCGACCGAATTTGTTCTGCCAATGGTAATTCTTAATCACTACGCCTTCGCCAAACCCTTTTCCTTGTTCAATGCCGAACGTGTTTTTCTCTAGGCACTTCTCGTATGCTTCGTAACACCCGTTTCGGATGATCGCGATAGGCGGAAGGAAGTCAACGTCATGGGCACGCATGTAATGGCTGTAATCCTCATAATGAAGCAGTTTACCTTGTTCTTGATCGTAAACATCGAACACAAAGAACCGACTCCACATATCGTCACGGTAGGTTTTCAGGCTATGAGGTACAAGCCATTCGCCGTAAAGCGTATGGTGAGGGTTCGCTGAGAGATAACTTGAAATTGCGGTATTTTCTTGCATCGCAGCCATAAAGCCAGCGTTATCGCTACCAATCGATAGAACACGGTTGCGTGAACCACATCCGATTGATCCATCATCATTAAGCCAAACTTGACCATTTGTGCCGTCCAGTTTCGGGAAAACATAAGTCTGGCCAAATTCAATCCCGTCAACCTCGTCCGTTCCGAAGCGTTCAAGATGCATGTATTTGTGGAATTTTGTCATTTGTGACCTCGTGCTTTGGAAAGGGCTTCCCTCATTGGTTTTGTGAACGCAGAATATGCGTCGTAGCTAATCGGAACTTCTCTGTTGTCCATAGCGTTTAGGGCATCCTCCAACGCCTCGTACAGTTCCGGCGCGGCGGTATCTTGCAGTGCCTGATTATAACCGGCATGGTACTCTCCACTTTGTGCTGCGCATGGCGTCCATTTACGTTCAGTCATAGCAACCTCCATTTTGCCTATTCCCATCACCAATACTATAATTTCCCTATGTCAGTCAAGACCTCAATCGACGGTAAAATCTACCTTGCCCTACTTAACCGCCTCAACACCATGTCAGGCGGATATGATATTGTTGAGCCTAACGATATTTATCCGACCGATCAGGGGCAGGCGTTCATTGTGGTGCAAGATGTTAGGTTTGACCCGGATACACCATATATCGGCGGATCGTCTAGCAATGAATACCGAGGTACGTTCAGCTTGTCAGTTATGGCTCCGTTGTCATGGACGCATGCGCAAGTGTTGAGTGTTGCTGGGGTAGTCGCGGCGCATTTTCCTAAGTCAAGTAAATACACCTACGACGATACCCGCGTAGAGATTTTGCAGACACCTTACTATTCCGGTAACTCACGCCGGGATGAGGGCTTCCATCGTGTTGACGTTCTCATACCTTGGCGTGCCGCTGGTTAATGGCCTATCTGCCGTGGTGCGATACGGTTGTATTGCAGATTGCAAAGTCGGGAAGTAGTAGCCTAGTCAAAGCCGCTTCGTCGTTGGGTGAATTAACGCATGTAGGGCATTTACCGGCTTCCGCGCATCCTGTGGCTTCCAGATATGTTGCCGTTGTTCGTGATCCTGTAGATCGACTTATATCGGCGCTGAATTACTATTACGGACCCGGTGACGTTGATGATGTGCTGCGCCATGCTTTGCGGTACCGTACGGGACAATCCGCGTTCAAGCCTCAGACGTGGTATATGGATATGCCGTGCGAGACTTACGATTTAGCTGATATGCGATTGGCGTTGTCTAGCATTGGGCACGTTGGAGACGTGCCAAAAGAAAACGTCAGCCTAAAATGGCTGACGCTTGGTATGGCGGAAAAAAGCAAGTACTGGCCTAGACTTATACAGGCTTGTAGTCCGGGCATGTATCGCTGAAATCCGAAAACGCAACTGGCACGTTGTCTGGATCGTTATCCCACCAATCACGGGCTTGCATGTGCAGTTCATCCGTAAAATGACGGTGGCAACTGTAGTTGCGGCACATTGCACTACAGAATGTTTTGTCTTTGAAGCATATCAAAACGGAGGCTCCTCGTTTTTGTGTTTGGGTTTCCATACAATGTCAACTTGATGCATTTCTATTATGTATTCACGTAGCGTCATCTAACTATCTCAGCATTTCGTGCAGGCAGACAGATACGCCATCTACCTGCGTCAGTTCATTGCCGTCGCTGTCTTGAACGCCGCGCTTGTATCCCTTCCACTCCATGTAGTCGGTGAAGTGGGCCGGTGACTTCGCAAGGTCCGCCTCGGCACGCGCCAGCAGCTCTCTCAGTGCGTCTCTATCCATTGTCGTCTCCCAAGGCGGCGCGGCGCTTTTCCAACTGGGCTTTCAGTGCGCCAATCTTTGCGGGGAACATGTCTCTCGCCGCTTCAAGCATGGCGTTTGCAAATTCGAGCTCCTCTTTCAGCCTGTCCCTCTCCGCCTCCGCCTTTAGCTGTGCTTCATATGCGTCTTGTGCTTGGCCTAGGGTGGTGAGGACTTGAAGCGCCTGTTCCCGGTTCTCTGCCTGTAGGGCTTCGATGCGGGCATTCAGCGCTCCAATCGTGTCTGACGGGGTGCCGCCGTTTGACCTGCCAACGGTCAGGTAGAAGGGCTCCCCTTCGTGGCTCAGGTTCATGGTTACGTAATTACCGGCGGTATGGCCCGCTTCTTCCGGGGCAGCAACCATGTGCGCAAGGTGCATTGCCATAAGTGGCACGAAGTCCGAGCTTAGAACAAACTCACCACTCTCGAAGCGAGCAAGGCGGAAATCACCGTCGTTGCTTTTCACCCATTGCTCAAAGCCAAGAGGCGTTTCGTCGTTCGACACCGCATTCTTCCAGGCTTCAAGCGCCTCTTTGTTTTCCTCAATTCGCAGATCACTCATGGCCCGCCTCCCTGATGGCTGCGGCGAGTTCGTAAACCTGCTCGTTATGATCAAAGTCACGGTCAACTTCGGTCACTGACCCCGGCGCGCGATACATCTTGGACAGCACCAGACCCGCGCACCGCTCCCGTTCCTCCGCTCTCACGGCGTCAAGGGCGGCTTGGGCGTCGGTGTCGATGAGGGCGCGGATACATTCGGAAACGTAATCAGCTTGCTCCCGGTGGCCGAGGTTTTCATGGGCCATGTCTGATATGGCCTGTTCTATCATGTCTACGTCCGCCGCCTCCTCCAGCTTCGCGGCTACATGGGCGAGGGAGAGGTCGGTGCGGTCGTTCCATTCGTGGCCCCCGTAATGGTTTGGTCCGGCGCACTGACAATTCAGACACCAAACACCGACAACTTTGTAGTCTCCTCCAGTTTTCAGAACTTCGCCACCGCAAAACGGGCAGGGCTTCAGTTGCTCACTCATTGGTGTTCTCCTCTGCTTTGCGGAAGGCGTCTCGTGCATCTCGTGCAGACCGGCAGCGTTTGCAGTCACTCTCAACGGGTCGCACGCCATCTTTTGCGCTGAGAAGTTCATGGGCATGGACTGCTTTTCCTGTGCCCTTACAGAGAGGGCAGTTGCGGATCTGCATGTCCAGTTCGTCATTGGCCCGCTTCCCCGCCAGCGCCAATGCGGCAAGGTCATGGGCGGAGGAAGTAACCCTTGCTCTGGATATGTAGTGCTCATAGTCGTGGCCGTTCTTGAGCGCCTCCACGTCCTTCTGTAGTTGCTCCCAGTTCATGACGCCACCATGACGATAAGCGCGAGTGCAGTAAGAAACCCAATACCGGCGGCTGTTGCATAAACAAATCCGGCGCCGCTTGGCAGTCCTTCACTGTCAATTTCCTTATTTCTGATAGTCATATCATCCTCCTATAGATGCCTGATTTGCTACAGCATACACGCGTGAAATACAATGTCAACATGTTTATTCATCACCGCTCCATGCGGCATATCGAAAGGTAAGACATGGCCGACACGGGCATTAAAAAAGACAGCAAGCTTTACATCTGCGAAACGGCGCAAGGCGCAGACCTTCTCCAAGCTGGTTACGAGGCGCTAACGTGGGTTGAAATCGGCAATATTGTAACAATGCCTGACTTTGGCGTGAGCGACAATATCGTTACGCAAGACTACATCAACACCGATGTAAGTCAAAAGCGCAAAGGTTTCCGCAACGCTTCCGATACTGAGATTGTCGTGGGTTTCCTGCCAGATGATGACGGCCAAGACGCTCTCCGAGTTGCTGCTGATACGAAATTCAACTACGCATTCAAATTGGAAAGCGATGACGCGCCTGACGCCAGCACCACTAACACCATTCGTTACTCGCGCGGCGTTGTTGGTGGCCCGAACTTTACCGGCGGCGGCGGTGAGGATTTCGACAACGAGACTTTCCAACTTGGCCTGAACCAAGCGCCGATCATCGTTGAGCCGGAAGCCATTTAAGTAAATTAAGGAGGTAACATGACTAACGACATTAGCGACCTGTTCATTCAGGAAGAGGCGTCTTTCCCGCTTGAAATTATGGGCAAGAAGGACGGCGAGGAAGTATCTACTGGTGTGACGTTCCAAATTCGTGACCTGCACAACATGGATACGCAAAAGGAATTGAAGCGCGAGCGCAACAAGTCCCTAGGCAAGCGTATTTCCACTAAGGAAAATCTGACTGACGAAGAAGTCGGGGCTATGATGAGTATTGCCACCACAGACCCTACGGATGCCATGCTTGCTTATTGCGTTACAGGCTGGGATTGGGGCGACAAGAAGATTGGAAAGTACAAGACGGCGTATAGTCATGAGAATGTTAAAGCAATGCTATCTGGCGTACCGTGGATCAGGCAACAGGTTCTTGCAAAGGCGCTGCAAGTCACGGATTTTACAATGGCGTAGCGGATCAACTTGTTCGCTACGCTAAAGGTTGGGTGAAATACAACTACGTCAGTCCGAGGTACAAAACGCGGGATGGAAAAGGCAATGAAAGCCTTTCCGCGCAAATGAAAAGGACCGGGAGGGCAGACCGCATAAAGCCTTACGATCCCGAACCAGAGCTTACTTACCTTGTAGATGCATTCTGGGAATGCAAGGCTGGTCACGCAATGGAGGATATTAATTTCTCGATTGCGCCCCATCTTTTGCTAGACGCAAGGGAGCGCGCTATACTGCGAAAAGCAGATATTGCGTTCAAACATGCGCTAGAAAATGAGCAAGCCAAGGATACCGAACATACCATGTCTAAGGGCAAGAAATAATGGCTGACGATATTGCTCGCCTTGGATATGAGATTGATAGTTCGCAAACCCGCACCGCTGCCAGCGACTTGGATAAAATGGCGGCGGCGGCTGAGCGCGCTGCAAAAAGCCATACAAATCTAGACAAGGCGTCGAAAAATCTACTCAGAGATGAGCAAGGTAGGTTCCTGTCCGCGCAACAAGCGGCTGATAGGTACGGCGCGGAAATTGACATGTTGCGGCAGAAATACATTCCGATGTATGCCGCATCAAAACAACTTGCTGCATCTCAAGATGAAATAAAACGTGCACTTGAACTTGGGGCTATTACCGCCAAGCAGGCTGAAGCGGCACTAGAAAGGCTTGACGCACAGTTTCTCCAAACCGGCAATGCGGCGCAGGTTATGGGTAAGAATATGCAAGCTTCGGCCATGCATTCAACGAACCTGCTATTCCAGTTTCAAGATATTGGGATGATGCTTGCGGCGGGACAAAACCCGCTGATGCTGGCAATGCAGCAAGGTACGCAAGTTGCTGGTGTGTTTCACCAAATGAAGGTAAGCGGTCAGTCTGCATTTAGTGGTATCAAAGCTGGCCTTCTTGGCCTTGTGTCACCGATGTCTCTTGCAACAATTGGCATTATTGCTGGTGGTGCTGCGTTGGGCCAATGGGCTATTGCGGCAATTACCGCTGGTAATGACGCTGATTACTTTAAAGACCGTGTTGATGAACTAAACGATATTGTTGGCAAGGCTGACGATCTAATTGACATTCTGACGTCAGAAATAGGGGAGCTTGAAGAAAAATATTTGTTTGCTGCCGAGCGAACGAGAGAGTTTGCGGCGGCGCAGGCTGAACTTGCGGCTTCTCAAGCTGAACGCAGGCTTAGGGATCAGATCCCTCTGCTAAACAGTCTTGTTCGTTCTTACGATAAGGTTGGCGCTGCGGCTGCATTCGGCGGCGGTGAAATTACCGGCGTAATCCGCGTCATGGAAGATTTCGGGATCGAATCACAAGAAGTCGCGGCGAGAGTGCAGGACGCTCTTTTGGCGATTTCAGCGGCAGATAACTTTGATCAACAGGCTGACGCATTAAGGGGTCTTATAGGTACACTAGAAGAAGCTGAAGTTGCCGCAGCAGACATTCCACCAGAATTACAGCGTGCTATTGATGAAATGATCACGCTAATCCGTGAAACGGATGCGGCAAAAGCGGCGATGGATAGACTGGCCGGGGCGGCGGCTGGCGTGACTATAGGCGTACCTTTGTACATGCAGGGCCTTGGGGGTGAGGAATTACTTCCTCCGCCGTCTGCCAGTGCCCCCAAAAAAGGTAGAAGCGGCGCAGGTGCGGCTAACCGCCGCCAACGCGAATTAGAACGCTTTATTGAAAGCCTCATGACCGAACGCGAGGTATTGGAGCAATGGCGCACCGAACAGCTTGAGTTGCTTAATCAGTATAATGAAAAGGAGCTTGAGGCTATTGGTGGGCAGGCTGAAGCCAAGCTTCGAATTCAAAAAGAGTATATGGAGGGAATGGCCGAACTCCAGCACAAAGAGCGCATAAACACGCTCAATACATACTCAACCATTTTTGGCAACATGGCTCAGCTATTTGAGGCGGGCGGTAAAAAGACGTTTGCCATTGCTAAAGCGTTCAGCATTGCGCAAGCTCTTGTTAACTCGTACCGGGCATACACTGAGGTATTGGCCGATCCATCGCTTATTGGTCAGCCTTGGTTGCGCACGATCCTTGCTGCCTCTACGCTTGGCGCTGGTCTAGCGCAGGTTGCCAACATTGCCAGCACTTCATTTGGCGGAGGCGGCGGCGCTGGCGCAGGACGTGGCGGCGGCGGTTCCGCGCCATCATCCGTATCAGCCCCAGTCCAGCAAGACCCTGAGCGTGTGGTGCGGATAAGTGTTCAAGGCGATAGATGGATGCGTGATCTAGTGGAAGGTCTGTTGACGCAAATTTATGAGGCAACTGAAGACGGTACAAGGGTAGTGGTGCAACGATGAGCGTAGAGATTGAAACAGGCGCTACGGATACCGCCAATGCAACTGTACTTTATCAGAACATCTTTGAAAATGGGACAGTAACCACCAACAGCCAAACATCAGACGGTGCTGCGCTCAATGCTGTAGAGGATACAACATTTGATTTCTGGACGCCCGCAGGTGTACCGGCTCGTATTAGAGTTGACTACGGCGAAGATGTAGAGTGCGATTGCATGGGGATTGCATCCCACACGGCTGGTTCAGAAGGAACCACAATAGTTGTTGAATACTCAGATGATGGGGTTTCGTTCACTGAGGTAGCATCCGTATCACCACTTACAGACGACACAATAATGGTTATCTTCCCATCAACAAGTGCGCAATATTGGCAGATCAGGCAAACCGATGCGGCTTGCTCTATAGGAGTTGTGAAGCTTGGCAAACGTCTCGTATTTCCTTCTGGGGTGATCAGCGGGCATATTGGTATCAATCATTCCAGCCGTGTTGAGCTTCTTACGCCGAATGTAAGTCAGCAAGGGCAATTCCTTGGAACACGCGTCAAACGAATAGGCGCGCGCGCAAACATAAACTTTGGACAGATTGAGACTGATTTTGTCGATAATGATATGGCTATGTTTGAGTATCATTTCAATTCCGGTCGCACTTTCTTTTACGCAGGGTCACCGTCCGAGTGGCCGGAAGACTACGGATACGCATGGCGTGCAGGCCGAGAAATGAGGCCATCGTATGATGAAGGCGGAGAATTGTCGCAAGTAGACATTGAGGCGGATTTCTATGTCGAGCAATGAGGACAGAGAGCCAATCGAATGGATCGAGATAGACCTTGACTATTGCAACCTGACTTTTGGCAATGCGCCATGCACAGCGGCGCTGTCCTCCAACACTGATAGGAAGTGCTTCAACACTTTTTTTACGTGCAAGGATCAAGCTAACTTCGATAAAGGCACGCTGACATATAAGCTTGTCATGCCTCGCAGTAATTATCCAAAGGGCGAGACGACTTTCCCTTGCCTTATATCCGTATCCGGACGCAGTGCAACAGCAAACATTGCTGGATCAGATGACAGCCTTTACCCGCTAGGCGTCCGTGGCTCTATCACTGCGGAGTTTTACGACTTTCCTTATCACGACAGATTTATGGATAAGTACCAATCTGAGCGTGTTAGTGGTGATGCGCAGTTTAGCGGCGTTGGGTATGACCCAAAAGCCTTTGGTACTTTTTGGAGCAAGCTTAGGGCACGTAATCCAAACTACGCCAACAGGCCAATGCGCCATTGTGTTGGGTATTTAGACGGCGGCATTCTGACTACAGAAACCGTTCGTAATTTCATCATCACAGAAGTAAAGCGTAATACGTCAAGTGGACGCGCTACAATCATCGGCAAGGATGTATTGAAGCTTGCTGACAATGATCGTGCAGTTGCTCCCCAGCCAAGCCGTGGGCTGCTTACAGAGGACATTGAGGAAAACACACTCCCAACATTCACGCTAAATCCAGTTGGTATTGGCGATGAGTACGCATCAAGCGGGTTTGCCGCTATCGGCTCTGAGATTGTCGAATTCACTAGAAGCGGAGACGATATAACACTAACCAGAAGAGGTGTTAGCGGAACCGATCCTAGCAGTCATAGCGTTGATGACACATTCCAACAAACATTCAGCCCACGACGTACACGTATCGATGACGTTGTATATGATCTGCTGGTTAACTATGCTGGCGTTGATGCGTCTTTCATAACTTTTTCTGACTGGGAAACAGAAACAACAAGGTGGGCACCATCTCTAAGGCTTACTGCCGACATTATGAAGCCTACTGGCGTTGCTGAGTTGATAGGCGAGTTGGCCGTTCTTGGCGTAACTATCTGGTGGGATGAGATAGATCAGAAAATCAGGTTTCTGATTAACCGACCTGTTGATACAGAAACCGTTAAGGTAATCAACGACAGAAACAATATTATTGACGGCGAGCAAGAGGATAGGGATAAAGACAGGTTGACGGAAGTCCTGTTTAATACCGTCCAGATTGATCCAAGTAGCGGCGTTGATGAAGGTAACTTTGCGCGCGGTGAGTATGTTATCGATGCGGAAAGTAAGCTAGGAAATTCGTTCGGTGATAAGCGCATAAAAGTTATCAATTGCCGGTGGCTTAACCACGGTGATAGTAGTTTGGCGCGTGTATTGTCTATCAGGCTATTGAACCGATTCCGCGTCCAGCCGGTAAGATACTACGTTGATGTTGATTATCGTGATGACGTGAGCGTTGCCGATGTTGTCGAATTAACATCTGACTTCATCACATCTGATACCGGGATACCGGAGGCGCAACTTTCTCAGGTTGTGAAGAGAGAAGATATTGAGGCTGGTCATAAGGTGGCGCTTACCTTGCAGCGCTTCCAGTTTGACCAAAGGTATGCCTATTTTACAGAGAACAGTCGTCCGGTTTATACTAGCAGTAGTGATGCGCAAAAAGCGCGCGGTGCTTATTGGGTTGGTGCTACAGAGATATTCGGAGATGGCGGTGATGCTTACAGGTTCGCATAAATGACAACTTACACCGAAATTCTTGATACCCAACTCGATCCGGACGCGCCGATTACGTCTGCTCTTGGATACCAGCTTAGGGATAACCCTGTCGCTCTTTCCGAAGGCGCAGAGGATGCCCCAAAGATATCGCCAACAGCGCTAGGTTCTTTGTTCCTTGGTTTTATTCAAGTGCCTACAGATAGTAACTACGTGGAAATAACTGACCTTGATAGAGTTAAGACAATTATAATGCACGGCGCTTACCTAGCTCCAAGCGCAGTATCTAATCGGGCGTTTCAGATTTCTTACTCTGACGATAACGGGTCTAGCTGGGAAACTGAACAAGACTTTTTTACACCAAACCAAGACATTGACGGATTTATTGCCATTCATTTTGACCTTGAGACAGGTGCGGTTGATGTTTCTGCGTCTCGTGATGGCGGTAATAGAACTGTGGAGACTAGCACGCTAACAGTACCGTCTGATGTGAACGCGATTAGGATACGAAATGAGGCCGTAGGCGGAGCAATAGACGCCGTCGCGGTTGCGATTGGTGGGGTGTCCCCATGATTGATAAGATTGGTGAAGGTTTGAATGCGATTATTGCGTCGGTTGTAGCGGCGGGGTTTGCGGCTAGTACGTGGTTGGTACGGCGTGTTTTGACTAATGAAAAGCAAATTGCTTTATTGGAGGCGGAACTAAAGTCACGACATGCTCAACGCGAAGAAGACAGGCAAGACGTGAAGGATTTAAAGTCTGATATTCGGTATATCAGAGAGAGAATGGACGGTATCAGTAGGTGAGGCAATGAGCATTCAAAATCTTCTAGACTATCTCGGTAAATACGAAAGCGGCAATAACCCCAATGCTATTTGGGGTGGCGTTGATCGTCTTGACTACCCAATCCTTGATCCCACTAAAATGACGGTTGGAGAAATTCTTGACTGGCAGGATAGTATCGACCGAAAGTATATGTCTGAGGCTGTTGGTGAATGGCAGTTTCTAGAGGATACTTTGCGCGGCTTGTATCGTCAGGCTGGGGTGTCACTTAACGATACCTTTAACCGTAATACACAAATTAAACTTGCAACCGGACTTTTAAAGCGGCGCGGGCTTGACGATTACCTTTCCGGTAAAACTAGCGTAGAAAAGTTCGCTCTATCCCTGTCTAAAGAATGGGCGTCAATGCCGGTTCCGTATGACGTCAACGGAAAGAAGCGTGGTCAATCCTATTATGCTGGCGACAACCTGAACAAAGCCCATGCTGATGTTGACGAATTTCTTTATGTAATCCGCAGTGTTAAAGCCGAGCCGGAACGCGAGCCAAGGGATAGTGTCGCGCAAACCAAAACCATGAAAGGTATTGGGGCTGCGGCCACTGGTGTAGCTGGTGCAACTGGCACCGCAATTGCGGGGCTTGACGGGACGGCTCAAATCGTGCTTATATGCTTCCTATGTGTATCCGCTATAGCTTTGGGGTGGATGTTCAGAAACCGCATTAAGGGATGGGCCAACGGTGATCGCTAGTATCAAATCTTGGATTTACGGGATTGGCGCTGCCGTTGTATTTTTCCTAGGTGCTTGGCTTTATCATAAGGGCGGGTCTAATGCTCGCCGGGATATGGAGGTAGACGACTATGAAAATGCTGAAGACATTCGCCGCAGGGTTAGCGTTGATCGCGCTGACGAGTTGCGGAAACACGATGACGCAGGGTGGCGCGACTGAAAACGCATTATGCCAATTATGGGGTGAGAGCCTACCAACGAGGTCTAAAAGCGATACGCCGCAAACGAAAAATGAAATTCAAGAGGCGTATGCAGACTTCGTAATCGCCTGTCCACAATGGGAGCATTTGGTGCCATGATTGGGAAGGTATTTTTTGGGATTACTGTGGTATTATTTTGCCTTGGCATTGTAGTAGCCGGAAATCACTACGGCGCAGCAGACACATCACCAAACGCATCCGCTCATGTAAAAGTGCAACTTGAGAGCGGTCACGGATCGGCAACGCATATCGGCAACGGATACTTTCTTACTGCCGCTCATGTCGTGACCGACAATGAAATTGTCGAACTTAAGTCAGACGACGGCAAGACATTTGATGCAACTGTTCTTTGGGTAAATGCTAAATACGACATTGCATTGATGTATGTTGCGGAAACAAAAGTTGCAAGTGTTGACGTTGAGTGCCGAACACCCGGCCACTCAGAGGATCTTAGCCTTCGCGGTAATCCTCTTAACGCTGAAAATATTACAACTTGGGGTAAGGTTGCGGGTAGTATTCGTGAAATCGGACCTTGGCTTTCTGTAATCCCGGTAAACGCGGCAATTGCACCTGGTATGTCTGGCGGAGGTGTGTTTGATGAGGATGGGGAATTAGTGGGCGTAAACGTTGGCGTGATGGTTATGCCGGTTGGTTTTGCAGGTGGTCCAGTAAGTCTTGCCTACGTTGTGCCTGCTGAAACTGTATGCTATCTTATGGGTAAGTGAATTGGCCTGTCCGGTGTGCCTTTGCTTGTGCGATGCCTCCTAACCGCAAGCATAAAGACCGGGCGCTATTTCCCATGAACATAAAGCTTCCGTCATATTATCTTCATGGCCTTAGCTTCAAAGGCACAAACGAAAGTTTTTGCAGTCATGCATGGCGGATGAGGGGAAGTTGCATTTTATGGCGTATATGGGTACACGTATTCGGAGAAAGGCATTGTGAGGCAAGCTTTAGATATTGGAGGAAGGTTAATGCGGACAACAAAAGTAAACACTGAAGTTGCGCAATACTTAATGAGGCAGTCGTTTGAAGAAGGATTTAGAGCGGCGGGTGGTTCCGGTAAATCAAGACTAAACCCAAGTAAAGGAAAATGGTTTGATTATTGGGTGCAGTCTAAAACGCGAGCCATGCTGATTGCTAATGGTGTTATTACAGGACAGGAGGGGTATAAGTGACCCCAGACCAGCAAACCGCCGTAGACCTGCAAAAAACCGGCCTCACACAGGCGCAAATAGCCGACCGGATGGGGAAGACACCTGAAGCCGTTAAGAGCCTCCTGCGCCGCGCTAGGAAGTGGATGGACGCGCCTGATGGACAACAGAAAGCAATCGAGGTTAGCGGCCTTGACATTGATCGCGCAAAGCATGGATGGCGCGTAATTCAGCATGAGGACGGATCGCGCGATAGCGTATTCTGGAAGTCTGATAGTGCCGACGAACAAAACGATCTACTAGAACGTATCGCAGACGCATTTCAATCTGTTCCTGCATATCGACCTAATCCAATAGCGCCGGTAAATGATGCGCTTATGACGGTATACCCGCTTTATGACATGCACGCCGGTATGATGGCATGGGGCAGGGAAACAAGAGATCAAGACTACGACCTAGACTTGATGAAGTCGGACCTTATCAATTCCATTGAAACGATTTCGGCCAATTCACCAGCGAGCGATCACGCTGTAGTTATTTTCGGCGGCGACACAATCCATGTCAACGACCAGAAAAATGAAACGCCAGGAAGCGGTCATAAGATGGATGCTGATGGGCGGTTTGAAAAGATCGTTGATATGACGATTGAAGCCGTAACCAATGCAATTGAGTTGCTATCCGAACGTCATGCCAAGGTTAGCGTGTACGTTATCAGGGGTAATCATGATGAGGAGAGCCACATAATTCTAAAGGCGGCTCTTAAGCAACGATACAGACTTTCTGATGCAATTGAGTTTCCTAAAATCGACGCATGGGATAAGTCGGAAATCTATTGGCTTAGGCACGGTAAAAGCCTGATCATCATGCACCACGGCGACAAGTGCAAGCCGGAACGTTTGGCTATGATTGCGGCGGACAAATGCCCTTGGTGGAGCGACACAACGCATAGGGTGATCCTAACTGGGCATTTGCATCACTTCAAGGTTCAAGATTTCCCCGGCGTTACGCATTACACGTTGCGGGCGTTCTGTCCGCCTGATGCGTACGGCGCTATGTTCGGAGGCAAACGTGGCGTTCAAGCTATGACGTTCAGCAACGTAAAGGGGCTTGTTAATCAAGCCCATGATCCGATTGAGAGGTAAGTAGTATGGAAGATAACGTAAACCACCCTAAACACTACACAGGTCACACCAGCGGCATCGAGTGTATCCAGATCACGGAACACATGGGTTTCTGTTTAGGTAATGCCGTCAAGTATATCTGGCGGGCAGATCTGAAGCATGACGCACTAGAAGACTTGCAAAAGGCGCGTTGGTATATCGACCGTGAGATTGAAAGACGTGATAAAGGAAAAACCCCGCACTAGGCGTGGGTTTTGTTAGGCAAAGACCTCAATCCTCGCGCCAACCCCATCAATGTTGACCTTTCCCCAGCTATCATAGCCGGATACCGAAATGTCCTTGCTGATAGTTGCTGCGTATTCTTTTCCGGCGGTGACGGCGGCGGTAATGCCTTTATGCATGTTGGATGAAACAAAATCAGCTACAGGGCGAATACGCTGCAAGCGCATGGCGCGTTGAACTATAACGTCCGACTTGCCCTTTTGGCGAAGGGCGCGTGCGGCGCAAGTTGTTCCGAAATACAGAACTTCACCGGATTCGTTTTCAAGCCCGACAGTTCTGGAAAGTTTAGACTTGCCGCAGCAATCGCAAGTAGTGACTTCATCAGTGATGCCGTGGATTTTGTAGATGGTCATGGCATGTATCCTTCTGCTTCTTACACCCTACACCCACAAGAAAACCCGCGTCAACACAAAATCGACGCGGGTTCCAATCTTTTTTAGGATTTGCTAGGTACAGCCCGAAACCCGCTCACCAACATTGAACACAAATCCTCAAATCCATCACGCCCCATAAAGCACTTGTAACCGTCCGAGTTTTCATAGCACTTGTAGCGCTCTCCGACTTTGTAAGCTGGTGACGCTGACACAATGCACTCATACTCCTGACCAGCCTGCCACACAAACTTTTTACTGTGTGACGTGGTATTAGGGCCATCTTTACGCAATGCCATATTAAAACCTCATCGGCAGAACAACCGCCAAAAACCTGTCATCCTCAGTCGGTTTGATAACGGCTGGTGATATTGGTTTTTCTCCGTCATAGTAGAAATCAACGTCTCCGCCCTCAGATTGCGCCAAGATCTCCGCCAGATACTTGACGTTGAAGCCCATATCGACTGATGGACCGCTTACATGTGCCTCAACCTCTGTCTCGCCTTGGTGTGTGTTCTGTACGGAAAGGCCAACAGCATCTTCACCGACCGACACCTTTACCGCCCGTACCTTATCCTCGCAAACCATAGCGACGACAGATGCAGCGTTAGAGAAATCAGCGGCATCTACCCGGAACGTGTCTTTCAATCCTTGTGGAATGACGCGCTGATAATCAACAAAAGCCGCATCGATCACCTTGGACACAATAACCGTGTCGCCAAGGTCAAACTTGATTTTCCCATCTGACACGCTGACTTGCACGTCACCAATGGAAAGCACCTTCACCATCTCAGAGACGGCCTTGCGAGGCACAATAACGCCGGGAAAATCCGTTGTGCCTTCAGTTGTCACTTTGGCAAGCCTGTGACCGTCCGTGGCCACTGCCGTTACTCCGTCATCCGTTTGGTGCAGGTAAATGCCGTTAAGGTGATAACGCGCCTCTTCCGTTGACATGGCAAAAGACGACTTCTTAAACAGCCTGGCCAGTTCATCCGCCTTGATGTTGAAAGACGCGGTGTATTCCTCGCTCGCGATCTTTGGGAATTGGTCAGCCGGAAGCGTGGCAAAGTCAATCTTGGTTTTTCCACTTGATGCATGAAGCCTTCCGTCTTCTGCGGACAGGGAAACGGGTTGACCCTTCGCCATCTTCTTGACCACGTTCGCGAGTAGATCGGCGCGTACGGTTGCTTGGCCGCTTTCCTCAACATCACATGCAACGCGAGTTGTCGCCTCAATATCAAGGTCCGTTGCTCGAACGGTCAAGATACCATCTTCCGCTTCAAGGTAGACATGGGCTAGAATTGGCAGTGTGTTCTTTCGTTCGATAATGCCTTGCACCGTTGCGAGTGCGCTGGCGAGTGTGGGTTGTTCGATTGATAGCTTCATGTATTGGCCTCCATATATGCCGCAGCATCGTCAATATCTTCCCTGAAAAAATCAGGATCGTAGTCAGAGTATTCGGTCTTAAACCGCCAAGTTTGCTTATGATCTTCACGGCTCATATTGGTAACGTTAGACGCAATCCATTCGAGCCTTTCGGCGTCAGTAATGGTATGGCTCCACTTGCCTTGCGCGATCAACTCGGCGCGGGCCATCCCGGCGTATGGTAGGTTGATTAGTTCGTGGGGTGTCATTACATACACCACGCGAAATGCGTAGGACCGCCATCATCATGTGGGTTCCATGTCCATCCGGTTCGTTCTGAAACCCACATTCCAACACGACCCGGAAATAGTCCATTCTCCATATCTTTAACCCACTTCATTTTACAGACATCGAAAGGGCCATCTCCATCATCAAACCACGATAGCCAAACTGTGGTTCCGTCCTTTGGAGCCTCAGTGATACATTGCCAATTCATCCCTACTTCCCTCCTTCTATATCGTGACGCCACTGCCACCACCTATCAAAGTTCCTGCAACCTTCACCGCCTTCCGGGCATGGTCTTGCAATATGCTCAAACGGGCTAGCGTGGATCGGATCGCTTCCTGCAAGCTTGTCGTAGATCGCAAGCGCCTTGTCAACTGTCATGGGTTTCCCGTCAACGGTCTTGTAGCTGACGGATGCGCAACTGGCGGCGGAGATTTGCTTAGCCAAAGCCCAAGGGTAAATATATTCATCATCGTCGTACGGCAAATGCCACATATCAGGCTCAAGCCATTCCGGCTCACTCATTGCCATCGAAACCTTCATTTCTTGCGATAGATAAGCGATCTCGGGCTGCGCATCAGGATGGTCACGCAAGGCAAAGAAATGGTCATAAGCGTCTTTAGTTGCCGTAACAAGCACATTGATGTGCGCGAATGGCTCTAGGATGCGGTTGACGATTTGTTTGTGGTATCCCATGCGGGCCATGCGTTTAGCGCGGTGGATTGCGTCGGCGCTGGCAAGCAGCCATTCCGTTTCCCCACTCTCCAATTCCACCCCCGCCTGCATTCCCGGCTTGTTACTACCCCAATGGATAGGCATTGCAGGATCGTCAATCACGTCCTGGATAAGGCGTTCCACAGGTATAGCACGGCTTGATGATGCATTACGGCTAAAAGCGCGATGCGTCATAAATTCACTATGAATAAACCGTGGATACCGCAACTGCATTGTTGTAAGTCTTGGGCATCCATCGGAAATGCTGTCCGCGATTACGGTTGCTGTTATTGTCATTCCACCTCCATAGACGCATAATACACCTTACCCTTGTACGTGTTCGGGTCGATAAGTCTAAACCCGTATGCGTAACCAATAATAAAGGGTAAGGCGATGATTGATAGGATTGCGGTTGTCATTTTTTGCGGACCTCTAGCATGGCGTCGGCCATGCGGTAGCACTCATAAGCTATAGTATCAACTGCCTTTATCTTTAATGTCCTGCTGTCGCAAACATTATACATCGCCTGACCTGCAAACCAGTCGCGCAGGGTCATTCCTTCACTCACAAGCCCACCTTCGTCACTAACAATTGGAAACGCCGGTCCCCCATCACTCTGTGTCAACTTCAACAACCTCCTGTTTCGTCGTCGTGCCGATGTGCTCAACGGTTACGATATGACGCAACCGCAACGCCTTAATCGCGCCGATACCTTTTTGGTATGCGGCCACGGCGTCTGTGATTGCTTGATTATAGGCTATGGCTTGGGCGTGGGTCATTTTAGACCCTCCGTAACACCGTCATCCCAGAGGCATTGCGGGTAACATTCCTTGCGCAATTTATATGGATTTACGTTTGCGCCCTTTCTTGCTGCAATGCCATCACCATTACAGAAATCGGTCTGTCTAAACCCATTCTTGCAATATTTCGTTTCTGTATCGTGTGCTTTACAAGATTCCATATCTCATTCCCTCCATGTAAAAAGCGCCCCGCACTCATAGCATGGGGCGCTTAGTCTGTCAACCGCTACACGAACGCTCACCAGTCTCCGGATCATATGTGCACGCCGCAGGCTCATCGTCAACCGAAGTCAGCACCGATCCCGTCACATCGTTAGGCCGATACGTGGTGCAGCCCTTACAACCGCTATCGTAAGCCTGCATATACACGTCCTTGAACGCTTCAAACCCAATATCCTCGGGGCAGTTGATCGTCTTGCTGATCGCGTTGTCAACGTATTTCTGCGCCGCAGCTTGCATCTTGACATGCGCCATGGGGTCAATGTCCTGTGCCGTCACGCAGTCATAGCCAAGCGCAACAGCATAGTCCGTCACGGTCTCGATCCGATGCGATCCGTCATTCTCCAGAACCTTGCGCGTGTAGGACTTGGCAAACACCGGCTCAATGCCAGACGACACGTTGCCAGCGTAGAGACTAATCGTTCCGGTTGGGGCGATGGACGTGAGAAGCGCGTTGCGGATGCCGTGCTTGCTGATCTCATCGTAAAGTTCCGGCACCGTATCGTTGTAATAAAGTCCAGCATCAAAAAGCGGGAATGCGCCCTTCTCTTTGGCTAGGTCAATTGATGCAAGAGATGCCTCATGAGCAATGATACCCATAAGACGCTCAGTCAATTCCGCCGCATCGTCGCTACCGTATTCAATGCCGCACATCGCCAGCATATCCGCAAGGCCAGTCACGCCAAGCCCAATGCGCCGTTTTGCCTTCGCCTCTTGCTTCTGTTGCGACAATGGATATTCGCTGGAGTCAATGGTGTTATCCATCATGCGGACGGCGATACGGACGATTCGCTTAATTTCGTCAACATCAACCGTGCCTTCATCATTGACAAACTTCACCAGATTAATCGACCCAAGCAGGCAAGCGCCATAGGGGGGCAATGCCTGTTCGCCGCAAGGATTGGTTGCCGCAATCGTCTCGCAATAGTTAAGCGGATTACGTTCATTAACGCGGTCAATGAAGATAACCCCAGGCTCTGCATAATCATACGTAGATTGCATGATGAGGTTCCATAGGTAGCGGGCTTCGACGGTGCGATAAACCTTGCCGCCGAAAACCAATTCCCATTCCGCATCCGACTTCACCGCTTCCATGAAAGCATCCGTCACCAGCACAGACACGTTGAAATTGCGCAGTCGCCCCGGTTCGCGCTTGGCGGTAATGAAATCTTCAATGTCGGGATGATCGCAACGCATAGTCGCCATCATAGCGCCCCTACGGCTACCGGCTGACATGATCGTGCGGCACATCGCATCCCATGTGTCCATGAATGGCAGAGGCCCGCTAGCGTCCGCGTCAACGCCTTTGACGTGCGCACCTTTAGGCCGCAGCGTCGAGAAGTCATAGCCGATGCCGCCACCTTGCTGCATGGTCATTGCGGCTTCTGTCAAGCTGTTGAAGATGCCTTGCAGGTCGTCGGGGATCGTGCCGTTAACAAAGCAGTTGAACAGCGTCACATTCCGCCCCGTTCCAGCGCCTGCCGTGATGCGACCAGCGGGGAGGAATTTGAAGTTTTCCAATGCCTCATAGAAAGCTGGATACCAGTCTTGCGGGCGCAACTCAACGTCAGCTAGAGCGTTGGCGATGCGGGACCATGTATCTTCTACTGTCTCATCGTAAATCGTGCCATCATGCGCCTTATGGCGGTACTTCATATCCCAGATTTGTTCCGAGATATGTTGCTGGAACGGCGATACGTTACTTCCCTGTGCTACCAAATCCGTTTTCCCCGCGTTCTGTTTGCTTGCGTTCATGTGTCTCTACAAATTCCGTTTTCGTTTCCCTTACCAAACGCGCTTGCGCAACACGATCACCAACCCACGGCCACTCTGGATTGCCATCACCAATATAGGCAATCTTAACCATTAACTCCCCGGTGAAATCGCTATCAACGATCCCCACGGCATTGGCTAGGATGAAATCATATTTGAACGCAAGGCCGCTGCGGATGTACACCTCTAGGTGATACCCCTCCGGGATATTGAAGGCTAGGCCAGTCCCGTAAATGCGAGCGTTTGAACATGCAACCTTAACAGACGTGGCAGTGAGGTCAAAGCAAGCGGCTTGTGCGGTTGCGAAGATTGGCTCTGTGGCGGATGGGTCTAGTAGGGTGTATTTTAGTATCACCGCACTACCCCCCTATACGAAAACACCTCACCACCAAGCCGAACCTGCACAAGATTAATCAAGTCTCGCTCATACAAATCGTATACCGCTTGGAATACACTTTTTCGATGTCCGGTCGGATCTAGGTCAGTCTCCCCTTGCCAGTATTCCAGAACACCCCCTTTCTTCGTTGGCGTCTTGTCGTCCAGAACCGCCATACGCATCATGCGTGCGGGATCCTTGTGCTTAGTGTAGCTGATCATCTTCTTCCCCTTCTTCATCATCCTCAAAGTAAAACACGTCCAGCATATTCAAGAACATATTTACCCCGTGCGCCCCGTGGAAATACATCTCCGACCCGCCTTCCATCGTGATCGTGCACTTGAAGTCTTTCTTATCGCACGACATGGTGGCGGTTACTGATTTGGCGTTGGATTTAGTCATTGTCGATTACCTCGCGGAAAAGGGTATAGTAACTGTTAGCATGACAAGGATTTTCGGTGTATTTTTTTCAATTTCGTCATACCATACTTCACGCGGCCCATTGTGTTCTTTCACAACGCGGAAGTCGACGATATTACCGTCAGAAATATTATGGTCCCAAAATGCACTTTGTGCTTTACCTTCTGCTTGCCAACCTGCCGCAGCTTTTATCTCCACCACACTCTCAGGATGCACCGGGCACTCACCGCCATTCCAACCGTGCCACTTTCCGTCATTGTAGTCAGTCATTTTCCCAATCCTCCACTTGATTAAACACCAATTGCAGAAACGCTTCGGCACCTTGATCGCCAAACGTCATGCGCAACTCCTTTTCAGTCCAGTCGTTGCCGAAAATTTCCAGCGTTTCAATCTCCATTGTTTCCGGGATGATCTCATCCCATACAGGCGAACGCGGAACTCCGTAATCAACACGCTCAGTTCGAAACGTAACGATTGCCTCAATTTCACCGGATACTTTTGCTGTTGGCATGGTGGCCTCCTATTGTCTGTAACCTATACTAGACCGAGATATTTAGCGCTGTCAAGAAAAAACGCCTTAGCATCATGCGGAGCATATCCGACGATCTTTGTTCCTGATGGCGCAAACGGTAGATACCATTCGTCAGGATGCGGTCCCATGATTTGCTCGGCTTCGTCCGCTAGAATAGCATTATCCGCTGACTTGACCTCGTAAGGCTCATCTACTGGTAAACCAAACCGCTCACAAACCGCCGCCATGATTCGGCTTTCAGCTTCCTTGTATCCAGCGATATAAGGCTTTGCGGGCTTAACAATGTCAGCAATGTAAGCCTCGCTGGCGTCGTGTAGCAGTCCCCATGCGGCGTGTTCAGACGGGCATATCTGGCTGACATATACGCTATGCTCGGAAACGCTATAGAAGCCCTTGCAGTGACCATTGAACCTACACATCATGGACAAGGCATGTGCAATGTCGTAGATGTCGATATCTTCTGGGCGGGGATCAATAGGCCAAAACTTGCGGCCTGTGATCGTTTGCATCCAGTCGCCGTTACGCTGGGTCATATCTCAAATAAACTCCTAGGTTGATCCGACAATCCGCCGGGGTAAATGAATAGCTTTTCCGTTGCCTTGTCGTATTTGTCATATTTTTTAGTGACGTATTTACTCACCGTCTTTTCCCAAATGCACCGCCATTCGTCCGGAGCGGTGTATTCACTAACAAACACGCGGCACCTGCTGGATAGAACAAAAGCCCATTGCCAGAATTTCTCGTGGCAAAACTCACCTCCGTAACCTGTTGTCGATGCGTACGGCGGGTCACAATATACCGTGCTTCCGTCCGGTATTTCTAGGTCAAGGTATGACATGCGGGTGAATTTTGTTCCGATTAGGCCGGGGCGCTGTTTAACCAAGTTTTTCGAGCTTCCTGCAGCATAGTTTTCTTTATGCGCATAACCACCCCAAGGCTTAGAACCGAATGAGCACGTAAAACACGCAAACCCAACAATACACGCATCATATTTATCCGGTGAACCCTTGATGTCATAGTACTCATCCTGCGTCAGCTTCTCCGGCGGCTCCCACCCATTCGCAACCGCCTCAAGCAACGCAACCGCATATTCAGCCGTATCATTTCCCCACTTATGTTTAGCTGGCACGTTGGACAGCATGTTACCGCCACCCATGAACGGCTCGATGTACCAGTTAGATTGGTCATGCCCGTTCATAAGTATCGGTACGATATGCTTGGTGTATCGTGCTTTTGATCCCATGTAGCGCATTAGAACAATTCCTCTTGCTTGGCGGTATTCTTAGGTGGCTCAACGAAAAACGAAGGCTGCTTATATGCGTCATCTATGCGATTACATGCTATGTCAAAGTAATCCGCGTCAAGTTCAATACCAATAAACTTACGGCCAAGTTTTGCACATGCTGCGCCGGTTGTTCCGCTTACCATGAATGGGTCCGCAACCGTGTCATCTTGATTTGAAAACAGAGATACCAACTCTATAATTAACGGTTCTGGTTTTTGAGTAGGGTGGACGCCACCACCTGGTGTGTTTTTGTTGTAAATGAAGTTACCCGGCCTTCCACCGCCGTTCCACTTGCTTTTCCCCTTACCGCACCACGCAGAGACCATCATTTCATGTCCTACGCTTGGACCTTGGCCGTTGAATTGCGGCATGGCGTCAGGCTTAATCCAGACCATAGCTCTTTTGTACTTTGCGCCGCAATTCTCTATTTCGTCCCTCCACGCCCTAACGCCTTCCGCCATGCAGAATATTATTGCCCATCCGTCGCTGACACGGCAAATTTCTTTGGCAACTTCACCGCGAACCTCGTCAATCGCCCCAAATCCTAATTCTTCGTGTCGAACGTGAGAAGATGGTGATTGTTTAGACAAAACACCCCATTTATTTTGCATGACGGCTTCATACGGCGGATCAGTAACCACAGCGTCCACCGGACCCAGAGTCGGAATTACCTCAAGGCAATCACCTTGATACAACGTACAGTCACCAATGACTACTTTGCGTTTCCACGGATTACTCAAAACGGCGGTTCCTCTCCAACGTATGACGGACGCCACGCCTTGTAAGGCTCTGGCTTTGGGTTGCTGGTCAAAGGCGGTATGACGCCTAACGCGCGTAGTTCCACCTCTATGTGCGTGGGTAGTTTATTCTCCACGTGCTTTTGCGAGTGCGGCGCGGGCGTTGTTGCGCCAGTCGGTGTTGCTATCCCACTCTTCCAAAGCGCGCTCCAAAGCCTCATACAGATCAGGGGCGGCGGAGATTATGTGGGCGTTTGCTTCATTATCGGTAAGTGTTTCTGCGATAATTTCATAATCAAATTCTCCCGATACAGTCTTCACGTAAATTGTCTGGTCAAAGCAACAATGACATGACTTACTCCCATCTTCAACAACCCAAGGCCCCGGCGTCCATTTCCTATTCATTTTCTAACCTCCTATGGTTATATGGCGCGGATAAACCGCGCCCATAAATTTACTTCCGCGTGAGAACGTACTCAACTCCATCAATCTCAACAGTCTTACCTTCACATCCGCCGTCTTTTGGTCGAATGTCAAGACCAGTAATTTCTTCAAACACATCGTAGTCGAAGTTTGGCAGAACGCGAACCATCTGGATTTCTTCTTCTGTTGCGTCCTCATATGCCTTACGCCACTCTTCGTGCCAATCGTTTACCTTGAGATACCCACCGCATGTATGAAATGTCGGGTTGTCTATCTTTTCTTGATTGGTCATGTCGCGTTCGGAAACCCAAGTGGTGGTCGATGGACGATAAATCCAATTTGGTTTTTCGGCCTTATCCCACACTTCTCTTTCCGTTGGAGAGTTGAAGCAATTTACCGTTGTTGGCGTTTTGGTATTGAAGTATCCCGTGTTCCAGTTGCCCGTGTTCCAGTTGCCAGTGTTACAGTCGCCCGTGTTCCGGTATCCCGTGTTCCAGTTGCCCGTGTTCCAGTCGCCAGTGTTCCGGTTGCCCGTGTTCCGGTATCCCGTGTTCCAGTTGCCCGTGTTCCAGTTGCCAGTGTTCCAGTTGCCCGTGTTACAGTCGCCCGTGTTACAGTCGCCCGTGTTCCGGTTGCCCGTGTTCCAGTCGCCCGTGTTCCGGTTGCCCGTGTTCGTGTTAGTCATAATCATCTCCATTGGTTATCTAGTCACGTCTTGGCATGGTCGCAGCGCCCCGTCAAGATAAAACCCGCCGGAGCGGGTCTATCTCAAAACGGGATTTCATCGTCCATAGCGTAACCGCCAGCACTAGACCCACTACCAACCGTAGTCCCGCCAGACTGATAACCTCCACCGCTAGACGATCCGGCGCTGTCTAGCATGACCATTTGACCGCAGAATCCTTGAACGACGACTTCCGTTGTGTATCGGTCGTTACCGTCTTTGTCCTGCCATTTGCGGGTTTGAAACTTGCCGCTTACAAAAACCTTGCTTCCCTTGCGAAGATACTGTTCCGCAACGCCAGCAACAGGCCCCCAAATAGTTACTGGAACCCATTCGGTTTTTTCACGCTTCTCGCCAGTGTTGCGGTCTTTCCATTTTTCGTTAACGGCAAGTCGGAGATTGGCGACTTTGCTATCGCCTACTGTTCTGACTTCCGGGTCTGCGCCTAGATTGCCGATGATGTCTACTCTATTCAGCATATCCCACCACGTCCATCAACTCCTCAATAAATTCATACGCGTTCTCGATAACCTTATCCCTCTGGTAAATTGTTTCTGGACAATGAATATCGTTTTGGTCGCGGAATTTCTCCACGATATTTTTTAGGCGGGTTTCTGTATCTTCCATTAAGCCCCTACGCCGTCACATGCTTGACAGCCCACATGACCGCCTCTTCAATTTTTGTCTTTGCGATTGACATTTCGCGGCTTGATCCCGTTTCATCGAAATATTCAAGAAATTCCGCACCCATGTCTTTGATCTTAGCCATAGTCGCTTTTTCATCGTCTCTCAGAACGCGATACTTGTGTCGAACAGTATTGTTAACCGTTCTCGCATCGCTTGTGCTGTCTACTGCATCCATATTCAAGCCCCCAACATTCCAAGTTTCATTTCATGCGTGATGCCGCGAATGAACCAATAAATATTCTGATACGTTGCCTTCACGGATTGCGACTTGTTCGTCGTATATCCTCGCACATTGAAAACAGCGGGCTTACCTTTCTCTGCCGGTGTAATGCTTACCAACTTCATGCTAGAAAACGGTTGCCCTTTCGTGCGACCGATATGACGCCGCGATGTGCGTTCAATCGGTGCAGGTTCAGGTTTATTGGCGCGGCGTTCGTTTGCGCGTCGTTGCTGGCGTGTCATCTTACTCACAGCGGCACCTCATCATCATCAATATCCGGTTTATCAGCTTCTTCTACCATCTTTTTCAACTCATCCATATGCGGTTTAACTGCCTCCCTTTTATCGGCGTTCTCTCTCCACCACTGAGTAAACGCGTCCTTCCCCTTCATAGCTGCGTCCTTGGCTGATTGCAAAGCGGCGTCTGGGTCAAACCGTGGATCTGCTTTTCCACCCATCACAAGAGGCTGGATTGTAACCGTGCCCTTTTTACCACGTGTCTTTGTAAGCTGCAATGCACGAGGCTTATCTAGTCCCTCCATGTGTGAAACCCGAATCCCGCCCACCGCAGCGCCCGCCCATGTTACGGTCGGGTCATTGTAGATCGTGCAATGCATACCAACCCATTGCGCCGCATTTGGCCCCCAGATTGAGGCAAGGCAACGGGCGGCGGTTTTGCAAGGCTTCCAGGGTTTATTGTCGTCGCCATCGAAGTAAACCCAAATCGGCTGCTCGCCATCACTTACCTTTACGTCACGAATACGGATCGTCATAGGTCCGGTGATAAGGCTATCGGCGTTGAGTTGGTCACTCTTGGGGGCGATTGCTTTGGTTACGTCAGTTGTCATTTTCTTGCCTCCTTTTAATTTCCCGAGCCGCGTTCCATTTAAGATCGTATTCCATATCTGTTTGTCGCGTCATCCAGTTAAGAAAACCTTCCTCCACATCAGGCCATTTATATCCTCGAAACTTTCCGATTGTGCATTTAGGCATTATCTTTGGCTCTTTAGTCCACGAGACCATTTGCTTTCCAGTGATACCTTCATCAAATAGCGCTTTCAAAATCCATGCCGTAACATATGCGTCAGGGCCTGCCCTATGCGCAGGTTGCGTCTTTTCGTGCTCTGGATTGATCTTTCCTTGATCTTCAAGCCAATACCGCAATCCACCGTTGCTATGTGTTGGCGCATCCGGCCAAACCCGTAGAGCGGCCTTATATGTGCAGATGAAAGGTTTAGGCGTAGAGAAGAATTTCAACTCAAAGTCTGCATTATGTGCGCAGAAAACCGTTACATTGTCATCGTCCATCGTATCAACATCAAACGGCGGCATTCCGTCGCATTCCGACTTACTGATATGATGCACCGCGCGAACGTCTGGTGGCATGGCGTCCACACCACAAAGCCAAGACATGTATTCGCCAACGCTTCCGTCACCTACATCATAGTCACAATAAGCCGCCTCACATACTTGTGCGACAGGCGGTTCAAATCCTGTAGTCTCGAAGTCAATTACTCGGACGATGCTCATTCAAAATATACCTCCGTCTCTGGTTGTTCTCGCTCAGTCTCAATCACAACGCCAGCATTAGCCAACCGCTCTTGATACTCGAACATTTTATCCTGCACTTGCTTTTCAAATCCAAGCGCGGCCTCGGTAATTGCCTCCTGATATTTCTCATCACGTCCGCAGCGAATAACCCACATAGGCATACCGCCGCAATAGCTGATATAGTCGATGTAATCCCATCCCGTGACCATTAGTCCAGTCTGCAATTGCAGCATGTGTTCGGTCGGGATTTCATTGTCTGTGATGACTTGAAGTTGGTATTTCTGACGCCTGCTCTTGCACTCAATGCCGAAATTACTCATCACGCCAGCGCCATCTGGACTATAACCAATGGTCACGCCGCCAATGTCTCGCGTGATGAATCCCAATTCATCTACGGGTTCATAGTGTTCGGAATATGCGTCACGGGCTTTTACCTCGTCCACATGACCGCGCAGCATGTCGTCTGACACGTATTGAGGCTCGGTGTATCCGGTGATGCGTTGCGCGGCCAACTCATATACGTGGGTGCGGGTTTTCTCGTTGTTGGCGATCTTGAGTGTCGGCGTCAGGATCAAATTAACCTCTGACGCGGTTAGAAGTCCGTTGCGGGCTTCATGCCATTCGGGGGAACCTTGTTCGACGTTATGGATGGTGCATTGGGGGTGCATTATTTTTCCTCCGGTTGGGTGGGGAGCGGCATCCAATGGGTTGGTTCGGCAACAATACTGTCGCCATGCGTTTCGGAGTTTCCTATAATCCACCCTTTAAGCGGGTCGTGGAATCCTATAGCCGACCTGTCAAACGCGTAATTTGTCTGGTAGGTTTCACCTTCATCCCAAAAAACTCCGCCACCAACCAACACGGCTGGTCCAGTGTTTATTCCCTTACCGTGCGGGGCAGTCTCAATTGGTTGCCATTCCATCCTCATCGCCTCCTATGCGATCAATTAATTCCTGCCACGTCTTACACCCATACTGAGCCGCTGTCAATGCCTCTGATTTTTCGCGTGAAACGTTGCAACCCTCTGCAACTATGGCCGCGCGTTCGATCACTTCATCAAGGGTCAAGTCGTTCGCCATTACACACCCTTACCGCATCATCGGCAGACCTACAGAAACCGCTCAAACCACCGTCGCGCGAAACTGCTTCATGCCATCTTAGTTGTTCTTTAGTGGCTCTGCCTTTTGCGGTTTTAATCTCCCACGACGCAAACCGCGCGAACGTTTGCCCAACCATATCTTTCGTGATTTCAGTCGGAACCCAACCGATCCGATCCGCGCTACCCTTCATTAAACCGAAGTCAATGAATCTCGGGTTTTCCAAGACAACGTATCGTTTACCGTTTTTCGTATATTCTTCGGTTTTCTTACCGGACCATGCTTTTCCGACGTTGTTGCGGAACGACTTTCCGCCTGCCCTTGAAATGGCTAGGGCGGCGTCGTTTGATACGTTGGCCTCTGATCGTTTCATACCTTAATTTTCGCTCCGTCTCTGGTGATAACTACCATTACGCGCCCATCGCGGCGGACAATTTTACAGTCACGCGGCGTTAATCCCCGGCTCTTGCAGAATGACTTAGCTTGTTCCGCCGCGTCTTCTGCATCTGGCGTTTGGAATGGTTCGAAGCCTACATTCATCAATCGTCACGTCGAGAAAGAAAGAACGATCCGCATGGAGACATAACGCTAAAGCTGGATTGATGAAGTTTACGACACAGAAACTCGCCTAGGTCTTTAGCTTTTTCTGTGATATCCTCTTGGTCAGTCGGAAACCTAGCGTAGTTTATCATGGTGACTTTTACGCCTTTTTCTTGACCTCCAGTATATACATACTCACATTCAAACACACTAACGCATAAACCTGACAAGCAATATTCGGAGCAGTAGTGCTTTGCTAAATCTGAATTACCCGCGATGTAAATGTCCGCTTGTCCATATTCGCATTGAATTTCTGTGAATTCTTCTTTCATTTCCACTTCTCCTCGCAAAAGAACCCGCAATCTAGGTCCATTGATTTCAAGTCTTGCCCTTTTGCATGTTCTGGCAATTCATCAAGGAACATTCTTTCTCCGTTCCACCTAACCAATTTAGCCCCAATATCTCTTGACACTTCGCAAAGATGATTGAACCTTTCCGGCGAAATTCTCCTAATAAGGTTCCAGTAGGTCGCGCTAGTAGCCTTTACACACCCAATGCAGTTTGCGTTTGGCATTCCTAAGTCATACGCAGCAGACATTTTAAGACCGATTGCGTTCATCATCTTTCCGCAATCATCTTTGGTCATCATTCGGTCAATTAGAATTGGCAACACGTTTTCACGCTCAGTAAGTGTGAAATTTTCATGCCTTTCCTTTTCGTCATAGGTGAACCCCATAACATGCCAGTCAGCGTGATTATTGCTTTCCCAAAACTGACGGGCTTTCTTCTTTAACTCACCTGTGCATGGCGCACCATATGGCGACGACATAAACCGGCGATTTTCAAAAACGTCAAATATTGAGCATTCCGGCCAATCTGGATTTATGACAATTTCAATATCTCGACCTAAATATTCCGAAAGGTCGCGAACAAAACGCTGATTGTCTTCGTGTTCCTCTTTGATCGGATTGTTAAGTAAGCGAATATCGCAAAGGTTTCCATATTGGCGGCATGTCAAAATTGCAGCCGCAGCGCTTGCCGCCCCACAACTTACCCATACGGCAATCACGTCACCTTCTTTTGGCTCACTCACGCCAACCCCCTAACCTTCATCTGATGATAAGCCCATTGCGGCTTATATCCCTTTTCCTTAGCATATTCCATCAACCCCGGCAACCCATCTTGCCTAGCGATAATGCCGACCTGTTGCGGGATGCTCATGGGACGTTCGGTTATCTCTTGTAGTTCGCCGTCAACTTCCTCAATTTCGCGGCTAATAATTGGATAAACAAAGCCGCACGCAGGGCAACATGGCGACGGGCGATGCACAAAGAAGCATTCCGTGCATTGCCTAGTCGGTTCCGTATTCTCCGATGATCCGCCGCTTCGCTTTTCACGATCCATCAACGACCAGTCCCTGACGCTATCCGGCAACCCATGCCGCTCACTATTGCCAGCGTGATCCAAGATAATTGCCGGGAAATCTTTCTTGCGCAATGCTCTGCCGTACTTCTGTAACTGCATGGCCATGGATTGCGTTGGCGACAGGTCGCTAATGCATTCAACGGTCACATCCATTCCAGCCGCGCTGGATAGATCAAAGCCGAACGTCAACAACTGACAACTAGTCAACACCTTCAATTCCCGCCGCGCAAATGCCTTGATGATGCGACTGCGTTCCGCGTCGTCCATCTTGCCGCTAATACTAGCAGCCGGAACACCATTGTCATTAAACGATTGCGCGACAATCTCGGAATGTTTGACTGAAGCGCAGAAAACCACGTTAAGCAATCCATCTGCGTGTTGCTTATAGTGTCTGACGCTATTGCCGATCAACAGACGGTCGCTCTCCATACGATCCGCCAGTTGCCCCTTGGCGTAATCACCGGCGACTGTGCGAATACCCGTCATGTCCGGTGTATCGGGGGCAAACATGCGGTAGTCGGACAACTCGCCCATGTCTATCAACTCGCGAACGGATGGCCCTTCCTCCATATGACTATACCACATGCCGAGACCGGTGCCATCTGTCCTGTGAGGCGTGGCGGATAGACCGATGCCCCATGCACCGTGACCTTTAGCCCAATTGATAATATCTCCCAATTGACCGCTGCCGTGGTGGGTTTCGTCAATGAACACGAGGTTAGGCTTGGGCGCGTTATCCAGTCGTCTAGCAAGCGTTCCAACCGTGCAGATCTGGACCTTGGCGAACGGCGACGGGCGGTATCCAGAGGCAATGTATCCGAACGGAATACCGACGCTATCGTAACTCTCTGCGGTCTGACGCAATAGTTCACGGCGTGGCACGACGAAATAGCAGGTATTGCCTTTCTGTCTGGCCGCGTTGATCATATGGCCTGCCGTGAACGTCTTTCCTGCACCTGTAGGGAATTGCAGGAGTTGCCATTTATGACTGAGCATACCGTTACGGATGCGGTCAACCATTTTTTGTTGGTAGGGGCGGAGGGTGATCATGTATAAGCCGTATCAACAATAATTTCATCGTCACTAGACGTATAAGAACCGCCGATAGGGAAAACTCTACCCCCCCTCACCCAATACCATTGCGTGAAATTATCGTCGTCACTTTCCGCGTAAAGCAACTTTCCATTTATTGAGTAGTAATTTGAATTGTAGTGGCTTATTTCTGGTAGATGCGTCATGCATTCTGGCGTTAGCCCGTCAAATAGTTTTTTTGCGGCATCCATAATCATTTAAAATCCCTCCATTTGATATTCTGTGTCGTCGTTATCCACGTCCACAGGTTCCATGCCCAAAGCATCCGCCAACGGAACACTAGTCGCCCTTGTCCGCAACCCCGGCCCAAAATAAACCACTCGACCATCGCAATTACCAGCCCCATCATAGTCCCCCAAAGTGCGTTTCCACAATCCCCAAGGCGTATCCCTCAGTATCGCCTTCAATGGCGGCGCTGAATTACTAATCAACAACTGATCCCCCTCAACCTTGATCCCAACGCCGCCAAGACCCTTGACCGCCGCGTCATGTCCCAAGGCATCCGCATTAGCCGCCCGCCAAGCCAACTCGCCTATGCTGCTTTCCCGACCCATTCCATCTTGGTCATACCGGACCCTAGCCGCCATGATATGACCGAGCAATGCCTCGGCGTCCGACATTCCACTTCCCAACTCATGCCATTGCCAGTCCTGATTATTCACCCAATCCTCGACGTATTCATATGTCACTCGCTTGGTCGATACCAGACTATGAGCGCCCGCAATCATGGTGCCTACCTGATCGCCTGCGCGTTTGCTTCCCAGCTTCTTGCTAAACACGCTCACGAATACGTCGATATTATCCAATAGCACGTCCAGATATGCAACCGTCCTAGCCAGTAGTCTATTAGGAAACTCCCCCGTGATCGTTTCCGCAATGTCCGACAACAGTTTCTTGTATTGCTCTTCGCTGTCCGGCCTTGTGTTCGGCGTCAGCTCAAGCATCGTCCAGCGGTCAGCATCAGCGCCTTGTTCGATACGCGGGTTGATTGCCCCGAAACACGCCGCCGACCGTGCAACGTATGTCGCGTATGCGTTCTCGACCACAGCCCCGGATGATGCGTTGCGGAAATACTCAAATATCAGCTGCATCTGCGCGCGCCTTGGCCCGCTCTCGCTCTCGGCCTCGTCCATGATGAAAGGCCTGCTAGACGCCCCCAATGCCTTACGAATACCCGGCTCAGTTGTGCCGCCGTCACGCTTTACGGCAATACCCTTAAGTGCATCCCTAACGATCTTATCCATCACGGTTGATTTGCCGCTGCCTTTGCGGCCAGTTACGAAAATATGCGGTCGCCAATCAATGCAGCCTCCAATCGCAGCGATAACGATCCAGCCAGCGAGAATATAGCCATACTGCTTTTTCTTCCATGTCAAGCTCGTGCAAATGTCCAACAACCGTGCCGCATCTTTGCTTGATAGCGGTTCAACGTCCATGTCAATCACGCGCTGGCCTGCCTCATATACATAGTCGCCTTGATATGCGCTAGGGTGACACTTGACGCCCTCGCCCACAATCACATTGCCGCAGTTGACCAATAGCGCGCCGTTGTCATTCCAGACGCCAACCCCGCGCGCGTTCTCAAGTGAGAAAATACCCTTGTCCTGACATAGCCTGATCAAGTCACCGCTGGCATAGTCCGCAATCTTGGACATGCTATCCTCTGGCGCATACTTCGCCTCCCAAAACCCACGTGGCGCTAGTTGATACAGGTTCTGCGGCCTTCCTAGTGCGGTTGCGGAAAACTCCATGATCTGCCCTGTCGCGCGCGGGAAGAAATAATACGATCCGCGATTATGGCCTAGCGGGCGGATCGGGTCCGCGTCCTCGATCACGTCCGCGTCAATGTCGTAATCAGGTTCCCATGTGTCCTCATGATCGATAACCGGCGCACGGTTCAGACCTTCCCTCACCGCGTCAATGCCATGCAGTCGCGCAACGTCATCCCAATCCGACACGCCATCCTCGGTGTCAGGCGCGACCACTTGCGCCCCACCAATTGCGACAGCCGCTTGGCCCGCCTTCTCGATACCTGGGTTCCACGGGTCGCCATTAACCTTAGTCACCGTGTGGTCATTATCCGCCGCGATGATGATACGTGCATCTGGGTATTTCTTTCGGATCGCCTGCGCCACTGGTTTCAAATTGCCAGCATTGAACGCGCATATCACGCTCCATCCCGTCGCCTCATTGATCTTGCATCCGGTTGCAACACCTTCGCATATCGCTATCGTGCCAAGGTCGCCCTTGACAGACCAGTATGCGCCTACGTGGTCGCTGCCCTTGGAGAATAGCTTGGTCCCGTCTGCAAGGATGCGCTGGACGTTTGCAATCTCTCCGCCGCGCCACATGGGAACGATCAAGGTATCGCCATCGTATCTGACGCCCTTGGGCTTGATGCCCTTGTGCTCGCAGTATGGGGAAGATCCAGTCTTGCTGGACCTGTCCCATAGTTTGATTGCGTCCGCTCGGGATTGTTCGGCTGCGGCTTTGCGCTTTTCCTCAGCCGCGCGACGGGCTGCGTCTACCTTGGCTTTGTGCGCGGCCTTATCCTCGGCTGACCACTTTCGCTTACTCTTAGTGTGCCATGAGTGTGACACACCTTCCTTGTGAGACATGCAGTTTCCGTAGCCAAATCCGGTGTCATCTACGGCCAGACGGTATGCGCCGGTCTTAACTCTGGGCTTGTCGTCTTCCAGCGCATAGCGGTGCCATTCATCATCTGGGGTAATCTCGGATGGGTCGCGCGGACCGATGCCTTGCGCTCGCATGAATTCGATAAACTCGGCGACGGTTTCGTCTGTCATTGTTCACCTGCAATAATCTCAGCCCAGCAATCGGGGCAGTAAGTACACCCCGTAACCGGATCAGAGTAAAACCATCCCTCGGGAAACTTCACATCGTCAATTCCCGGATTGTGCCAAACTCCGAAACCCCAACCCTTACCATCGAAGCTGCGAAACTCTCTGTGGGGGAGGTAGTGCGGACCAGTCTCGACGTGGCACCCGTCGCAAGATAGATGGATTTTTACGGTCATGTCATGGTCCCTCCTATATGCCGCGCAGTGATACACCAGAGGCGGTAAAGGTGTCAAGGCCATGTCGGTGGAAGCCGCGCGCACCGTAAATTTTAGCCAAACGGCCTCTTTATTTCAAACGTTGCGTGTTTGCTATTTTTTGCAACGAAAACCCTTATTTTTAAGGCTGAAACCGAGGTAACGTTTGAGGTAACACATGACAACGTTTGATGAAAACACGCAACGTTGACAACGCAGCGTTACCTCGTTTGTTGCGTGTCTGTTACCTCTTTTGAGCCATATAAATAAGGGTTTTGAGAGGCAGGACGCAACAAAGTAACGTTTTTAACAAAGAAGGGCGCATAGATACATGTATACACACACGAGAAACACGACGCGACCACACGTCCACACCTGTAAGTCCTCATAACGGGGGGTCTTTATTATTTTGCGTTACTTTGTTGCGCTCCCCTCTCTACTACTACTACTACTTCTAAGAAAAGAGTATAAGAATAAGGGGTTTGTCGGGTTTTTGGGCGGATGAAAAAGACGCAACGTTTGAGGTAACAGGGACGCAACGTTTTAGAAAAACGTTGCGTTGTCATTTTTGCAACAGTTAATCCGAGAATACCAAACCACTTGACGCCGCCCGCTCGGTATGTCGGTTCTTAAAGAGTTAATACAGGATAAACCGTTGACACTGGAACAGGCTTAAGGTAGTGTGTGAACATGCAGAAAATATATGACTTCATCAACAACGAAGTAACCAACGGCAACACCGTGCTGGCGTATGACCGAAGCAAGGTTAAGCCGCACGTGTACCACATCAAAGATATGTGGCGTGTTAGGTTGATTGGTGGGGTTGTTTATGTTGATGGGGTTTGTATAAAAAAATGGACTATAGCAAGGAAACCTTAATTTGTTAACCATAAAAACACTATTCATCAACTTGAAAAATACTTGACATAGTTTATATTATACGAACGGGGATAGACCGGCCAGTCGAACCGCAGATAGACCTACTGCTTTCCCCGTTCATTTTATAGGTCAAAGCAAAGGTCAGCTATGTCAGAAAAGAAAATCATCACACGTAAAGAGGCTAAAGAGCTTGGGCTTAAGAGATACTTTACAGGTAACCCGTGTAAGTTAGGACATATTGAGGAAAGAAAGACATCTAACGGAACGTGCGTTTCGTGTGATAGGGAAAGAAAAAGAAGGTACAACGCAGAAAATAGAGAAAAAATTAAATGCTACATGATGGAGTACTCAGTAAAAAATAGATCGTCCATTGCAAAGAAGCGTAGGATATATTACGAAGAAAACTTCCATATTATAGCTGAGCGTAATAGGAAATACAACGCAGAAAATAGAGAAAAATGCAGAAACAACAGGAGAAACCGCAAAGCAAGACAGCGCAACGCAGAAGGCCATCACACGGCGGATGATATACTTCTTATACTGGATCAACAAAATAATAAATGTGCTGAACCAACGTGTGCAGTCGATCTTGCGGATGGTTACCACGTTGATCACATCATGCCACTTATTCTCGGAGGATCCAATTGGCCTGAAAACATTCAATGTTTATGCCCTACATGTAACTTGAAAAAGAACAAAAAACACCCAATAGATTGGGCGCAGGAAAATGGCAGGCTGTTTTGACACATGCGACATTGTTATGGTACGTGAAATTATGGAACAACCCTTTCTAGACTTCGACGCACAGGATCAAGACTACACGCCATCACAAGAGGATGCGTTGCGAGTTGCCATGAAGCGGCAATGGGACACAGACGTAGACGTTATCAGGCAACGCGGCGTAATCCCTGACTGGATGGGCGAGCCTAGCCCGCTTAGTCGTGACAAGGCGCGTCTGCTATCATTGCTGTATGAAGTCGGATATATCGCATGGCACAAACACCCCGGCCCGAACAATCGAGACGTGACAAAGCGCATGGGCTTGAATAACACCGGGAACGCAAAGGCTGTCATTGATATGTGTATTGACGCTGGCCTAGTTTCGTCGCGTATTTATCGAGGTGAGACGATATTTGAAATGACGATGGAGGGAGAGCATAGCTTGGAAGAATACGAGTTGGAAGTTGAACTAGGGATTTTGCAGGTATGATGACGCGCGAAGGTGCACGGGATTAACTCGCTGAATGCAGGGAGATAAAATGTCTGATTACGAAGTAGGTGATAAGAAGCCTCCGAAAGAACACCAATGGCCCGCTGGTGTTAGCGGTAACCCCGGCGGTAAGACTAGTGAGCACCGAAAGGCGGAAATACGAGCGGCTGAACTTGCTGCCAAGGTGCAGCTTGATCTTGTTGAGGCACTAAGCAACACGCTTGATGCTGCTGAAGGTGATGAGGATAAACTGGCAGCAATCAAGGCTGACGTGTTGAAGCTGCTGAAGGACGCGCAGGATCGTGGGTATGGATCGCCTAAGTCGTCCATGGACCTGTCTAGCGAGGACGGCAGCATGACGCCTCCTACAACCGTCCAAATCGTCCCAGTGAGCGCGTCTAAGCCTTCGGCTGGTGGTGAGGGTGCGGAATAAGCTAGAGGCGCTGTATGGGGCGTTTTATGGGCGCTACGGACGTGCAGGCCACTGCCGATGAGTGTGGTCGTAGCGCAATGCGCCATGCCGGGGACGAAACGCCCGGTTTTTTTGCGTTGTGGTGTTTTTTTGCTTGCGAGTCATATTCGGGTGGAGTAAGGTCATTACATAGACAAGGAGAAACGAACATGACCCGCCGCACCACTTACAAAATCGAACGCATCATGGACCTCGGCAACGGCCCGGAAAAATTCGCAATCCTTGAAACCAACGACAAGATCGAGTTTTTCGAAATGCAGGACGAACTGATGACTGAGCGCGGTGTTGATAGCCTTGTTAAGGCAACAACCAAAACCGCCACCTTCAAATATTGAGGGTGGCGGTATGTTGCCAAACTGGAGAAAGCCTAACGAAGTATTTGATTGCGCAAGCTGGTTTTTGTTCGGATCGACGTGCGCATTAATTGTTTACTACATTACGATGACCCCGCCTAACTAGCGGGGTTTTTCTTTGTGTGGTATGTAGGGATGTGAGCGCGGCGTAGTGCTACATGCGAAGGGTTTTGCGACACCCGTTCCGCGCTAACTTTGCCACCACACGCGCCTCGTGCTATACCCACACACATGACAACCGCCCAAGTCCACCTACCAGCCCCCCTAGAACCCGTGTTCACGATCCCATATGGCCAGATCGCCTATCGTGGCGCTCATGGTGGACGGGGTAGCGCCAAGACCCGCTCTTTCGCCAAGATGACTGCCGTGTTCGCGGTCATGTTCGACAGCATGGGTCTAACCGGCTCGATCCTGTGCGGGCGGGAATACATGAACAGCCTTGATGATAGTTCGATGGCCGAGATCAAGACTGCCATTCAGGAGGAGCCATGGCTTGCCGATCAATTCGACATTGGCGAGAAATACATCCGCACAAAGTCAGGGCGCATCCGATATCTGTTCGCTGGCCTAAGGCACAATTTGGATAGCGTGAAGTCCAAGGCGCGTGTCCTTCTGACGTGGATTGACGAGGCAGAGAACGTGTCGGAGGTGGCATGGCGTAAGCTGACTGCAACAGTCATGCGTGAACCCAACTCCGAGATATGGCTAACATGGAACCCGGAGGAGGAAACCAGCGCCACCAATCAGCGTTTCCGCGTCAATGCCGATCCCGAGCGTATGGCTATCGTCCAGCTTAACTGGTCGGACAATCCATGGTTTCCTGATGGGCTGAATGAGGAACGACTTGCCGATCTTAAATACCGCCCCGACATTTACGGCCACGTATGGGAAGGCGAATACCTGACGCTGACAGAGGCTCAGATTTTCGGCGGTCGCTACAAAGTCGAGGAGTTTGAACCTGACCAGAAAACATGGGACGGCCCATACTGCGGCGGCGATTTCGGCTACTCGCAGGATCCAACCGCCGCTGTCATGCTTTGGATACATGACGGGAATTTGTATTGGGAACATGAGGTCTATGGCAAGCGTATTGAATTGGACGACATTGCCGAAAAGACAAAGAACGTGATACCTGGATTTGAAAAATACGTCAGCCGATGGGATAACTCTCAGCCCGGCATGATTAGCATGTTGCGCAGGACTGGGTTGCCGCGAGCCGTTGGATGTAAGAAGGGCTCCGGCAGTGTCGAGGATGGCATTCAATTCATGAGGTCATTCAACAAGATTATCATCCACCCTAGATGCGTTAATGTTGCGAAAGAGCATCGCATGTATAAATGGAAGATTGACAAAAAGAGCGATGATATCCTGCCGGTGCCAGACGACAAGTGCGGTTACGATCACTGCATTGACGCTGGCCGATACGCCTTGGAGCCAATCATGCGATCTGCCAAATTCAGCTACAAGGGGTGGACATAGGCCGGGCGATTAAACCAGGCCTTGTGGCTAGATGCGCTCCATTCGTATACTACCGCAATCCGGCTTGCCGTCGATCATGTCGAAGGTGATTCGGTGGGTTGGTATGCTTACGTGCTGGTATAGTTGGTCAAATCCAATAGAACTGCCAGACATGCTTAACTTCACCGTCTCCCGCTTGGGTTCGGGCTTGATGCGGAATTTACAGTCATCCATCCAATTTGGATCGTCAATGTCGGCCCAATATTCTGGTACATCGCCGTCTTGCCAGCATTGAACGGTTCCACCATTGACCCAATCTAGCAACAGCGCGCCTTTCTACGCGTCGGTCATCTCACCCCATGTTTTAGGTTTAGGGTTGGCGCGGACGATTTGGCGGAAGGTCCAATCGCACTCTCCGCTCCTTATCCCAGAATCAACTCCATTACACCTAGGGTAATCAAATGTACCGCCAACATAGTATTTATCTCCAATTGTGAATAAGAACTTAGACCCACGACCCACGCACTCCACCACATCACCCTGCTGCACGTTCAATTCTTTCAGAGTTCCAACTTCCATCATTCTTCCTCCTGCCATGTGTCCCATTGAGGTTCACCGTTCATAAACTCCACACTACCTCTGCGGCGCTCGGGAAATACGATGTTGTGTTCACCGCCGCCTAGGCTTTCCGCATATCCAGTCTCAGCGCCCCACACGTAAGCCGTGCAGCCGTCATGCATCATCCACGCTTTACCGTCACGCACAAAGATGCATTCCCATTTACCGCCGTTACGTGCGGTGTATGTTTCGCCTACGGTAAGTTTGGTGTCTTCGCCAATCATCTGACGCAGGGTGTCGACGTCTATGGGGGTGCGTCCGTGGTATTGGGCCAACCAGTATCCGTGCCCTTGTGGTGCTTCACACCAGTCGAATGCGTTTATAATAGCATCCCGATCACCTTCAATAGCCCGTTTAACTTCGTCTTTGTTGATATCCATGCAAGCCTCCTATTGCTTAAAAAGTGCGATGTACCATACGTACACGATGAAAGCCGGGATTGCAAGCAAAATCCAGCCGCTAGTGATGTAAGTTGTGAGGACGATAAGTATGGAGGAAAAAATCATTCCGATTGCTAATGTCGAGAACCATACTGAAAAGCCAACCCACTCAGGTTCTATCCCCATACACCATTCCATAAATTTATCAGTCATAAGCAAGCCTCCTAGCTTTCATTTGTGTTATGCAAGCGGTTTAGCTTGCGTCTGACGTACGCGTTTAAAGTATGCGCGCCCCACTGTCAAGTCATTGCTGAGATTGGTGGTATTCAATCTTGGTGTTTTCTTCACCAGCGGCAAGTCCAAAGCCAAGTACTGCGACAAGAATAACTGCAACCATGATATTTCCTCCTTTGGGTTTCAATGTGCGCGTTTTACGTGACGCGCCCCACGCACTGCATATTCTCCGAGTGAAGCAGCATCACACTCCCTAGGCGCTACCTAGGCCACTGACACCCTTATACACCCCTGATTTGCGCGTGTCAACACCTTTTCGTATCCTTCCCCCATGTGCGCACAATTCAACGATGGGCTTACCAGCCTAATGACAGGATTAGGTACGGATCGCAGCAAGCTCTACAGCTTGACATACAACGCGCCTACCGAAAACCTGCAACAATACCGCAACGCCTATCGCACGTCACCGCTTGCCAAGCGTATTGTTGAACAACCCGCGAAGGACGCGTTCCGTAAGTGGCGGGACTGGCAAGCCGACCCTAAGCAGATCAGCGCAATTGAGGCCACGGAAAAGCGGCTTAAAGCCCGTGACATTCTAGAACGCGCACAGATTGAAGCCCGCCTAACCGGCAAGTGTTTTGTGTACATGGCGGTCAAGGGTGATGAGGATCGCACGGAAGAGCCGCTAAACCCCGAACGCGTCAAGCGCGGCGGTCTGTCTCGTATTGTCATGCTGTCCCGGTCTGAGGTTGCTGACGGTGAGATTGACATGGACGCCCTATCTTCGACGTATGGCGAGCCAATGTATTACGAGGTTGTATCAACAGGCGAAGGATTGACGCGCATTCACCCGTCCCGCCTCGTTATCTTCTACGGCAATGAACGCCCGTATGACTTCGCGCTTGGCCGGGAAGCTGATAGCGTCCTAATGTCTCTTCTGTCGCCTATCGCTCGCCATGAGGCTATTGTTGATATCGTAGCAGATATGATGTTCGAGGCGTGCGTTGACGTTGTGACTGTTCCCGGCCTTGCTGAAATGATGCAAGACCCGGAAGAAGAGGCCGCGCTAATCAAGCGGTTCGCAACGGCAAAACAGATGAAGGGTAATAACCGCGTTACGCTTCTGAATGGGTCTATTTCAGAGGCACAAAACAGCGAGGAATGGCAACAAAAACAAATCTCCTTCGCAACCCTGCCTGACGTTATCAAGGCTGATCAGATAGAGCTTTGCGCTGCAACCGCCATACCCCATGCGCTTCTGTTCGGCCAATCTAGCGGCGGTCTAGGGTCAACAGGCGACATGGAGTTGTCGTCCTACTATGACCGCATAAACAGTGTTCAGGTGAATGACATTCAGCCCGCTATATCTGTCCTAGATGAGTGCATTATTCGTGACGCACTAGGAAACCGACCGGATGATATCTGGTATGAGTGGTCCAGCTTGTGGCAGGTTGGAGACAAGGAAAAATCCGAGATTGGTAGCGCGATTGCAGACAAGTGGCAGAAGCTTGTTAGCGCTGGCGTATTCCCTGCTGACGCTGTTACCGACGCTGTAATAAATGACATGACTGAAAGCGGTGTCGGAGGAGGCATTGAGCAGACCTATGCCGATTGGCTGGCTAATGGTGGTATGGAAGACATAGACGAGGAGGGCGAAGAAGATGACATCGATCCCGCAACTTCGTAAAGATATCCAATCGTTGCAAGCCGAAAACCGCCGTCTACGCGAAGAATTGAAAGCGGAGAAGAATAAACCCGTACAGGTGAAAGAGGTTGTTAAAGAAGTGCCCGTTCAGGTCATTAAGACTGTTGAGGTTCCCGGACCAATAAAGGTTGTAAAGGAGCCTGCACCACCGCCTAGAATAGTTACAAAGATTATAGAAAAGCCAGTTCCAGGGCCTGTTAGGTACGTAGATAATCCTAAGCACGTTGATATGATCCGTAAATTACAAGGGCGTAAGTAATGGCTATATTCTTCAGTCAGGGCGGTCCAGTGCTTAGCGCCAATCCATCTATCACCAAGATTTGTCTTGTTGCGGTGTTTCAAACTACAATTCCCCTAAAAGCAGTTTGGGCGCAATGCAATGACTAATATAAACAATATATATCTCCCGCTGCAAACGATTGCGGTTCCCCAAGACAACGACGCTACTCTTGAATTTACGTATCAGGATCAGGATGGAAACCTACTTGACCTAACCGGCGTTTCGGAGATTGATTTCGTTGTTTTTACGTCTATCGATGGAACGGCTGAAATTGAGAAAACATATACGGGTGGGGATATCGTAATATACGGTAATGACTACCAATTCTCGGTTCCTATTACAGACCTTGACACGCAAGGCCTGACAAACCGTCTTTCATATCATGAATGTCGCGTTACGAATAGCGATGGCGAAAAACGCACGGTTTCCGCTGGAATTTTCCGTTGTGAAAAAACTTATATATGGAGTAACTTGTAGTGCCTCTCACTGTATGGAACGCAACTATTCAGGATGATGCTGGCAACGCTGTGCCACTGCCGGTCGTTACAGTCCGCAAGTTTTCCGACGATAGCCTTGCGACAATATTTAATATTGATGGCGATGAGATTGGTAATCCAATTGAAGGGACAGAAGAAGGTTTTGTTCAATTTCAAGTACATCCCGGTAAATATAAGGTAGAAGGCGCTAAGGACGGATCAAACGCACAAACTTGGATCATTGATCGGACGCAAGGCGTTTATTTTGAAACGCGTTCAGAGTTTGTAACTGCCGCGCCTGATATGGCACCTGTTGTCGGTATGGTTGTTAGTGCCGGGGGCGTCTCCTACGAATACGACGGCACCACGACCGCCATCAGCGACATGTCAGGCTGGAGGCCTTGGCGACTGGTCACGCTCCGCCACTTCGGCGCCCCGCTGAACGGGACAGATGATGACCTCTCCGCGTTCCAGGCAACATTGACCTATGTCGGCGCCAATGGCCTGCGGAAGGCTAAGCTTTTGCCGGGCGACGACCTGCGCCTTGAGGGCACTGCGTTTGTCCGTCACGACAACGTTCAAGTTGATGCGCGAGAAGCTACACGCTGCCGAGTGATCGGTCACACCTTCCCGGCTATCTCATGCTCTGACCCTGACGACGGAACCGTCGCGGCGGACAATTTCTGGCTGCGGGGCGGCGATTGGGAGCAGACCACGACGCTCGCCAACATGACGGATACGACTTTCTATCCCGGTTCAGACGTGTCCGACCAGAAGGTCGCGGGGCTCGTGCACCACGGGAAGCTTGCCGGGAAAACGATCAAGATCACCGAAACCAAGCGGGTGCAGAATTTCATTCACGTCCTGTCGCAATTCGCAGATTGGGAGAATGCAGACGACGCCGGCGGCACCATCATTTTCGAGAACAACCAGGAATGCCGGGGCAACAACTTCGGCGTCTGGGATCACGGTGTCGACAGGGGGGTATGCCGGTTCAACAACTTCTACGGCACGGTCGGCGTCATCGAGGGTGGCGGGTCCGTTCTCCCGCCGCACCCCTGGTATGGTTCGAACTTCCGCAACCTGTCTGGGCATTACATCTTTGAAGGCAACCACGACGAGGGTTATTCGTATGGCTCCACCTTCAAGCTGAAGCGCGCGCAATCGGCCCACTTCGCCAACAACACTGGCGATGGGGTGCCCACTCTGATCGACTGTCTTCTCGTGGATAAGGTCACCGGCGGCGGCAACATTCACAGGAACGGCTCTGACGATCCGACCCTTACTGGCTCTGGCGGTATCTGGATCCGGGGTTGCCGGAAGGACTCGCACGGGATCAACCTTGTCGGCAACGTGATCGATGCAGTTGCGCCCGATGTAAACGCCGTGACGGCCCAGGGCTTCTTTGGGCCCCGGACCATCGACACCATCACGCTCGGCGCTACGACCACGATCAGCTTTACCAGCATCCACGACTTCATCACCGGCGATACGGTCATCATCGACGACGCCGGGGGCGTGACGGAGCTGGAGGGCAACGTCTACACCATCACGGTTGTCGATTGGGAAACCATCACCCTCGACGGCGTGGACAGCACGGCCTACACGGCGCACTCTTCAGGCGGCACTGTCGATTTCAACCGGCCCGACTATGTGGCGCATGGCTTTATCGAGGCGTCGGGGACGTCCTACAACAACGACTTCTTCGTATCGGTCGATGACGACAACAAGGGCTTCTATGTCAAAGTCCAGCTGCTGCATATCTCCGACGATTCCGGCGGGAACATCTTCACCTGTCAGCGCAACGACAGCAACTACAACCCGGATGGCACGGTGTTTGAGCTTGGCCGCTTGACCATGGATACCCCCGGCACTGTGGTTCTCCTCTATGCAGAGCCCGGCGCGTCGAATGTGCTCTGCAAGTATGACAGCCGGATGAGCGATGCGACGGCTCACACCCTTTCAGGGTCGGGTGGTTATACGGTGGTTGATGCAGCAAACCTTCCGGATGCTCCTGCACAAGACAATCCTTATGACGACACAACCGGGTCTAACCTTGTGGTCGGAAGCCTCGGGGTCGGCAAGAAGGTCGGAAGCTTCTACAATATCGATGACGGAAATGATGAGCTGACAACCGGATTCTTCGGCGGCGGCGGATCAGGAGCCACAAACTTCCCGTCGGGTGGAAGCCGGTTCGGTCCGATGCTCAACATCAACAGGGGCGTGTCGTCCACGACCTTCACGCAGCTTCGCCTGTTCTTCGATGTGGGCACAGGTGAAAAGACCATCTGGCTACAGGACAGCGACGAATCCACCGTCGGCGGAGGGTTCACCTGGTACGATCCGGTGATGCTTCTGAGCCAAGACACCGTGAATGCGTTCGGGCTTAAAAGCACATCAGGTGCCCTGAACCTTGAAGCCGAAGCGGCAGGCGATGACATCAACCTAATTGGTGATGGTACGACGCGGCTGACCGTGGACGGCACGACCGGTGAGTTCGTCTTCAACAGCCTTGCAGGCGCGGAGTTGATGCGCCTGACGGACAGCGGGAACCTTGGGATTGGGACGAACGCGGCCAACCAAAAGTTCCAGATCGTCGCCTCCGACCCTCGGATATCCATTGTCGACAGCGACGGAAGCGAGGAGTTCCAGCTTCGCCAGAACGCGGAAGTCACGCTTTACCGCGCGCTGGAGGCAGATGGCGCCCACAAGTTCTACACCGGCGGCAACACCCTAAGAGGGTCAATAACGACCTCTGGCGTTGGGGTGGGGACGGATACGTTCGGAACCAGTGCCGTCAACGTGCTGGCCGTTGCCAACGGCACTGCGCCGACGACCTCCCCGACTGGCGTTGGTCAGCTTTATGTCGAAAGCGGCGCGCTGAAGTACCGGGGCGCTGGCGGCACCATCACCACACTTGCACCAACCTAAGGATTTGACATGAGCCTTCGAAATGAAGTCGATAACGCGCTTTTGACGGCGCTTGCCAACGTTGCCCGATCAGCGGCGGAAGCTGGCGACAGGGAGATTGCCGCCCTGAAGGCCGAGCTTGAGAAGCAGAAAGCCGAGCTCGCGAAACACCAGAAAGACGGTAAGTGACGTGGAATAGTCCATCACCAAATTTTGGCGATGTCATCGCAGCGGCGGTCGTATCGCTCGGGTGGCTATTCCGCTCTGAAAATACGTATATTTGGAGTATATAATGGCACTTATCCCTTGGCAGGCCACAATTCAGGATGACGGAGGTAATGCTGTTCCTTTGCCAGTTGTCACTATTCGTAAAGCAAGTGACGACACTTTGGCAACCGTTTATGACATTGACGGTGTTGAGGCAGACAATCCTATTAATGGAGACCTTGAAGGGTTTGTTCAATTCCAAGTCCAACCGGGCAAATACAATATCGAGGGTGCGAAAGGCGGCTCTGTAACTAGCTCTTGGACTATCAATGAAACTCAAGGAGCTTACTTTGAAACTAGTGATGAATTCGTAGACGCCGCCCCGTCTATGGCTCCGGTTTCTGGTATGACTGTGAATGCCGAGGGTGTATCATACGAATACGATGGAGAAAGTGAATCAATATCCACGCTACCCGGCTGGAAGCCATTCGGGTATTCTCCGTCATCGAAAATAACCATGTCGGTTGCACAAGGGCTTTACTTGTCGAGTGGTACGAAGTCTGTATCATTGTCTGGTCGGTCTGTTGCTGGTGATTGCGGCACATCTGCAATGTTCAAGCGTGTGGATTCTGAGCCGTCGCATGATGCTAAGTTCCGTAGCGCTGATCGGTACATTTCAGACGGCACGACAAGCGCATCCAATGGCGGCTGGTGGGAGAAGGTCGTAGGCGACGATGGCATTGTCGTGCCGTGGTATGGGCCTTGTGACACTGACGCAAATCGGCGCTCAACGACCAGCGCGGCGTATACCCATTGGTCCACGCTCAACAGCACGGCTTATGGTGACCAAGACCCTAACGCGGACGCATGCAAGCTGTATTGGCCAAACATTAGTGGGCTTGATTTTTTCGATTTGGGCACCCCGCTCACGATAACGACAGTAGGTTCTTACAATGAGTTTCAGGGCGCCGGTAATGGGATGTTCCTACGGAATATCCAGTTCGTCATGGAAGATAGATACTTCCAGTGGCATGGGTTTCATGTCGATGGCGATGTCGGGGCAACGGAAGACGATTACCTAGATGTTGTGACCCTTGGCACTGACAACGGTCGTGCCGATATGTTCAGCATCCGCGACTACCTTCTCTATAAATGCGGTGTGTGCTTCAAGGCTCAGGATGTGGCCGGTGGGTACATTGGGCCGGGCGTCATCCGCAAATGCAAGCAGTCGCTCACGCTGGAAAGCCAAGATGTTGAGACGAACCCTCAAGCGTCCGGCGATCTTCTTATCGACCATCAGGTGTGCTGGAACCTGATCGACTACGGGTACGAGATCAAAGGCACTGGAGAAGTGAAAATGAACGGCGTGTCATGCTTCGACAGCAACAAGCCCAACATCCTCATCCGTGGCTCTGGTAGCGAACGAGCTATCCAGATGTACTTCACGGACTGCACGTTCACTATCGGCAACGACGACCTTACCGACCGCAGCAGCACGACCATCACCTCGATCACCGACAACGGCTCCGGTGACGTTCGGATCAACTATGCGTCCGGATCTTTCCCCTATATCTTCGAGGGGATGCGCCGTCTCGAAATCGAGTTCGACAGCGTTTACGACACGGGCGACCTTCCCGGCGACTGGCACATTACCAACGTGACCAGCTCGTCGTTCGACATTCCGGACATGTCCTACATCTCGGATGCAACTGGAACCGTCTGGCACTGTGGCTGGAACATCGTCGTGGACAGCGACAGCAGCGACGACAGCGGGTACGTCAAGACGGACACCTATGATATCCATTTCGTTCAGACGAAGTGTAATTCGGTGTTCATCGGCAAGGCTGACAACGTCAACTGGATCGGCTCTGCGGTGGGCCCGCAGATCTATGTGTCTGAAGACTGCCTTGGGTTCACGCACATCGGCTCGACGCTCTGGCGCGTCGGCGAGAAGGGCGTGGACAGCTACAGCCTGCCGATCAGCGGCCCTGGCAAGTGGGCTTCCATATCGAACCTGCGGGACGCCGACGGTAACTTCGGTGCCGTCATCGAGACACCGGCCAGTGATGCTGAATATGACACGGCTGGGAAGTTCAACCTTCCCAGCAAGGTCAACGGGTTCGAAGTCACTGACGCCGGGGTGAAGATCAAGGGAGAGAACCTGAGCACGCCTACCCTGTCTCGGTCGAGCGCTTATCTCAGCGGCACATCCGATAACGTAATAGGCAGTGACGGTACGTATTATACAATCGTTTTCGATACAGAGCTTTACGATGTCGGTGACGTCTACAACGACAGCACCGGGGAATTCACTGCGCCATTCGCCGGTCTATACGAGGTGAAGGCGGCTGTTGCGTTCAACCAGATCACTGGGGCCGATTACATTCGGGCGCGCATCAAGACAACTGATCGAAATTTCGACGTATACAAAGAAGTTCCGGGATCATGTGATCGTGATGTTATCACCTTGGTGCAAGATGTCGTTCTAGAAGCTAGCGATACCATCATTATTCAAGCTGCGTGCTCCGGTCTTGCTGGGGACACAGCGGATGTAATTGGGGGAGACCCAACAGTTACTTCGTTCTTCACGGTACGCAGGGTGGGGTAAAAAATCATGATTGCCCCCGATTTGCCCAACAACCAAACCCATGAAACAATATGACCATGAAATTTACTGACAGCGCACAACCGGGAACTGTGAAGAAGACCAGCGAGGGCTACCTAGTGGCCCACGCTAAAGCTTTGCGTACCGGCGTTCAGAATTACCTTCCGGGAGAGTTGGGCCTTATGGCAGACGGCTATCCAACGGGGTATGTGCGCGTTAACCGGCCAGAAGAAAGCGTGTTTGACGCTGACGCGCTGTCCACAATGGCGCAAAAGCCCCTCACACTTGGGCATCCGGATGAAGATGTAACACCGGAAAATTACGCCGATCTTGCCATTGGTCATGTGACGAATAAATTTGCCAAAGATGGCGAGTGGGTTGCGCTTGAAGTCATGGTGACTGATCAGCGCGGCATTGACGCTATCAATAACGGCACGGTGGAGCTTTCCGCCGGGTATATTGCAGACATGGCGGCGGTTGAGCATGACGAATATGATTTCGTCATGGGTAAGCCGACGTTCAATCATTTGGCTCTCGTTCCCGCTGGGCGCGCTGGGCATGAAGCGCGCATTGGTGACAGTGCGCAAAAACCTTGGGGCGCGGCCCCTCAACCTGTAACCGAAGAGGAAGTCGAAATGCCGACTGAAATGAAAACGGTAGTGGTTGGCGACAAGGCCGTGCAAGTTGCGGCTGCGGATGCTGAAATCATCACTGCCATGCAGAAAGACCACGCCAAGGCGCTGGAAGAAAAAGACGTTAAGATTGCTGAACTGAAAACCGAATGTGCCGACACGGCCAAGAAAGTTATCAGTGACGAAGACCTTGCAAAGAAAATCCAAGACGGTGTTAAGGAAATCGCAACCGTTGCCGAAAAAGCCCGTAAGCTTGTCAAGGATTACGACGCAACCGACAAAGATTCCATGACGATCCGACGCGAAGTCATCAAGTCTGTGTATGGCGATGAGGCAATCGAAGACCTGAAAACCGACGCGGAAATCAAGGCTGCATTTGCCGTTGCCCGCGTTGAGGAAAAAGCCGATCCCGTGCTGACCCGTGACGCTTCTCCCAAGATGAAAGAGAAGAAGGAAAAGGGCGCTTGGGATGGCATGTACAAAGCTAAGAAGGAAGATAAGTAATGGCCACTCTTACCGAAGCCAACCGCAATTTTGAGTTTCTGCAATCCGCTGCTAACCACTATCGCTCGTTTGAAACTCAAGTGTTTGATAGCGATGCTGATTGGGGCGATGCGGCAATCCCTGCCGGTCAAGTCTACGCCATTGTTGGTGGCGACGCCGTTGCATGGGATGGTGACGCAACTGACGGCTCTGAAGATGCTGCTGGCATTCTCTGCACCGGCATTGACGCTCTGGCAACCGCTACTGAAACCGTTTTGGTGCGTGACGCAGAAGTGAAACGTTACAAGCTGACCTATGACGGCACCGATGCTGAACTCGACGCCACGCTTCTCGCGCTTGGCATCATCGTTCGCGATTAATTAGAAAGGATTTGTAGCAATGGCTACTATGGATATCTTTAAGGCTGACGGTTTCAACATGTTCGAGCTTTCGAGCATGGTTGAAAAAATGGATTATAACCCGCAAATGCTGGGTTCCATGAACCTGTTTCAGCCGAAACCCGTCCGCACTAAAAATGTGTGGATTGACCGCAAGACCGACAGCCTGAACCTGATTGGCTTCTCGGAGCGTGGTTCCGCTCCGCAACAAAACGAGCGCGATACCCGCGACATGCTGGGCCTGACCATTCCTCGCCTAGCGATCCAAGATACTGTTTGGGCACACGAGGTTTCTGGACTGCGTGAGTTTGGTTCCGAAACCGAACTGATGACCGTGCAGCGTGAAGTCGCTTCCCGTCTCTCCAAGATGCGTCAGCAAGTCGAATACACCAAAGAGTATCTTCGTCTTGCAGCTATTCAGGGTCTTGCACTTGATCCGTCTGACGGTTCGACCTACTACAACTACTACACAGAGTTTGGCGAAGCGCAGGACACCGCAACCTCGTTTGAACTTGACCAAGATGGTACTGACGTTGCCGCAATCTGTCGCGATCTGATCCGCTCAATCCAGCGATCCGCCAAAGGTGCGTGGGTTATGGGTCAGTCTCGTGTTCACGCTCTGGTTGGCGACAGCTTCTTTGACGCTCTGATTTCGCATCCGAACGTAGAGAAGTTCTGGATCAACTGGCAAGCGGCTGCTGAACTTCGTGGTGTTGATCCGTTCTCGCAATTCGATTTCGGCGGTATCGTGTTCCACAACTACCGTGGTTCGGACGATAACTCGACCATTGCAATCGGCACGAACGACGCCAAATTCTTCGTTGTCGGCGGTGATGGCATCTTTGTTGAGGCCATGGCCCCGGCTGATGAGTGGATGGCATATGTCAACACCCCCGGCCAATCGGTTTATGCGTTCCAGCGACTTGACCGTGAGTTTGAAAGTCCGCGCTTTGTTGGTTATCACGTACACAGCTACCCGCTGATGTACTGCCAGCGTCCGGGAACTCTGCGCCGTGGTACGCTGACTTAATAGAACGCGCCGGAAACGGTGTTATCAACCCTCGCCTTAATTGGCGGGGGTTTTGTTATTCTAGGGCGGATAAAATGCGCCGTTCGTAGTCGGCATGGGCGGCGGCTTTTAACGGCGTTAGATCATCGTCATGATGGTTTCCTATCAAATGCTCCGTAATCGCCCTGACGTGCTGCCACCATTGAGCATTATCGTGGGTGACAAGTTCCAAATAAAACCCGCTAAAATCGTCCGTGTCATCACAGATGAAGTAAGTCCCGATCTGCGTTATGGCCTGAGAAAGAACTGGCGCGCCGTTCAATGGGTGGTCCTCCCACTCCAACGGCTTGACCTTCGGCGAAGTCTGACTGATGATTGCGTTAATAGCTGATTGAAGGCATTCACAACAATCACTTGGCTTACCGCTCAGTGTGTTTGAGCATCCTTTTTCGTACTCCATCAGTATTTCTTTAATTTCCATCACATCCACCCATAAACCAGCCAAACGCCCACATAGAAGATAACAACCACGCTGATAACGCCTATTGCGTCTTTGATAAAGTCGTTCATTTCACCGCTCCATTTTGCGCACCATAAGGCGTCATGTTTTCAGGATCGCGCCCGAATGCAATAGCAACACATGCATAAGCGTAACCTTGACTTAAACAATATTTCCAAGTCGCGCCTTCATTGCGTAGTTGCTTGCAATCTTCGATCTGGTCGCGTTCGTCTTGTGTGTGTTTCATCTTCTACAGCCTCCAACTATATCTCTCCACCAATACCACGCCCGCGCTTTGCCTGTCAACACCTTTTGCGGTATTCTATGTACAAACCGTAATCCGAGGATAGAACATGGCTACCATTTCCAGCGTTGACACCAAAGCAATCTCCGAAGTCTCCATTACCAAAACCACGCTCGGCGCTTCCGACACGTTTACATATGTTCCGGGCGTGACTAAATATCTGGTTATCGACAATAACTCAGGTGGCCCTCTTACGCCGAATATTGACGGAGATGGAGCTGGTAATGAGTATCTCAATGGGGTTGGTAGCGTTGATATCTCAAGCGGTTATGAGTTTGGGTCAATTGCTGATGGTGCGTCTGTTATTATCGACCTAGATCAAATCCGCTCGTATCTGCAAGGTACTATTGCCGTGACTGGCGGTGACGACTCAGAAGCTTACATTATCGAGGTTTGATAAATGGCTCTTGAAACTGTAAACGTATCCGTCAACACCTCAACTTGGGTTCAGGTTGGAGACAACGTTACTGCGCTTACCATGACCGAAACCCTTGTGGGTGATATTAAGGTGCATGTAGTGGCTAATGGCGGTACTGCCCCGTCTAGCACGGCTGCGGCGTATCAATGGTGGGATAAGGAATATACATACTCTGGTTCCGCCGCTGATATATACGTTCTGTCACCTAATGGCGCAACTGAGGTTGGGGTTGTGAGAGAGTAATGGCACTCGTAATTGAAGACGGAAGCGGTGTTGCTAGCGCTGACAGCTACGCCACGCGGGCTGAATATATCTCCTATGTGGCAGACTACTACGGCGGCACTGTTGCGGATGAGGATGCATCTGATGTGTCACTGCGAGCCGCTTACGCATGGATGAACGGTCAGTCATGGAAGGGCACGAAAACCAACGGTCGCGATCAGACAGGCGCATGGCCGCGCACTAGCGTTGAGGACTGCGAGGGGTATGCGATTGATACGGACGCGATCCCGGTTGAGGTGAAGCAAGCGCAGATGGAATTGGCGTGGGCCGAGCAACAGTCGCCGGGTACGCTTAGTCCGTCTGGCAGCGTGAGGGATGCACTTGTGTCGCGGGAGAAGGTGGACGTGATCGAGGTTGAATACGATACGGCCACCATGTCCGCTAGTGACGCTCTGGCCTATGCTCAGGTGCGCGTTGAGGCGGCTATGCGGTTGCTTGGGTGTTTCCTGACGGGTGGTGGGCGTATTGGGCGGGGGACTTATGTTGCGAGTGTTTAGGATAGCGGAATAGTATTCCCAGCTTGGCTCTCAAAAAATGCTCTCGTCCTGATTTCAGGAGTTCCGAAATTGTTTTCGCAACCGTGAATTCTGACAAGATAGTCAATCCATCCACGGTATAGATCGCCATTTTTGCATTTAATCAGCATATCAACCTCCATTGATTACAACACAACACCTACCATCCCCTCTTTCCCAAGTCAACACCTTTTTTGTATAATCTTTCCATGACCCTCTATAACCGCCTCCGCACCGGCACAGTCCCGCGCCTGTTATCCAAGTACGAGACCGGCACTGTAGAGATAGGCGTAACAACCGAAACGCCAGGCGCAACACCGCTTGATCCGCCAACTACGTCAACCGTGTGGACTGAGGTTGATGCGGTTGTTACGGGTGTTCCTCAAGGTATGATCGACGGCACTACTATCGTTGGTGATGAGCGTATGGTTATTTTTCAGGCTGACGTTGATGCCGGTGCGCGGGTTCGTATAGACGGAAAGCAAGTGGTGATCGTCCGCGTTATGCCTAAGCTTGCTGCGGGCGATCCGGTGATGACTAAGGTTTTGGTGCGTTAACGCCCGTCATATTCAACGATAATCTGACCTATCTGAACCGTGATCTTGATGCCATATTCTGCGGCTTGTGCGGCATATTGTGGTATGTCGCTATCGGTGCAATTGCCATCAAGACAACGCTTTACGTTAAGCGACTCCGCTCGGCAATGGGAGCCATATCCAAAGGTTCCGTCCTCGAAATAAAGGCCAACGTCATCTGCGTAGAATGTAGCCCCTTCGTTATATTCGCGCGATTTCATAGTTACGATTTGGCCGTTATTGAGTTCGTAACGTTTGTTGTGTTCAAGTTTCATCTTTCTTTCTCCTAAGTTTGCTTTCCATACCCTCATACGCTATAAAAATCACCATGTCAACGCGCTTCCGAGATGCCACGTACGAAACTCAAATCCGATCCATTACGCGGGATATGGAGCCTAAAATCCGTTCAGCGTTCACCAAGGGCATGACGGATATCAAGGACCGCGCGCAGATGGGGCGGTTGCGTGATGCATTGCGCGACAACGATATCGCGTTAGCAATAGACAGCCTGATTATCGACCCTGCCGCTATGAGCGACCTACAGGCGCGTATTGTGGAGACGTATGGTAAGACGGGCGAAAAGACTATCAGCGGGCAGACGTGGCGCTATCCTGATGGCACACGGGCTGTTGTACGGTGGAATATGCTATCACCGCAAGCAGAGGAATACGCCCGCAATGTATCCGGCCAGCTTATCCAAGGCATTAACGACGATACCATTCAAGCCGCTCGTGACACCATCGCGGATGGATATGCGCTTGGCAGACCAACAGACCGTATCGCGCGTGACCTAGTGGGCAGGATAGGGCCAAACGGGCGCAGGCAAGGCGGTGTGGTGGGGTTGGATCAGCAAAGCAAGGTGTGGGTTCACGGTGGGTATGTAACGCGCAACGGCGTCACTGTGTGGCAGGACGGGTTGAGGCAACACCTAGAAACCGATCCTACGCGCGCTCTAAGAATGAAGTTGAATGCAAGGGACAAGGCATTCATTCGCAGGCTTGGCGATAAGCGACTTACCCAAGCGCAAATTGATAACATAGTGCGCCGGTATGAGAATAACTTGCTTATGGTGAGAGGTCGCAGGATTGCCAGAACGGAAACACGCAATGCAATTGAATCCGCTAAGTATGAGGCATGGCGTCAAGGTCTGGAAAAGACAGGTATCCCGGAAGAGTTTCTAGTACGTACGTGGGTTCATACCGGGCGGGCTATGTTTGACCGCCCTTGGCACCAATCGTTTAGTGGTACGTCTGTTCGCGGCTTGAACGTACCGTTTGTGCTGTCTAGTGGCGCGGCGTTGCTACATCCGCACGATACATCATACGGCGCGGGTGCTCGTGAGGTTATCCAGTGCGAGTGCCGGTGTGATTATGAAGTGGATAGGAAGGGGCTGAAGGAATGGTATGAGGGGCGCATGGGTTAATGGCACGCATCAACGGCAGCGTAGGCACCTCACGGGGGTTTCTCGCATCTGTTAACAAATGGACCAAAGCCACTAAGGAACGATCGGAAGAAGCGTTTCAGATGGGGGTGCTTGATTTCTACTTAGCGCTGCGCGATGCTACCCCAATACTGTCAGGAAATCTTCGCGCATCCTTAACCCTCGGAAAGAACGGCGATCTACCAGCCGGTCCATATGGTGAGTACGGCGGTGTTTACAACGACACTAGGGCGCTTGACGTTATCTCAGGGTTGAAGCTTGGCGACCGCATTAACATGGTGTATGCAGCCCCGTACGCGCGGAGGCAGAATTACGGCTTTACTGGGATTGATAGCCTTGGAAGGTTCTATAATCAAGCTGGTAAATTCTGGATTGAAGGTGTTGGATCGCAATATAGGTCGATCATGCGTAAGGCGGCGACAAGGCTTCGTAATAGTACGGCTATTTAATGGTGCATCCGGTGTGATTTGAACACACGATCAACCCGTTATGAGCGGGCGGCTTTAGACCGCTAAGCTACGGATGCTAATACCCTAAAACAACTCCGGCTTCAATTCCTTGATACGCAAGGTACAAAACCGTTGCAACGTCTTAAAGTCAATCTTCGGATTCTTGTGTGCCTTTATGATATTGAACGTATCTTCTGTAATCAAGTCATACCAGACGCGGCCCAGCAGTTCCCCAATGTATTTGCTTTGCCAGTCGCCTTTATCGTTGACAATTTTAGCATGTGTCTTGTCAACAAGGTGTTGCGTAACAAATTCCTCGCAAATCTTTTCTTCCAGCATCATGCCGCCAACCTCTGGTGCACCCATTTCTGCGTGGTGCTTTTCCTTAAAGTGATTAGCGATGATCTTGGCCCAGGTAACGCGACCGAATTTGTTCTGCCAATGGTAATTCTTAATCACTACGCCTTCGCCAAACCCTTTTCCTTGTTCAATGCCGAACGTGTTTTTCTCTAGGCACTTCTCGTATGCTTCGTAACACCCGTTTCGGATGATCGCGATAGGCGGAAGGAAGTCAACGTCATGGGCACGCATGTAATGGCTGTAATCCTCATAATGAAGCAGTTTACCTTGTTCTTGATCGTAAACATCGAACACAAAGAACCGACTCCACATATCGTCACGGTAGGTTTTCAGGCTATGAGGTACAAGCCATTCGCCGTAAAGCGTATGGTGAGGGTTCGCTGAGAGATAACTTGAAATTGCGGTATTTTCTTGCATCGCAGCCATAAAGCCAGCGTTATCGCTACCAATCGATAGAACACGGTTGCGTGAACCACATCCGATTGATCCATCATCATTAAGCCAAACTTGACCATTTGTGCCGTCCAGTTTCGGGAAAACATAAGTCTGGCCAAATTCAATCCCGTCAACCTCGTCCGTTCCGAAGCGTTCAAGATGCATGTATTTGTGGAATTTTGTCATTTGTGACCTCGTGCTTTGGAAAGGGCTTCCCTCATTGGTTTTGTGAACGCAGAATATGCGTCGTAGCTAATCGGAACTTCTCTGTTGTCCATAGCGTTTAGGGCATCCTCCAACGCCTCGTACAGTTCCGGCGCGGCGGTATCTTGCAGTGCCTGATTATAACCGGCATGGTACTCTCCACTTTGTGCTGCGCATGGCGTCCATTTACGTTCAGTCATAGCAACCTCCATTTTGCCTATTCCCATCACCAATACTATAATTTCCCTATGTCAGTCAAGACCTCAATCGACGGTAAAATCTACCTTGCCCTACTTAACCGCCTCAACACCATGTCAGGCGGATATGATATTGTTGAGCCTAACGATATTTATCCGACCGATCAGGGGCAGGCGTTCATTGTGGTGCAAGATGTTAGGTTTGACCCGGATACACCATATATCGGCGGATCGTCTAGCAATGAATACCGAGGTACGTTCAGCTTGTCAGTTATGGCTCCGTTGTCATGGACGCATGCGCAAGTGTTGAGTGTTGCTGGGGTAGTCGCGGCGCATTTTCCTAAGTCAAGTAAATACACCTACGACGATACCCGCGTAGAGATTTTGCAGACACCTTACTATTCCGGTAACTCACGCCGGGATGAGGGCTTCCATCGTGTTGACGTTCTCATACCTTGGCGTGCCGCTGGTTAATGGCCTATCTGCCGTGGTGCGATACGGTTGTATTGCAGATTGCAAAGTCGGGAAGTAGTAGCCTAGTCAAAGCCGCTTCGTCGTTGGGTGAATTAACGCATGTAGGGCATTTACCGGCTTCCGCGCATCCTGTGGCTTCCAGATATGTTGCCGTTGTTCGTGATCCTGTAGATCGACTTATATCGGCGCTGAATTACTATTACGGACCCGGTGACGTTGATGATGTGCTGCGCCATGCTTTGCGGTACCGTACGGGACAATCCGCGTTCAAGCCTCAGACGTGGTATATGGATATGCCGTGCGAGACTTACGATTTAGCTGATATGCGATTGGCGTTGTCTAGCATTGGGCACGTTGGAGACGTGCCAAAAGAAAACGTCAGCCTAAAATGGCTGACGCTTGGTATGGCGGAAAAAAGCAAGTACTGGCCTAGACTTATACAGGCTTGTAGTCCGGGCATGTATCGCTGAAATCCGAAAACGCAACTGGCACGTTGTCTGGATCGTTATCCCACCAATCACGGGCTTGCATGTGCAGTTCATCCGTAAAATGACGGTGGCAACTGTAGTTGCGGCACATTGCACTACAGAATGTTTTGTCTTTGAAGCATATCAAAACGGAGGCTCCTCGTTTTTGTGTTTGGGTTTCCATACAATGTCAACTTGATGCATTTCTATTATGTATTCACGTAGCGTCATCTAACTATCTCAGCATTTCGTGCAGGCAGACAGATACGCCATCTACCTGCGTCAGTTCATTGCCGTCGCTGTCTTGAACGCCGCGCTTGTATCCCTTCCACTCCATGTAGTCGGTGAAGTGGGCCGGTGACTTCGCAAGGTCCGCCTCGGCACGCGCCAGCAGCTCTCTCAGTGCGTCTCTATCCATTGTCGTCTCCCAAGGCGGCGCGGCGCTTTTCCAACTGGGCTTTCAGTGCGCCAATCTTTGCGGGGAACATGTCTCTCGCCGCTTCAAGCATGGCGTTTGCAAATTCGAGCTCCTCTTTCAGCCTGTCCCTCTCCGCCTCCGCCTTTAGCTGTGCTTCATATGCGTCTTGTGCTTGGCCTAGGGTGGTGAGGACTTGAAGCGCCTGTTCCCGGTTCTCTGCCTGTAGGGCTTCGATGCGGGCATTCAGCGCTCCAATCGTGTCTGACGGGGTGCCGCCGTTTGACCTGCCAACGGTCAGGTAGAAGGGCTCCCCTTCGTGGCTCAGGTTCATGGTTACGTAATTACCGGCGGTATGGCCCGCTTCTTCCGGGGCAGCAACCATGTGCGCAAGGTGCATTGCCATAAGTGGCACGAAGTCCGAGCTTAGAACAAACTCACCACTCTCGAAGCGAGCAAGGCGGAAATCACCGTCGTTGCTTTTCACCCATTGCTCAAAGCCAAGAGGCGTTTCGTCGTTCGACACCGCATTCTTCCAGGCTTCAAGCGCCTCTTTGTTTTCCTCAATTCGCAGATCACTCATGGCCCGCCTCCCTGATGGCTGCGGCGAGTTCGTAAACCTGCTCGTTATGATCAAAGTCACGGTCAACTTCGGTCACTGACCCCGGCGCGCGATACATCTTGGACAGCACCAGACCCGCGCACCGCTCCCGTTCCTCCGCTCTCACGGCGTCAAGGGCGGCTTGGGCGTCGGTGTCGATGAGGGCGCGGATACATTCGGAAACGTAATCAGCTTGCTCCCGGTGGCCGAGGTTTTCATGGGCCATGTCTGATATGGCCTGTTCTATCATGTCTACGTCCGCCGCCTCCTCCAGCTTCGCGGCTACATGGGCGAGGGAGAGGTCGGTGCGGTCGTTCCATTCGTGGCCCCCGTAATGGTTTGGTCCGGCGCACTGACAATTCAGACACCAAACACCGACAACTTTGTAGTCTCCTCCAGTTTTCAGAACTTCGCCACCGCAAAACGGGCAGGGCTTCAGTTGCTCACTCATTGGTGTTCTCCTCTGCTTTGCGGAAGGCGTCTCGTGCATCTCGTGCAGACCGGCAGCGTTTGCAGTCACTCTCAACGGGTCGCACGCCATCTTTTGCGCTGAGAAGTTCATGGGCATGGACTGCTTTTCCTGTGCCCTTACAGAGAGGGCAGTTGCGGATCTGCATGTCCAGTTCGTCATTGGCCCGCTTCCCCGCCAGCGCCAATGCGGCAAGGTCATGGGCGGAGGAAGTAACCCTTGCTCTGGATATGTAGTGCTCATAGTCGTGGCCGTTCTTGAGCGCCTCCACGTCCTTCTGTAGTTGCTCCCAGTTCATGACGCCACCATGACGATAAGCGCGAGTGCAGTAAGAAACCCAATACCGGCGGCTGTTGCATAAACAAATCCGGCGCCGCTTGGCAGTCCTTCACTGTCAATTTCCTTATTTCTGATAGTCATATCATCCTCCTATAGATGCCTGATTTGCTACAGCATACACGCGTGAAATACAATGTCAACATGTTTATTCATCACCGCTCCATGCGGCATATCGAAAGGTAAGACATGGCCGACACGGGCATTAAAAAAGACAGCAAGCTTTACATCTGCGAAACGGCGCAAGGCGCAGACCTTCTCCAAGCTGGTTACGAGGCGCTAACGTGGGTTGAAATCGGCAATATTGTAACAATGCCTGACTTTGGCGTGAGCGACAATATCGTTACGCAAGACTACATCAACACCGATGTAAGTCAAAAGCGCAAAGGTTTCCGCAACGCTTCCGATACTGAGATTGTCGTGGGTTTCCTGCCAGATGATGACGGCCAAGACGCTCTCCGAGTTGCTGCTGATACGAAATTCAACTACGCATTCAAATTGGAAAGCGATGACGCGCCTGACGCCAGCACCACTAACACCATTCGTTACTCGCGCGGCGTTGTTGGTGGCCCGAACTTTACCGGCGGCGGCGGTGAGGATTTCGACAACGAGACTTTCCAACTTGGCCTGAACCAAGCGCCGATCATCGTTGAGCCGGAAGCCATTTAAGTAAATTAAGGAGGTAACATGACTAACGACATTAGCGACCTGTTCATTCAGGAAGAGGCGTCTTTCCCGCTTGAAATTATGGGCAAGAAGGACGGCGAGGAAGTATCTACTGGTGTGACGTTCCAAATTCGTGACCTGCACAACATGGATACGCAAAAGGAATTGAAGCGCGAGCGCAACAAGTCCCTAGGCAAGCGTATTTCCACTAAGGAAAATCTGACTGACGAAGAAGTCGGGGCTATGATGAGTATTGCCACCACAGACCCTACGGATGCCATGCTTGCTTATTGCGTTACAGGCTGGGATTGGGGCGACAAGAAGATTGGAAAGTACAAGACGGCGTATAGTCATGAGAATGTTAAAGCAATGCTATCTGGCGTACCGTGGATCAGGCAACAGGTTCTTGCAAAGGCGCTGCAAGTCACGGATTTTACAATGGCGTAGCGGATCAACTTGTTCGCTACGCTAAAGGTTGGGTGAAATACAACTACGTCAGTCCGAGGTACAAAACGCGGGATGGAAAAGGCAATGAAAGCCTTTCCGCGCAAATGAAAAGGACCGGGAGGGCAGACCGCATAAAGCCTTACGATCCCGAACCAGAGCTTACTTACCTTGTAGATGCATTCTGGGAATGCAAGGCTGGTCACGCAATGGAGGATATTAATTTCTCGATTGCGCCCCATCTTTTGCTAGACGCAAGGGAGCGCGCTATACTGCGAAAAGCAGATATTGCGTTCAAACATGCGCTAGAAAATGAGCAAGCCAAGGATACCGAACATACCATGTCTAAGGGCAAGAAATAATGGCTGACGATATTGCTCGCCTTGGATATGAGATTGATAGTTCGCAAACCCGCACCGCTGCCAGCGACTTGGATAAAATGGCGGCGGCGGCTGAGCGCGCTGCAAAAAGCCATACAAATCTAGACAAGGCGTCGAAAAATCTACTCAGAGATGAGCAAGGTAGGTTCCTGTCCGCGCAACAAGCGGCTGATAGGTACGGCGCGGAAATTGACATGTTGCGGCAGAAATACATTCCGATGTATGCCGCATCAAAACAACTTGCTGCATCTCAAGATGAAATAAAACGTGCACTTGAACTTGGGGCTATTACCGCCAAGCAGGCTGAAGCGGCACTAGAAAGGCTTGACGCACAGTTTCTCCAAACCGGCAATGCGGCGCAGGTTATGGGTAAGAATATGCAAGCTTCGGCCATGCATTCAACGAACCTGCTATTCCAGTTTCAAGATATTGGGATGATGCTTGCGGCGGGACAAAACCCGCTGATGCTGGCAATGCAGCAAGGTACGCAAGTTGCTGGTGTGTTTCACCAAATGAAGGTAAGCGGTCAGTCTGCATTTAGTGGTATCAAAGCTGGCCTTCTTGGCCTTGTGTCACCGATGTCTCTTGCAACAATTGGCATTATTGCTGGTGGTGCTGCGTTGGGCCAATGGGCTATTGCGGCAATTACCGCTGGTAATGACGCTGATTACTTTAAAGACCGTGTTGATGAACTAAACGATATTGTTGGCAAGGCTGACGATCTAATTGACATTCTGACGTCAGAAATAGGGGAGCTTGAAGAAAAATATTTGTTTGCTGCCGAGCGAACGAGAGAGTTTGCGGCGGCGCAGGCTGAACTTGCGGCTTCTCAAGCTGAACGCAGGCTTAGGGATCAGATCCCTCTGCTAAACAGTCTTGTTCGTTCTTACGATAAGGTTGGCGCTGCGGCTGCATTCGGCGGCGGTGAAATTACCGGCGTAATCCGCGTCATGGAAGATTTCGGGATCGAATCACAAGAAGTCGCGGCGAGAGTGCAGGACGCTCTTTTGGCGATTTCAGCGGCAGATAACTTTGATCAACAGGCTGACGCATTAAGGGGTCTTATAGGTACACTAGAAGAAGCTGAAGTTGCCGCAGCAGACATTCCACCAGAATTACAGCGTGCTATTGATGAAATGATCACGCTAATCCGTGAAACGGATGCGGCAAAAGCGGCGATGGATAGACTGGCCGGGGCGGCGGCTGGCGTGACTATAGGCGTACCTTTGTACATGCAGGGCCTTGGGGGTGAGGAATTACTTCCTCCGCCGTCTGCCAGTGCCCCCAAAAAAGGTAGAAGCGGCGCAGGTGCGGCTAACCGCCGCCAACGCGAATTAGAACGCTTTATTGAAAGCCTCATGACCGAACGCGAGGTATTGGAGCAATGGCGCACCGAACAGCTTGAGTTGCTTAATCAGTATAATGAAAAGGAGCTTGAGGCTATTGGTGGGCAGGCTGAAGCCAAGCTTCGAATTCAAAAAGAGTATATGGAGGGAATGGCCGAACTCCAGCACAAAGAGCGCATAAACACGCTCAATACATACTCAACCATTTTTGGCAACATGGCTCAGCTATTTGAGGCGGGCGGTAAAAAGACGTTTGCCATTGCTAAAGCGTTCAGCATTGCGCAAGCTCTTGTTAACTCGTACCGGGCATACACTGAGGTATTGGCCGATCCATCGCTTATTGGTCAGCCTTGGTTGCGCACGATCCTTGCTGCCTCTACGCTTGGCGCTGGTCTAGCGCAGGTTGCCAACATTGCCAGCACTTCATTTGGCGGAGGCGGCGGCGCTGGCGCAGGACGTGGCGGCGGCGGTTCCGCGCCATCATCCGTATCAGCCCCAGTCCAGCAAGACCCTGAGCGTGTGGTGCGGATAAGTGTTCAAGGCGATAGATGGATGCGTGATCTAGTGGAAGGTCTGTTGACGCAAATTTATGAGGCAACTGAAGACGGTACAAGGGTAGTGGTGCAACGATGAGCGTAGAGATTGAAACAGGCGCTACGGATACCGCCAATGCAACTGTACTTTATCAGAACATCTTTGAAAATGGGACAGTAACCACCAACAGCCAAACATCAGACGGTGCTGCGCTCAATGCTGTAGAGGATACAACATTTGATTTCTGGACGCCCGCAGGTGTACCGGCTCGTATTAGAGTTGACTACGGCGAAGATGTAGAGTGCGATTGCATGGGGATTGCATCCCACACGGCTGGTTCAGAAGGAACCACAATAGTTGTTGAATACTCAGATGATGGGGTTTCGTTCACTGAGGTAGCATCCGTATCACCACTTACAGACGACACAATAATGGTTATCTTCCCATCAACAAGTGCGCAATATTGGCAGATCAGGCAAACCGATGCGGCTTGCTCTATAGGAGTTGTGAAGCTTGGCAAACGTCTCGTATTTCCTTCTGGGGTGATCAGCGGGCATATTGGTATCAATCATTCCAGCCGTGTTGAGCTTCTTACGCCGAATGTAAGTCAGCAAGGGCAATTCCTTGGAACACGCGTCAAACGAATAGGCGCGCGCGCAAACATAAACTTTGGACAGATTGAGACTGATTTTGTCGATAATGATATGGCTATGTTTGAGTATCATTTCAATTCCGGTCGCACTTTCTTTTACGCAGGGTCACCGTCCGAGTGGCCGGAAGACTACGGATACGCATGGCGTGCAGGCCGAGAAATGAGGCCATCGTATGATGAAGGCGGAGAATTGTCGCAAGTAGACATTGAGGCGGATTTCTATGTCGAGCAATGAGGACAGAGAGCCAATCGAATGGATCGAGATAGACCTTGACTATTGCAACCTGACTTTTGGCAATGCGCCATGCACAGCGGCGCTGTCCTCCAACACTGATAGGAAGTGCTTCAACACTTTTTTTACGTGCAAGGATCAAGCTAACTTCGATAAAGGCACGCTGACATATAAGCTTGTCATGCCTCGCAGTAATTATCCAAAGGGCGAGACGACTTTCCCTTGCCTTATATCCGTATCCGGACGCAGTGCAACAGCAAACATTGCTGGATCAGATGACAGCCTTTACCCGCTAGGCGTCCGTGGCTCTATCACTGCGGAGTTTTACGACTTTCCTTATCACGACAGATTTATGGATAAGTACCAATCTGAGCGTGTTAGTGGTGATGCGCAGTTTAGCGGCGTTGGGTATGACCCAAAAGCCTTTGGTACTTTTTGGAGCAAGCTTAGGGCACGTAATCCAAACTACGCCAACAGGCCAATGCGCCATTGTGTTGGGTATTTAGACGGCGGCATTCTGACTACAGAAACCGTTCGTAATTTCATCATCACAGAAGTAAAGCGTAATACGTCAAGTGGACGCGCTACAATCATCGGCAAGGATGTATTGAAGCTTGCTGACAATGATCGTGCAGTTGCTCCCCAGCCAAGCCGTGGGCTGCTTACAGAGGACATTGAGGAAAACACACTCCCAACATTCACGCTAAATCCAGTTGGTATTGGCGATGAGTACGCATCAAGCGGGTTTGCCGCTATCGGCTCTGAGATTGTCGAATTCACTAGAAGCGGAGACGATATAACACTAACCAGAAGAGGTGTTAGCGGAACCGATCCTAGCAGTCATAGCGTTGATGACACATTCCAACAAACATTCAGCCCACGACGTACACGTATCGATGACGTTGTATATGATCTGCTGGTTAACTATGCTGGCGTTGATGCGTCTTTCATAACTTTTTCTGACTGGGAAACAGAAACAACAAGGTGGGCACCATCTCTAAGGCTTACTGCCGACATTATGAAGCCTACTGGCGTTGCTGAGTTGATAGGCGAGTTGGCCGTTCTTGGCGTAACTATCTGGTGGGATGAGATAGATCAGAAAATCAGGTTTCTGATTAACCGACCTGTTGATACAGAAACCGTTAAGGTAATCAACGACAGAAACAATATTATTGACGGCGAGCAAGAGGATAGGGATAAAGACAGGTTGACGGAAGTCCTGTTTAATACCGTCCAGATTGATCCAAGTAGCGGCGTTGATGAAGGTAACTTTGCGCGCGGTGAGTATGTTATCGATGCGGAAAGTAAGCTAGGAAATTCGTTCGGTGATAAGCGCATAAAAGTTATCAATTGCCGGTGGCTTAACCACGGTGATAGTAGTTTGGCGCGTGTATTGTCTATCAGGCTATTGAACCGATTCCGCGTCCAGCCGGTAAGATACTACGTTGATGTTGATTATCGTGATGACGTGAGCGTTGCCGATGTTGTCGAATTAACATCTGACTTCATCACATCTGATACCGGGATACCGGAGGCGCAACTTTCTCAGGTTGTGAAGAGAGAAGATATTGAGGCTGGTCATAAGGTGGCGCTTACCTTGCAGCGCTTCCAGTTTGACCAAAGGTATGCCTATTTTACAGAGAACAGTCGTCCGGTTTATACTAGCAGTAGTGATGCGCAAAAAGCGCGCGGTGCTTATTGGGTTGGTGCTACAGAGATATTCGGAGATGGCGGTGATGCTTACAGGTTCGCATAAATGACAACTTACACCGAAATTCTTGATACCCAACTCGATCCGGACGCGCCGATTACGTCTGCTCTTGGATACCAGCTTAGGGATAACCCTGTCGCTCTTTCCGAAGGCGCAGAGGATGCCCCAAAGATATCGCCAACAGCGCTAGGTTCTTTGTTCCTTGGTTTTATTCAAGTGCCTACAGATAGTAACTACGTGGAAATAACTGACCTTGATAGAGTTAAGACAATTATAATGCACGGCGCTTACCTAGCTCCAAGCGCAGTATCTAATCGGGCGTTTCAGATTTCTTACTCTGACGATAACGGGTCTAGCTGGGAAACTGAACAAGACTTTTTTACACCAAACCAAGACATTGACGGATTTATTGCCATTCATTTTGACCTTGAGACAGGTGCGGTTGATGTTTCTGCGTCTCGTGATGGCGGTAATAGAACTGTGGAGACTAGCACGCTAACAGTACCGTCTGATGTGAACGCGATTAGGATACGAAATGAGGCCGTAGGCGGAGCAATAGACGCCGTCGCGGTTGCGATTGGTGGGGTGTCCCCATGATTGATAAGATTGGTGAAGGTTTGAATGCGATTATTGCGTCGGTTGTAGCGGCGGGGTTTGCGGCTAGTACGTGGTTGGTACGGCGTGTTTTGACTAATGAAAAGCAAATTGCTTTATTGGAGGCGGAACTAAAGTCACGACATGCTCAACGCGAAGAAGACAGGCAAGACGTGAAGGATTTAAAGTCTGATATTCGGTATATCAGAGAGAGAATGGACGGTATCAGTAGGTGAGGCAATGAGCATTCAAAATCTTCTAGACTATCTCGGTAAATACGAAAGCGGCAATAACCCCAATGCTATTTGGGGTGGCGTTGATCGTCTTGACTACCCAATCCTTGATCCCACTAAAATGACGGTTGGAGAAATTCTTGACTGGCAGGATAGTATCGACCGAAAGTATATGTCTGAGGCTGTTGGTGAATGGCAGTTTCTAGAGGATACTTTGCGCGGCTTGTATCGTCAGGCTGGGGTGTCACTTAACGATACCTTTAACCGTAATACACAAATTAAACTTGCAACCGGACTTTTAAAGCGGCGCGGGCTTGACGATTACCTTTCCGGTAAAACTAGCGTAGAAAAGTTCGCTCTATCCCTGTCTAAAGAATGGGCGTCAATGCCGGTTCCGTATGACGTCAACGGAAAGAAGCGTGGTCAATCCTATTATGCTGGCGACAACCTGAACAAAGCCCATGCTGATGTTGACGAATTTCTTTATGTAATCCGCAGTGTTAAAGCCGAGCCGGAACGCGAGCCAAGGGATAGTGTCGCGCAAACCAAAACCATGAAAGGTATTGGGGCTGCGGCCACTGGTGTAGCTGGTGCAACTGGCACCGCAATTGCGGGGCTTGACGGGACGGCTCAAATCGTGCTTATATGCTTCCTATGTGTATCCGCTATAGCTTTGGGGTGGATGTTCAGAAACCGCATTAAGGGATGGGCCAACGGTGATCGCTAGTATCAAATCTTGGATTTACGGGATTGGCGCTGCCGTTGTATTTTTCCTAGGTGCTTGGCTTTATCATAAGGGCGGGTCTAATGCTCGCCGGGATATGGAGGTAGACGACTATGAAAATGCTGAAGACATTCGCCGCAGGGTTAGCGTTGATCGCGCTGACGAGTTGCGGAAACACGATGACGCAGGGTGGCGCGACTGAAAACGCATTATGCCAATTATGGGGTGAGAGCCTACCAACGAGGTCTAAAAGCGATACGCCGCAAACGAAAAATGAAATTCAAGAGGCGTATGCAGACTTCGTAATCGCCTGTCCACAATGGGAGCATTTGGTGCCATGATTGGGAAGGTATTTTTTGGGATTACTGTGGTATTATTTTGCCTTGGCATTGTAGTAGCCGGAAATCACTACGGCGCAGCAGACACATCACCAAACGCATCCGCTCATGTAAAAGTGCAACTTGAGAGCGGTCACGGATCGGCAACGCATATCGGCAACGGATACTTTCTTACTGCCGCTCATGTCGTGACCGACAATGAAATTGTCGAACTTAAGTCAGACGACGGCAAGACATTTGATGCAACTGTTCTTTGGGTAAATGCTAAATACGACATTGCATTGATGTATGTTGCGGAAACAAAAGTTGCAAGTGTTGACGTTGAGTGCCGAACACCCGGCCACTCAGAGGATCTTAGCCTTCGCGGTAATCCTCTTAACGCTGAAAATATTACAACTTGGGGTAAGGTTGCGGGTAGTATTCGTGAAATCGGACCTTGGCTTTCTGTAATCCCGGTAAACGCGGCAATTGCACCTGGTATGTCTGGCGGAGGTGTGTTTGATGAGGATGGGGAATTAGTGGGCGTAAACGTTGGCGTGATGGTTATGCCGGTTGGTTTTGCAGGTGGTCCAGTAAGTCTTGCCTACGTTGTGCCTGCTGAAACTGTATGCTATCTTATGGGTAAGTGAATTGGCCTGTCCGGTGTGCCTTTGCTTGTGCGATGCCTCCTAACCGCAAGCATAAAGACCGGGCGCTATTTCCCATGAACATAAAGCTTCCGTCATATTATCTTCATGGCCTTAGCTTCAAAGGCACAAACGAAAGTTTTTGCAGTCATGCATGGCGGATGAGGGGAAGTTGCATTTTATGGCGTATATGGGTACACGTATTCGGAGAAAGGCATTGTGAGGCAAGCTTTAGATATTGGAGGAAGGTTAATGCGGACAACAAAAGTAAACACTGAAGTTGCGCAATACTTAATGAGGCAGTCGTTTGAAGAAGGATTTAGAGCGGCGGGTGGTTCCGGTAAATCAAGACTAAACCCAAGTAAAGGAAAATGGTTTGATTATTGGGTGCAGTCTAAAACGCGAGCCATGCTGATTGCTAATGGTGTTATTACAGGACAGGAGGGGTATAAGTGACCCCAGACCAGCAAACCGCCGTAGACCTGCAAAAAACCGGCCTCACACAGGCGCAAATAGCCGACCGGATGGGGAAGACACCTGAAGCCGTTAAGAGCCTCCTGCGCCGCGCTAGGAAGTGGATGGACGCGCCTGATGGACAACAGAAAGCAATCGAGGTTAGCGGCCTTGACATTGATCGCGCAAAGCATGGATGGCGCGTAATTCAGCATGAGGACGGATCGCGCGATAGCGTATTCTGGAAGTCTGATAGTGCCGACGAACAAAACGATCTACTAGAACGTATCGCAGACGCATTTCAATCTGTTCCTGCATATCGACCTAATCCAATAGCGCCGGTAAATGATGCGCTTATGACGGTATACCCGCTTTATGACATGCACGCCGGTATGATGGCATGGGGCAGGGAAACAAGAGATCAAGACTACGACCTAGACTTGATGAAGTCGGACCTTATCAATTCCATTGAAACGATTTCGGCCAATTCACCAGCGAGCGATCACGCTGTAGTTATTTTCGGCGGCGACACAATCCATGTCAACGACCAGAAAAATGAAACGCCAGGAAGCGGTCATAAGATGGATGCTGATGGGCGGTTTGAAAAGATCGTTGATATGACGATTGAAGCCGTAACCAATGCAATTGAGTTGCTATCCGAACGTCATGCCAAGGTTAGCGTGTACGTTATCAGGGGTAATCATGATGAGGAGAGCCACATAATTCTAAAGGCGGCTCTTAAGCAACGATACAGACTTTCTGATGCAATTGAGTTTCCTAAAATCGACGCATGGGATAAGTCGGAAATCTATTGGCTTAGGCACGGTAAAAGCCTGATCATCATGCACCACGGCGACAAGTGCAAGCCGGAACGTTTGGCTATGATTGCGGCGGACAAATGCCCTTGGTGGAGCGACACAACGCATAGGGTGATCCTAACTGGGCATTTGCATCACTTCAAGGTTCAAGATTTCCCCGGCGTTACGCATTACACGTTGCGGGCGTTCTGTCCGCCTGATGCGTACGGCGCTATGTTCGGAGGCAAACGTGGCGTTCAAGCTATGACGTTCAGCAACGTAAAGGGGCTTGTTAATCAAGCCCATGATCCGATTGAGAGGTAAGTAGTATGGAAGATAACGTAAACCACCCTAAACACTACACAGGTCACACCAGCGGCATCGAGTGTATCCAGATCACGGAACACATGGGTTTCTGTTTAGGTAATGCCGTCAAGTATATCTGGCGGGCAGATCTGAAGCATGACGCACTAGAAGACTTGCAAAAGGCGCGTTGGTATATCGACCGTGAGATTGAAAGACGTGATAAAGGAAAAACCCCGCACTAGGCGTGGGTTTTGTTAGGCAAAGACCTCAATCCTCGCGCCAACCCCATCAATGTTGACCTTTCCCCAGCTATCATAGCCGGATACCGAAATGTCCTTGCTGATAGTTGCTGCGTATTCTTTTCCGGCGGTGACGGCGGCGGTAATGCCTTTATGCATGTTGGATGAAACAAAATCAGCTACAGGGCGAATACGCTGCAAGCGCATGGCGCGTTGAACTATAACGTCCGACTTGCCCTTTTGGCGAAGGGCGCGTGCGGCGCAAGTTGTTCCGAAATACAGAACTTCACCGGATTCGTTTTCAAGCCCGACAGTTCTGGAAAGTTTAGACTTGCCGCAGCAATCGCAAGTAGTGACTTCATCAGTGATGCCGTGGATTTTGTAGATGGTCATGGCATGTATCCTTCTGCTTCTTACACCCTACACCCACAAGAAAACCCGCGTCAACACAAAATCGACGCGGGTTCCAATCTTTTTTAGGATTTGCTAGGTACAGCCCGAAACCCGCTCACCAACATTGAACACAAATCCTCAAATCCATCACGCCCCATAAAGCACTTGTAACCGTCCGAGTTTTCATAGCACTTGTAGCGCTCTCCGACTTTGTAAGCTGGTGACGCTGACACAATGCACTCATACTCCTGACCAGCCTGCCACACAAACTTTTTACTGTGTGACGTGGTATTAGGGCCATCTTTACGCAATGCCATATTAAAACCTCATCGGCAGAACAACCGCCAAAAACCTGTCATCCTCAGTCGGTTTGATAACGGCTGGTGATATTGGTTTTTCTCCGTCATAGTAGAAATCAACGTCTCCGCCCTCAGATTGCGCCAAGATCTCCGCCAGATACTTGACGTTGAAGCCCATATCGACTGATGGACCGCTTACATGTGCCTCAACCTCTGTCTCGCCTTGGTGTGTGTTCTGTACGGAAAGGCCAACAGCATCTTCACCGACCGACACCTTTACCGCCCGTACCTTATCCTCGCAAACCATAGCGACGACAGATGCAGCGTTAGAGAAATCAGCGGCATCTACCCGGAACGTGTCTTTCAATCCTTGTGGAATGACGCGCTGATAATCAACAAAAGCCGCATCGATCACCTTGGACACAATAACCGTGTCGCCAAGGTCAAACTTGATTTTCCCATCTGACACGCTGACTTGCACGTCACCAATGGAAAGCACCTTCACCATCTCAGAGACGGCCTTGCGAGGCACAATAACGCCGGGAAAATCCGTTGTGCCTTCAGTTGTCACTTTGGCAAGCCTGTGACCGTCCGTGGCCACTGCCGTTACTCCGTCATCCGTTTGGTGCAGGTAAATGCCGTTAAGGTGATAACGCGCCTCTTCCGTTGACATGGCAAAAGACGACTTCTTAAACAGCCTGGCCAGTTCATCCGCCTTGATGTTGAAAGACGCGGTGTATTCCTCGCTCGCGATCTTTGGGAATTGGTCAGCCGGAAGCGTGGCAAAGTCAATCTTGGTTTTTCCACTTGATGCATGAAGCCTTCCGTCTTCTGCGGACAGGGAAACGGGTTGACCCTTCGCCATCTTCTTGACCACGTTCGCGAGTAGATCGGCGCGTACGGTTGCTTGGCCGCTTTCCTCAACATCACATGCAACGCGAGTTGTCGCCTCAATATCAAGGTCCGTTGCTCGAACGGTCAAGATACCATCTTCCGCTTCAAGGTAGACATGGGCTAGAATTGGCAGTGTGTTCTTTCGTTCGATAATGCCTTGCACCGTTGCGAGTGCGCTGGCGAGTGTGGGTTGTTCGATTGATAGCTTCATGTATTGGCCTCCATATATGCCGCAGCATCGTCAATATCTTCCCTGAAAAAATCAGGATCGTAGTCAGAGTATTCGGTCTTAAACCGCCAAGTTTGCTTATGATCTTCACGGCTCATATTGGTAACGTTAGACGCAATCCATTCGAGCCTTTCGGCGTCAGTAATGGTATGGCTCCACTTGCCTTGCGCGATCAACTCGGCGCGGGCCATCCCGGCGTATGGTAGGTTGATTAGTTCGTGGGGTGTCATTACATACACCACGCGAAATGCGTAGGACCGCCATCATCATGTGGGTTCCATGTCCATCCGGTTCGTTCTGAAACCCACATTCCAACACGACCCGGAAATAGTCCATTCTCCATATCTTTAACCCACTTCATTTTACAGACATCGAAAGGGCCATCTCCATCATCAAACCACGATAGCCAAACTGTGGTTCCGTCCTTTGGAGCCTCAGTGATACATTGCCAATTCATCCCTACTTCCCTCCTTCTATATCGTGACGCCACTGCCACCACCTATCAAAGTTCCTGCAACCTTCACCGCCTTCCGGGCATGGTCTTGCAATATGCTCAAACGGGCTAGCGTGGATCGGATCGCTTCCTGCAAGCTTGTCGTAGATCGCAAGCGCCTTGTCAACTGTCATGGGTTTCCCGTCAACGGTCTTGTAGCTGACGGATGCGCAACTGGCGGCGGAGATTTGCTTAGCCAAAGCCCAAGGGTAAATATATTCATCATCGTCGTACGGCAAATGCCACATATCAGGCTCAAGCCATTCCGGCTCACTCATTGCCATCGAAACCTTCATTTCTTGCGATAGATAAGCGATCTCGGGCTGCGCATCAGGATGGTCACGCAAGGCAAAGAAATGGTCATAAGCGTCTTTAGTTGCCGTAACAAGCACATTGATGTGCGCGAATGGCTCTAGGATGCGGTTGACGATTTGTTTGTGGTATCCCATGCGGGCCATGCGTTTAGCGCGGTGGATTGCGTCGGCGCTGGCAAGCAGCCATTCCGTTTCCCCACTCTCCAATTCCACCCCCGCCTGCATTCCCGGCTTGTTACTACCCCAATGGATAGGCATTGCAGGATCGTCAATCACGTCCTGGATAAGGCGTTCCACAGGTATAGCACGGCTTGATGATGCATTACGGCTAAAAGCGCGATGCGTCATAAATTCACTATGAATAAACCGTGGATACCGCAACTGCATTGTTGTAAGTCTTGGGCATCCATCGGAAATGCTGTCCGCGATTACGGTTGCTGTTATTGTCATTCCACCTCCATAGACGCATAATACACCTTACCCTTGTACGTGTTCGGGTCGATAAGTCTAAACCCGTATGCGTAACCAATAATAAAGGGTAAGGCGATGATTGATAGGATTGCGGTTGTCATTTTTTGCGGACCTCTAGCATGGCGTCGGCCATGCGGTAGCACTCATAAGCTATAGTATCAACTGCCTTTATCTTTAATGTCCTGCTGTCGCAAACATTATACATCGCCTGACCTGCAAACCAGTCGCGCAGGGTCATTCCTTCACTCACAAGCCCACCTTCGTCACTAACAATTGGAAACGCCGGTCCCCCATCACTCTGTGTCAACTTCAACAACCTCCTGTTTCGTCGTCGTGCCGATGTGCTCAACGGTTACGATATGACGCAACCGCAACGCCTTAATCGCGCCGATACCTTTTTGGTATGCGGCCACGGCGTCTGTGATTGCTTGATTATAGGCTATGGCTTGGGCGTGGGTCATTTTAGACCCTCCGTAACACCGTCATCCCAGAGGCATTGCGGGTAACATTCCTTGCGCAATTTATATGGATTTACGTTTGCGCCCTTTCTTGCTGCAATGCCATCACCATTACAGAAATCGGTCTGTCTAAACCCATTCTTGCAATATTTCGTTTCTGTATCGTGTGCTTTACAAGATTCCATATCTCATTCCCTCCATGTAAAAAGCGCCCCGCACTCATAGCATGGGGCGCTTAGTCTGTCAACCGCTACACGAACGCTCACCAGTCTCCGGATCATATGTGCACGCCGCAGGCTCATCGTCAACCGAAGTCAGCACCGATCCCGTCACATCGTTAGGCCGATACGTGGTGCAGCCCTTACAACCGCTATCGTAAGCCTGCATATACACGTCCTTGAACGCTTCAAACCCAATATCCTCGGGGCAGTTGATCGTCTTGCTGATCGCGTTGTCAACGTATTTCTGCGCCGCAGCTTGCATCTTGACATGCGCCATGGGGTCAATGTCCTGTGCCGTCACGCAGTCATAGCCAAGCGCAACAGCATAGTCCGTCACGGTCTCGATCCGATGCGATCCGTCATTCTCCAGAACCTTGCGCGTGTAGGACTTGGCAAACACCGGCTCAATGCCAGACGACACGTTGCCAGCGTAGAGACTAATCGTTCCGGTTGGGGCGATGGACGTGAGAAGCGCGTTGCGGATGCCGTGCTTGCTGATCTCATCGTAAAGTTCCGGCACCGTATCGTTGTAATAAAGTCCAGCATCAAAAAGCGGGAATGCGCCCTTCTCTTTGGCTAGGTCAATTGATGCAAGAGATGCCTCATGAGCAATGATACCCATAAGACGCTCAGTCAATTCCGCCGCATCGTCGCTACCGTATTCAATGCCGCACATCGCCAGCATATCCGCAAGGCCAGTCACGCCAAGCCCAATGCGCCGTTTTGCCTTCGCCTCTTGCTTCTGTTGCGACAATGGATATTCGCTGGAGTCAATGGTGTTATCCATCATGCGGACGGCGATACGGACGATTCGCTTAATTTCGTCAACATCAACCGTGCCTTCATCATTGACAAACTTCACCAGATTAATCGACCCAAGCAGGCAAGCGCCATAGGGGGGCAATGCCTGTTCGCCGCAAGGATTGGTTGCCGCAATCGTCTCGCAATAGTTAAGCGGATTACGTTCATTAACGCGGTCAATGAAGATAACCCCAGGCTCTGCATAATCATACGTAGATTGCATGATGAGGTTCCATAGGTAGCGGGCTTCGACGGTGCGATAAACCTTGCCGCCGAAAACCAATTCCCATTCCGCATCCGACTTCACCGCTTCCATGAAAGCATCCGTCACCAGCACAGACACGTTGAAATTGCGCAGTCGCCCCGGTTCGCGCTTGGCGGTAATGAAATCTTCAATGTCGGGATGATCGCAACGCATAGTCGCCATCATAGCGCCCCTACGGCTACCGGCTGACATGATCGTGCGGCACATCGCATCCCATGTGTCCATGAATGGCAGAGGCCCGCTAGCGTCCGCGTCAACGCCTTTGACGTGCGCACCTTTAGGCCGCAGCGTCGAGAAGTCATAGCCGATGCCGCCACCTTGCTGCATGGTCATTGCGGCTTCTGTCAAGCTGTTGAAGATGCCTTGCAGGTCGTCGGGGATCGTGCCGTTAACAAAGCAGTTGAACAGCGTCACATTCCGCCCCGTTCCAGCGCCTGCCGTGATGCGACCAGCGGGGAGGAATTTGAAGTTTTCCAATGCCTCATAGAAAGCTGGATACCAGTCTTGCGGGCGCAACTCAACGTCAGCTAGAGCGTTGGCGATGCGGGACCATGTATCTTCTACTGTCTCATCGTAAATCGTGCCATCATGCGCCTTATGGCGGTACTTCATATCCCAGATTTGTTCCGAGATATGTTGCTGGAACGGCGATACGTTACTTCCCTGTGCTACCAAATCCGTTTTCCCCGCGTTCTGTTTGCTTGCGTTCATGTGTCTCTACAAATTCCGTTTTCGTTTCCCTTACCAAACGCGCTTGCGCAACACGATCACCAACCCACGGCCACTCTGGATTGCCATCACCAATATAGGCAATCTTAACCATTAACTCCCCGGTGAAATCGCTATCAACGATCCCCACGGCATTGGCTAGGATGAAATCATATTTGAACGCAAGGCCGCTGCGGATGTACACCTCTAGGTGATACCCCTCCGGGATATTGAAGGCTAGGCCAGTCCCGTAAATGCGAGCGTTTGAACATGCAACCTTAACAGACGTGGCAGTGAGGTCAAAGCAAGCGGCTTGTGCGGTTGCGAAGATTGGCTCTGTGGCGGATGGGTCTAGTAGGGTGTATTTTAGTATCACCGCACTACCCCCCTATACGAAAACACCTCACCACCAAGCCGAACCTGCACAAGATTAATCAAGTCTCGCTCATACAAATCGTATACCGCTTGGAATACACTTTTTCGATGTCCGGTCGGATCTAGGTCAGTCTCCCCTTGCCAGTATTCCAGAACACCCCCTTTCTTCGTTGGCGTCTTGTCGTCCAGAACCGCCATACGCATCATGCGTGCGGGATCCTTGTGCTTAGTGTAGCTGATCATCTTCTTCCCCTTCTTCATCATCCTCAAAGTAAAACACGTCCAGCATATTCAAGAACATATTTACCCCGTGCGCCCCGTGGAAATACATCTCCGACCCGCCTTCCATCGTGATCGTGCACTTGAAGTCTTTCTTATCGCACGACATGGTGGCGGTTACTGATTTGGCGTTGGATTTAGTCATTGTCGATTACCTCGCGGAAAAGGGTATAGTAACTGTTAGCATGACAAGGATTTTCGGTGTATTTTTTTCAATTTCGTCATACCATACTTCACGCGGCCCATTGTGTTCTTTCACAACGCGGAAGTCGACGATATTACCGTCAGAAATATTATGGTCCCAAAATGCACTTTGTGCTTTACCTTCTGCTTGCCAACCTGCCGCAGCTTTTATCTCCACCACACTCTCAGGATGCACCGGGCACTCACCGCCATTCCAACCGTGCCACTTTCCGTCATTGTAGTCAGTCATTTTCCCAATCCTCCACTTGATTAAACACCAATTGCAGAAACGCTTCGGCACCTTGATCGCCAAACGTCATGCGCAACTCCTTTTCAGTCCAGTCGTTGCCGAAAATTTCCAGCGTTTCAATCTCCATTGTTTCCGGGATGATCTCATCCCATACAGGCGAACGCGGAACTCCGTAATCAACACGCTCAGTTCGAAACGTAACGATTGCCTCAATTTCACCGGATACTTTTGCTGTTGGCATGGTGGCCTCCTATTGTCTGTAACCTATACTAGACCGAGATATTTAGCGCTGTCAAGAAAAAACGCCTTAGCATCATGCGGAGCATATCCGACGATCTTTGTTCCTGATGGCGCAAACGGTAGATACCATTCGTCAGGATGCGGTCCCATGATTTGCTCGGCTTCGTCCGCTAGAATAGCATTATCCGCTGACTTGACCTCGTAAGGCTCATCTACTGGTAAACCAAACCGCTCACAAACCGCCGCCATGATTCGGCTTTCAGCTTCCTTGTATCCAGCGATATAAGGCTTTGCGGGCTTAACAATGTCAGCAATGTAAGCCTCGCTGGCGTCGTGTAGCAGTCCCCATGCGGCGTGTTCAGACGGGCATATCTGGCTGACATATACGCTATGCTCGGAAACGCTATAGAAGCCCTTGCAGTGACCATTGAACCTACACATCATGGACAAGGCATGTGCAATGTCGTAGATGTCGATATCTTCTGGGCGGGGATCAATAGGCCAAAACTTGCGGCCTGTGATCGTTTGCATCCAGTCGCCGTTACGCTGGGTCATATCTCAAATAAACTCCTAGGTTGATCCGACAATCCGCCGGGGTAAATGAATAGCTTTTCCGTTGCCTTGTCGTATTTGTCATATTTTTTAGTGACGTATTTACTCACCGTCTTTTCCCAAATGCACCGCCATTCGTCCGGAGCGGTGTATTCACTAACAAACACGCGGCACCTGCTGGATAGAACAAAAGCCCATTGCCAGAATTTCTCGTGGCAAAACTCACCTCCGTAACCTGTTGTCGATGCGTACGGCGGGTCACAATATACCGTGCTTCCGTCCGGTATTTCTAGGTCAAGGTATGACATGCGGGTGAATTTTGTTCCGATTAGGCCGGGGCGCTGTTTAACCAAGTTTTTCGAGCTTCCTGCAGCATAGTTTTCTTTATGCGCATAACCACCCCAAGGCTTAGAACCGAATGAGCACGTAAAACACGCAAACCCAACAATACACGCATCATATTTATCCGGTGAACCCTTGATGTCATAGTACTCATCCTGCGTCAGCTTCTCCGGCGGCTCCCACCCATTCGCAACCGCCTCAAGCAACGCAACCGCATATTCAGCCGTATCATTTCCCCACTTATGTTTAGCTGGCACGTTGGACAGCATGTTACCGCCACCCATGAACGGCTCGATGTACCAGTTAGATTGGTCATGCCCGTTCATAAGTATCGGTACGATATGCTTGGTGTATCGTGCTTTTGATCCCATGTAGCGCATTAGAACAATTCCTCTTGCTTGGCGGTATTCTTAGGTGGCTCAACGAAAAACGAAGGCTGCTTATATGCGTCATCTATGCGATTACATGCTATGTCAAAGTAATCCGCGTCAAGTTCAATACCAATAAACTTACGGCCAAGTTTTGCACATGCTGCGCCGGTTGTTCCGCTTACCATGAATGGGTCCGCAACCGTGTCATCTTGATTTGAAAACAGAGATACCAACTCTATAATTAACGGTTCTGGTTTTTGAGTAGGGTGGACGCCACCACCTGGTGTGTTTTTGTTGTAAATGAAGTTACCCGGCCTTCCACCGCCGTTCCACTTGCTTTTCCCCTTACCGCACCACGCAGAGACCATCATTTCATGTCCTACGCTTGGACCTTGGCCGTTGAATTGCGGCATGGCGTCAGGCTTAATCCAGACCATAGCTCTTTTGTACTTTGCGCCGCAATTCTCTATTTCGTCCCTCCACGCCCTAACGCCTTCCGCCATGCAGAATATTATTGCCCATCCGTCGCTGACACGGCAAATTTCTTTGGCAACTTCACCGCGAACCTCGTCAATCGCCCCAAATCCTAATTCTTCGTGTCGAACGTGAGAAGATGGTGATTGTTTAGACAAAACACCCCATTTATTTTGCATGACGGCTTCATACGGCGGATCAGTAACCACAGCGTCCACCGGACCCAGAGTCGGAATTACCTCAAGGCAATCACCTTGATACAACGTACAGTCACCAATGACTACTTTGCGTTTCCACGGATTACTCAAAACGGCGGTTCCTCTCCAACGTATGACGGACGCCACGCCTTGTAAGGCTCTGGCTTTGGGTTGCTGGTCAAAGGCGGTATGACGCCTAACGCGCGTAGTTCCACCTCTATGTGCGTGGGTAGTTTATTCTCCACGTGCTTTTGCGAGTGCGGCGCGGGCGTTGTTGCGCCAGTCGGTGTTGCTATCCCACTCTTCCAAAGCGCGCTCCAAAGCCTCATACAGATCAGGGGCGGCGGAGATTATGTGGGCGTTTGCTTCATTATCGGTAAGTGTTTCTGCGATAATTTCATAATCAAATTCTCCCGATACAGTCTTCACGTAAATTGTCTGGTCAAAGCAACAATGACATGACTTACTCCCATCTTCAACAACCCAAGGCCCCGGCGTCCATTTCCTATTCATTTTCTAACCTCCTATGGTTATATGGCGCGGATAAACCGCGCCCATAAATTTACTTCCGCGTGAGAACGTACTCAACTCCATCAATCTCAACAGTCTTACCTTCACATCCGCCGTCTTTTGGTCGAATGTCAAGACCAGTAATTTCTTCAAACACATCGTAGTCGAAGTTTGGCAGAACGCGAACCATCTGGATTTCTTCTTCTGTTGCGTCCTCATATGCCTTACGCCACTCTTCGTGCCAATCGTTTACCTTGAGATACCCACCGCATGTATGAAATGTCGGGTTGTCTATCTTTTCTTGATTGGTCATGTCGCGTTCGGAAACCCAAGTGGTGGTCGATGGACGATAAATCCAATTTGGTTTTTCGGCCTTATCCCACACTTCTCTTTCCGTTGGAGAGTTGAAGCAATTTACCGTTGTTGGCGTTTTGGTATTGAAGTATCCCGTGTTCCAGTTGCCCGTGTTCCAGTTGCCAGTGTTACAGTCGCCCGTGTTCCGGTATCCCGTGTTCCAGTTGCCCGTGTTCCAGTCGCCAGTGTTCCGGTTGCCCGTGTTCCGGTATCCCGTGTTCCAGTTGCCCGTGTTCCAGTTGCCAGTGTTCCAGTTGCCCGTGTTACAGTCGCCCGTGTTACAGTCGCCCGTGTTCCGGTTGCCCGTGTTCCAGTCGCCCGTGTTCCGGTTGCCCGTGTTCGTGTTAGTCATAATCATCTCCATTGGTTATCTAGTCACGTCTTGGCATGGTCGCAGCGCCCCGTCAAGATAAAACCCGCCGGAGCGGGTCTATCTCAAAACGGGATTTCATCGTCCATAGCGTAACCGCCAGCACTAGACCCACTACCAACCGTAGTCCCGCCAGACTGATAACCTCCACCGCTAGACGATCCGGCGCTGTCTAGCATGACCATTTGACCGCAGAATCCTTGAACGACGACTTCCGTTGTGTATCGGTCGTTACCGTCTTTGTCCTGCCATTTGCGGGTTTGAAACTTGCCGCTTACAAAAACCTTGCTTCCCTTGCGAAGATACTGTTCCGCAACGCCAGCAACAGGCCCCCAAATAGTTACTGGAACCCATTCGGTTTTTTCACGCTTCTCGCCAGTGTTGCGGTCTTTCCATTTTTCGTTAACGGCAAGTCGGAGATTGGCGACTTTGCTATCGCCTACTGTTCTGACTTCCGGGTCTGCGCCTAGATTGCCGATGATGTCTACTCTATTCAGCATATCCCACCACGTCCATCAACTCCTCAATAAATTCATACGCGTTCTCGATAACCTTATCCCTCTGGTAAATTGTTTCTGGACAATGAATATCGTTTTGGTCGCGGAATTTCTCCACGATATTTTTTAGGCGGGTTTCTGTATCTTCCATTAAGCCCCTACGCCGTCACATGCTTGACAGCCCACATGACCGCCTCTTCAATTTTTGTCTTTGCGATTGACATTTCGCGGCTTGATCCCGTTTCATCGAAATATTCAAGAAATTCCGCACCCATGTCTTTGATCTTAGCCATAGTCGCTTTTTCATCGTCTCTCAGAACGCGATACTTGTGTCGAACAGTATTGTTAACCGTTCTCGCATCGCTTGTGCTGTCTACTGCATCCATATTCAAGCCCCCAACATTCCAAGTTTCATTTCATGCGTGATGCCGCGAATGAACCAATAAATATTCTGATACGTTGCCTTCACGGATTGCGACTTGTTCGTCGTATATCCTCGCACATTGAAAACAGCGGGCTTACCTTTCTCTGCCGGTGTAATGCTTACCAACTTCATGCTAGAAAACGGTTGCCCTTTCGTGCGACCGATATGACGCCGCGATGTGCGTTCAATCGGTGCAGGTTCAGGTTTATTGGCGCGGCGTTCGTTTGCGCGTCGTTGCTGGCGTGTCATCTTACTCACAGCGGCACCTCATCATCATCAATATCCGGTTTATCAGCTTCTTCTACCATCTTTTTCAACTCATCCATATGCGGTTTAACTGCCTCCCTTTTATCGGCGTTCTCTCTCCACCACTGAGTAAACGCGTCCTTCCCCTTCATAGCTGCGTCCTTGGCTGATTGCAAAGCGGCGTCTGGGTCAAACCGTGGATCTGCTTTTCCACCCATCACAAGAGGCTGGATTGTAACCGTGCCCTTTTTACCACGTGTCTTTGTAAGCTGCAATGCACGAGGCTTATCTAGTCCCTCCATGTGTGAAACCCGAATCCCGCCCACCGCAGCGCCCGCCCATGTTACGGTCGGGTCATTGTAGATCGTGCAATGCATACCAACCCATTGCGCCGCATTTGGCCCCCAGATTGAGGCAAGGCAACGGGCGGCGGTTTTGCAAGGCTTCCAGGGTTTATTGTCGTCGCCATCGAAGTAAACCCAAATCGGCTGCTCGCCATCACTTACCTTTACGTCACGAATACGGATCGTCATAGGTCCGGTGATAAGGCTATCGGCGTTGAGTTGGTCACTCTTGGGGGCGATTGCTTTGGTTACGTCAGTTGTCATTTTCTTGCCTCCTTTTAATTTCCCGAGCCGCGTTCCATTTAAGATCGTATTCCATATCTGTTTGTCGCGTCATCCAGTTAAGAAAACCTTCCTCCACATCAGGCCATTTATATCCTCGAAACTTTCCGATTGTGCATTTAGGCATTATCTTTGGCTCTTTAGTCCACGAGACCATTTGCTTTCCAGTGATACCTTCATCAAATAGCGCTTTCAAAATCCATGCCGTAACATATGCGTCAGGGCCTGCCCTATGCGCAGGTTGCGTCTTTTCGTGCTCTGGATTGATCTTTCCTTGATCTTCAAGCCAATACCGCAATCCACCGTTGCTATGTGTTGGCGCATCCGGCCAAACCCGTAGAGCGGCCTTATATGTGCAGATGAAAGGTTTAGGCGTAGAGAAGAATTTCAACTCAAAGTCTGCATTATGTGCGCAGAAAACCGTTACATTGTCATCGTCCATCGTATCAACATCAAACGGCGGCATTCCGTCGCATTCCGACTTACTGATATGATGCACCGCGCGAACGTCTGGTGGCATGGCGTCCACACCACAAAGCCAAGACATGTATTCGCCAACGCTTCCGTCACCTACATCATAGTCACAATAAGCCGCCTCACATACTTGTGCGACAGGCGGTTCAAATCCTGTAGTCTCGAAGTCAATTACTCGGACGATGCTCATTCAAAATATACCTCCGTCTCTGGTTGTTCTCGCTCAGTCTCAATCACAACGCCAGCATTAGCCAACCGCTCTTGATACTCGAACATTTTATCCTGCACTTGCTTTTCAAATCCAAGCGCGGCCTCGGTAATTGCCTCCTGATATTTCTCATCACGTCCGCAGCGAATAACCCACATAGGCATACCGCCGCAATAGCTGATATAGTCGATGTAATCCCATCCCGTGACCATTAGTCCAGTCTGCAATTGCAGCATGTGTTCGGTCGGGATTTCATTGTCTGTGATGACTTGAAGTTGGTATTTCTGACGCCTGCTCTTGCACTCAATGCCGAAATTACTCATCACGCCAGCGCCATCTGGACTATAACCAATGGTCACGCCGCCAATGTCTCGCGTGATGAATCCCAATTCATCTACGGGTTCATAGTGTTCGGAATATGCGTCACGGGCTTTTACCTCGTCCACATGACCGCGCAGCATGTCGTCTGACACGTATTGAGGCTCGGTGTATCCGGTGATGCGTTGCGCGGCCAACTCATATACGTGGGTGCGGGTTTTCTCGTTGTTGGCGATCTTGAGTGTCGGCGTCAGGATCAAATTAACCTCTGACGCGGTTAGAAGTCCGTTGCGGGCTTCATGCCATTCGGGGGAACCTTGTTCGACGTTATGGATGGTGCATTGGGGGTGCATTATTTTTCCTCCGGTTGGGTGGGGAGCGGCATCCAATGGGTTGGTTCGGCAACAATACTGTCGCCATGCGTTTCGGAGTTTCCTATAATCCACCCTTTAAGCGGGTCGTGGAATCCTATAGCCGACCTGTCAAACGCGTAATTTGTCTGGTAGGTTTCACCTTCATCCCAAAAAACTCCGCCACCAACCAACACGGCTGGTCCAGTGTTTATTCCCTTACCGTGCGGGGCAGTCTCAATTGGTTGCCATTCCATCCTCATCGCCTCCTATGCGATCAATTAATTCCTGCCACGTCTTACACCCATACTGAGCCGCTGTCAATGCCTCTGATTTTTCGCGTGAAACGTTGCAACCCTCTGCAACTATGGCCGCGCGTTCGATCACTTCATCAAGGGTCAAGTCGTTCGCCATTACACACCCTTACCGCATCATCGGCAGACCTACAGAAACCGCTCAAACCACCGTCGCGCGAAACTGCTTCATGCCATCTTAGTTGTTCTTTAGTGGCTCTGCCTTTTGCGGTTTTAATCTCCCACGACGCAAACCGCGCGAACGTTTGCCCAACCATATCTTTCGTGATTTCAGTCGGAACCCAACCGATCCGATCCGCGCTACCCTTCATTAAACCGAAGTCAATGAATCTCGGGTTTTCCAAGACAACGTATCGTTTACCGTTTTTCGTATATTCTTCGGTTTTCTTACCGGACCATGCTTTTCCGACGTTGTTGCGGAACGACTTTCCGCCTGCCCTTGAAATGGCTAGGGCGGCGTCGTTTGATACGTTGGCCTCTGATCGTTTCATACCTTAATTTTCGCTCCGTCTCTGGTGATAACTACCATTACGCGCCCATCGCGGCGGACAATTTTACAGTCACGCGGCGTTAATCCCCGGCTCTTGCAGAATGACTTAGCTTGTTCCGCCGCGTCTTCTGCATCTGGCGTTTGGAATGGTTCGAAGCCTACATTCATCAATCGTCACGTCGAGAAAGAAAGAACGATCCGCATGGAGACATAACGCTAAAGCTGGATTGATGAAGTTTACGACACAGAAACTCGCCTAGGTCTTTAGCTTTTTCTGTGATATCCTCTTGGTCAGTCGGAAACCTAGCGTAGTTTATCATGGTGACTTTTACGCCTTTTTCTTGACCTCCAGTATATACATACTCACATTCAAACACACTAACGCATAAACCTGACAAGCAATATTCGGAGCAGTAGTGCTTTGCTAAATCTGAATTACCCGCGATGTAAATGTCCGCTTGTCCATATTCGCATTGAATTTCTGTGAATTCTTCTTTCATTTCCACTTCTCCTCGCAAAAGAACCCGCAATCTAGGTCCATTGATTTCAAGTCTTGCCCTTTTGCATGTTCTGGCAATTCATCAAGGAACATTCTTTCTCCGTTCCACCTAACCAATTTAGCCCCAATATCTCTTGACACTTCGCAAAGATGATTGAACCTTTCCGGCGAAATTCTCCTAATAAGGTTCCAGTAGGTCGCGCTAGTAGCCTTTACACACCCAATGCAGTTTGCGTTTGGCATTCCTAAGTCATACGCAGCAGACATTTTAAGACCGATTGCGTTCATCATCTTTCCGCAATCATCTTTGGTCATCATTCGGTCAATTAGAATTGGCAACACGTTTTCACGCTCAGTAAGTGTGAAATTTTCATGCCTTTCCTTTTCGTCATAGGTGAACCCCATAACATGCCAGTCAGCGTGATTATTGCTTTCCCAAAACTGACGGGCTTTCTTCTTTAACTCACCTGTGCATGGCGCACCATATGGCGACGACATAAACCGGCGATTTTCAAAAACGTCAAATATTGAGCATTCCGGCCAATCTGGATTTATGACAATTTCAATATCTCGACCTAAATATTCCGAAAGGTCGCGAACAAAACGCTGATTGTCTTCGTGTTCCTCTTTGATCGGATTGTTAAGTAAGCGAATATCGCAAAGGTTTCCATATTGGCGGCATGTCAAAATTGCAGCCGCAGCGCTTGCCGCCCCACAACTTACCCATACGGCAATCACGTCACCTTCTTTTGGCTCACTCACGCCAACCCCCTAACCTTCATCTGATGATAAGCCCATTGCGGCTTATATCCCTTTTCCTTAGCATATTCCATCAACCCCGGCAACCCATCTTGCCTAGCGATAATGCCGACCTGTTGCGGGATGCTCATGGGACGTTCGGTTATCTCTTGTAGTTCGCCGTCAACTTCCTCAATTTCGCGGCTAATAATTGGATAAACAAAGCCGCACGCAGGGCAACATGGCGACGGGCGATGCACAAAGAAGCATTCCGTGCATTGCCTAGTCGGTTCCGTATTCTCCGATGATCCGCCGCTTCGCTTTTCACGATCCATCAACGACCAGTCCCTGACGCTATCCGGCAACCCATGCCGCTCACTATTGCCAGCGTGATCCAAGATAATTGCCGGGAAATCTTTCTTGCGCAATGCTCTGCCGTACTTCTGTAACTGCATGGCCATGGATTGCGTTGGCGACAGGTCGCTAATGCATTCAACGGTCACATCCATTCCAGCCGCGCTGGATAGATCAAAGCCGAACGTCAACAACTGACAACTAGTCAACACCTTCAATTCCCGCCGCGCAAATGCCTTGATGATGCGACTGCGTTCCGCGTCGTCCATCTTGCCGCTAATACTAGCAGCCGGAACACCATTGTCATTAAACGATTGCGCGACAATCTCGGAATGTTTGACTGAAGCGCAGAAAACCACGTTAAGCAATCCATCTGCGTGTTGCTTATAGTGTCTGACGCTATTGCCGATCAACAGACGGTCGCTCTCCATACGATCCGCCAGTTGCCCCTTGGCGTAATCACCGGCGACTGTGCGAATACCCGTCATGTCCGGTGTATCGGGGGCAAACATGCGGTAGTCGGACAACTCGCCCATGTCTATCAACTCGCGAACGGATGGCCCTTCCTCCATATGACTATACCACATGCCGAGACCGGTGCCATCTGTCCTGTGAGGCGTGGCGGATAGACCGATGCCCCATGCACCGTGACCTTTAGCCCAATTGATAATATCTCCCAATTGACCGCTGCCGTGGTGGGTTTCGTCAATGAACACGAGGTTAGGCTTGGGCGCGTTATCCAGTCGTCTAGCAAGCGTTCCAACCGTGCAGATCTGGACCTTGGCGAACGGCGACGGGCGGTATCCAGAGGCAATGTATCCGAACGGAATACCGACGCTATCGTAACTCTCTGCGGTCTGACGCAATAGTTCACGGCGTGGCACGACGAAATAGCAGGTATTGCCTTTCTGTCTGGCCGCGTTGATCATATGGCCTGCCGTGAACGTCTTTCCTGCACCTGTAGGGAATTGCAGGAGTTGCCATTTATGACTGAGCATACCGTTACGGATGCGGTCAACCATTTTTTGTTGGTAGGGGCGGAGGGTGATCATGTATAAGCCGTATCAACAATAATTTCATCGTCACTAGACGTATAAGAACCGCCGATAGGGAAAACTCTACCCCCCCTCACCCAATACCATTGCGTGAAATTATCGTCGTCACTTTCCGCGTAAAGCAACTTTCCATTTATTGAGTAGTAATTTGAATTGTAGTGGCTTATTTCTGGTAGATGCGTCATGCATTCTGGCGTTAGCCCGTCAAATAGTTTTTTTGCGGCATCCATAATCATTTAAAATCCCTCCATTTGATATTCTGTGTCGTCGTTATCCACGTCCACAGGTTCCATGCCCAAAGCATCCGCCAACGGAACACTAGTCGCCCTTGTCCGCAACCCCGGCCCAAAATAAACCACTCGACCATCGCAATTACCAGCCCCATCATAGTCCCCCAAAGTGCGTTTCCACAATCCCCAAGGCGTATCCCTCAGTATCGCCTTCAATGGCGGCGCTGAATTACTAATCAACAACTGATCCCCCTCAACCTTGATCCCAACGCCGCCAAGACCCTTGACCGCCGCGTCATGTCCCAAGGCATCCGCATTAGCCGCCCGCCAAGCCAACTCGCCTATGCTGCTTTCCCGACCCATTCCATCTTGGTCATACCGGACCCTAGCCGCCATGATATGACCGAGCAATGCCTCGGCGTCCGACATTCCACTTCCCAACTCATGCCATTGCCAGTCCTGATTATTCACCCAATCCTCGACGTATTCATATGTCACTCGCTTGGTCGATACCAGACTATGAGCGCCCGCAATCATGGTGCCTACCTGATCGCCTGCGCGTTTGCTTCCCAGCTTCTTGCTAAACACGCTCACGAATACGTCGATATTATCCAATAGCACGTCCAGATATGCAACCGTCCTAGCCAGTAGTCTATTAGGAAACTCCCCCGTGATCGTTTCCGCAATGTCCGACAACAGTTTCTTGTATTGCTCTTCGCTGTCCGGCCTTGTGTTCGGCGTCAGCTCAAGCATCGTCCAGCGGTCAGCATCAGCGCCTTGTTCGATACGCGGGTTGATTGCCCCGAAACACGCCGCCGACCGTGCAACGTATGTCGCGTATGCGTTCTCGACCACAGCCCCGGATGATGCGTTGCGGAAATACTCAAATATCAGCTGCATCTGCGCGCGCCTTGGCCCGCTCTCGCTCTCGGCCTCGTCCATGATGAAAGGCCTGCTAGACGCCCCCAATGCCTTACGAATACCCGGCTCAGTTGTGCCGCCGTCACGCTTTACGGCAATACCCTTAAGTGCATCCCTAACGATCTTATCCATCACGGTTGATTTGCCGCTGCCTTTGCGGCCAGTTACGAAAATATGCGGTCGCCAATCAATGCAGCCTCCAATCGCAGCGATAACGATCCAGCCAGCGAGAATATAGCCATACTGCTTTTTCTTCCATGTCAAGCTCGTGCAAATGTCCAACAACCGTGCCGCATCTTTGCTTGATAGCGGTTCAACGTCCATGTCAATCACGCGCTGGCCTGCCTCATATACATAGTCGCCTTGATATGCGCTAGGGTGACACTTGACGCCCTCGCCCACAATCACATTGCCGCAGTTGACCAATAGCGCGCCGTTGTCATTCCAGACGCCAACCCCGCGCGCGTTCTCAAGTGAGAAAATACCCTTGTCCTGACATAGCCTGATCAAGTCACCGCTGGCATAGTCCGCAATCTTGGACATGCTATCCTCTGGCGCATACTTCGCCTCCCAAAACCCACGTGGCGCTAGTTGATACAGGTTCTGCGGCCTTCCTAGTGCGGTTGCGGAAAACTCCATGATCTGCCCTGTCGCGCGCGGGAAGAAATAATACGATCCGCGATTATGGCCTAGCGGGCGGATCGGGTCCGCGTCCTCGATCACGTCCGCGTCAATGTCGTAATCAGGTTCCCATGTGTCCTCATGATCGATAACCGGCGCACGGTTCAGACCTTCCCTCACCGCGTCAATGCCATGCAGTCGCGCAACGTCATCCCAATCCGACACGCCATCCTCGGTGTCAGGCGCGACCACTTGCGCCCCACCAATTGCGACAGCCGCTTGGCCCGCCTTCTCGATACCTGGGTTCCACGGGTCGCCATTAACCTTAGTCACCGTGTGGTCATTATCCGCCGCGATGATGATACGTGCATCTGGGTATTTCTTTCGGATCGCCTGCGCCACTGGTTTCAAATTGCCAGCATTGAACGCGCATATCACGCTCCATCCCGTCGCCTCATTGATCTTGCATCCGGTTGCAACACCTTCGCATATCGCTATCGTGCCAAGGTCGCCCTTGACAGACCAGTATGCGCCTACGTGGTCGCTGCCCTTGGAGAATAGCTTGGTCCCGTCTGCAAGGATGCGCTGGACGTTTGCAATCTCTCCGCCGCGCCACATGGGAACGATCAAGGTATCGCCATCGTATCTGACGCCCTTGGGCTTGATGCCCTTGTGCTCGCAGTATGGGGAAGATCCAGTCTTGCTGGACCTGTCCCATAGTTTGATTGCGTCCGCTCGGGATTGTTCGGCTGCGGCTTTGCGCTTTTCCTCAGCCGCGCGACGGGCTGCGTCTACCTTGGCTTTGTGCGCGGCCTTATCCTCGGCTGACCACTTTCGCTTACTCTTAGTGTGCCATGAGTGTGACACACCTTCCTTGTGAGACATGCAGTTTCCGTAGCCAAATCCGGTGTCATCTACGGCCAGACGGTATGCGCCGGTCTTAACTCTGGGCTTGTCGTCTTCCAGCGCATAGCGGTGCCATTCATCATCTGGGGTAATCTCGGATGGGTCGCGCGGACCGATGCCTTGCGCTCGCATGAATTCGATAAACTCGGCGACGGTTTCGTCTGTCATTGTTCACCTGCAATAATCTCAGCCCAGCAATCGGGGCAGTAAGTACACCCCGTAACCGGATCAGAGTAAAACCATCCCTCGGGAAACTTCACATCGTCAATTCCCGGATTGTGCCAAACTCCGAAACCCCAACCCTTACCATCGAAGCTGCGAAACTCTCTGTGGGGGAGGTAGTGCGGACCAGTCTCGACGTGGCACCCGTCGCAAGATAGATGGATTTTTACGGTCATGTCATGGTCCCTCCTATATGCCGCGCAGTGATACACCAGAGGCGGTAAAGGTGTCAAGGCCATGTCGGTGGAAGCCGCGCGCACCGTAAATTTTAGCCAAACGGCCTCTTTATTTCAAACGTTGCGTGTTTGCTATTTTTTGCAACGAAAACCCTTATTTTTAAGGCTGAAACCGAGGTAACGTTTGAGGTAACACATGACAACGTTTGATGAAAACACGCAACGTTGACAACGCAGCGTTACCTCGTTTGTTGCGTGTCTGTTACCTCTTTTGAGCCATATAAATAAGGGTTTTGAGAGGCAGGACGCAACAAAGTAACGTTTTTAACAAAGAAGGGCGCATAGATACATGTATACACACACGAGAAACACGACGCGACCACACGTCCACACCTGTAAGTCCTCATAACGGGGGGTCTTTATTATTTTGCGTTACTTTGTTGCGCTCCCCTCTCTACTACTACTACTACTTCTAAGAAAAGAGTATAAGAATAAGGGGTTTGTCGGGTTTTTGGGCGGATGAAAAAGACGCAACGTTTGAGGTAACAGGGACGCAACGTTTTAGAAAAACGTTGCGTTGTCATTTTTGCAACAGTTAATCCGAGAATACCAAACCACTTGACGCCGCCCGCTCGGTATGTCGGTTCTTAAAGAGTTAATACAGGATAAACCGTTGACACTGGAACAGGCTTAAGGTAGTGTGTGAACATGCAGAAAATATATGACTTCATCAACAACGAAGTAACCAACGGCAACACCGTGCTGGCGTATGACCGAAGCAAGGTTAAGCCGCACGTGTACCACATCAAAGATATGTGGCGTGTTAGGTTGATTGGTGGGGTTGTTTATGTTGATGGGGTTTGTATAAAAAAATGGACTATAGCAAGGAAACCTTAATTTGTTAACCATAAAAACACTATTCATCAACTTGAAAAATACTTGACATAGTTTATATTATACGAACGGGGATAGACCGGCCAGTCGAACCGCAGATAGACCTACTGCTTTCCCCGTTCATTTTATAGGTCAAAGCAAAGGTCAGCTATGTCAGAAAAGAAAATCATCACACGTAAAGAGGCTAAAGAGCTTGGGCTTAAGAGATACTTTACAGGTAACCCGTGTAAGTTAGGACATATTGAGGAAAGAAAGACATCTAACGGAACGTGCGTTTCGTGTGATAGGGAAAGAAAAAGAAGGTACAACGCAGAAAATAGAGAAAAAATTAAATGCTACATGATGGAGTACTCAGTAAAAAATAGATCGTCCATTGCAAAGAAGCGTAGGATATATTACGAAGAAAACTTCCATATTATAGCTGAGCGTAATAGGAAATACAACGCAGAAAATAGAGAAAAATGCAGAAACAACAGGAGAAACCGCAAAGCAAGACAGCGCAACGCAGAAGGCCATCACACGGCGGATGATATACTTCTTATACTGGATCAACAAAATAATAAATGTGCTGAACCAACGTGTGCAGTCGATCTTGCGGATGGTTACCACGTTGATCACATCATGCCACTTATTCTCGGAGGATCCAATTGGCCTGAAAACATTCAATGTTTATGCCCTACATGTAACTTGAAAAAGAACAAAAAACACCCAATAGATTGGGCGCAGGAAAATGGCAGGCTGTTTTGACACATGCGACATTGTTATGGTACGTGAAATTATGGAACAACCCTTTCTAGACTTCGACGCACAGGATCAAGACTACACGCCATCACAAGAGGATGCGTTGCGAGTTGCCATGAAGCGGCAATGGGACACAGACGTAGACGTTATCAGGCAACGCGGCGTAATCCCTGACTGGATGGGCGAGCCTAGCCCGCTTAGTCGTGACAAGGCGCGTCTGCTATCATTGCTGTATGAAGTCGGATATATCGCATGGCACAAACACCCCGGCCCGAACAATCGAGACGTGACAAAGCGCATGGGCTTGAATAACACCGGGAACGCAAAGGCTGTCATTGATATGTGTATTGACGCTGGCCTAGTTTCGTCGCGTATTTATCGAGGTGAGACGATATTTGAAATGACGATGGAGGGAGAGCATAGCTTGGAAGAATACGAGTTGGAAGTTGAACTAGGGATTTTGCAGGTATGATGACGCGCGAAGGTGCACGGGATTAACTCGCTGAATGCAGGGAGATAAAATGTCTGATTACGAAGTAGGTGATAAGAAGCCTCCGAAAGAACACCAATGGCCCGCTGGTGTTAGCGGTAACCCCGGCGGTAAGACTAGTGAGCACCGAAAGGCGGAAATACGAGCGGCTGAACTTGCTGCCAAGGTGCAGCTTGATCTTGTTGAGGCACTAAGCAACACGCTTGATGCTGCTGAAGGTGATGAGGATAAACTGGCAGCAATCAAGGCTGACGTGTTGAAGCTGCTGAAGGACGCGCAGGATCGTGGGTATGGATCGCCTAAGTCGTCCATGGACCTGTCTAGCGAGGACGGCAGCATGACGCCTCCTACAACCGTCCAAATCGTCCCAGTGAGCGCGTCTAAGCCTTCGGCTGGTGGTGAGGGTGCGGAATAAGCTAGAGGCGCTGTATGGGGCGTTTTATGGGCGCTACGGACGTGCAGGCCACTGCCGATGAGTGTGGTCGTAGCGCAATGCGCCATGCCGGGGACGAAACGCCCGGTTTTTTTGCGTTGTGGTGTTTTTTTGCTTGCGAGTCATATTCGGGTGGAGTAAGGTCATTACATAGACAAGGAGAAACGAACATGACCCGCCGCACCACTTACAAAATCGAACGCATCATGGACCTCGGCAACGGCCCGGAAAAATTCGCAATCCTTGAAACCAACGACAAGATCGAGTTTTTCGAAATGCAGGACGAACTGATGACTGAGCGCGGTGTTGATAGCCTTGTTAAGGCAACAACCAAAACCGCCACCTTCAAATATTGAGGGTGGCGGTATGTTGCCAAACTGGAGAAAGCCTAACGAAGTATTTGATTGCGCAAGCTGGTTTTTGTTCGGATCGACGTGCGCATTAATTGTTTACTACATTACGATGACCCCGCCTAACTAGCGGGGTTTTTCTTTGTGTGGTATGTAGGGATGTGAGCGCGGCGTAGTGCTACATGCGAAGGGTTTTGCGACACCCGTTCCGCGCTAACTTTGCCACCACACGCGCCTCGTGCTATACCCACACACATGACAACCGCCCAAGTCCACCTACCAGCCCCCCTAGAACCCGTGTTCACGATCCCATATGGCCAGATCGCCTATCGTGGCGCTCATGGTGGACGGGGTAGCGCCAAGACCCGCTCTTTCGCCAAGATGACTGCCGTGTTCGCGGTCATGTTCGACAGCATGGGTCTAACCGGCTCGATCCTGTGCGGGCGGGAATACATGAACAGCCTTGATGATAGTTCGATGGCCGAGATCAAGACTGCCATTCAGGAGGAGCCATGGCTTGCCGATCAATTCGACATTGGCGAGAAATACATCCGCACAAAGTCAGGGCGCATCCGATATCTGTTCGCTGGCCTAAGGCACAATTTGGATAGCGTGAAGTCCAAGGCGCGTGTCCTTCTGACGTGGATTGACGAGGCAGAGAACGTGTCGGAGGTGGCATGGCGTAAGCTGACTGCAACAGTCATGCGTGAACCCAACTCCGAGATATGGCTAACATGGAACCCGGAGGAGGAAACCAGCGCCACCAATCAGCGTTTCCGCGTCAATGCCGATCCCGAGCGTATGGCTATCGTCCAGCTTAACTGGTCGGACAATCCATGGTTTCCTGATGGGCTGAATGAGGAACGACTTGCCGATCTTAAATACCGCCCCGACATTTACGGCCACGTATGGGAAGGCGAATACCTGACGCTGACAGAGGCTCAGATTTTCGGCGGTCGCTACAAAGTCGAGGAGTTTGAACCTGACCAGAAAACATGGGACGGCCCATACTGCGGCGGCGATTTCGGCTACTCGCAGGATCCAACCGCCGCTGTCATGCTTTGGATACATGACGGGAATTTGTATTGGGAACATGAGGTCTATGGCAAGCGTATTGAATTGGACGACATTGCCGAAAAGACAAAGAACGTGATACCTGGATTTGAAAAATACGTCAGCCGATGGGATAACTCTCAGCCCGGCATGATTAGCATGTTGCGCAGGACTGGGTTGCCGCGAGCCGTTGGATGTAAGAAGGGCTCCGGCAGTGTCGAGGATGGCATTCAATTCATGAGGTCATTCAACAAGATTATCATCCACCCTAGATGCGTTAATGTTGCGAAAGAGCATCGCATGTATAAATGGAAGATTGACAAAAAGAGCGATGATATCCTGCCGGTGCCAGACGACAAGTGCGGTTACGATCACTGCATTGACGCTGGCCGATACGCCTTGGAGCCAATCATGCGATCTGCCAAATTCAGCTACAAGGGGTGGACATAGGCCGGGCGATTAAACCAGGCCTTGTGGCTAGATGCGCTCCATTCGTATACTACCGCAATCCGGCTTGCCGTCGATCATGTCGAAGGTGATTCGGTGGGTTGGTATGCTTACGTGCTGGTATAGTTGGTCAAATCCAATAGAACTGCCAGACATGCTTAACTTCACCGTCTCCCGCTTGGGTTCGGGCTTGATGCGGAATTTACAGTCATCCATCCAATTTGGATCGTCAATGTCGGCCCAATATTCTGGTACATCGCCGTCTTGCCAGCATTGAACGGTTCCACCATTGACCCAATCTAGCAACAGCGCGCCTTTCTACGCGTCGGTCATCTCACCCCATGTTTTAGGTTTAGGGTTGGCGCGGACGATTTGGCGGAAGGTCCAATCGCACTCTCCGCTCCTTATCCCAGAATCAACTCCATTACACCTAGGGTAATCAAATGTACCGCCAACATAGTATTTATCTCCAATTGTGAATAAGAACTTAGACCCACGACCCACGCACTCCACCACATCACCCTGCTGCACGTTCAATTCTTTCAGAGTTCCAACTTCCATCATTCTTCCTCCTGCCATGTGTCCCATTGAGGTTCACCGTTCATAAACTCCACACTACCTCTGCGGCGCTCGGGAAATACGATGTTGTGTTCACCGCCGCCTAGGCTTTCCGCATATCCAGTCTCAGCGCCCCACACGTAAGCCGTGCAGCCGTCATGCATCATCCACGCTTTACCGTCACGCACAAAGATGCATTCCCATTTACCGCCGTTACGTGCGGTGTATGTTTCGCCTACGGTAAGTTTGGTGTCTTCGCCAATCATCTGACGCAGGGTGTCGACGTCTATGGGGGTGCGTCCGTGGTATTGGGCCAACCAGTATCCGTGCCCTTGTGGTGCTTCACACCAGTCGAATGCGTTTATAATAGCATCCCGATCACCTTCAATAGCCCGTTTAACTTCGTCTTTGTTGATATCCATGCAAGCCTCCTATTGCTTAAAAAGTGCGATGTACCATACGTACACGATGAAAGCCGGGATTGCAAGCAAAATCCAGCCGCTAGTGATGTAAGTTGTGAGGACGATAAGTATGGAGGAAAAAATCATTCCGATTGCTAATGTCGAGAACCATACTGAAAAGCCAACCCACTCAGGTTCTATCCCCATACACCATTCCATAAATTTATCAGTCATAAGCAAGCCTCCTAGCTTTCATTTGTGTTATGCAAGCGGTTTAGCTTGCGTCTGACGTACGCGTTTAAAGTATGCGCGCCCCACTGTCAAGTCATTGCTGAGATTGGTGGTATTCAATCTTGGTGTTTTCTTCACCAGCGGCAAGTCCAAAGCCAAGTACTGCGACAAGAATAACTGCAACCATGATATTTCCTCCTTTGGGTTTCAATGTGCGCGTTTTACGTGACGCGCCCCACGCACTGCATATTCTCCGAGTGAAGCAGCATCACACTCCCTAGGCGCTACCTAGGCCACTGACACCCTTATACACCCCTGATTTGCGCGTGTCAACACCTTTTCGTATCCTTCCCCCATGTGCGCACAATTCAACGATGGGCTTACCAGCCTAATGACAGGATTAGGTACGGATCGCAGCAAGCTCTACAGCTTGACATACAACGCGCCTACCGAAAACCTGCAACAATACCGCAACGCCTATCGCACGTCACCGCTTGCCAAGCGTATTGTTGAACAACCCGCGAAGGACGCGTTCCGTAAGTGGCGGGACTGGCAAGCCGACCCTAAGCAGATCAGCGCAATTGAGGCCACGGAAAAGCGGCTTAAAGCCCGTGACATTCTAGAACGCGCACAGATTGAAGCCCGCCTAACCGGCAAGTGTTTTGTGTACATGGCGGTCAAGGGTGATGAGGATCGCACGGAAGAGCCGCTAAACCCCGAACGCGTCAAGCGCGGCGGTCTGTCTCGTATTGTCATGCTGTCCCGGTCTGAGGTTGCTGACGGTGAGATTGACATGGACGCCCTATCTTCGACGTATGGCGAGCCAATGTATTACGAGGTTGTATCAACAGGCGAAGGATTGACGCGCATTCACCCGTCCCGCCTCGTTATCTTCTACGGCAATGAACGCCCGTATGACTTCGCGCTTGGCCGGGAAGCTGATAGCGTCCTAATGTCTCTTCTGTCGCCTATCGCTCGCCATGAGGCTATTGTTGATATCGTAGCAGATATGATGTTCGAGGCGTGCGTTGACGTTGTGACTGTTCCCGGCCTTGCTGAAATGATGCAAGACCCGGAAGAAGAGGCCGCGCTAATCAAGCGGTTCGCAACGGCAAAACAGATGAAGGGTAATAACCGCGTTACGCTTCTGAATGGGTCTATTTCAGAGGCACAAAACAGCGAGGAATGGCAACAAAAACAAATCTCCTTCGCAACCCTGCCTGACGTTATCAAGGCTGATCAGATAGAGCTTTGCGCTGCAACCGCCATACCCCATGCGCTTCTGTTCGGCCAATCTAGCGGCGGTCTAGGGTCAACAGGCGACATGGAGTTGTCGTCCTACTATGACCGCATAAACAGTGTTCAGGTGAATGACATTCAGCCCGCTATATCTGTCCTAGATGAGTGCATTATTCGTGACGCACTAGGAAACCGACCGGATGATATCTGGTATGAGTGGTCCAGCTTGTGGCAGGTTGGAGACAAGGAAAAATCCGAGATTGGTAGCGCGATTGCAGACAAGTGGCAGAAGCTTGTTAGCGCTGGCGTATTCCCTGCTGACGCTGTTACCGACGCTGTAATAAATGACATGACTGAAAGCGGTGTCGGAGGAGGCATTGAGCAGACCTATGCCGATTGGCTGGCTAATGGTGGTATGGAAGACATAGACGAGGAGGGCGAAGAAGATGACATCGATCCCGCAACTTCGTAAAGATATCCAATCGTTGCAAGCCGAAAACCGCCGTCTACGCGAAGAATTGAAAGCGGAGAAGAATAAACCCGTACAGGTGAAAGAGGTTGTTAAAGAAGTGCCCGTTCAGGTCATTAAGACTGTTGAGGTTCCCGGACCAATAAAGGTTGTAAAGGAGCCTGCACCACCGCCTAGAATAGTTACAAAGATTATAGAAAAGCCAGTTCCAGGGCCTGTTAGGTACGTAGATAATCCTAAGCACGTTGATATGATCCGTAAATTACAAGGGCGTAAGTAATGGCTATATTCTTCAGTCAGGGCGGTCCAGTGCTTAGCGCCAATCCATCTATCACCAAGATTTGTCTTGTTGCGGTGTTTCAAACTACAATTCCCCTAAAAGCAGTTTGGGCGCAATGCAATGACTAATATAAACAATATATATCTCCCGCTGCAAACGATTGCGGTTCCCCAAGACAACGACGCTACTCTTGAATTTACGTATCAGGATCAGGATGGAAACCTACTTGACCTAACCGGCGTTTCGGAGATTGATTTCGTTGTTTTTACGTCTATCGATGGAACGGCTGAAATTGAGAAAACATATACGGGTGGGGATATCGTAATATACGGTAATGACTACCAATTCTCGGTTCCTATTACAGACCTTGACACGCAAGGCCTGACAAACCGTCTTTCATATCATGAATGTCGCGTTACGAATAGCGATGGCGAAAAACGCACGGTTTCCGCTGGAATTTTCCGTTGTGAAAAAACTTATATATGGAGTAACTTGTAGTGCCTCTCACTGTATGGAACGCAACTATTCAGGATGATGCTGGCAACGCTGTGCCACTGCCGGTCGTTACAGTCCGCAAGTTTTCCGACGATAGCCTTGCGACAATATTTAATATTGATGGCGATGAGATTGGTAATCCAATTGAAGGGACAGAAGAAGGTTTTGTTCAATTTCAAGTACATCCCGGTAAATATAAGGTAGAAGGCGCTAAGGACGGATCAAACGCACAAACTTGGATCATTGATCGGACGCAAGGCGTTTATTTTGAAACGCGTTCAGAGTTTGTAACTGCCGCGCCTGATATGGCACCTGTTGTCGGTATGGTTGTTAGTGCCGGGGGCGTCTCCTACGAATACGACGGCACCACGACCGCCATCAGCGACATGTCAGGCTGGAGGCCTTGGCGACTGGTCACGCTCCGCCACTTCGGCGCCCCGCTGAACGGGACAGATGATGACCTCTCCGCGTTCCAGGCAACATTGACCTATGTCGGCGCCAATGGCCTGCGGAAGGCTAAGCTTTTGCCGGGCGACGACCTGCGCCTTGAGGGCACTGCGTTTGTCCGTCACGACAACGTTCAAGTTGATGCGCGAGAAGCTACACGCTGCCGAGTGATCGGTCACACCTTCCCGGCTATCTCATGCTCTGACCCTGACGACGGAACCGTCGCGGCGGACAATTTCTGGCTGCGGGGCGGCGATTGGGAGCAGACCACGACGCTCGCCAACATGACGGATACGACTTTCTATCCCGGTTCAGACGTGTCCGACCAGAAGGTCGCGGGGCTCGTGCACCACGGGAAGCTTGCCGGGAAAACGATCAAGATCACCGAAACCAAGCGGGTGCAGAATTTCATTCACGTCCTGTCGCAATTCGCAGATTGGGAGAATGCAGACGACGCCGGCGGCACCATCATTTTCGAGAACAACCAGGAATGCCGGGGCAACAACTTCGGCGTCTGGGATCACGGTGTCGACAGGGGGGTATGCCGGTTCAACAACTTCTACGGCACGGTCGGCGTCATCGAGGGTGGCGGGTCCGTTCTCCCGCCGCACCCCTGGTATGGTTCGAACTTCCGCAACCTGTCTGGGCATTACATCTTTGAAGGCAACCACGACGAGGGTTATTCGTATGGCTCCACCTTCAAGCTGAAGCGCGCGCAATCGGCCCACTTCGCCAACAACACTGGCGATGGGGTGCCCACTCTGATCGACTGTCTTCTCGTGGATAAGGTCACCGGCGGCGGCAACATTCACAGGAACGGCTCTGACGATCCGACCCTTACTGGCTCTGGCGGTATCTGGATCCGGGGTTGCCGGAAGGACTCGCACGGGATCAACCTTGTCGGCAACGTGATCGATGCAGTTGCGCCCGATGTAAACGCCGTGACGGCCCAGGGCTTCTTTGGGCCCCGGACCATCGACACCATCACGCTCGGCGCTACGACCACGATCAGCTTTACCAGCATCCACGACTTCATCACCGGCGATACGGTCATCATCGACGACGCCGGGGGCGTGACGGAGCTGGAGGGCAACGTCTACACCATCACGGTTGTCGATTGGGAAACCATCACCCTCGACGGCGTGGACAGCACGGCCTACACGGCGCACTCTTCAGGCGGCACTGTCGATTTCAACCGGCCCGACTATGTGGCGCATGGCTTTATCGAGGCGTCGGGGACGTCCTACAACAACGACTTCTTCGTATCGGTCGATGACGACAACAAGGGCTTCTATGTCAAAGTCCAGCTGCTGCATATCTCCGACGATTCCGGCGGGAACATCTTCACCTGTCAGCGCAACGACAGCAACTACAACCCGGATGGCACGGTGTTTGAGCTTGGCCGCTTGACCATGGATACCCCCGGCACTGTGGTTCTCCTCTATGCAGAGCCCGGCGCGTCGAATGTGCTCTGCAAGTATGACAGCCGGATGAGCGATGCGACGGCTCACACCCTTTCAGGGTCGGGTGGTTATACGGTGGTTGATGCAGCAAACCTTCCGGATGCTCCTGCACAAGACAATCCTTATGACGACACAACCGGGTCTAACCTTGTGGTCGGAAGCCTCGGGGTCGGCAAGAAGGTCGGAAGCTTCTACAATATCGATGACGGAAATGATGAGCTGACAACCGGATTCTTCGGCGGCGGCGGATCAGGAGCCACAAACTTCCCGTCGGGTGGAAGCCGGTTCGGTCCGATGCTCAACATCAACAGGGGCGTGTCGTCCACGACCTTCACGCAGCTTCGCCTGTTCTTCGATGTGGGCACAGGTGAAAAGACCATCTGGCTACAGGACAGCGACGAATCCACCGTCGGCGGAGGGTTCACCTGGTACGATCCGGTGATGCTTCTGAGCCAAGACACCGTGAATGCGTTCGGGCTTAAAAGCACATCAGGTGCCCTGAACCTTGAAGCCGAAGCGGCAGGCGATGACATCAACCTAATTGGTGATGGTACGACGCGGCTGACCGTGGACGGCACGACCGGTGAGTTCGTCTTCAACAGCCTTGCAGGCGCGGAGTTGATGCGCCTGACGGACAGCGGGAACCTTGGGATTGGGACGAACGCGGCCAACCAAAAGTTCCAGATCGTCGCCTCCGACCCTCGGATATCCATTGTCGACAGCGACGGAAGCGAGGAGTTCCAGCTTCGCCAGAACGCGGAAGTCACGCTTTACCGCGCGCTGGAGGCAGATGGCGCCCACAAGTTCTACACCGGCGGCAACACCCTAAGAGGGTCAATAACGACCTCTGGCGTTGGGGTGGGGACGGATACGTTCGGAACCAGTGCCGTCAACGTGCTGGCCGTTGCCAACGGCACTGCGCCGACGACCTCCCCGACTGGCGTTGGTCAGCTTTATGTCGAAAGCGGCGCGCTGAAGTACCGGGGCGCTGGCGGCACCATCACCACACTTGCACCAACCTAAGGATTTGACATGAGCCTTCGAAATGAAGTCGATAACGCGCTTTTGACGGCGCTTGCCAACGTTGCCCGATCAGCGGCGGAAGCTGGCGACAGGGAGATTGCCGCCCTGAAGGCCGAGCTTGAGAAGCAGAAAGCCGAGCTCGCGAAACACCAGAAAGACGGTAAGTGACGTGGAATAGTCCATCACCAAATTTTGGCGATGTCATCGCAGCGGCGGTCGTATCGCTCGGGTGGCTATTCCGCTCTGAAAATACGTATATTTGGAGTATATAATGGCACTTATCCCTTGGCAGGCCACAATTCAGGATGACGGAGGTAATGCTGTTCCTTTGCCAGTTGTCACTATTCGTAAAGCAAGTGACGACACTTTGGCAACCGTTTATGACATTGACGGTGTTGAGGCAGACAATCCTATTAATGGAGACCTTGAAGGGTTTGTTCAATTCCAAGTCCAACCGGGCAAATACAATATCGAGGGTGCGAAAGGCGGCTCTGTAACTAGCTCTTGGACTATCAATGAAACTCAAGGAGCTTACTTTGAAACTAGTGATGAATTCGTAGACGCCGCCCCGTCTATGGCTCCGGTTTCTGGTATGACTGTGAATGCCGAGGGTGTATCATACGAATACGATGGAGAAAGTGAATCAATATCCACGCTACCCGGCTGGAAGCCATTCGGGTATTCTCCGTCATCGAAAATAACCATGTCGGTTGCACAAGGGCTTTACTTGTCGAGTGGTACGAAGTCTGTATCATTGTCTGGTCGGTCTGTTGCTGGTGATTGCGGCACATCTGCAATGTTCAAGCGTGTGGATTCTGAGCCGTCGCATGATGCTAAGTTCCGTAGCGCTGATCGGTACATTTCAGACGGCACGACAAGCGCATCCAATGGCGGCTGGTGGGAGAAGGTCGTAGGCGACGATGGCATTGTCGTGCCGTGGTATGGGCCTTGTGACACTGACGCAAATCGGCGCTCAACGACCAGCGCGGCGTATACCCATTGGTCCACGCTCAACAGCACGGCTTATGGTGACCAAGACCCTAACGCGGACGCATGCAAGCTGTATTGGCCAAACATTAGTGGGCTTGATTTTTTCGATTTGGGCACCCCGCTCACGATAACGACAGTAGGTTCTTACAATGAGTTTCAGGGCGCCGGTAATGGGATGTTCCTACGGAATATCCAGTTCGTCATGGAAGATAGATACTTCCAGTGGCATGGGTTTCATGTCGATGGCGATGTCGGGGCAACGGAAGACGATTACCTAGATGTTGTGACCCTTGGCACTGACAACGGTCGTGCCGATATGTTCAGCATCCGCGACTACCTTCTCTATAAATGCGGTGTGTGCTTCAAGGCTCAGGATGTGGCCGGTGGGTACATTGGGCCGGGCGTCATCCGCAAATGCAAGCAGTCGCTCACGCTGGAAAGCCAAGATGTTGAGACGAACCCTCAAGCGTCCGGCGATCTTCTTATCGACCATCAGGTGTGCTGGAACCTGATCGACTACGGGTACGAGATCAAAGGCACTGGAGAAGTGAAAATGAACGGCGTGTCATGCTTCGACAGCAACAAGCCCAACATCCTCATCCGTGGCTCTGGTAGCGAACGAGCTATCCAGATGTACTTCACGGACTGCACGTTCACTATCGGCAACGACGACCTTACCGACCGCAGCAGCACGACCATCACCTCGATCACCGACAACGGCTCCGGTGACGTTCGGATCAACTATGCGTCCGGATCTTTCCCCTATATCTTCGAGGGGATGCGCCGTCTCGAAATCGAGTTCGACAGCGTTTACGACACGGGCGACCTTCCCGGCGACTGGCACATTACCAACGTGACCAGCTCGTCGTTCGACATTCCGGACATGTCCTACATCTCGGATGCAACTGGAACCGTCTGGCACTGTGGCTGGAACATCGTCGTGGACAGCGACAGCAGCGACGACAGCGGGTACGTCAAGACGGACACCTATGATATCCATTTCGTTCAGACGAAGTGTAATTCGGTGTTCATCGGCAAGGCTGACAACGTCAACTGGATCGGCTCTGCGGTGGGCCCGCAGATCTATGTGTCTGAAGACTGCCTTGGGTTCACGCACATCGGCTCGACGCTCTGGCGCGTCGGCGAGAAGGGCGTGGACAGCTACAGCCTGCCGATCAGCGGCCCTGGCAAGTGGGCTTCCATATCGAACCTGCGGGACGCCGACGGTAACTTCGGTGCCGTCATCGAGACACCGGCCAGTGATGCTGAATATGACACGGCTGGGAAGTTCAACCTTCCCAGCAAGGTCAACGGGTTCGAAGTCACTGACGCCGGGGTGAAGATCAAGGGAGAGAACCTGAGCACGCCTACCCTGTCTCGGTCGAGCGCTTATCTCAGCGGCACATCCGATAACGTAATAGGCAGTGACGGTACGTATTATACAATCGTTTTCGATACAGAGCTTTACGATGTCGGTGACGTCTACAACGACAGCACCGGGGAATTCACTGCGCCATTCGCCGGTCTATACGAGGTGAAGGCGGCTGTTGCGTTCAACCAGATCACTGGGGCCGATTACATTCGGGCGCGCATCAAGACAACTGATCGAAATTTCGACGTATACAAAGAAGTTCCGGGATCATGTGATCGTGATGTTATCACCTTGGTGCAAGATGTCGTTCTAGAAGCTAGCGATACCATCATTATTCAAGCTGCGTGCTCCGGTCTTGCTGGGGACACAGCGGATGTAATTGGGGGAGACCCAACAGTTACTTCGTTCTTCACGGTACGCAGGGTGGGGTAAAAAATCATGATTGCCCCCGATTTGCCCAACAACCAAACCCATGAAACAATATGACCATGAAATTTACTGACAGCGCACAACCGGGAACTGTGAAGAAGACCAGCGAGGGCTACCTAGTGGCCCACGCTAAAGCTTTGCGTACCGGCGTTCAGAATTACCTTCCGGGAGAGTTGGGCCTTATGGCAGACGGCTATCCAACGGGGTATGTGCGCGTTAACCGGCCAGAAGAAAGCGTGTTTGACGCTGACGCGCTGTCCACAATGGCGCAAAAGCCCCTCACACTTGGGCATCCGGATGAAGATGTAACACCGGAAAATTACGCCGATCTTGCCATTGGTCATGTGACGAATAAATTTGCCAAAGATGGCGAGTGGGTTGCGCTTGAAGTCATGGTGACTGATCAGCGCGGCATTGACGCTATCAATAACGGCACGGTGGAGCTTTCCGCCGGGTATATTGCAGACATGGCGGCGGTTGAGCATGACGAATATGATTTCGTCATGGGTAAGCCGACGTTCAATCATTTGGCTCTCGTTCCCGCTGGGCGCGCTGGGCATGAAGCGCGCATTGGTGACAGTGCGCAAAAACCTTGGGGCGCGGCCCCTCAACCTGTAACCGAAGAGGAAGTCGAAATGCCGACTGAAATGAAAACGGTAGTGGTTGGCGACAAGGCCGTGCAAGTTGCGGCTGCGGATGCTGAAATCATCACTGCCATGCAGAAAGACCACGCCAAGGCGCTGGAAGAAAAAGACGTTAAGATTGCTGAACTGAAAACCGAATGTGCCGACACGGCCAAGAAAGTTATCAGTGACGAAGACCTTGCAAAGAAAATCCAAGACGGTGTTAAGGAAATCGCAACCGTTGCCGAAAAAGCCCGTAAGCTTGTCAAGGATTACGACGCAACCGACAAAGATTCCATGACGATCCGACGCGAAGTCATCAAGTCTGTGTATGGCGATGAGGCAATCGAAGACCTGAAAACCGACGCGGAAATCAAGGCTGCATTTGCCGTTGCCCGCGTTGAGGAAAAAGCCGATCCCGTGCTGACCCGTGACGCTTCTCCCAAGATGAAAGAGAAGAAGGAAAAGGGCGCTTGGGATGGCATGTACAAAGCTAAGAAGGAAGATAAGTAATGGCCACTCTTACCGAAGCCAACCGCAATTTTGAGTTTCTGCAATCCGCTGCTAACCACTATCGCTCGTTTGAAACTCAAGTGTTTGATAGCGATGCTGATTGGGGCGATGCGGCAATCCCTGCCGGTCAAGTCTACGCCATTGTTGGTGGCGACGCCGTTGCATGGGATGGTGACGCAACTGACGGCTCTGAAGATGCTGCTGGCATTCTCTGCACCGGCATTGACGCTCTGGCAACCGCTACTGAAACCGTTTTGGTGCGTGACGCAGAAGTGAAACGTTACAAGCTGACCTATGACGGCACCGATGCTGAACTCGACGCCACGCTTCTCGCGCTTGGCATCATCGTTCGCGATTAATTAGAAAGGATTTGTAGCAATGGCTACTATGGATATCTTTAAGGCTGACGGTTTCAACATGTTCGAGCTTTCGAGCATGGTTGAAAAAATGGATTATAACCCGCAAATGCTGGGTTCCATGAACCTGTTTCAGCCGAAACCCGTCCGCACTAAAAATGTGTGGATTGACCGCAAGACCGACAGCCTGAACCTGATTGGCTTCTCGGAGCGTGGTTCCGCTCCGCAACAAAACGAGCGCGATACCCGCGACATGCTGGGCCTGACCATTCCTCGCCTAGCGATCCAAGATACTGTTTGGGCACACGAGGTTTCTGGACTGCGTGAGTTTGGTTCCGAAACCGAACTGATGACCGTGCAGCGTGAAGTCGCTTCCCGTCTCTCCAAGATGCGTCAGCAAGTCGAATACACCAAAGAGTATCTTCGTCTTGCAGCTATTCAGGGTCTTGCACTTGATCCGTCTGACGGTTCGACCTACTACAACTACTACACAGAGTTTGGCGAAGCGCAGGACACCGCAACCTCGTTTGAACTTGACCAAGATGGTACTGACGTTGCCGCAATCTGTCGCGATCTGATCCGCTCAATCCAGCGATCCGCCAAAGGTGCGTGGGTTATGGGTCAGTCTCGTGTTCACGCTCTGGTTGGCGACAGCTTCTTTGACGCTCTGATTTCGCATCCGAACGTAGAGAAGTTCTGGATCAACTGGCAAGCGGCTGCTGAACTTCGTGGTGTTGATCCGTTCTCGCAATTCGATTTCGGCGGTATCGTGTTCCACAACTACCGTGGTTCGGACGATAACTCGACCATTGCAATCGGCACGAACGACGCCAAATTCTTCGTTGTCGGCGGTGATGGCATCTTTGTTGAGGCCATGGCCCCGGCTGATGAGTGGATGGCATATGTCAACACCCCCGGCCAATCGGTTTATGCGTTCCAGCGACTTGACCGTGAGTTTGAAAGTCCGCGCTTTGTTGGTTATCACGTACACAGCTACCCGCTGATGTACTGCCAGCGTCCGGGAACTCTGCGCCGTGGTACGCTGACTTAATAGAACGCGCCGGAAACGGTGTTATCAACCCTCGCCTTAATTGGCGGGGGTTTTGTTATTCTAGGGCGGATAAAATGCGCCGTTCGTAGTCGGCATGGGCGGCGGCTTTTAACGGCGTTAGATCATCGTCATGATGGTTTCCTATCAAATGCTCCGTAATCGCCCTGACGTGCTGCCACCATTGAGCATTATCGTGGGTGACAAGTTCCAAATAAAACCCGCTAAAATCGTCCGTGTCATCACAGATGAAGTAAGTCCCGATCTGCGTTATGGCCTGAGAAAGAACTGGCGCGCCGTTCAATGGGTGGTCCTCCCACTCCAACGGCTTGACCTTCGGCGAAGTCTGACTGATGATTGCGTTAATAGCTGATTGAAGGCATTCACAACAATCACTTGGCTTACCGCTCAGTGTGTTTGAGCATCCTTTTTCGTACTCCATCAGTATTTCTTTAATTTCCATCACATCCACCCATAAACCAGCCAAACGCCCACATAGAAGATAACAACCACGCTGATAACGCCTATTGCGTCTTTGATAAAGTCGTTCATTTCACCGCTCCATTTTGCGCACCATAAGGCGTCATGTTTTCAGGATCGCGCCCGAATGCAATAGCAACACATGCATAAGCGTAACCTTGACTTAAACAATATTTCCAAGTCGCGCCTTCATTGCGTAGTTGCTTGCAATCTTCGATCTGGTCGCGTTCGTCTTGTGTGTGTTTCATCTTCTACAGCCTCCAACTATATCTCTCCACCAATACCACGCCCGCGCTTTGCCTGTCAACACCTTTTGCGGTATTCTATGTACAAACCGTAATCCGAGGATAGAACATGGCTACCATTTCCAGCGTTGACACCAAAGCAATCTCCGAAGTCTCCATTACCAAAACCACGCTCGGCGCTTCCGACACGTTTACATATGTTCCGGGCGTGACTAAATATCTGGTTATCGACAATAACTCAGGTGGCCCTCTTACGCCGAATATTGACGGAGATGGAGCTGGTAATGAGTATCTCAATGGGGTTGGTAGCGTTGATATCTCAAGCGGTTATGAGTTTGGGTCAATTGCTGATGGTGCGTCTGTTATTATCGACCTAGATCAAATCCGCTCGTATCTGCAAGGTACTATTGCCGTGACTGGCGGTGACGACTCAGAAGCTTACATTATCGAGGTTTGATAAATGGCTCTTGAAACTGTAAACGTATCCGTCAACACCTCAACTTGGGTTCAGGTTGGAGACAACGTTACTGCGCTTACCATGACCGAAACCCTTGTGGGTGATATTAAGGTGCATGTAGTGGCTAATGGCGGTACTGCCCCGTCTAGCACGGCTGCGGCGTATCAATGGTGGGATAAGGAATATACATACTCTGGTTCCGCCGCTGATATATACGTTCTGTCACCTAATGGCGCAACTGAGGTTGGGGTTGTGAGAGAGTAATGGCACTCGTAATTGAAGACGGAAGCGGTGTTGCTAGCGCTGACAGCTACGCCACGCGGGCTGAATATATCTCCTATGTGGCAGACTACTACGGCGGCACTGTTGCGGATGAGGATGCATCTGATGTGTCACTGCGAGCCGCTTACGCATGGATGAACGGTCAGTCATGGAAGGGCACGAAAACCAACGGTCGCGATCAGACAGGCGCATGGCCGCGCACTAGCGTTGAGGACTGCGAGGGGTATGCGATTGATACGGACGCGATCCCGGTTGAGGTGAAGCAAGCGCAGATGGAATTGGCGTGGGCCGAGCAACAGTCGCCGGGTACGCTTAGTCCGTCTGGCAGCGTGAGGGATGCACTTGTGTCGCGGGAGAAGGTGGACGTGATCGAGGTTGAATACGATACGGCCACCATGTCCGCTAGTGACGCTCTGGCCTATGCTCAGGTGCGCGTTGAGGCGGCTATGCGGTTGCTTGGGTGTTTCCTGACGGGTGGTGGGCGTATTGGGCGGGGGACTTATGTTGCGAGTGTTTAGGATAGCGGAATAGTATTCCCAGCTTGGCTCTCAAAAAATGCTCTCGTCCTGATTTCAGGAGTTCCGAAATTGTTTTCGCAACCGTGAATTCTGACAAGATAGTCAATCCATCCACGGTATAGATCGCCATTTTTGCATTTAATCAGCATATCAACCTCCATTGATTACAACACAACACCTACCATCCCCTCTTTCCCAAGTCAACACCTTTTTTGTATAATCTTTCCATGACCCTCTATAACCGCCTCCGCACCGGCACAGTCCCGCGCCTGTTATCCAAGTACGAGACCGGCACTGTAGAGATAGGCGTAACAACCGAAACGCCAGGCGCAACACCGCTTGATCCGCCAACTACGTCAACCGTGTGGACTGAGGTTGATGCGGTTGTTACGGGTGTTCCTCAAGGTATGATCGACGGCACTACTATCGTTGGTGATGAGCGTATGGTTATTTTTCAGGCTGACGTTGATGCCGGTGCGCGGGTTCGTATAGACGGAAAGCAAGTGGTGATCGTCCGCGTTATGCCTAAGCTTGCTGCGGGCGATCCGGTGATGACTAAGGTTTTGGTGCGTTAACGCCCGTCATATTCAACGATAATCTGACCTATCTGAACCGTGATCTTGATGCCATATTCTGCGGCTTGTGCGGCATATTGTGGTATGTCGCTATCGGTGCAATTGCCATCAAGACAACGCTTTACGTTAAGCGACTCCGCTCGGCAATGGGAGCCATATCCAAAGGTTCCGTCCTCGAAATAAAGGCCAACGTCATCTGCGTAGAATGTAGCCCCTTCGTTATATTCGCGCGATTTCATAGTTACGATTTGGCCGTTATTGAGTTCGTAACGTTTGTTGTGTTCAAGTTTCATCTTTCTTTCTCCTAAGTTTGCTTTCCATACCCTCATACGCTATAAAAATCACCATGTCAACGCGCTTCCGAGATGCCACGTACGAAACTCAAATCCGATCCATTACGCGGGATATGGAGCCTAAAATCCGTTCAGCGTTCACCAAGGGCATGACGGATATCAAGGACCGCGCGCAGATGGGGCGGTTGCGTGATGCATTGCGCGACAACGATATCGCGTTAGCAATAGACAGCCTGATTATCGACCCTGCCGCTATGAGCGACCTACAGGCGCGTATTGTGGAGACGTATGGTAAGACGGGCGAAAAGACTATCAGCGGGCAGACGTGGCGCTATCCTGATGGCACACGGGCTGTTGTACGGTGGAATATGCTATCACCGCAAGCAGAGGAATACGCCCGCAATGTATCCGGCCAGCTTATCCAAGGCATTAACGACGATACCATTCAAGCCGCTCGTGACACCATCGCGGATGGATATGCGCTTGGCAGACCAACAGACCGTATCGCGCGTGACCTAGTGGGCAGGATAGGGCCAAACGGGCGCAGGCAAGGCGGTGTGGTGGGGTTGGATCAGCAAAGCAAGGTGTGGGTTCACGGTGGGTATGTAACGCGCAACGGCGTCACTGTGTGGCAGGACGGGTTGAGGCAACACCTAGAAACCGATCCTACGCGCGCTCTAAGAATGAAGTTGAATGCAAGGGACAAGGCATTCATTCGCAGGCTTGGCGATAAGCGACTTACCCAAGCGCAAATTGATAACATAGTGCGCCGGTATGAGAATAACTTGCTTATGGTGAGAGGTCGCAGGATTGCCAGAACGGAAACACGCAATGCAATTGAATCCGCTAAGTATGAGGCATGGCGTCAAGGTCTGGAAAAGACAGGTATCCCGGAAGAGTTTCTAGTACGTACGTGGGTTCATACCGGGCGGGCTATGTTTGACCGCCCTTGGCACCAATCGTTTAGTGGTACGTCTGTTCGCGGCTTGAACGTACCGTTTGTGCTGTCTAGTGGCGCGGCGTTGCTACATCCGCACGATACATCATACGGCGCGGGTGCTCGTGAGGTTATCCAGTGCGAGTGCCGGTGTGATTATGAAGTGGATAGGAAGGGGCTGAAGGAATGGTATGAGGGGCGCATGGGTTAATGGCACGCATCAACGGCAGCGTAGGCACCTCACGGGGGTTTCTCGCATCTGTTAACAAATGGACCAAAGCCACTAAGGAACGATCGGAAGAAGCGTTTCAGATGGGGGTGCTTGATTTCTACTTAGCGCTGCGCGATGCTACCCCAATACTGTCAGGAAATCTTCGCGCATCCTTAACCCTCGGAAAGAACGGCGATCTACCAGCCGGTCCATATGGTGAGTACGGCGGTGTTTACAACGACACTAGGGCGCTTGACGTTATCTCAGGGTTGAAGCTTGGCGACCGCATTAACATGGTGTATGCAGCCCCGTACGCGCGGAGGCAGAATTACGGCTTTACTGGGATTGATAGCCTTGGAAGGTTCTATAATCAAGCTGGTAAATTCTGGATTGAAGGTGTTGGATCGCAATATAGGTCGATCATGCGTAAGGCGGCGACAAGGCTTCGTAATAGTACGGCTATTTAATGGTGCATCCGGTGTGATTTGAACACACGATCAACCCGTTATGAGCGGGCGGCTTTAGACCGCTAAGCTACGGATGCTAATACCCTAAAACAACTCCGGCTTCAATTCCTTGATACGCAAGGTACAAAACCGTTGCAACGTCTTAAAGTCAATCTTCGGATTCTTGTGTGCCTTTATGATATTGAACGTATCTTCTGTAATCAAGTCATACCAGACGCGGCCCAGCAGTTCCCCAATGTATTTGCTTTGCCAGTCGCCTTTATCGTTGACAATTTTAGCATGTGTCTTGTCAACAAGGTGTTGCGTAACAAATTCCTCGCAAATCTTTTCTTCCAGCATCATGCCGCCAACCTCTGGTGCACCCATTTCTGCGTGGTGCTTTTCCTTAAAGTGATTAGCGATGATCTTGGCCCAGGTAACGCGACCGAATTTGTTCTGCCAATGGTAATTCTTAATCACTACGCCTTCGCCAAACCCTTTTCCTTGTTCAATGCCGAACGTGTTTTTCTCTAGGCACTTCTCGTATGCTTCGTAACACCCGTTTCGGATGATCGCGATAGGCGGAAGGAAGTCAACGTCATGGGCACGCATGTAATGGCTGTAATCCTCATAATGAAGCAGTTTACCTTGTTCTTGATCGTAAACATCGAACACAAAGAACCGACTCCACATATCGTCACGGTAGGTTTTCAGGCTATGAGGTACAAGCCATTCGCCGTAAAGCGTATGGTGAGGGTTCGCTGAGAGATAACTTGAAATTGCGGTATTTTCTTGCATCGCAGCCATAAAGCCAGCGTTATCGCTACCAATCGATAGAACACGGTTGCGTGAACCACATCCGATTGATCCATCATCATTAAGCCAAACTTGACCATTTGTGCCGTCCAGTTTCGGGAAAACATAAGTCTGGCCAAATTCAATCCCGTCAACCTCGTCCGTTCCGAAGCGTTCAAGATGCATGTATTTGTGGAATTTTGTCATTTGTGACCTCGTGCTTTGGAAAGGGCTTCCCTCATTGGTTTTGTGAACGCAGAATATGCGTCGTAGCTAATCGGAACTTCTCTGTTGTCCATAGCGTTTAGGGCATCCTCCAACGCCTCGTACAGTTCCGGCGCGGCGGTATCTTGCAGTGCCTGATTATAACCGGCATGGTACTCTCCACTTTGTGCTGCGCATGGCGTCCATTTACGTTCAGTCATAGCAACCTCCATTTTGCCTATTCCCATCACCAATACTATAATTTCCCTATGTCAGTCAAGACCTCAATCGACGGTAAAATCTACCTTGCCCTACTTAACCGCCTCAACACCATGTCAGGCGGATATGATATTGTTGAGCCTAACGATATTTATCCGACCGATCAGGGGCAGGCGTTCATTGTGGTGCAAGATGTTAGGTTTGACCCGGATACACCATATATCGGCGGATCGTCTAGCAATGAATACCGAGGTACGTTCAGCTTGTCAGTTATGGCTCCGTTGTCATGGACGCATGCGCAAGTGTTGAGTGTTGCTGGGGTAGTCGCGGCGCATTTTCCTAAGTCAAGTAAATACACCTACGACGATACCCGCGTAGAGATTTTGCAGACACCTTACTATTCCGGTAACTCACGCCGGGATGAGGGCTTCCATCGTGTTGACGTTCTCATACCTTGGCGTGCCGCTGGTTAATGGCCTATCTGCCGTGGTGCGATACGGTTGTATTGCAGATTGCAAAGTCGGGAAGTAGTAGCCTAGTCAAAGCCGCTTCGTCGTTGGGTGAATTAACGCATGTAGGGCATTTACCGGCTTCCGCGCATCCTGTGGCTTCCAGATATGTTGCCGTTGTTCGTGATCCTGTAGATCGACTTATATCGGCGCTGAATTACTATTACGGACCCGGTGACGTTGATGATGTGCTGCGCCATGCTTTGCGGTACCGTACGGGACAATCCGCGTTCAAGCCTCAGACGTGGTATATGGATATGCCGTGCGAGACTTACGATTTAGCTGATATGCGATTGGCGTTGTCTAGCATTGGGCACGTTGGAGACGTGCCAAAAGAAAACGTCAGCCTAAAATGGCTGACGCTTGGTATGGCGGAAAAAAGCAAGTACTGGCCTAGACTTATACAGGCTTGTAGTCCGGGCATGTATCGCTGAAATCCGAAAACGCAACTGGCACGTTGTCTGGATCGTTATCCCACCAATCACGGGCTTGCATGTGCAGTTCATCCGTAAAATGACGGTGGCAACTGTAGTTGCGGCACATTGCACTACAGAATGTTTTGTCTTTGAAGCATATCAAAACGGAGGCTCCTCGTTTTTGTGTTTGGGTTTCCATACAATGTCAACTTGATGCATTTCTATTATGTATTCACGTAGCGTCATCTAACTATCTCAGCATTTCGTGCAGGCAGACAGATACGCCATCTACCTGCGTCAGTTCATTGCCGTCGCTGTCTTGAACGCCGCGCTTGTATCCCTTCCACTCCATGTAGTCGGTGAAGTGGGCCGGTGACTTCGCAAGGTCCGCCTCGGCACGCGCCAGCAGCTCTCTCAGTGCGTCTCTATCCATTGTCGTCTCCCAAGGCGGCGCGGCGCTTTTCCAACTGGGCTTTCAGTGCGCCAATCTTTGCGGGGAACATGTCTCTCGCCGCTTCAAGCATGGCGTTTGCAAATTCGAGCTCCTCTTTCAGCCTGTCCCTCTCCGCCTCCGCCTTTAGCTGTGCTTCATATGCGTCTTGTGCTTGGCCTAGGGTGGTGAGGACTTGAAGCGCCTGTTCCCGGTTCTCTGCCTGTAGGGCTTCGATGCGGGCATTCAGCGCTCCAATCGTGTCTGACGGGGTGCCGCCGTTTGACCTGCCAACGGTCAGGTAGAAGGGCTCCCCTTCGTGGCTCAGGTTCATGGTTACGTAATTACCGGCGGTATGGCCCGCTTCTTCCGGGGCAGCAACCATGTGCGCAAGGTGCATTGCCATAAGTGGCACGAAGTCCGAGCTTAGAACAAACTCACCACTCTCGAAGCGAGCAAGGCGGAAATCACCGTCGTTGCTTTTCACCCATTGCTCAAAGCCAAGAGGCGTTTCGTCGTTCGACACCGCATTCTTCCAGGCTTCAAGCGCCTCTTTGTTTTCCTCAATTCGCAGATCACTCATGGCCCGCCTCCCTGATGGCTGCGGCGAGTTCGTAAACCTGCTCGTTATGATCAAAGTCACGGTCAACTTCGGTCACTGACCCCGGCGCGCGATACATCTTGGACAGCACCAGACCCGCGCACCGCTCCCGTTCCTCCGCTCTCACGGCGTCAAGGGCGGCTTGGGCGTCGGTGTCGATGAGGGCGCGGATACATTCGGAAACGTAATCAGCTTGCTCCCGGTGGCCGAGGTTTTCATGGGCCATGTCTGATATGGCCTGTTCTATCATGTCTACGTCCGCCGCCTCCTCCAGCTTCGCGGCTACATGGGCGAGGGAGAGGTCGGTGCGGTCGTTCCATTCGTGGCCCCCGTAATGGTTTGGTCCGGCGCACTGACAATTCAGACACCAAACACCGACAACTTTGTAGTCTCCTCCAGTTTTCAGAACTTCGCCACCGCAAAACGGGCAGGGCTTCAGTTGCTCACTCATTGGTGTTCTCCTCTGCTTTGCGGAAGGCGTCTCGTGCATCTCGTGCAGACCGGCAGCGTTTGCAGTCACTCTCAACGGGTCGCACGCCATCTTTTGCGCTGAGAAGTTCATGGGCATGGACTGCTTTTCCTGTGCCCTTACAGAGAGGGCAGTTGCGGATCTGCATGTCCAGTTCGTCATTGGCCCGCTTCCCCGCCAGCGCCAATGCGGCAAGGTCATGGGCGGAGGAAGTAACCCTTGCTCTGGATATGTAGTGCTCATAGTCGTGGCCGTTCTTGAGCGCCTCCACGTCCTTCTGTAGTTGCTCCCAGTTCATGACGCCACCATGACGATAAGCGCGAGTGCAGTAAGAAACCCAATACCGGCGGCTGTTGCATAAACAAATCCGGCGCCGCTTGGCAGTCCTTCACTGTCAATTTCCTTATTTCTGATAGTCATATCATCCTCCTATAGATGCCTGATTTGCTACAGCATACACGCGTGAAATACAATGTCAACATGTTTATTCATCACCGCTCCATGCGGCATATCGAAAGGTAAGACATGGCCGACACGGGCATTAAAAAAGACAGCAAGCTTTACATCTGCGAAACGGCGCAAGGCGCAGACCTTCTCCAAGCTGGTTACGAGGCGCTAACGTGGGTTGAAATCGGCAATATTGTAACAATGCCTGACTTTGGCGTGAGCGACAATATCGTTACGCAAGACTACATCAACACCGATGTAAGTCAAAAGCGCAAAGGTTTCCGCAACGCTTCCGATACTGAGATTGTCGTGGGTTTCCTGCCAGATGATGACGGCCAAGACGCTCTCCGAGTTGCTGCTGATACGAAATTCAACTACGCATTCAAATTGGAAAGCGATGACGCGCCTGACGCCAGCACCACTAACACCATTCGTTACTCGCGCGGCGTTGTTGGTGGCCCGAACTTTACCGGCGGCGGCGGTGAGGATTTCGACAACGAGACTTTCCAACTTGGCCTGAACCAAGCGCCGATCATCGTTGAGCCGGAAGCCATTTAAGTAAATTAAGGAGGTAACATGACTAACGACATTAGCGACCTGTTCATTCAGGAAGAGGCGTCTTTCCCGCTTGAAATTATGGGCAAGAAGGACGGCGAGGAAGTATCTACTGGTGTGACGTTCCAAATTCGTGACCTGCACAACATGGATACGCAAAAGGAATTGAAGCGCGAGCGCAACAAGTCCCTAGGCAAGCGTATTTCCACTAAGGAAAATCTGACTGACGAAGAAGTCGGGGCTATGATGAGTATTGCCACCACAGACCCTACGGATGCCATGCTTGCTTATTGCGTTACAGGCTGGGATTGGGGCGACAAGAAGATTGGAAAGTACAAGACGGCGTATAGTCATGAGAATGTTAAAGCAATGCTATCTGGCGTACCGTGGATCAGGCAACAGGTTCTTGCAAAGGCGCTGCAAGTCACGGATTTTACAATGGCGTAGCGGATCAACTTGTTCGCTACGCTAAAGGTTGGGTGAAATACAACTACGTCAGTCCGAGGTACAAAACGCGGGATGGAAAAGGCAATGAAAGCCTTTCCGCGCAAATGAAAAGGACCGGGAGGGCAGACCGCATAAAGCCTTACGATCCCGAACCAGAGCTTACTTACCTTGTAGATGCATTCTGGGAATGCAAGGCTGGTCACGCAATGGAGGATATTAATTTCTCGATTGCGCCCCATCTTTTGCTAGACGCAAGGGAGCGCGCTATACTGCGAAAAGCAGATATTGCGTTCAAACATGCGCTAGAAAATGAGCAAGCCAAGGATACCGAACATACCATGTCTAAGGGCAAGAAATAATGGCTGACGATATTGCTCGCCTTGGATATGAGATTGATAGTTCGCAAACCCGCACCGCTGCCAGCGACTTGGATAAAATGGCGGCGGCGGCTGAGCGCGCTGCAAAAAGCCATACAAATCTAGACAAGGCGTCGAAAAATCTACTCAGAGATGAGCAAGGTAGGTTCCTGTCCGCGCAACAAGCGGCTGATAGGTACGGCGCGGAAATTGACATGTTGCGGCAGAAATACATTCCGATGTATGCCGCATCAAAACAACTTGCTGCATCTCAAGATGAAATAAAACGTGCACTTGAACTTGGGGCTATTACCGCCAAGCAGGCTGAAGCGGCACTAGAAAGGCTTGACGCACAGTTTCTCCAAACCGGCAATGCGGCGCAGGTTATGGGTAAGAATATGCAAGCTTCGGCCATGCATTCAACGAACCTGCTATTCCAGTTTCAAGATATTGGGATGATGCTTGCGGCGGGACAAAACCCGCTGATGCTGGCAATGCAGCAAGGTACGCAAGTTGCTGGTGTGTTTCACCAAATGAAGGTAAGCGGTCAGTCTGCATTTAGTGGTATCAAAGCTGGCCTTCTTGGCCTTGTGTCACCGATGTCTCTTGCAACAATTGGCATTATTGCTGGTGGTGCTGCGTTGGGCCAATGGGCTATTGCGGCAATTACCGCTGGTAATGACGCTGATTACTTTAAAGACCGTGTTGATGAACTAAACGATATTGTTGGCAAGGCTGACGATCTAATTGACATTCTGACGTCAGAAATAGGGGAGCTTGAAGAAAAATATTTGTTTGCTGCCGAGCGAACGAGAGAGTTTGCGGCGGCGCAGGCTGAACTTGCGGCTTCTCAAGCTGAACGCAGGCTTAGGGATCAGATCCCTCTGCTAAACAGTCTTGTTCGTTCTTACGATAAGGTTGGCGCTGCGGCTGCATTCGGCGGCGGTGAAATTACCGGCGTAATCCGCGTCATGGAAGATTTCGGGATCGAATCACAAGAAGTCGCGGCGAGAGTGCAGGACGCTCTTTTGGCGATTTCAGCGGCAGATAACTTTGATCAACAGGCTGACGCATTAAGGGGTCTTATAGGTACACTAGAAGAAGCTGAAGTTGCCGCAGCAGACATTCCACCAGAATTACAGCGTGCTATTGATGAAATGATCACGCTAATCCGTGAAACGGATGCGGCAAAAGCGGCGATGGATAGACTGGCCGGGGCGGCGGCTGGCGTGACTATAGGCGTACCTTTGTACATGCAGGGCCTTGGGGGTGAGGAATTACTTCCTCCGCCGTCTGCCAGTGCCCCCAAAAAAGGTAGAAGCGGCGCAGGTGCGGCTAACCGCCGCCAACGCGAATTAGAACGCTTTATTGAAAGCCTCATGACCGAACGCGAGGTATTGGAGCAATGGCGCACCGAACAGCTTGAGTTGCTTAATCAGTATAATGAAAAGGAGCTTGAGGCTATTGGTGGGCAGGCTGAAGCCAAGCTTCGAATTCAAAAAGAGTATATGGAGGGAATGGCCGAACTCCAGCACAAAGAGCGCATAAACACGCTCAATACATACTCAACCATTTTTGGCAACATGGCTCAGCTATTTGAGGCGGGCGGTAAAAAGACGTTTGCCATTGCTAAAGCGTTCAGCATTGCGCAAGCTCTTGTTAACTCGTACCGGGCATACACTGAGGTATTGGCCGATCCATCGCTTATTGGTCAGCCTTGGTTGCGCACGATCCTTGCTGCCTCTACGCTTGGCGCTGGTCTAGCGCAGGTTGCCAACATTGCCAGCACTTCATTTGGCGGAGGCGGCGGCGCTGGCGCAGGACGTGGCGGCGGCGGTTCCGCGCCATCATCCGTATCAGCCCCAGTCCAGCAAGACCCTGAGCGTGTGGTGCGGATAAGTGTTCAAGGCGATAGATGGATGCGTGATCTAGTGGAAGGTCTGTTGACGCAAATTTATGAGGCAACTGAAGACGGTACAAGGGTAGTGGTGCAACGATGAGCGTAGAGATTGAAACAGGCGCTACGGATACCGCCAATGCAACTGTACTTTATCAGAACATCTTTGAAAATGGGACAGTAACCACCAACAGCCAAACATCAGACGGTGCTGCGCTCAATGCTGTAGAGGATACAACATTTGATTTCTGGACGCCCGCAGGTGTACCGGCTCGTATTAGAGTTGACTACGGCGAAGATGTAGAGTGCGATTGCATGGGGATTGCATCCCACACGGCTGGTTCAGAAGGAACCACAATAGTTGTTGAATACTCAGATGATGGGGTTTCGTTCACTGAGGTAGCATCCGTATCACCACTTACAGACGACACAATAATGGTTATCTTCCCATCAACAAGTGCGCAATATTGGCAGATCAGGCAAACCGATGCGGCTTGCTCTATAGGAGTTGTGAAGCTTGGCAAACGTCTCGTATTTCCTTCTGGGGTGATCAGCGGGCATATTGGTATCAATCATTCCAGCCGTGTTGAGCTTCTTACGCCGAATGTAAGTCAGCAAGGGCAATTCCTTGGAACACGCGTCAAACGAATAGGCGCGCGCGCAAACATAAACTTTGGACAGATTGAGACTGATTTTGTCGATAATGATATGGCTATGTTTGAGTATCATTTCAATTCCGGTCGCACTTTCTTTTACGCAGGGTCACCGTCCGAGTGGCCGGAAGACTACGGATACGCATGGCGTGCAGGCCGAGAAATGAGGCCATCGTATGATGAAGGCGGAGAATTGTCGCAAGTAGACATTGAGGCGGATTTCTATGTCGAGCAATGAGGACAGAGAGCCAATCGAATGGATCGAGATAGACCTTGACTATTGCAACCTGACTTTTGGCAATGCGCCATGCACAGCGGCGCTGTCCTCCAACACTGATAGGAAGTGCTTCAACACTTTTTTTACGTGCAAGGATCAAGCTAACTTCGATAAAGGCACGCTGACATATAAGCTTGTCATGCCTCGCAGTAATTATCCAAAGGGCGAGACGACTTTCCCTTGCCTTATATCCGTATCCGGACGCAGTGCAACAGCAAACATTGCTGGATCAGATGACAGCCTTTACCCGCTAGGCGTCCGTGGCTCTATCACTGCGGAGTTTTACGACTTTCCTTATCACGACAGATTTATGGATAAGTACCAATCTGAGCGTGTTAGTGGTGATGCGCAGTTTAGCGGCGTTGGGTATGACCCAAAAGCCTTTGGTACTTTTTGGAGCAAGCTTAGGGCACGTAATCCAAACTACGCCAACAGGCCAATGCGCCATTGTGTTGGGTATTTAGACGGCGGCATTCTGACTACAGAAACCGTTCGTAATTTCATCATCACAGAAGTAAAGCGTAATACGTCAAGTGGACGCGCTACAATCATCGGCAAGGATGTATTGAAGCTTGCTGACAATGATCGTGCAGTTGCTCCCCAGCCAAGCCGTGGGCTGCTTACAGAGGACATTGAGGAAAACACACTCCCAACATTCACGCTAAATCCAGTTGGTATTGGCGATGAGTACGCATCAAGCGGGTTTGCCGCTATCGGCTCTGAGATTGTCGAATTCACTAGAAGCGGAGACGATATAACACTAACCAGAAGAGGTGTTAGCGGAACCGATCCTAGCAGTCATAGCGTTGATGACACATTCCAACAAACATTCAGCCCACGACGTACACGTATCGATGACGTTGTATATGATCTGCTGGTTAACTATGCTGGCGTTGATGCGTCTTTCATAACTTTTTCTGACTGGGAAACAGAAACAACAAGGTGGGCACCATCTCTAAGGCTTACTGCCGACATTATGAAGCCTACTGGCGTTGCTGAGTTGATAGGCGAGTTGGCCGTTCTTGGCGTAACTATCTGGTGGGATGAGATAGATCAGAAAATCAGGTTTCTGATTAACCGACCTGTTGATACAGAAACCGTTAAGGTAATCAACGACAGAAACAATATTATTGACGGCGAGCAAGAGGATAGGGATAAAGACAGGTTGACGGAAGTCCTGTTTAATACCGTCCAGATTGATCCAAGTAGCGGCGTTGATGAAGGTAACTTTGCGCGCGGTGAGTATGTTATCGATGCGGAAAGTAAGCTAGGAAATTCGTTCGGTGATAAGCGCATAAAAGTTATCAATTGCCGGTGGCTTAACCACGGTGATAGTAGTTTGGCGCGTGTATTGTCTATCAGGCTATTGAACCGATTCCGCGTCCAGCCGGTAAGATACTACGTTGATGTTGATTATCGTGATGACGTGAGCGTTGCCGATGTTGTCGAATTAACATCTGACTTCATCACATCTGATACCGGGATACCGGAGGCGCAACTTTCTCAGGTTGTGAAGAGAGAAGATATTGAGGCTGGTCATAAGGTGGCGCTTACCTTGCAGCGCTTCCAGTTTGACCAAAGGTATGCCTATTTTACAGAGAACAGTCGTCCGGTTTATACTAGCAGTAGTGATGCGCAAAAAGCGCGCGGTGCTTATTGGGTTGGTGCTACAGAGATATTCGGAGATGGCGGTGATGCTTACAGGTTCGCATAAATGACAACTTACACCGAAATTCTTGATACCCAACTCGATCCGGACGCGCCGATTACGTCTGCTCTTGGATACCAGCTTAGGGATAACCCTGTCGCTCTTTCCGAAGGCGCAGAGGATGCCCCAAAGATATCGCCAACAGCGCTAGGTTCTTTGTTCCTTGGTTTTATTCAAGTGCCTACAGATAGTAACTACGTGGAAATAACTGACCTTGATAGAGTTAAGACAATTATAATGCACGGCGCTTACCTAGCTCCAAGCGCAGTATCTAATCGGGCGTTTCAGATTTCTTACTCTGACGATAACGGGTCTAGCTGGGAAACTGAACAAGACTTTTTTACACCAAACCAAGACATTGACGGATTTATTGCCATTCATTTTGACCTTGAGACAGGTGCGGTTGATGTTTCTGCGTCTCGTGATGGCGGTAATAGAACTGTGGAGACTAGCACGCTAACAGTACCGTCTGATGTGAACGCGATTAGGATACGAAATGAGGCCGTAGGCGGAGCAATAGACGCCGTCGCGGTTGCGATTGGTGGGGTGTCCCCATGATTGATAAGATTGGTGAAGGTTTGAATGCGATTATTGCGTCGGTTGTAGCGGCGGGGTTTGCGGCTAGTACGTGGTTGGTACGGCGTGTTTTGACTAATGAAAAGCAAATTGCTTTATTGGAGGCGGAACTAAAGTCACGACATGCTCAACGCGAAGAAGACAGGCAAGACGTGAAGGATTTAAAGTCTGATATTCGGTATATCAGAGAGAGAATGGACGGTATCAGTAGGTGAGGCAATGAGCATTCAAAATCTTCTAGACTATCTCGGTAAATACGAAAGCGGCAATAACCCCAATGCTATTTGGGGTGGCGTTGATCGTCTTGACTACCCAATCCTTGATCCCACTAAAATGACGGTTGGAGAAATTCTTGACTGGCAGGATAGTATCGACCGAAAGTATATGTCTGAGGCTGTTGGTGAATGGCAGTTTCTAGAGGATACTTTGCGCGGCTTGTATCGTCAGGCTGGGGTGTCACTTAACGATACCTTTAACCGTAATACACAAATTAAACTTGCAACCGGACTTTTAAAGCGGCGCGGGCTTGACGATTACCTTTCCGGTAAAACTAGCGTAGAAAAGTTCGCTCTATCCCTGTCTAAAGAATGGGCGTCAATGCCGGTTCCGTATGACGTCAACGGAAAGAAGCGTGGTCAATCCTATTATGCTGGCGACAACCTGAACAAAGCCCATGCTGATGTTGACGAATTTCTTTATGTAATCCGCAGTGTTAAAGCCGAGCCGGAACGCGAGCCAAGGGATAGTGTCGCGCAAACCAAAACCATGAAAGGTATTGGGGCTGCGGCCACTGGTGTAGCTGGTGCAACTGGCACCGCAATTGCGGGGCTTGACGGGACGGCTCAAATCGTGCTTATATGCTTCCTATGTGTATCCGCTATAGCTTTGGGGTGGATGTTCAGAAACCGCATTAAGGGATGGGCCAACGGTGATCGCTAGTATCAAATCTTGGATTTACGGGATTGGCGCTGCCGTTGTATTTTTCCTAGGTGCTTGGCTTTATCATAAGGGCGGGTCTAATGCTCGCCGGGATATGGAGGTAGACGACTATGAAAATGCTGAAGACATTCGCCGCAGGGTTAGCGTTGATCGCGCTGACGAGTTGCGGAAACACGATGACGCAGGGTGGCGCGACTGAAAACGCATTATGCCAATTATGGGGTGAGAGCCTACCAACGAGGTCTAAAAGCGATACGCCGCAAACGAAAAATGAAATTCAAGAGGCGTATGCAGACTTCGTAATCGCCTGTCCACAATGGGAGCATTTGGTGCCATGATTGGGAAGGTATTTTTTGGGATTACTGTGGTATTATTTTGCCTTGGCATTGTAGTAGCCGGAAATCACTACGGCGCAGCAGACACATCACCAAACGCATCCGCTCATGTAAAAGTGCAACTTGAGAGCGGTCACGGATCGGCAACGCATATCGGCAACGGATACTTTCTTACTGCCGCTCATGTCGTGACCGACAATGAAATTGTCGAACTTAAGTCAGACGACGGCAAGACATTTGATGCAACTGTTCTTTGGGTAAATGCTAAATACGACATTGCATTGATGTATGTTGCGGAAACAAAAGTTGCAAGTGTTGACGTTGAGTGCCGAACACCCGGCCACTCAGAGGATCTTAGCCTTCGCGGTAATCCTCTTAACGCTGAAAATATTACAACTTGGGGTAAGGTTGCGGGTAGTATTCGTGAAATCGGACCTTGGCTTTCTGTAATCCCGGTAAACGCGGCAATTGCACCTGGTATGTCTGGCGGAGGTGTGTTTGATGAGGATGGGGAATTAGTGGGCGTAAACGTTGGCGTGATGGTTATGCCGGTTGGTTTTGCAGGTGGTCCAGTAAGTCTTGCCTACGTTGTGCCTGCTGAAACTGTATGCTATCTTATGGGTAAGTGAATTGGCCTGTCCGGTGTGCCTTTGCTTGTGCGATGCCTCCTAACCGCAAGCATAAAGACCGGGCGCTATTTCCCATGAACATAAAGCTTCCGTCATATTATCTTCATGGCCTTAGCTTCAAAGGCACAAACGAAAGTTTTTGCAGTCATGCATGGCGGATGAGGGGAAGTTGCATTTTATGGCGTATATGGGTACACGTATTCGGAGAAAGGCATTGTGAGGCAAGCTTTAGATATTGGAGGAAGGTTAATGCGGACAACAAAAGTAAACACTGAAGTTGCGCAATACTTAATGAGGCAGTCGTTTGAAGAAGGATTTAGAGCGGCGGGTGGTTCCGGTAAATCAAGACTAAACCCAAGTAAAGGAAAATGGTTTGATTATTGGGTGCAGTCTAAAACGCGAGCCATGCTGATTGCTAATGGTGTTATTACAGGACAGGAGGGGTATAAGTGACCCCAGACCAGCAAACCGCCGTAGACCTGCAAAAAACCGGCCTCACACAGGCGCAAATAGCCGACCGGATGGGGAAGACACCTGAAGCCGTTAAGAGCCTCCTGCGCCGCGCTAGGAAGTGGATGGACGCGCCTGATGGACAACAGAAAGCAATCGAGGTTAGCGGCCTTGACATTGATCGCGCAAAGCATGGATGGCGCGTAATTCAGCATGAGGACGGATCGCGCGATAGCGTATTCTGGAAGTCTGATAGTGCCGACGAACAAAACGATCTACTAGAACGTATCGCAGACGCATTTCAATCTGTTCCTGCATATCGACCTAATCCAATAGCGCCGGTAAATGATGCGCTTATGACGGTATACCCGCTTTATGACATGCACGCCGGTATGATGGCATGGGGCAGGGAAACAAGAGATCAAGACTACGACCTAGACTTGATGAAGTCGGACCTTATCAATTCCATTGAAACGATTTCGGCCAATTCACCAGCGAGCGATCACGCTGTAGTTATTTTCGGCGGCGACACAATCCATGTCAACGACCAGAAAAATGAAACGCCAGGAAGCGGTCATAAGATGGATGCTGATGGGCGGTTTGAAAAGATCGTTGATATGACGATTGAAGCCGTAACCAATGCAATTGAGTTGCTATCCGAACGTCATGCCAAGGTTAGCGTGTACGTTATCAGGGGTAATCATGATGAGGAGAGCCACATAATTCTAAAGGCGGCTCTTAAGCAACGATACAGACTTTCTGATGCAATTGAGTTTCCTAAAATCGACGCATGGGATAAGTCGGAAATCTATTGGCTTAGGCACGGTAAAAGCCTGATCATCATGCACCACGGCGACAAGTGCAAGCCGGAACGTTTGGCTATGATTGCGGCGGACAAATGCCCTTGGTGGAGCGACACAACGCATAGGGTGATCCTAACTGGGCATTTGCATCACTTCAAGGTTCAAGATTTCCCCGGCGTTACGCATTACACGTTGCGGGCGTTCTGTCCGCCTGATGCGTACGGCGCTATGTTCGGAGGCAAACGTGGCGTTCAAGCTATGACGTTCAGCAACGTAAAGGGGCTTGTTAATCAAGCCCATGATCCGATTGAGAGGTAAGTAGTATGGAAGATAACGTAAACCACCCTAAACACTACACAGGTCACACCAGCGGCATCGAGTGTATCCAGATCACGGAACACATGGGTTTCTGTTTAGGTAATGCCGTCAAGTATATCTGGCGGGCAGATCTGAAGCATGACGCACTAGAAGACTTGCAAAAGGCGCGTTGGTATATCGACCGTGAGATTGAAAGACGTGATAAAGGAAAAACCCCGCACTAGGCGTGGGTTTTGTTAGGCAAAGACCTCAATCCTCGCGCCAACCCCATCAATGTTGACCTTTCCCCAGCTATCATAGCCGGATACCGAAATGTCCTTGCTGATAGTTGCTGCGTATTCTTTTCCGGCGGTGACGGCGGCGGTAATGCCTTTATGCATGTTGGATGAAACAAAATCAGCTACAGGGCGAATACGCTGCAAGCGCATGGCGCGTTGAACTATAACGTCCGACTTGCCCTTTTGGCGAAGGGCGCGTGCGGCGCAAGTTGTTCCGAAATACAGAACTTCACCGGATTCGTTTTCAAGCCCGACAGTTCTGGAAAGTTTAGACTTGCCGCAGCAATCGCAAGTAGTGACTTCATCAGTGATGCCGTGGATTTTGTAGATGGTCATGGCATGTATCCTTCTGCTTCTTACACCCTACACCCACAAGAAAACCCGCGTCAACACAAAATCGACGCGGGTTCCAATCTTTTTTAGGATTTGCTAGGTACAGCCCGAAACCCGCTCACCAACATTGAACACAAATCCTCAAATCCATCACGCCCCATAAAGCACTTGTAACCGTCCGAGTTTTCATAGCACTTGTAGCGCTCTCCGACTTTGTAAGCTGGTGACGCTGACACAATGCACTCATACTCCTGACCAGCCTGCCACACAAACTTTTTACTGTGTGACGTGGTATTAGGGCCATCTTTACGCAATGCCATATTAAAACCTCATCGGCAGAACAACCGCCAAAAACCTGTCATCCTCAGTCGGTTTGATAACGGCTGGTGATATTGGTTTTTCTCCGTCATAGTAGAAATCAACGTCTCCGCCCTCAGATTGCGCCAAGATCTCCGCCAGATACTTGACGTTGAAGCCCATATCGACTGATGGACCGCTTACATGTGCCTCAACCTCTGTCTCGCCTTGGTGTGTGTTCTGTACGGAAAGGCCAACAGCATCTTCACCGACCGACACCTTTACCGCCCGTACCTTATCCTCGCAAACCATAGCGACGACAGATGCAGCGTTAGAGAAATCAGCGGCATCTACCCGGAACGTGTCTTTCAATCCTTGTGGAATGACGCGCTGATAATCAACAAAAGCCGCATCGATCACCTTGGACACAATAACCGTGTCGCCAAGGTCAAACTTGATTTTCCCATCTGACACGCTGACTTGCACGTCACCAATGGAAAGCACCTTCACCATCTCAGAGACGGCCTTGCGAGGCACAATAACGCCGGGAAAATCCGTTGTGCCTTCAGTTGTCACTTTGGCAAGCCTGTGACCGTCCGTGGCCACTGCCGTTACTCCGTCATCCGTTTGGTGCAGGTAAATGCCGTTAAGGTGATAACGCGCCTCTTCCGTTGACATGGCAAAAGACGACTTCTTAAACAGCCTGGCCAGTTCATCCGCCTTGATGTTGAAAGACGCGGTGTATTCCTCGCTCGCGATCTTTGGGAATTGGTCAGCCGGAAGCGTGGCAAAGTCAATCTTGGTTTTTCCACTTGATGCATGAAGCCTTCCGTCTTCTGCGGACAGGGAAACGGGTTGACCCTTCGCCATCTTCTTGACCACGTTCGCGAGTAGATCGGCGCGTACGGTTGCTTGGCCGCTTTCCTCAACATCACATGCAACGCGAGTTGTCGCCTCAATATCAAGGTCCGTTGCTCGAACGGTCAAGATACCATCTTCCGCTTCAAGGTAGACATGGGCTAGAATTGGCAGTGTGTTCTTTCGTTCGATAATGCCTTGCACCGTTGCGAGTGCGCTGGCGAGTGTGGGTTGTTCGATTGATAGCTTCATGTATTGGCCTCCATATATGCCGCAGCATCGTCAATATCTTCCCTGAAAAAATCAGGATCGTAGTCAGAGTATTCGGTCTTAAACCGCCAAGTTTGCTTATGATCTTCACGGCTCATATTGGTAACGTTAGACGCAATCCATTCGAGCCTTTCGGCGTCAGTAATGGTATGGCTCCACTTGCCTTGCGCGATCAACTCGGCGCGGGCCATCCCGGCGTATGGTAGGTTGATTAGTTCGTGGGGTGTCATTACATACACCACGCGAAATGCGTAGGACCGCCATCATCATGTGGGTTCCATGTCCATCCGGTTCGTTCTGAAACCCACATTCCAACACGACCCGGAAATAGTCCATTCTCCATATCTTTAACCCACTTCATTTTACAGACATCGAAAGGGCCATCTCCATCATCAAACCACGATAGCCAAACTGTGGTTCCGTCCTTTGGAGCCTCAGTGATACATTGCCAATTCATCCCTACTTCCCTCCTTCTATATCGTGACGCCACTGCCACCACCTATCAAAGTTCCTGCAACCTTCACCGCCTTCCGGGCATGGTCTTGCAATATGCTCAAACGGGCTAGCGTGGATCGGATCGCTTCCTGCAAGCTTGTCGTAGATCGCAAGCGCCTTGTCAACTGTCATGGGTTTCCCGTCAACGGTCTTGTAGCTGACGGATGCGCAACTGGCGGCGGAGATTTGCTTAGCCAAAGCCCAAGGGTAAATATATTCATCATCGTCGTACGGCAAATGCCACATATCAGGCTCAAGCCATTCCGGCTCACTCATTGCCATCGAAACCTTCATTTCTTGCGATAGATAAGCGATCTCGGGCTGCGCATCAGGATGGTCACGCAAGGCAAAGAAATGGTCATAAGCGTCTTTAGTTGCCGTAACAAGCACATTGATGTGCGCGAATGGCTCTAGGATGCGGTTGACGATTTGTTTGTGGTATCCCATGCGGGCCATGCGTTTAGCGCGGTGGATTGCGTCGGCGCTGGCAAGCAGCCATTCCGTTTCCCCACTCTCCAATTCCACCCCCGCCTGCATTCCCGGCTTGTTACTACCCCAATGGATAGGCATTGCAGGATCGTCAATCACGTCCTGGATAAGGCGTTCCACAGGTATAGCACGGCTTGATGATGCATTACGGCTAAAAGCGCGATGCGTCATAAATTCACTATGAATAAACCGTGGATACCGCAACTGCATTGTTGTAAGTCTTGGGCATCCATCGGAAATGCTGTCCGCGATTACGGTTGCTGTTATTGTCATTCCACCTCCATAGACGCATAATACACCTTACCCTTGTACGTGTTCGGGTCGATAAGTCTAAACCCGTATGCGTAACCAATAATAAAGGGTAAGGCGATGATTGATAGGATTGCGGTTGTCATTTTTTGCGGACCTCTAGCATGGCGTCGGCCATGCGGTAGCACTCATAAGCTATAGTATCAACTGCCTTTATCTTTAATGTCCTGCTGTCGCAAACATTATACATCGCCTGACCTGCAAACCAGTCGCGCAGGGTCATTCCTTCACTCACAAGCCCACCTTCGTCACTAACAATTGGAAACGCCGGTCCCCCATCACTCTGTGTCAACTTCAACAACCTCCTGTTTCGTCGTCGTGCCGATGTGCTCAACGGTTACGATATGACGCAACCGCAACGCCTTAATCGCGCCGATACCTTTTTGGTATGCGGCCACGGCGTCTGTGATTGCTTGATTATAGGCTATGGCTTGGGCGTGGGTCATTTTAGACCCTCCGTAACACCGTCATCCCAGAGGCATTGCGGGTAACATTCCTTGCGCAATTTATATGGATTTACGTTTGCGCCCTTTCTTGCTGCAATGCCATCACCATTACAGAAATCGGTCTGTCTAAACCCATTCTTGCAATATTTCGTTTCTGTATCGTGTGCTTTACAAGATTCCATATCTCATTCCCTCCATGTAAAAAGCGCCCCGCACTCATAGCATGGGGCGCTTAGTCTGTCAACCGCTACACGAACGCTCACCAGTCTCCGGATCATATGTGCACGCCGCAGGCTCATCGTCAACCGAAGTCAGCACCGATCCCGTCACATCGTTAGGCCGATACGTGGTGCAGCCCTTACAACCGCTATCGTAAGCCTGCATATACACGTCCTTGAACGCTTCAAACCCAATATCCTCGGGGCAGTTGATCGTCTTGCTGATCGCGTTGTCAACGTATTTCTGCGCCGCAGCTTGCATCTTGACATGCGCCATGGGGTCAATGTCCTGTGCCGTCACGCAGTCATAGCCAAGCGCAACAGCATAGTCCGTCACGGTCTCGATCCGATGCGATCCGTCATTCTCCAGAACCTTGCGCGTGTAGGACTTGGCAAACACCGGCTCAATGCCAGACGACACGTTGCCAGCGTAGAGACTAATCGTTCCGGTTGGGGCGATGGACGTGAGAAGCGCGTTGCGGATGCCGTGCTTGCTGATCTCATCGTAAAGTTCCGGCACCGTATCGTTGTAATAAAGTCCAGCATCAAAAAGCGGGAATGCGCCCTTCTCTTTGGCTAGGTCAATTGATGCAAGAGATGCCTCATGAGCAATGATACCCATAAGACGCTCAGTCAATTCCGCCGCATCGTCGCTACCGTATTCAATGCCGCACATCGCCAGCATATCCGCAAGGCCAGTCACGCCAAGCCCAATGCGCCGTTTTGCCTTCGCCTCTTGCTTCTGTTGCGACAATGGATATTCGCTGGAGTCAATGGTGTTATCCATCATGCGGACGGCGATACGGACGATTCGCTTAATTTCGTCAACATCAACCGTGCCTTCATCATTGACAAACTTCACCAGATTAATCGACCCAAGCAGGCAAGCGCCATAGGGGGGCAATGCCTGTTCGCCGCAAGGATTGGTTGCCGCAATCGTCTCGCAATAGTTAAGCGGATTACGTTCATTAACGCGGTCAATGAAGATAACCCCAGGCTCTGCATAATCATACGTAGATTGCATGATGAGGTTCCATAGGTAGCGGGCTTCGACGGTGCGATAAACCTTGCCGCCGAAAACCAATTCCCATTCCGCATCCGACTTCACCGCTTCCATGAAAGCATCCGTCACCAGCACAGACACGTTGAAATTGCGCAGTCGCCCCGGTTCGCGCTTGGCGGTAATGAAATCTTCAATGTCGGGATGATCGCAACGCATAGTCGCCATCATAGCGCCCCTACGGCTACCGGCTGACATGATCGTGCGGCACATCGCATCCCATGTGTCCATGAATGGCAGAGGCCCGCTAGCGTCCGCGTCAACGCCTTTGACGTGCGCACCTTTAGGCCGCAGCGTCGAGAAGTCATAGCCGATGCCGCCACCTTGCTGCATGGTCATTGCGGCTTCTGTCAAGCTGTTGAAGATGCCTTGCAGGTCGTCGGGGATCGTGCCGTTAACAAAGCAGTTGAACAGCGTCACATTCCGCCCCGTTCCAGCGCCTGCCGTGATGCGACCAGCGGGGAGGAATTTGAAGTTTTCCAATGCCTCATAGAAAGCTGGATACCAGTCTTGCGGGCGCAACTCAACGTCAGCTAGAGCGTTGGCGATGCGGGACCATGTATCTTCTACTGTCTCATCGTAAATCGTGCCATCATGCGCCTTATGGCGGTACTTCATATCCCAGATTTGTTCCGAGATATGTTGCTGGAACGGCGATACGTTACTTCCCTGTGCTACCAAATCCGTTTTCCCCGCGTTCTGTTTGCTTGCGTTCATGTGTCTCTACAAATTCCGTTTTCGTTTCCCTTACCAAACGCGCTTGCGCAACACGATCACCAACCCACGGCCACTCTGGATTGCCATCACCAATATAGGCAATCTTAACCATTAACTCCCCGGTGAAATCGCTATCAACGATCCCCACGGCATTGGCTAGGATGAAATCATATTTGAACGCAAGGCCGCTGCGGATGTACACCTCTAGGTGATACCCCTCCGGGATATTGAAGGCTAGGCCAGTCCCGTAAATGCGAGCGTTTGAACATGCAACCTTAACAGACGTGGCAGTGAGGTCAAAGCAAGCGGCTTGTGCGGTTGCGAAGATTGGCTCTGTGGCGGATGGGTCTAGTAGGGTGTATTTTAGTATCACCGCACTACCCCCCTATACGAAAACACCTCACCACCAAGCCGAACCTGCACAAGATTAATCAAGTCTCGCTCATACAAATCGTATACCGCTTGGAATACACTTTTTCGATGTCCGGTCGGATCTAGGTCAGTCTCCCCTTGCCAGTATTCCAGAACACCCCCTTTCTTCGTTGGCGTCTTGTCGTCCAGAACCGCCATACGCATCATGCGTGCGGGATCCTTGTGCTTAGTGTAGCTGATCATCTTCTTCCCCTTCTTCATCATCCTCAAAGTAAAACACGTCCAGCATATTCAAGAACATATTTACCCCGTGCGCCCCGTGGAAATACATCTCCGACCCGCCTTCCATCGTGATCGTGCACTTGAAGTCTTTCTTATCGCACGACATGGTGGCGGTTACTGATTTGGCGTTGGATTTAGTCATTGTCGATTACCTCGCGGAAAAGGGTATAGTAACTGTTAGCATGACAAGGATTTTCGGTGTATTTTTTTCAATTTCGTCATACCATACTTCACGCGGCCCATTGTGTTCTTTCACAACGCGGAAGTCGACGATATTACCGTCAGAAATATTATGGTCCCAAAATGCACTTTGTGCTTTACCTTCTGCTTGCCAACCTGCCGCAGCTTTTATCTCCACCACACTCTCAGGATGCACCGGGCACTCACCGCCATTCCAACCGTGCCACTTTCCGTCATTGTAGTCAGTCATTTTCCCAATCCTCCACTTGATTAAACACCAATTGCAGAAACGCTTCGGCACCTTGATCGCCAAACGTCATGCGCAACTCCTTTTCAGTCCAGTCGTTGCCGAAAATTTCCAGCGTTTCAATCTCCATTGTTTCCGGGATGATCTCATCCCATACAGGCGAACGCGGAACTCCGTAATCAACACGCTCAGTTCGAAACGTAACGATTGCCTCAATTTCACCGGATACTTTTGCTGTTGGCATGGTGGCCTCCTATTGTCTGTAACCTATACTAGACCGAGATATTTAGCGCTGTCAAGAAAAAACGCCTTAGCATCATGCGGAGCATATCCGACGATCTTTGTTCCTGATGGCGCAAACGGTAGATACCATTCGTCAGGATGCGGTCCCATGATTTGCTCGGCTTCGTCCGCTAGAATAGCATTATCCGCTGACTTGACCTCGTAAGGCTCATCTACTGGTAAACCAAACCGCTCACAAACCGCCGCCATGATTCGGCTTTCAGCTTCCTTGTATCCAGCGATATAAGGCTTTGCGGGCTTAACAATGTCAGCAATGTAAGCCTCGCTGGCGTCGTGTAGCAGTCCCCATGCGGCGTGTTCAGACGGGCATATCTGGCTGACATATACGCTATGCTCGGAAACGCTATAGAAGCCCTTGCAGTGACCATTGAACCTACACATCATGGACAAGGCATGTGCAATGTCGTAGATGTCGATATCTTCTGGGCGGGGATCAATAGGCCAAAACTTGCGGCCTGTGATCGTTTGCATCCAGTCGCCGTTACGCTGGGTCATATCTCAAATAAACTCCTAGGTTGATCCGACAATCCGCCGGGGTAAATGAATAGCTTTTCCGTTGCCTTGTCGTATTTGTCATATTTTTTAGTGACGTATTTACTCACCGTCTTTTCCCAAATGCACCGCCATTCGTCCGGAGCGGTGTATTCACTAACAAACACGCGGCACCTGCTGGATAGAACAAAAGCCCATTGCCAGAATTTCTCGTGGCAAAACTCACCTCCGTAACCTGTTGTCGATGCGTACGGCGGGTCACAATATACCGTGCTTCCGTCCGGTATTTCTAGGTCAAGGTATGACATGCGGGTGAATTTTGTTCCGATTAGGCCGGGGCGCTGTTTAACCAAGTTTTTCGAGCTTCCTGCAGCATAGTTTTCTTTATGCGCATAACCACCCCAAGGCTTAGAACCGAATGAGCACGTAAAACACGCAAACCCAACAATACACGCATCATATTTATCCGGTGAACCCTTGATGTCATAGTACTCATCCTGCGTCAGCTTCTCCGGCGGCTCCCACCCATTCGCAACCGCCTCAAGCAACGCAACCGCATATTCAGCCGTATCATTTCCCCACTTATGTTTAGCTGGCACGTTGGACAGCATGTTACCGCCACCCATGAACGGCTCGATGTACCAGTTAGATTGGTCATGCCCGTTCATAAGTATCGGTACGATATGCTTGGTGTATCGTGCTTTTGATCCCATGTAGCGCATTAGAACAATTCCTCTTGCTTGGCGGTATTCTTAGGTGGCTCAACGAAAAACGAAGGCTGCTTATATGCGTCATCTATGCGATTACATGCTATGTCAAAGTAATCCGCGTCAAGTTCAATACCAATAAACTTACGGCCAAGTTTTGCACATGCTGCGCCGGTTGTTCCGCTTACCATGAATGGGTCCGCAACCGTGTCATCTTGATTTGAAAACAGAGATACCAACTCTATAATTAACGGTTCTGGTTTTTGAGTAGGGTGGACGCCACCACCTGGTGTGTTTTTGTTGTAAATGAAGTTACCCGGCCTTCCACCGCCGTTCCACTTGCTTTTCCCCTTACCGCACCACGCAGAGACCATCATTTCATGTCCTACGCTTGGACCTTGGCCGTTGAATTGCGGCATGGCGTCAGGCTTAATCCAGACCATAGCTCTTTTGTACTTTGCGCCGCAATTCTCTATTTCGTCCCTCCACGCCCTAACGCCTTCCGCCATGCAGAATATTATTGCCCATCCGTCGCTGACACGGCAAATTTCTTTGGCAACTTCACCGCGAACCTCGTCAATCGCCCCAAATCCTAATTCTTCGTGTCGAACGTGAGAAGATGGTGATTGTTTAGACAAAACACCCCATTTATTTTGCATGACGGCTTCATACGGCGGATCAGTAACCACAGCGTCCACCGGACCCAGAGTCGGAATTACCTCAAGGCAATCACCTTGATACAACGTACAGTCACCAATGACTACTTTGCGTTTCCACGGATTACTCAAAACGGCGGTTCCTCTCCAACGTATGACGGACGCCACGCCTTGTAAGGCTCTGGCTTTGGGTTGCTGGTCAAAGGCGGTATGACGCCTAACGCGCGTAGTTCCACCTCTATGTGCGTGGGTAGTTTATTCTCCACGTGCTTTTGCGAGTGCGGCGCGGGCGTTGTTGCGCCAGTCGGTGTTGCTATCCCACTCTTCCAAAGCGCGCTCCAAAGCCTCATACAGATCAGGGGCGGCGGAGATTATGTGGGCGTTTGCTTCATTATCGGTAAGTGTTTCTGCGATAATTTCATAATCAAATTCTCCCGATACAGTCTTCACGTAAATTGTCTGGTCAAAGCAACAATGACATGACTTACTCCCATCTTCAACAACCCAAGGCCCCGGCGTCCATTTCCTATTCATTTTCTAACCTCCTATGGTTATATGGCGCGGATAAACCGCGCCCATAAATTTACTTCCGCGTGAGAACGTACTCAACTCCATCAATCTCAACAGTCTTACCTTCACATCCGCCGTCTTTTGGTCGAATGTCAAGACCAGTAATTTCTTCAAACACATCGTAGTCGAAGTTTGGCAGAACGCGAACCATCTGGATTTCTTCTTCTGTTGCGTCCTCATATGCCTTACGCCACTCTTCGTGCCAATCGTTTACCTTGAGATACCCACCGCATGTATGAAATGTCGGGTTGTCTATCTTTTCTTGATTGGTCATGTCGCGTTCGGAAACCCAAGTGGTGGTCGATGGACGATAAATCCAATTTGGTTTTTCGGCCTTATCCCACACTTCTCTTTCCGTTGGAGAGTTGAAGCAATTTACCGTTGTTGGCGTTTTGGTATTGAAGTATCCCGTGTTCCAGTTGCCCGTGTTCCAGTTGCCAGTGTTACAGTCGCCCGTGTTCCGGTATCCCGTGTTCCAGTTGCCCGTGTTCCAGTCGCCAGTGTTCCGGTTGCCCGTGTTCCGGTATCCCGTGTTCCAGTTGCCCGTGTTCCAGTTGCCAGTGTTCCAGTTGCCCGTGTTACAGTCGCCCGTGTTACAGTCGCCCGTGTTCCGGTTGCCCGTGTTCCAGTCGCCCGTGTTCCGGTTGCCCGTGTTCGTGTTAGTCATAATCATCTCCATTGGTTATCTAGTCACGTCTTGGCATGGTCGCAGCGCCCCGTCAAGATAAAACCCGCCGGAGCGGGTCTATCTCAAAACGGGATTTCATCGTCCATAGCGTAACCGCCAGCACTAGACCCACTACCAACCGTAGTCCCGCCAGACTGATAACCTCCACCGCTAGACGATCCGGCGCTGTCTAGCATGACCATTTGACCGCAGAATCCTTGAACGACGACTTCCGTTGTGTATCGGTCGTTACCGTCTTTGTCCTGCCATTTGCGGGTTTGAAACTTGCCGCTTACAAAAACCTTGCTTCCCTTGCGAAGATACTGTTCCGCAACGCCAGCAACAGGCCCCCAAATAGTTACTGGAACCCATTCGGTTTTTTCACGCTTCTCGCCAGTGTTGCGGTCTTTCCATTTTTCGTTAACGGCAAGTCGGAGATTGGCGACTTTGCTATCGCCTACTGTTCTGACTTCCGGGTCTGCGCCTAGATTGCCGATGATGTCTACTCTATTCAGCATATCCCACCACGTCCATCAACTCCTCAATAAATTCATACGCGTTCTCGATAACCTTATCCCTCTGGTAAATTGTTTCTGGACAATGAATATCGTTTTGGTCGCGGAATTTCTCCACGATATTTTTTAGGCGGGTTTCTGTATCTTCCATTAAGCCCCTACGCCGTCACATGCTTGACAGCCCACATGACCGCCTCTTCAATTTTTGTCTTTGCGATTGACATTTCGCGGCTTGATCCCGTTTCATCGAAATATTCAAGAAATTCCGCACCCATGTCTTTGATCTTAGCCATAGTCGCTTTTTCATCGTCTCTCAGAACGCGATACTTGTGTCGAACAGTATTGTTAACCGTTCTCGCATCGCTTGTGCTGTCTACTGCATCCATATTCAAGCCCCCAACATTCCAAGTTTCATTTCATGCGTGATGCCGCGAATGAACCAATAAATATTCTGATACGTTGCCTTCACGGATTGCGACTTGTTCGTCGTATATCCTCGCACATTGAAAACAGCGGGCTTACCTTTCTCTGCCGGTGTAATGCTTACCAACTTCATGCTAGAAAACGGTTGCCCTTTCGTGCGACCGATATGACGCCGCGATGTGCGTTCAATCGGTGCAGGTTCAGGTTTATTGGCGCGGCGTTCGTTTGCGCGTCGTTGCTGGCGTGTCATCTTACTCACAGCGGCACCTCATCATCATCAATATCCGGTTTATCAGCTTCTTCTACCATCTTTTTCAACTCATCCATATGCGGTTTAACTGCCTCCCTTTTATCGGCGTTCTCTCTCCACCACTGAGTAAACGCGTCCTTCCCCTTCATAGCTGCGTCCTTGGCTGATTGCAAAGCGGCGTCTGGGTCAAACCGTGGATCTGCTTTTCCACCCATCACAAGAGGCTGGATTGTAACCGTGCCCTTTTTACCACGTGTCTTTGTAAGCTGCAATGCACGAGGCTTATCTAGTCCCTCCATGTGTGAAACCCGAATCCCGCCCACCGCAGCGCCCGCCCATGTTACGGTCGGGTCATTGTAGATCGTGCAATGCATACCAACCCATTGCGCCGCATTTGGCCCCCAGATTGAGGCAAGGCAACGGGCGGCGGTTTTGCAAGGCTTCCAGGGTTTATTGTCGTCGCCATCGAAGTAAACCCAAATCGGCTGCTCGCCATCACTTACCTTTACGTCACGAATACGGATCGTCATAGGTCCGGTGATAAGGCTATCGGCGTTGAGTTGGTCACTCTTGGGGGCGATTGCTTTGGTTACGTCAGTTGTCATTTTCTTGCCTCCTTTTAATTTCCCGAGCCGCGTTCCATTTAAGATCGTATTCCATATCTGTTTGTCGCGTCATCCAGTTAAGAAAACCTTCCTCCACATCAGGCCATTTATATCCTCGAAACTTTCCGATTGTGCATTTAGGCATTATCTTTGGCTCTTTAGTCCACGAGACCATTTGCTTTCCAGTGATACCTTCATCAAATAGCGCTTTCAAAATCCATGCCGTAACATATGCGTCAGGGCCTGCCCTATGCGCAGGTTGCGTCTTTTCGTGCTCTGGATTGATCTTTCCTTGATCTTCAAGCCAATACCGCAATCCACCGTTGCTATGTGTTGGCGCATCCGGCCAAACCCGTAGAGCGGCCTTATATGTGCAGATGAAAGGTTTAGGCGTAGAGAAGAATTTCAACTCAAAGTCTGCATTATGTGCGCAGAAAACCGTTACATTGTCATCGTCCATCGTATCAACATCAAACGGCGGCATTCCGTCGCATTCCGACTTACTGATATGATGCACCGCGCGAACGTCTGGTGGCATGGCGTCCACACCACAAAGCCAAGACATGTATTCGCCAACGCTTCCGTCACCTACATCATAGTCACAATAAGCCGCCTCACATACTTGTGCGACAGGCGGTTCAAATCCTGTAGTCTCGAAGTCAATTACTCGGACGATGCTCATTCAAAATATACCTCCGTCTCTGGTTGTTCTCGCTCAGTCTCAATCACAACGCCAGCATTAGCCAACCGCTCTTGATACTCGAACATTTTATCCTGCACTTGCTTTTCAAATCCAAGCGCGGCCTCGGTAATTGCCTCCTGATATTTCTCATCACGTCCGCAGCGAATAACCCACATAGGCATACCGCCGCAATAGCTGATATAGTCGATGTAATCCCATCCCGTGACCATTAGTCCAGTCTGCAATTGCAGCATGTGTTCGGTCGGGATTTCATTGTCTGTGATGACTTGAAGTTGGTATTTCTGACGCCTGCTCTTGCACTCAATGCCGAAATTACTCATCACGCCAGCGCCATCTGGACTATAACCAATGGTCACGCCGCCAATGTCTCGCGTGATGAATCCCAATTCATCTACGGGTTCATAGTGTTCGGAATATGCGTCACGGGCTTTTACCTCGTCCACATGACCGCGCAGCATGTCGTCTGACACGTATTGAGGCTCGGTGTATCCGGTGATGCGTTGCGCGGCCAACTCATATACGTGGGTGCGGGTTTTCTCGTTGTTGGCGATCTTGAGTGTCGGCGTCAGGATCAAATTAACCTCTGACGCGGTTAGAAGTCCGTTGCGGGCTTCATGCCATTCGGGGGAACCTTGTTCGACGTTATGGATGGTGCATTGGGGGTGCATTATTTTTCCTCCGGTTGGGTGGGGAGCGGCATCCAATGGGTTGGTTCGGCAACAATACTGTCGCCATGCGTTTCGGAGTTTCCTATAATCCACCCTTTAAGCGGGTCGTGGAATCCTATAGCCGACCTGTCAAACGCGTAATTTGTCTGGTAGGTTTCACCTTCATCCCAAAAAACTCCGCCACCAACCAACACGGCTGGTCCAGTGTTTATTCCCTTACCGTGCGGGGCAGTCTCAATTGGTTGCCATTCCATCCTCATCGCCTCCTATGCGATCAATTAATTCCTGCCACGTCTTACACCCATACTGAGCCGCTGTCAATGCCTCTGATTTTTCGCGTGAAACGTTGCAACCCTCTGCAACTATGGCCGCGCGTTCGATCACTTCATCAAGGGTCAAGTCGTTCGCCATTACACACCCTTACCGCATCATCGGCAGACCTACAGAAACCGCTCAAACCACCGTCGCGCGAAACTGCTTCATGCCATCTTAGTTGTTCTTTAGTGGCTCTGCCTTTTGCGGTTTTAATCTCCCACGACGCAAACCGCGCGAACGTTTGCCCAACCATATCTTTCGTGATTTCAGTCGGAACCCAACCGATCCGATCCGCGCTACCCTTCATTAAACCGAAGTCAATGAATCTCGGGTTTTCCAAGACAACGTATCGTTTACCGTTTTTCGTATATTCTTCGGTTTTCTTACCGGACCATGCTTTTCCGACGTTGTTGCGGAACGACTTTCCGCCTGCCCTTGAAATGGCTAGGGCGGCGTCGTTTGATACGTTGGCCTCTGATCGTTTCATACCTTAATTTTCGCTCCGTCTCTGGTGATAACTACCATTACGCGCCCATCGCGGCGGACAATTTTACAGTCACGCGGCGTTAATCCCCGGCTCTTGCAGAATGACTTAGCTTGTTCCGCCGCGTCTTCTGCATCTGGCGTTTGGAATGGTTCGAAGCCTACATTCATCAATCGTCACGTCGAGAAAGAAAGAACGATCCGCATGGAGACATAACGCTAAAGCTGGATTGATGAAGTTTACGACACAGAAACTCGCCTAGGTCTTTAGCTTTTTCTGTGATATCCTCTTGGTCAGTCGGAAACCTAGCGTAGTTTATCATGGTGACTTTTACGCCTTTTTCTTGACCTCCAGTATATACATACTCACATTCAAACACACTAACGCATAAACCTGACAAGCAATATTCGGAGCAGTAGTGCTTTGCTAAATCTGAATTACCCGCGATGTAAATGTCCGCTTGTCCATATTCGCATTGAATTTCTGTGAATTCTTCTTTCATTTCCACTTCTCCTCGCAAAAGAACCCGCAATCTAGGTCCATTGATTTCAAGTCTTGCCCTTTTGCATGTTCTGGCAATTCATCAAGGAACATTCTTTCTCCGTTCCACCTAACCAATTTAGCCCCAATATCTCTTGACACTTCGCAAAGATGATTGAACCTTTCCGGCGAAATTCTCCTAATAAGGTTCCAGTAGGTCGCGCTAGTAGCCTTTACACACCCAATGCAGTTTGCGTTTGGCATTCCTAAGTCATACGCAGCAGACATTTTAAGACCGATTGCGTTCATCATCTTTCCGCAATCATCTTTGGTCATCATTCGGTCAATTAGAATTGGCAACACGTTTTCACGCTCAGTAAGTGTGAAATTTTCATGCCTTTCCTTTTCGTCATAGGTGAACCCCATAACATGCCAGTCAGCGTGATTATTGCTTTCCCAAAACTGACGGGCTTTCTTCTTTAACTCACCTGTGCATGGCGCACCATATGGCGACGACATAAACCGGCGATTTTCAAAAACGTCAAATATTGAGCATTCCGGCCAATCTGGATTTATGACAATTTCAATATCTCGACCTAAATATTCCGAAAGGTCGCGAACAAAACGCTGATTGTCTTCGTGTTCCTCTTTGATCGGATTGTTAAGTAAGCGAATATCGCAAAGGTTTCCATATTGGCGGCATGTCAAAATTGCAGCCGCAGCGCTTGCCGCCCCACAACTTACCCATACGGCAATCACGTCACCTTCTTTTGGCTCACTCACGCCAACCCCCTAACCTTCATCTGATGATAAGCCCATTGCGGCTTATATCCCTTTTCCTTAGCATATTCCATCAACCCCGGCAACCCATCTTGCCTAGCGATAATGCCGACCTGTTGCGGGATGCTCATGGGACGTTCGGTTATCTCTTGTAGTTCGCCGTCAACTTCCTCAATTTCGCGGCTAATAATTGGATAAACAAAGCCGCACGCAGGGCAACATGGCGACGGGCGATGCACAAAGAAGCATTCCGTGCATTGCCTAGTCGGTTCCGTATTCTCCGATGATCCGCCGCTTCGCTTTTCACGATCCATCAACGACCAGTCCCTGACGCTATCCGGCAACCCATGCCGCTCACTATTGCCAGCGTGATCCAAGATAATTGCCGGGAAATCTTTCTTGCGCAATGCTCTGCCGTACTTCTGTAACTGCATGGCCATGGATTGCGTTGGCGACAGGTCGCTAATGCATTCAACGGTCACATCCATTCCAGCCGCGCTGGATAGATCAAAGCCGAACGTCAACAACTGACAACTAGTCAACACCTTCAATTCCCGCCGCGCAAATGCCTTGATGATGCGACTGCGTTCCGCGTCGTCCATCTTGCCGCTAATACTAGCAGCCGGAACACCATTGTCATTAAACGATTGCGCGACAATCTCGGAATGTTTGACTGAAGCGCAGAAAACCACGTTAAGCAATCCATCTGCGTGTTGCTTATAGTGTCTGACGCTATTGCCGATCAACAGACGGTCGCTCTCCATACGATCCGCCAGTTGCCCCTTGGCGTAATCACCGGCGACTGTGCGAATACCCGTCATGTCCGGTGTATCGGGGGCAAACATGCGGTAGTCGGACAACTCGCCCATGTCTATCAACTCGCGAACGGATGGCCCTTCCTCCATATGACTATACCACATGCCGAGACCGGTGCCATCTGTCCTGTGAGGCGTGGCGGATAGACCGATGCCCCATGCACCGTGACCTTTAGCCCAATTGATAATATCTCCCAATTGACCGCTGCCGTGGTGGGTTTCGTCAATGAACACGAGGTTAGGCTTGGGCGCGTTATCCAGTCGTCTAGCAAGCGTTCCAACCGTGCAGATCTGGACCTTGGCGAACGGCGACGGGCGGTATCCAGAGGCAATGTATCCGAACGGAATACCGACGCTATCGTAACTCTCTGCGGTCTGACGCAATAGTTCACGGCGTGGCACGACGAAATAGCAGGTATTGCCTTTCTGTCTGGCCGCGTTGATCATATGGCCTGCCGTGAACGTCTTTCCTGCACCTGTAGGGAATTGCAGGAGTTGCCATTTATGACTGAGCATACCGTTACGGATGCGGTCAACCATTTTTTGTTGGTAGGGGCGGAGGGTGATCATGTATAAGCCGTATCAACAATAATTTCATCGTCACTAGACGTATAAGAACCGCCGATAGGGAAAACTCTACCCCCCCTCACCCAATACCATTGCGTGAAATTATCGTCGTCACTTTCCGCGTAAAGCAACTTTCCATTTATTGAGTAGTAATTTGAATTGTAGTGGCTTATTTCTGGTAGATGCGTCATGCATTCTGGCGTTAGCCCGTCAAATAGTTTTTTTGCGGCATCCATAATCATTTAAAATCCCTCCATTTGATATTCTGTGTCGTCGTTATCCACGTCCACAGGTTCCATGCCCAAAGCATCCGCCAACGGAACACTAGTCGCCCTTGTCCGCAACCCCGGCCCAAAATAAACCACTCGACCATCGCAATTACCAGCCCCATCATAGTCCCCCAAAGTGCGTTTCCACAATCCCCAAGGCGTATCCCTCAGTATCGCCTTCAATGGCGGCGCTGAATTACTAATCAACAACTGATCCCCCTCAACCTTGATCCCAACGCCGCCAAGACCCTTGACCGCCGCGTCATGTCCCAAGGCATCCGCATTAGCCGCCCGCCAAGCCAACTCGCCTATGCTGCTTTCCCGACCCATTCCATCTTGGTCATACCGGACCCTAGCCGCCATGATATGACCGAGCAATGCCTCGGCGTCCGACATTCCACTTCCCAACTCATGCCATTGCCAGTCCTGATTATTCACCCAATCCTCGACGTATTCATATGTCACTCGCTTGGTCGATACCAGACTATGAGCGCCCGCAATCATGGTGCCTACCTGATCGCCTGCGCGTTTGCTTCCCAGCTTCTTGCTAAACACGCTCACGAATACGTCGATATTATCCAATAGCACGTCCAGATATGCAACCGTCCTAGCCAGTAGTCTATTAGGAAACTCCCCCGTGATCGTTTCCGCAATGTCCGACAACAGTTTCTTGTATTGCTCTTCGCTGTCCGGCCTTGTGTTCGGCGTCAGCTCAAGCATCGTCCAGCGGTCAGCATCAGCGCCTTGTTCGATACGCGGGTTGATTGCCCCGAAACACGCCGCCGACCGTGCAACGTATGTCGCGTATGCGTTCTCGACCACAGCCCCGGATGATGCGTTGCGGAAATACTCAAATATCAGCTGCATCTGCGCGCGCCTTGGCCCGCTCTCGCTCTCGGCCTCGTCCATGATGAAAGGCCTGCTAGACGCCCCCAATGCCTTACGAATACCCGGCTCAGTTGTGCCGCCGTCACGCTTTACGGCAATACCCTTAAGTGCATCCCTAACGATCTTATCCATCACGGTTGATTTGCCGCTGCCTTTGCGGCCAGTTACGAAAATATGCGGTCGCCAATCAATGCAGCCTCCAATCGCAGCGATAACGATCCAGCCAGCGAGAATATAGCCATACTGCTTTTTCTTCCATGTCAAGCTCGTGCAAATGTCCAACAACCGTGCCGCATCTTTGCTTGATAGCGGTTCAACGTCCATGTCAATCACGCGCTGGCCTGCCTCATATACATAGTCGCCTTGATATGCGCTAGGGTGACACTTGACGCCCTCGCCCACAATCACATTGCCGCAGTTGACCAATAGCGCGCCGTTGTCATTCCAGACGCCAACCCCGCGCGCGTTCTCAAGTGAGAAAATACCCTTGTCCTGACATAGCCTGATCAAGTCACCGCTGGCATAGTCCGCAATCTTGGACATGCTATCCTCTGGCGCATACTTCGCCTCCCAAAACCCACGTGGCGCTAGTTGATACAGGTTCTGCGGCCTTCCTAGTGCGGTTGCGGAAAACTCCATGATCTGCCCTGTCGCGCGCGGGAAGAAATAATACGATCCGCGATTATGGCCTAGCGGGCGGATCGGGTCCGCGTCCTCGATCACGTCCGCGTCAATGTCGTAATCAGGTTCCCATGTGTCCTCATGATCGATAACCGGCGCACGGTTCAGACCTTCCCTCACCGCGTCAATGCCATGCAGTCGCGCAACGTCATCCCAATCCGACACGCCATCCTCGGTGTCAGGCGCGACCACTTGCGCCCCACCAATTGCGACAGCCGCTTGGCCCGCCTTCTCGATACCTGGGTTCCACGGGTCGCCATTAACCTTAGTCACCGTGTGGTCATTATCCGCCGCGATGATGATACGTGCATCTGGGTATTTCTTTCGGATCGCCTGCGCCACTGGTTTCAAATTGCCAGCATTGAACGCGCATATCACGCTCCATCCCGTCGCCTCATTGATCTTGCATCCGGTTGCAACACCTTCGCATATCGCTATCGTGCCAAGGTCGCCCTTGACAGACCAGTATGCGCCTACGTGGTCGCTGCCCTTGGAGAATAGCTTGGTCCCGTCTGCAAGGATGCGCTGGACGTTTGCAATCTCTCCGCCGCGCCACATGGGAACGATCAAGGTATCGCCATCGTATCTGACGCCCTTGGGCTTGATGCCCTTGTGCTCGCAGTATGGGGAAGATCCAGTCTTGCTGGACCTGTCCCATAGTTTGATTGCGTCCGCTCGGGATTGTTCGGCTGCGGCTTTGCGCTTTTCCTCAGCCGCGCGACGGGCTGCGTCTACCTTGGCTTTGTGCGCGGCCTTATCCTCGGCTGACCACTTTCGCTTACTCTTAGTGTGCCATGAGTGTGACACACCTTCCTTGTGAGACATGCAGTTTCCGTAGCCAAATCCGGTGTCATCTACGGCCAGACGGTATGCGCCGGTCTTAACTCTGGGCTTGTCGTCTTCCAGCGCATAGCGGTGCCATTCATCATCTGGGGTAATCTCGGATGGGTCGCGCGGACCGATGCCTTGCGCTCGCATGAATTCGATAAACTCGGCGACGGTTTCGTCTGTCATTGTTCACCTGCAATAATCTCAGCCCAGCAATCGGGGCAGTAAGTACACCCCGTAACCGGATCAGAGTAAAACCATCCCTCGGGAAACTTCACATCGTCAATTCCCGGATTGTGCCAAACTCCGAAACCCCAACCCTTACCATCGAAGCTGCGAAACTCTCTGTGGGGGAGGTAGTGCGGACCAGTCTCGACGTGGCACCCGTCGCAAGATAGATGGATTTTTACGGTCATGTCATGGTCCCTCCTATATGCCGCGCAGTGATACACCAGAGGCGGTAAAGGTGTCAAGGCCATGTCGGTGGAAGCCGCGCGCACCGTAAATTTTAGCCAAACGGCCTCTTTATTTCAAACGTTGCGTGTTTGCTATTTTTTGCAACGAAAACCCTTATTTTTAAGGCTGAAACCGAGGTAACGTTTGAGGTAACACATGACAACGTTTGATGAAAACACGCAACGTTGACAACGCAGCGTTACCTCGTTTGTTGCGTGTCTGTTACCTCTTTTGAGCCATATAAATAAGGGTTTTGAGAGGCAGGACGCAACAAAGTAACGTTTTTAACAAAGAAGGGCGCATAGATACATGTATACACACACGAGAAACACGACGCGACCACACGTCCACACCTGTAAGTCCTCATAACGGGGGGTCTTTATTATTTTGCGTTACTTTGTTGCGCTCCCCTCTCTACTACTACTACTACTTCTAAGAAAAGAGTATAAGAATAAGGGGTTTGTCGGGTTTTTGGGCGGATGAAAAAGACGCAACGTTTGAGGTAACAGGGACGCAACGTTTTAGAAAAACGTTGCGTTGTCATTTTTGCAACAGTTAATCCGAGAATACCAAACCACTTGACGCCGCCCGCTCGGTATGTCGGTTCTTAAAGAGTTAATACAGGATAAACCGTTGACACTGGAACAGGCTTAAGGTAGTGTGTGAACATGCAGAAAATATATGACTTCATCAACAACGAAGTAACCAACGGCAACACCGTGCTGGCGTATGACCGAAGCAAGGTTAAGCCGCACGTGTACCACATCAAAGATATGTGGCGTGTTAGGTTGATTGGTGGGGTTGTTTATGTTGATGGGGTTTGTATAAAAAAATGGACTATAGCAAGGAAACCTTAATTTGTTAACCATAAAAACACTATTCATCAACTTGAAAAATACTTGACATAGTTTATATTATACGAACGGGGATAGACCGGCCAGTCGAACCGCAGATAGACCTACTGCTTTCCCCGTTCATTTTATAGGTCAAAGCAAAGGTCAGCTATGTCAGAAAAGAAAATCATCACACGTAAAGAGGCTAAAGAGCTTGGGCTTAAGAGATACTTTACAGGTAACCCGTGTAAGTTAGGACATATTGAGGAAAGAAAGACATCTAACGGAACGTGCGTTTCGTGTGATAGGGAAAGAAAAAGAAGGTACAACGCAGAAAATAGAGAAAAAATTAAATGCTACATGATGGAGTACTCAGTAAAAAATAGATCGTCCATTGCAAAGAAGCGTAGGATATATTACGAAGAAAACTTCCATATTATAGCTGAGCGTAATAGGAAATACAACGCAGAAAATAGAGAAAAATGCAGAAACAACAGGAGAAACCGCAAAGCAAGACAGCGCAACGCAGAAGGCCATCACACGGCGGATGATATACTTCTTATACTGGATCAACAAAATAATAAATGTGCTGAACCAACGTGTGCAGTCGATCTTGCGGATGGTTACCACGTTGATCACATCATGCCACTTATTCTCGGAGGATCCAATTGGCCTGAAAACATTCAATGTTTATGCCCTACATGTAACTTGAAAAAGAACAAAAAACACCCAATAGATTGGGCGCAGGAAAATGGCAGGCTGTTTTGACACATGCGACATTGTTATGGTACGTGAAATTATGGAACAACCCTTTCTAGACTTCGACGCACAGGATCAAGACTACACGCCATCACAAGAGGATGCGTTGCGAGTTGCCATGAAGCGGCAATGGGACACAGACGTAGACGTTATCAGGCAACGCGGCGTAATCCCTGACTGGATGGGCGAGCCTAGCCCGCTTAGTCGTGACAAGGCGCGTCTGCTATCATTGCTGTATGAAGTCGGATATATCGCATGGCACAAACACCCCGGCCCGAACAATCGAGACGTGACAAAGCGCATGGGCTTGAATAACACCGGGAACGCAAAGGCTGTCATTGATATGTGTATTGACGCTGGCCTAGTTTCGTCGCGTATTTATCGAGGTGAGACGATATTTGAAATGACGATGGAGGGAGAGCATAGCTTGGAAGAATACGAGTTGGAAGTTGAACTAGGGATTTTGCAGGTATGATGACGCGCGAAGGTGCACGGGATTAACTCGCTGAATGCAGGGAGATAAAATGTCTGATTACGAAGTAGGTGATAAGAAGCCTCCGAAAGAACACCAATGGCCCGCTGGTGTTAGCGGTAACCCCGGCGGTAAGACTAGTGAGCACCGAAAGGCGGAAATACGAGCGGCTGAACTTGCTGCCAAGGTGCAGCTTGATCTTGTTGAGGCACTAAGCAACACGCTTGATGCTGCTGAAGGTGATGAGGATAAACTGGCAGCAATCAAGGCTGACGTGTTGAAGCTGCTGAAGGACGCGCAGGATCGTGGGTATGGATCGCCTAAGTCGTCCATGGACCTGTCTAGCGAGGACGGCAGCATGACGCCTCCTACAACCGTCCAAATCGTCCCAGTGAGCGCGTCTAAGCCTTCGGCTGGTGGTGAGGGTGCGGAATAAGCTAGAGGCGCTGTATGGGGCGTTTTATGGGCGCTACGGACGTGCAGGCCACTGCCGATGAGTGTGGTCGTAGCGCAATGCGCCATGCCGGGGACGAAACGCCCGGTTTTTTTGCGTTGTGGTGTTTTTTTGCTTGCGAGTCATATTCGGGTGGAGTAAGGTCATTACATAGACAAGGAGAAACGAACATGACCCGCCGCACCACTTACAAAATCGAACGCATCATGGACCTCGGCAACGGCCCGGAAAAATTCGCAATCCTTGAAACCAACGACAAGATCGAGTTTTTCGAAATGCAGGACGAACTGATGACTGAGCGCGGTGTTGATAGCCTTGTTAAGGCAACAACCAAAACCGCCACCTTCAAATATTGAGGGTGGCGGTATGTTGCCAAACTGGAGAAAGCCTAACGAAGTATTTGATTGCGCAAGCTGGTTTTTGTTCGGATCGACGTGCGCATTAATTGTTTACTACATTACGATGACCCCGCCTAACTAGCGGGGTTTTTCTTTGTGTGGTATGTAGGGATGTGAGCGCGGCGTAGTGCTACATGCGAAGGGTTTTGCGACACCCGTTCCGCGCTAACTTTGCCACCACACGCGCCTCGTGCTATACCCACACACATGACAACCGCCCAAGTCCACCTACCAGCCCCCCTAGAACCCGTGTTCACGATCCCATATGGCCAGATCGCCTATCGTGGCGCTCATGGTGGACGGGGTAGCGCCAAGACCCGCTCTTTCGCCAAGATGACTGCCGTGTTCGCGGTCATGTTCGACAGCATGGGTCTAACCGGCTCGATCCTGTGCGGGCGGGAATACATGAACAGCCTTGATGATAGTTCGATGGCCGAGATCAAGACTGCCATTCAGGAGGAGCCATGGCTTGCCGATCAATTCGACATTGGCGAGAAATACATCCGCACAAAGTCAGGGCGCATCCGATATCTGTTCGCTGGCCTAAGGCACAATTTGGATAGCGTGAAGTCCAAGGCGCGTGTCCTTCTGACGTGGATTGACGAGGCAGAGAACGTGTCGGAGGTGGCATGGCGTAAGCTGACTGCAACAGTCATGCGTGAACCCAACTCCGAGATATGGCTAACATGGAACCCGGAGGAGGAAACCAGCGCCACCAATCAGCGTTTCCGCGTCAATGCCGATCCCGAGCGTATGGCTATCGTCCAGCTTAACTGGTCGGACAATCCATGGTTTCCTGATGGGCTGAATGAGGAACGACTTGCCGATCTTAAATACCGCCCCGACATTTACGGCCACGTATGGGAAGGCGAATACCTGACGCTGACAGAGGCTCAGATTTTCGGCGGTCGCTACAAAGTCGAGGAGTTTGAACCTGACCAGAAAACATGGGACGGCCCATACTGCGGCGGCGATTTCGGCTACTCGCAGGATCCAACCGCCGCTGTCATGCTTTGGATACATGACGGGAATTTGTATTGGGAACATGAGGTCTATGGCAAGCGTATTGAATTGGACGACATTGCCGAAAAGACAAAGAACGTGATACCTGGATTTGAAAAATACGTCAGCCGATGGGATAACTCTCAGCCCGGCATGATTAGCATGTTGCGCAGGACTGGGTTGCCGCGAGCCGTTGGATGTAAGAAGGGCTCCGGCAGTGTCGAGGATGGCATTCAATTCATGAGGTCATTCAACAAGATTATCATCCACCCTAGATGCGTTAATGTTGCGAAAGAGCATCGCATGTATAAATGGAAGATTGACAAAAAGAGCGATGATATCCTGCCGGTGCCAGACGACAAGTGCGGTTACGATCACTGCATTGACGCTGGCCGATACGCCTTGGAGCCAATCATGCGATCTGCCAAATTCAGCTACAAGGGGTGGACATAGGCCGGGCGATTAAACCAGGCCTTGTGGCTAGATGCGCTCCATTCGTATACTACCGCAATCCGGCTTGCCGTCGATCATGTCGAAGGTGATTCGGTGGGTTGGTATGCTTACGTGCTGGTATAGTTGGTCAAATCCAATAGAACTGCCAGACATGCTTAACTTCACCGTCTCCCGCTTGGGTTCGGGCTTGATGCGGAATTTACAGTCATCCATCCAATTTGGATCGTCAATGTCGGCCCAATATTCTGGTACATCGCCGTCTTGCCAGCATTGAACGGTTCCACCATTGACCCAATCTAGCAACAGCGCGCCTTTCTACGCGTCGGTCATCTCACCCCATGTTTTAGGTTTAGGGTTGGCGCGGACGATTTGGCGGAAGGTCCAATCGCACTCTCCGCTCCTTATCCCAGAATCAACTCCATTACACCTAGGGTAATCAAATGTACCGCCAACATAGTATTTATCTCCAATTGTGAATAAGAACTTAGACCCACGACCCACGCACTCCACCACATCACCCTGCTGCACGTTCAATTCTTTCAGAGTTCCAACTTCCATCATTCTTCCTCCTGCCATGTGTCCCATTGAGGTTCACCGTTCATAAACTCCACACTACCTCTGCGGCGCTCGGGAAATACGATGTTGTGTTCACCGCCGCCTAGGCTTTCCGCATATCCAGTCTCAGCGCCCCACACGTAAGCCGTGCAGCCGTCATGCATCATCCACGCTTTACCGTCACGCACAAAGATGCATTCCCATTTACCGCCGTTACGTGCGGTGTATGTTTCGCCTACGGTAAGTTTGGTGTCTTCGCCAATCATCTGACGCAGGGTGTCGACGTCTATGGGGGTGCGTCCGTGGTATTGGGCCAACCAGTATCCGTGCCCTTGTGGTGCTTCACACCAGTCGAATGCGTTTATAATAGCATCCCGATCACCTTCAATAGCCCGTTTAACTTCGTCTTTGTTGATATCCATGCAAGCCTCCTATTGCTTAAAAAGTGCGATGTACCATACGTACACGATGAAAGCCGGGATTGCAAGCAAAATCCAGCCGCTAGTGATGTAAGTTGTGAGGACGATAAGTATGGAGGAAAAAATCATTCCGATTGCTAATGTCGAGAACCATACTGAAAAGCCAACCCACTCAGGTTCTATCCCCATACACCATTCCATAAATTTATCAGTCATAAGCAAGCCTCCTAGCTTTCATTTGTGTTATGCAAGCGGTTTAGCTTGCGTCTGACGTACGCGTTTAAAGTATGCGCGCCCCACTGTCAAGTCATTGCTGAGATTGGTGGTATTCAATCTTGGTGTTTTCTTCACCAGCGGCAAGTCCAAAGCCAAGTACTGCGACAAGAATAACTGCAACCATGATATTTCCTCCTTTGGGTTTCAATGTGCGCGTTTTACGTGACGCGCCCCACGCACTGCATATTCTCCGAGTGAAGCAGCATCACACTCCCTAGGCGCTACCTAGGCCACTGACACCCTTATACACCCCTGATTTGCGCGTGTCAACACCTTTTCGTATCCTTCCCCCATGTGCGCACAATTCAACGATGGGCTTACCAGCCTAATGACAGGATTAGGTACGGATCGCAGCAAGCTCTACAGCTTGACATACAACGCGCCTACCGAAAACCTGCAACAATACCGCAACGCCTATCGCACGTCACCGCTTGCCAAGCGTATTGTTGAACAACCCGCGAAGGACGCGTTCCGTAAGTGGCGGGACTGGCAAGCCGACCCTAAGCAGATCAGCGCAATTGAGGCCACGGAAAAGCGGCTTAAAGCCCGTGACATTCTAGAACGCGCACAGATTGAAGCCCGCCTAACCGGCAAGTGTTTTGTGTACATGGCGGTCAAGGGTGATGAGGATCGCACGGAAGAGCCGCTAAACCCCGAACGCGTCAAGCGCGGCGGTCTGTCTCGTATTGTCATGCTGTCCCGGTCTGAGGTTGCTGACGGTGAGATTGACATGGACGCCCTATCTTCGACGTATGGCGAGCCAATGTATTACGAGGTTGTATCAACAGGCGAAGGATTGACGCGCATTCACCCGTCCCGCCTCGTTATCTTCTACGGCAATGAACGCCCGTATGACTTCGCGCTTGGCCGGGAAGCTGATAGCGTCCTAATGTCTCTTCTGTCGCCTATCGCTCGCCATGAGGCTATTGTTGATATCGTAGCAGATATGATGTTCGAGGCGTGCGTTGACGTTGTGACTGTTCCCGGCCTTGCTGAAATGATGCAAGACCCGGAAGAAGAGGCCGCGCTAATCAAGCGGTTCGCAACGGCAAAACAGATGAAGGGTAATAACCGCGTTACGCTTCTGAATGGGTCTATTTCAGAGGCACAAAACAGCGAGGAATGGCAACAAAAACAAATCTCCTTCGCAACCCTGCCTGACGTTATCAAGGCTGATCAGATAGAGCTTTGCGCTGCAACCGCCATACCCCATGCGCTTCTGTTCGGCCAATCTAGCGGCGGTCTAGGGTCAACAGGCGACATGGAGTTGTCGTCCTACTATGACCGCATAAACAGTGTTCAGGTGAATGACATTCAGCCCGCTATATCTGTCCTAGATGAGTGCATTATTCGTGACGCACTAGGAAACCGACCGGATGATATCTGGTATGAGTGGTCCAGCTTGTGGCAGGTTGGAGACAAGGAAAAATCCGAGATTGGTAGCGCGATTGCAGACAAGTGGCAGAAGCTTGTTAGCGCTGGCGTATTCCCTGCTGACGCTGTTACCGACGCTGTAATAAATGACATGACTGAAAGCGGTGTCGGAGGAGGCATTGAGCAGACCTATGCCGATTGGCTGGCTAATGGTGGTATGGAAGACATAGACGAGGAGGGCGAAGAAGATGACATCGATCCCGCAACTTCGTAAAGATATCCAATCGTTGCAAGCCGAAAACCGCCGTCTACGCGAAGAATTGAAAGCGGAGAAGAATAAACCCGTACAGGTGAAAGAGGTTGTTAAAGAAGTGCCCGTTCAGGTCATTAAGACTGTTGAGGTTCCCGGACCAATAAAGGTTGTAAAGGAGCCTGCACCACCGCCTAGAATAGTTACAAAGATTATAGAAAAGCCAGTTCCAGGGCCTGTTAGGTACGTAGATAATCCTAAGCACGTTGATATGATCCGTAAATTACAAGGGCGTAAGTAATGGCTATATTCTTCAGTCAGGGCGGTCCAGTGCTTAGCGCCAATCCATCTATCACCAAGATTTGTCTTGTTGCGGTGTTTCAAACTACAATTCCCCTAAAAGCAGTTTGGGCGCAATGCAATGACTAATATAAACAATATATATCTCCCGCTGCAAACGATTGCGGTTCCCCAAGACAACGACGCTACTCTTGAATTTACGTATCAGGATCAGGATGGAAACCTACTTGACCTAACCGGCGTTTCGGAGATTGATTTCGTTGTTTTTACGTCTATCGATGGAACGGCTGAAATTGAGAAAACATATACGGGTGGGGATATCGTAATATACGGTAATGACTACCAATTCTCGGTTCCTATTACAGACCTTGACACGCAAGGCCTGACAAACCGTCTTTCATATCATGAATGTCGCGTTACGAATAGCGATGGCGAAAAACGCACGGTTTCCGCTGGAATTTTCCGTTGTGAAAAAACTTATATATGGAGTAACTTGTAGTGCCTCTCACTGTATGGAACGCAACTATTCAGGATGATGCTGGCAACGCTGTGCCACTGCCGGTCGTTACAGTCCGCAAGTTTTCCGACGATAGCCTTGCGACAATATTTAATATTGATGGCGATGAGATTGGTAATCCAATTGAAGGGACAGAAGAAGGTTTTGTTCAATTTCAAGTACATCCCGGTAAATATAAGGTAGAAGGCGCTAAGGACGGATCAAACGCACAAACTTGGATCATTGATCGGACGCAAGGCGTTTATTTTGAAACGCGTTCAGAGTTTGTAACTGCCGCGCCTGATATGGCACCTGTTGTCGGTATGGTTGTTAGTGCCGGGGGCGTCTCCTACGAATACGACGGCACCACGACCGCCATCAGCGACATGTCAGGCTGGAGGCCTTGGCGACTGGTCACGCTCCGCCACTTCGGCGCCCCGCTGAACGGGACAGATGATGACCTCTCCGCGTTCCAGGCAACATTGACCTATGTCGGCGCCAATGGCCTGCGGAAGGCTAAGCTTTTGCCGGGCGACGACCTGCGCCTTGAGGGCACTGCGTTTGTCCGTCACGACAACGTTCAAGTTGATGCGCGAGAAGCTACACGCTGCCGAGTGATCGGTCACACCTTCCCGGCTATCTCATGCTCTGACCCTGACGACGGAACCGTCGCGGCGGACAATTTCTGGCTGCGGGGCGGCGATTGGGAGCAGACCACGACGCTCGCCAACATGACGGATACGACTTTCTATCCCGGTTCAGACGTGTCCGACCAGAAGGTCGCGGGGCTCGTGCACCACGGGAAGCTTGCCGGGAAAACGATCAAGATCACCGAAACCAAGCGGGTGCAGAATTTCATTCACGTCCTGTCGCAATTCGCAGATTGGGAGAATGCAGACGACGCCGGCGGCACCATCATTTTCGAGAACAACCAGGAATGCCGGGGCAACAACTTCGGCGTCTGGGATCACGGTGTCGACAGGGGGGTATGCCGGTTCAACAACTTCTACGGCACGGTCGGCGTCATCGAGGGTGGCGGGTCCGTTCTCCCGCCGCACCCCTGGTATGGTTCGAACTTCCGCAACCTGTCTGGGCATTACATCTTTGAAGGCAACCACGACGAGGGTTATTCGTATGGCTCCACCTTCAAGCTGAAGCGCGCGCAATCGGCCCACTTCGCCAACAACACTGGCGATGGGGTGCCCACTCTGATCGACTGTCTTCTCGTGGATAAGGTCACCGGCGGCGGCAACATTCACAGGAACGGCTCTGACGATCCGACCCTTACTGGCTCTGGCGGTATCTGGATCCGGGGTTGCCGGAAGGACTCGCACGGGATCAACCTTGTCGGCAACGTGATCGATGCAGTTGCGCCCGATGTAAACGCCGTGACGGCCCAGGGCTTCTTTGGGCCCCGGACCATCGACACCATCACGCTCGGCGCTACGACCACGATCAGCTTTACCAGCATCCACGACTTCATCACCGGCGATACGGTCATCATCGACGACGCCGGGGGCGTGACGGAGCTGGAGGGCAACGTCTACACCATCACGGTTGTCGATTGGGAAACCATCACCCTCGACGGCGTGGACAGCACGGCCTACACGGCGCACTCTTCAGGCGGCACTGTCGATTTCAACCGGCCCGACTATGTGGCGCATGGCTTTATCGAGGCGTCGGGGACGTCCTACAACAACGACTTCTTCGTATCGGTCGATGACGACAACAAGGGCTTCTATGTCAAAGTCCAGCTGCTGCATATCTCCGACGATTCCGGCGGGAACATCTTCACCTGTCAGCGCAACGACAGCAACTACAACCCGGATGGCACGGTGTTTGAGCTTGGCCGCTTGACCATGGATACCCCCGGCACTGTGGTTCTCCTCTATGCAGAGCCCGGCGCGTCGAATGTGCTCTGCAAGTATGACAGCCGGATGAGCGATGCGACGGCTCACACCCTTTCAGGGTCGGGTGGTTATACGGTGGTTGATGCAGCAAACCTTCCGGATGCTCCTGCACAAGACAATCCTTATGACGACACAACCGGGTCTAACCTTGTGGTCGGAAGCCTCGGGGTCGGCAAGAAGGTCGGAAGCTTCTACAATATCGATGACGGAAATGATGAGCTGACAACCGGATTCTTCGGCGGCGGCGGATCAGGAGCCACAAACTTCCCGTCGGGTGGAAGCCGGTTCGGTCCGATGCTCAACATCAACAGGGGCGTGTCGTCCACGACCTTCACGCAGCTTCGCCTGTTCTTCGATGTGGGCACAGGTGAAAAGACCATCTGGCTACAGGACAGCGACGAATCCACCGTCGGCGGAGGGTTCACCTGGTACGATCCGGTGATGCTTCTGAGCCAAGACACCGTGAATGCGTTCGGGCTTAAAAGCACATCAGGTGCCCTGAACCTTGAAGCCGAAGCGGCAGGCGATGACATCAACCTAATTGGTGATGGTACGACGCGGCTGACCGTGGACGGCACGACCGGTGAGTTCGTCTTCAACAGCCTTGCAGGCGCGGAGTTGATGCGCCTGACGGACAGCGGGAACCTTGGGATTGGGACGAACGCGGCCAACCAAAAGTTCCAGATCGTCGCCTCCGACCCTCGGATATCCATTGTCGACAGCGACGGAAGCGAGGAGTTCCAGCTTCGCCAGAACGCGGAAGTCACGCTTTACCGCGCGCTGGAGGCAGATGGCGCCCACAAGTTCTACACCGGCGGCAACACCCTAAGAGGGTCAATAACGACCTCTGGCGTTGGGGTGGGGACGGATACGTTCGGAACCAGTGCCGTCAACGTGCTGGCCGTTGCCAACGGCACTGCGCCGACGACCTCCCCGACTGGCGTTGGTCAGCTTTATGTCGAAAGCGGCGCGCTGAAGTACCGGGGCGCTGGCGGCACCATCACCACACTTGCACCAACCTAAGGATTTGACATGAGCCTTCGAAATGAAGTCGATAACGCGCTTTTGACGGCGCTTGCCAACGTTGCCCGATCAGCGGCGGAAGCTGGCGACAGGGAGATTGCCGCCCTGAAGGCCGAGCTTGAGAAGCAGAAAGCCGAGCTCGCGAAACACCAGAAAGACGGTAAGTGACGTGGAATAGTCCATCACCAAATTTTGGCGATGTCATCGCAGCGGCGGTCGTATCGCTCGGGTGGCTATTCCGCTCTGAAAATACGTATATTTGGAGTATATAATGGCACTTATCCCTTGGCAGGCCACAATTCAGGATGACGGAGGTAATGCTGTTCCTTTGCCAGTTGTCACTATTCGTAAAGCAAGTGACGACACTTTGGCAACCGTTTATGACATTGACGGTGTTGAGGCAGACAATCCTATTAATGGAGACCTTGAAGGGTTTGTTCAATTCCAAGTCCAACCGGGCAAATACAATATCGAGGGTGCGAAAGGCGGCTCTGTAACTAGCTCTTGGACTATCAATGAAACTCAAGGAGCTTACTTTGAAACTAGTGATGAATTCGTAGACGCCGCCCCGTCTATGGCTCCGGTTTCTGGTATGACTGTGAATGCCGAGGGTGTATCATACGAATACGATGGAGAAAGTGAATCAATATCCACGCTACCCGGCTGGAAGCCATTCGGGTATTCTCCGTCATCGAAAATAACCATGTCGGTTGCACAAGGGCTTTACTTGTCGAGTGGTACGAAGTCTGTATCATTGTCTGGTCGGTCTGTTGCTGGTGATTGCGGCACATCTGCAATGTTCAAGCGTGTGGATTCTGAGCCGTCGCATGATGCTAAGTTCCGTAGCGCTGATCGGTACATTTCAGACGGCACGACAAGCGCATCCAATGGCGGCTGGTGGGAGAAGGTCGTAGGCGACGATGGCATTGTCGTGCCGTGGTATGGGCCTTGTGACACTGACGCAAATCGGCGCTCAACGACCAGCGCGGCGTATACCCATTGGTCCACGCTCAACAGCACGGCTTATGGTGACCAAGACCCTAACGCGGACGCATGCAAGCTGTATTGGCCAAACATTAGTGGGCTTGATTTTTTCGATTTGGGCACCCCGCTCACGATAACGACAGTAGGTTCTTACAATGAGTTTCAGGGCGCCGGTAATGGGATGTTCCTACGGAATATCCAGTTCGTCATGGAAGATAGATACTTCCAGTGGCATGGGTTTCATGTCGATGGCGATGTCGGGGCAACGGAAGACGATTACCTAGATGTTGTGACCCTTGGCACTGACAACGGTCGTGCCGATATGTTCAGCATCCGCGACTACCTTCTCTATAAATGCGGTGTGTGCTTCAAGGCTCAGGATGTGGCCGGTGGGTACATTGGGCCGGGCGTCATCCGCAAATGCAAGCAGTCGCTCACGCTGGAAAGCCAAGATGTTGAGACGAACCCTCAAGCGTCCGGCGATCTTCTTATCGACCATCAGGTGTGCTGGAACCTGATCGACTACGGGTACGAGATCAAAGGCACTGGAGAAGTGAAAATGAACGGCGTGTCATGCTTCGACAGCAACAAGCCCAACATCCTCATCCGTGGCTCTGGTAGCGAACGAGCTATCCAGATGTACTTCACGGACTGCACGTTCACTATCGGCAACGACGACCTTACCGACCGCAGCAGCACGACCATCACCTCGATCACCGACAACGGCTCCGGTGACGTTCGGATCAACTATGCGTCCGGATCTTTCCCCTATATCTTCGAGGGGATGCGCCGTCTCGAAATCGAGTTCGACAGCGTTTACGACACGGGCGACCTTCCCGGCGACTGGCACATTACCAACGTGACCAGCTCGTCGTTCGACATTCCGGACATGTCCTACATCTCGGATGCAACTGGAACCGTCTGGCACTGTGGCTGGAACATCGTCGTGGACAGCGACAGCAGCGACGACAGCGGGTACGTCAAGACGGACACCTATGATATCCATTTCGTTCAGACGAAGTGTAATTCGGTGTTCATCGGCAAGGCTGACAACGTCAACTGGATCGGCTCTGCGGTGGGCCCGCAGATCTATGTGTCTGAAGACTGCCTTGGGTTCACGCACATCGGCTCGACGCTCTGGCGCGTCGGCGAGAAGGGCGTGGACAGCTACAGCCTGCCGATCAGCGGCCCTGGCAAGTGGGCTTCCATATCGAACCTGCGGGACGCCGACGGTAACTTCGGTGCCGTCATCGAGACACCGGCCAGTGATGCTGAATATGACACGGCTGGGAAGTTCAACCTTCCCAGCAAGGTCAACGGGTTCGAAGTCACTGACGCCGGGGTGAAGATCAAGGGAGAGAACCTGAGCACGCCTACCCTGTCTCGGTCGAGCGCTTATCTCAGCGGCACATCCGATAACGTAATAGGCAGTGACGGTACGTATTATACAATCGTTTTCGATACAGAGCTTTACGATGTCGGTGACGTCTACAACGACAGCACCGGGGAATTCACTGCGCCATTCGCCGGTCTATACGAGGTGAAGGCGGCTGTTGCGTTCAACCAGATCACTGGGGCCGATTACATTCGGGCGCGCATCAAGACAACTGATCGAAATTTCGACGTATACAAAGAAGTTCCGGGATCATGTGATCGTGATGTTATCACCTTGGTGCAAGATGTCGTTCTAGAAGCTAGCGATACCATCATTATTCAAGCTGCGTGCTCCGGTCTTGCTGGGGACACAGCGGATGTAATTGGGGGAGACCCAACAGTTACTTCGTTCTTCACGGTACGCAGGGTGGGGTAAAAAATCATGATTGCCCCCGATTTGCCCAACAACCAAACCCATGAAACAATATGACCATGAAATTTACTGACAGCGCACAACCGGGAACTGTGAAGAAGACCAGCGAGGGCTACCTAGTGGCCCACGCTAAAGCTTTGCGTACCGGCGTTCAGAATTACCTTCCGGGAGAGTTGGGCCTTATGGCAGACGGCTATCCAACGGGGTATGTGCGCGTTAACCGGCCAGAAGAAAGCGTGTTTGACGCTGACGCGCTGTCCACAATGGCGCAAAAGCCCCTCACACTTGGGCATCCGGATGAAGATGTAACACCGGAAAATTACGCCGATCTTGCCATTGGTCATGTGACGAATAAATTTGCCAAAGATGGCGAGTGGGTTGCGCTTGAAGTCATGGTGACTGATCAGCGCGGCATTGACGCTATCAATAACGGCACGGTGGAGCTTTCCGCCGGGTATATTGCAGACATGGCGGCGGTTGAGCATGACGAATATGATTTCGTCATGGGTAAGCCGACGTTCAATCATTTGGCTCTCGTTCCCGCTGGGCGCGCTGGGCATGAAGCGCGCATTGGTGACAGTGCGCAAAAACCTTGGGGCGCGGCCCCTCAACCTGTAACCGAAGAGGAAGTCGAAATGCCGACTGAAATGAAAACGGTAGTGGTTGGCGACAAGGCCGTGCAAGTTGCGGCTGCGGATGCTGAAATCATCACTGCCATGCAGAAAGACCACGCCAAGGCGCTGGAAGAAAAAGACGTTAAGATTGCTGAACTGAAAACCGAATGTGCCGACACGGCCAAGAAAGTTATCAGTGACGAAGACCTTGCAAAGAAAATCCAAGACGGTGTTAAGGAAATCGCAACCGTTGCCGAAAAAGCCCGTAAGCTTGTCAAGGATTACGACGCAACCGACAAAGATTCCATGACGATCCGACGCGAAGTCATCAAGTCTGTGTATGGCGATGAGGCAATCGAAGACCTGAAAACCGACGCGGAAATCAAGGCTGCATTTGCCGTTGCCCGCGTTGAGGAAAAAGCCGATCCCGTGCTGACCCGTGACGCTTCTCCCAAGATGAAAGAGAAGAAGGAAAAGGGCGCTTGGGATGGCATGTACAAAGCTAAGAAGGAAGATAAGTAATGGCCACTCTTACCGAAGCCAACCGCAATTTTGAGTTTCTGCAATCCGCTGCTAACCACTATCGCTCGTTTGAAACTCAAGTGTTTGATAGCGATGCTGATTGGGGCGATGCGGCAATCCCTGCCGGTCAAGTCTACGCCATTGTTGGTGGCGACGCCGTTGCATGGGATGGTGACGCAACTGACGGCTCTGAAGATGCTGCTGGCATTCTCTGCACCGGCATTGACGCTCTGGCAACCGCTACTGAAACCGTTTTGGTGCGTGACGCAGAAGTGAAACGTTACAAGCTGACCTATGACGGCACCGATGCTGAACTCGACGCCACGCTTCTCGCGCTTGGCATCATCGTTCGCGATTAATTAGAAAGGATTTGTAGCAATGGCTACTATGGATATCTTTAAGGCTGACGGTTTCAACATGTTCGAGCTTTCGAGCATGGTTGAAAAAATGGATTATAACCCGCAAATGCTGGGTTCCATGAACCTGTTTCAGCCGAAACCCGTCCGCACTAAAAATGTGTGGATTGACCGCAAGACCGACAGCCTGAACCTGATTGGCTTCTCGGAGCGTGGTTCCGCTCCGCAACAAAACGAGCGCGATACCCGCGACATGCTGGGCCTGACCATTCCTCGCCTAGCGATCCAAGATACTGTTTGGGCACACGAGGTTTCTGGACTGCGTGAGTTTGGTTCCGAAACCGAACTGATGACCGTGCAGCGTGAAGTCGCTTCCCGTCTCTCCAAGATGCGTCAGCAAGTCGAATACACCAAAGAGTATCTTCGTCTTGCAGCTATTCAGGGTCTTGCACTTGATCCGTCTGACGGTTCGACCTACTACAACTACTACACAGAGTTTGGCGAAGCGCAGGACACCGCAACCTCGTTTGAACTTGACCAAGATGGTACTGACGTTGCCGCAATCTGTCGCGATCTGATCCGCTCAATCCAGCGATCCGCCAAAGGTGCGTGGGTTATGGGTCAGTCTCGTGTTCACGCTCTGGTTGGCGACAGCTTCTTTGACGCTCTGATTTCGCATCCGAACGTAGAGAAGTTCTGGATCAACTGGCAAGCGGCTGCTGAACTTCGTGGTGTTGATCCGTTCTCGCAATTCGATTTCGGCGGTATCGTGTTCCACAACTACCGTGGTTCGGACGATAACTCGACCATTGCAATCGGCACGAACGACGCCAAATTCTTCGTTGTCGGCGGTGATGGCATCTTTGTTGAGGCCATGGCCCCGGCTGATGAGTGGATGGCATATGTCAACACCCCCGGCCAATCGGTTTATGCGTTCCAGCGACTTGACCGTGAGTTTGAAAGTCCGCGCTTTGTTGGTTATCACGTACACAGCTACCCGCTGATGTACTGCCAGCGTCCGGGAACTCTGCGCCGTGGTACGCTGACTTAATAGAACGCGCCGGAAACGGTGTTATCAACCCTCGCCTTAATTGGCGGGGGTTTTGTTATTCTAGGGCGGATAAAATGCGCCGTTCGTAGTCGGCATGGGCGGCGGCTTTTAACGGCGTTAGATCATCGTCATGATGGTTTCCTATCAAATGCTCCGTAATCGCCCTGACGTGCTGCCACCATTGAGCATTATCGTGGGTGACAAGTTCCAAATAAAACCCGCTAAAATCGTCCGTGTCATCACAGATGAAGTAAGTCCCGATCTGCGTTATGGCCTGAGAAAGAACTGGCGCGCCGTTCAATGGGTGGTCCTCCCACTCCAACGGCTTGACCTTCGGCGAAGTCTGACTGATGATTGCGTTAATAGCTGATTGAAGGCATTCACAACAATCACTTGGCTTACCGCTCAGTGTGTTTGAGCATCCTTTTTCGTACTCCATCAGTATTTCTTTAATTTCCATCACATCCACCCATAAACCAGCCAAACGCCCACATAGAAGATAACAACCACGCTGATAACGCCTATTGCGTCTTTGATAAAGTCGTTCATTTCACCGCTCCATTTTGCGCACCATAAGGCGTCATGTTTTCAGGATCGCGCCCGAATGCAATAGCAACACATGCATAAGCGTAACCTTGACTTAAACAATATTTCCAAGTCGCGCCTTCATTGCGTAGTTGCTTGCAATCTTCGATCTGGTCGCGTTCGTCTTGTGTGTGTTTCATCTTCTACAGCCTCCAACTATATCTCTCCACCAATACCACGCCCGCGCTTTGCCTGTCAACACCTTTTGCGGTATTCTATGTACAAACCGTAATCCGAGGATAGAACATGGCTACCATTTCCAGCGTTGACACCAAAGCAATCTCCGAAGTCTCCATTACCAAAACCACGCTCGGCGCTTCCGACACGTTTACATATGTTCCGGGCGTGACTAAATATCTGGTTATCGACAATAACTCAGGTGGCCCTCTTACGCCGAATATTGACGGAGATGGAGCTGGTAATGAGTATCTCAATGGGGTTGGTAGCGTTGATATCTCAAGCGGTTATGAGTTTGGGTCAATTGCTGATGGTGCGTCTGTTATTATCGACCTAGATCAAATCCGCTCGTATCTGCAAGGTACTATTGCCGTGACTGGCGGTGACGACTCAGAAGCTTACATTATCGAGGTTTGATAAATGGCTCTTGAAACTGTAAACGTATCCGTCAACACCTCAACTTGGGTTCAGGTTGGAGACAACGTTACTGCGCTTACCATGACCGAAACCCTTGTGGGTGATATTAAGGTGCATGTAGTGGCTAATGGCGGTACTGCCCCGTCTAGCACGGCTGCGGCGTATCAATGGTGGGATAAGGAATATACATACTCTGGTTCCGCCGCTGATATATACGTTCTGTCACCTAATGGCGCAACTGAGGTTGGGGTTGTGAGAGAGTAATGGCACTCGTAATTGAAGACGGAAGCGGTGTTGCTAGCGCTGACAGCTACGCCACGCGGGCTGAATATATCTCCTATGTGGCAGACTACTACGGCGGCACTGTTGCGGATGAGGATGCATCTGATGTGTCACTGCGAGCCGCTTACGCATGGATGAACGGTCAGTCATGGAAGGGCACGAAAACCAACGGTCGCGATCAGACAGGCGCATGGCCGCGCACTAGCGTTGAGGACTGCGAGGGGTATGCGATTGATACGGACGCGATCCCGGTTGAGGTGAAGCAAGCGCAGATGGAATTGGCGTGGGCCGAGCAACAGTCGCCGGGTACGCTTAGTCCGTCTGGCAGCGTGAGGGATGCACTTGTGTCGCGGGAGAAGGTGGACGTGATCGAGGTTGAATACGATACGGCCACCATGTCCGCTAGTGACGCTCTGGCCTATGCTCAGGTGCGCGTTGAGGCGGCTATGCGGTTGCTTGGGTGTTTCCTGACGGGTGGTGGGCGTATTGGGCGGGGGACTTATGTTGCGAGTGTTTAGGATAGCGGAATAGTATTCCCAGCTTGGCTCTCAAAAAATGCTCTCGTCCTGATTTCAGGAGTTCCGAAATTGTTTTCGCAACCGTGAATTCTGACAAGATAGTCAATCCATCCACGGTATAGATCGCCATTTTTGCATTTAATCAGCATATCAACCTCCATTGATTACAACACAACACCTACCATCCCCTCTTTCCCAAGTCAACACCTTTTTTGTATAATCTTTCCATGACCCTCTATAACCGCCTCCGCACCGGCACAGTCCCGCGCCTGTTATCCAAGTACGAGACCGGCACTGTAGAGATAGGCGTAACAACCGAAACGCCAGGCGCAACACCGCTTGATCCGCCAACTACGTCAACCGTGTGGACTGAGGTTGATGCGGTTGTTACGGGTGTTCCTCAAGGTATGATCGACGGCACTACTATCGTTGGTGATGAGCGTATGGTTATTTTTCAGGCTGACGTTGATGCCGGTGCGCGGGTTCGTATAGACGGAAAGCAAGTGGTGATCGTCCGCGTTATGCCTAAGCTTGCTGCGGGCGATCCGGTGATGACTAAGGTTTTGGTGCGTTAACGCCCGTCATATTCAACGATAATCTGACCTATCTGAACCGTGATCTTGATGCCATATTCTGCGGCTTGTGCGGCATATTGTGGTATGTCGCTATCGGTGCAATTGCCATCAAGACAACGCTTTACGTTAAGCGACTCCGCTCGGCAATGGGAGCCATATCCAAAGGTTCCGTCCTCGAAATAAAGGCCAACGTCATCTGCGTAGAATGTAGCCCCTTCGTTATATTCGCGCGATTTCATAGTTACGATTTGGCCGTTATTGAGTTCGTAACGTTTGTTGTGTTCAAGTTTCATCTTTCTTTCTCCTAAGTTTGCTTTCCATACCCTCATACGCTATAAAAATCACCATGTCAACGCGCTTCCGAGATGCCACGTACGAAACTCAAATCCGATCCATTACGCGGGATATGGAGCCTAAAATCCGTTCAGCGTTCACCAAGGGCATGACGGATATCAAGGACCGCGCGCAGATGGGGCGGTTGCGTGATGCATTGCGCGACAACGATATCGCGTTAGCAATAGACAGCCTGATTATCGACCCTGCCGCTATGAGCGACCTACAGGCGCGTATTGTGGAGACGTATGGTAAGACGGGCGAAAAGACTATCAGCGGGCAGACGTGGCGCTATCCTGATGGCACACGGGCTGTTGTACGGTGGAATATGCTATCACCGCAAGCAGAGGAATACGCCCGCAATGTATCCGGCCAGCTTATCCAAGGCATTAACGACGATACCATTCAAGCCGCTCGTGACACCATCGCGGATGGATATGCGCTTGGCAGACCAACAGACCGTATCGCGCGTGACCTAGTGGGCAGGATAGGGCCAAACGGGCGCAGGCAAGGCGGTGTGGTGGGGTTGGATCAGCAAAGCAAGGTGTGGGTTCACGGTGGGTATGTAACGCGCAACGGCGTCACTGTGTGGCAGGACGGGTTGAGGCAACACCTAGAAACCGATCCTACGCGCGCTCTAAGAATGAAGTTGAATGCAAGGGACAAGGCATTCATTCGCAGGCTTGGCGATAAGCGACTTACCCAAGCGCAAATTGATAACATAGTGCGCCGGTATGAGAATAACTTGCTTATGGTGAGAGGTCGCAGGATTGCCAGAACGGAAACACGCAATGCAATTGAATCCGCTAAGTATGAGGCATGGCGTCAAGGTCTGGAAAAGACAGGTATCCCGGAAGAGTTTCTAGTACGTACGTGGGTTCATACCGGGCGGGCTATGTTTGACCGCCCTTGGCACCAATCGTTTAGTGGTACGTCTGTTCGCGGCTTGAACGTACCGTTTGTGCTGTCTAGTGGCGCGGCGTTGCTACATCCGCACGATACATCATACGGCGCGGGTGCTCGTGAGGTTATCCAGTGCGAGTGCCGGTGTGATTATGAAGTGGATAGGAAGGGGCTGAAGGAATGGTATGAGGGGCGCATGGGTTAATGGCACGCATCAACGGCAGCGTAGGCACCTCACGGGGGTTTCTCGCATCTGTTAACAAATGGACCAAAGCCACTAAGGAACGATCGGAAGAAGCGTTTCAGATGGGGGTGCTTGATTTCTACTTAGCGCTGCGCGATGCTACCCCAATACTGTCAGGAAATCTTCGCGCATCCTTAACCCTCGGAAAGAACGGCGATCTACCAGCCGGTCCATATGGTGAGTACGGCGGTGTTTACAACGACACTAGGGCGCTTGACGTTATCTCAGGGTTGAAGCTTGGCGACCGCATTAACATGGTGTATGCAGCCCCGTACGCGCGGAGGCAGAATTACGGCTTTACTGGGATTGATAGCCTTGGAAGGTTCTATAATCAAGCTGGTAAATTCTGGATTGAAGGTGTTGGATCGCAATATAGGTCGATCATGCGTAAGGCGGCGACAAGGCTTCGTAATAGTACGGCTATTTAATGGTGCATCCGGTGTGATTTGAACACACGATCAACCCGTTATGAGCGGGCGGCTTTAGACCGCTAAGCTACGGATGCTAATACCCTAAAACAACTCCGGCTTCAATTCCTTGATACGCAAGGTACAAAACCGTTGCAACGTCTTAAAGTCAATCTTCGGATTCTTGTGTGCCTTTATGATATTGAACGTATCTTCTGTAATCAAGTCATACCAGACGCGGCCCAGCAGTTCCCCAATGTATTTGCTTTGCCAGTCGCCTTTATCGTTGACAATTTTAGCATGTGTCTTGTCAACAAGGTGTTGCGTAACAAATTCCTCGCAAATCTTTTCTTCCAGCATCATGCCGCCAACCTCTGGTGCACCCATTTCTGCGTGGTGCTTTTCCTTAAAGTGATTAGCGATGATCTTGGCCCAGGTAACGCGACCGAATTTGTTCTGCCAATGGTAATTCTTAATCACTACGCCTTCGCCAAACCCTTTTCCTTGTTCAATGCCGAACGTGTTTTTCTCTAGGCACTTCTCGTATGCTTCGTAACACCCGTTTCGGATGATCGCGATAGGCGGAAGGAAGTCAACGTCATGGGCACGCATGTAATGGCTGTAATCCTCATAATGAAGCAGTTTACCTTGTTCTTGATCGTAAACATCGAACACAAAGAACCGACTCCACATATCGTCACGGTAGGTTTTCAGGCTATGAGGTACAAGCCATTCGCCGTAAAGCGTATGGTGAGGGTTCGCTGAGAGATAACTTGAAATTGCGGTATTTTCTTGCATCGCAGCCATAAAGCCAGCGTTATCGCTACCAATCGATAGAACACGGTTGCGTGAACCACATCCGATTGATCCATCATCATTAAGCCAAACTTGACCATTTGTGCCGTCCAGTTTCGGGAAAACATAAGTCTGGCCAAATTCAATCCCGTCAACCTCGTCCGTTCCGAAGCGTTCAAGATGCATGTATTTGTGGAATTTTGTCATTTGTGACCTCGTGCTTTGGAAAGGGCTTCCCTCATTGGTTTTGTGAACGCAGAATATGCGTCGTAGCTAATCGGAACTTCTCTGTTGTCCATAGCGTTTAGGGCATCCTCCAACGCCTCGTACAGTTCCGGCGCGGCGGTATCTTGCAGTGCCTGATTATAACCGGCATGGTACTCTCCACTTTGTGCTGCGCATGGCGTCCATTTACGTTCAGTCATAGCAACCTCCATTTTGCCTATTCCCATCACCAATACTATAATTTCCCTATGTCAGTCAAGACCTCAATCGACGGTAAAATCTACCTTGCCCTACTTAACCGCCTCAACACCATGTCAGGCGGATATGATATTGTTGAGCCTAACGATATTTATCCGACCGATCAGGGGCAGGCGTTCATTGTGGTGCAAGATGTTAGGTTTGACCCGGATACACCATATATCGGCGGATCGTCTAGCAATGAATACCGAGGTACGTTCAGCTTGTCAGTTATGGCTCCGTTGTCATGGACGCATGCGCAAGTGTTGAGTGTTGCTGGGGTAGTCGCGGCGCATTTTCCTAAGTCAAGTAAATACACCTACGACGATACCCGCGTAGAGATTTTGCAGACACCTTACTATTCCGGTAACTCACGCCGGGATGAGGGCTTCCATCGTGTTGACGTTCTCATACCTTGGCGTGCCGCTGGTTAATGGCCTATCTGCCGTGGTGCGATACGGTTGTATTGCAGATTGCAAAGTCGGGAAGTAGTAGCCTAGTCAAAGCCGCTTCGTCGTTGGGTGAATTAACGCATGTAGGGCATTTACCGGCTTCCGCGCATCCTGTGGCTTCCAGATATGTTGCCGTTGTTCGTGATCCTGTAGATCGACTTATATCGGCGCTGAATTACTATTACGGACCCGGTGACGTTGATGATGTGCTGCGCCATGCTTTGCGGTACCGTACGGGACAATCCGCGTTCAAGCCTCAGACGTGGTATATGGATATGCCGTGCGAGACTTACGATTTAGCTGATATGCGATTGGCGTTGTCTAGCATTGGGCACGTTGGAGACGTGCCAAAAGAAAACGTCAGCCTAAAATGGCTGACGCTTGGTATGGCGGAAAAAAGCAAGTACTGGCCTAGACTTATACAGGCTTGTAGTCCGGGCATGTATCGCTGAAATCCGAAAACGCAACTGGCACGTTGTCTGGATCGTTATCCCACCAATCACGGGCTTGCATGTGCAGTTCATCCGTAAAATGACGGTGGCAACTGTAGTTGCGGCACATTGCACTACAGAATGTTTTGTCTTTGAAGCATATCAAAACGGAGGCTCCTCGTTTTTGTGTTTGGGTTTCCATACAATGTCAACTTGATGCATTTCTATTATGTATTCACGTAGCGTCATCTAACTATCTCAGCATTTCGTGCAGGCAGACAGATACGCCATCTACCTGCGTCAGTTCATTGCCGTCGCTGTCTTGAACGCCGCGCTTGTATCCCTTCCACTCCATGTAGTCGGTGAAGTGGGCCGGTGACTTCGCAAGGTCCGCCTCGGCACGCGCCAGCAGCTCTCTCAGTGCGTCTCTATCCATTGTCGTCTCCCAAGGCGGCGCGGCGCTTTTCCAACTGGGCTTTCAGTGCGCCAATCTTTGCGGGGAACATGTCTCTCGCCGCTTCAAGCATGGCGTTTGCAAATTCGAGCTCCTCTTTCAGCCTGTCCCTCTCCGCCTCCGCCTTTAGCTGTGCTTCATATGCGTCTTGTGCTTGGCCTAGGGTGGTGAGGACTTGAAGCGCCTGTTCCCGGTTCTCTGCCTGTAGGGCTTCGATGCGGGCATTCAGCGCTCCAATCGTGTCTGACGGGGTGCCGCCGTTTGACCTGCCAACGGTCAGGTAGAAGGGCTCCCCTTCGTGGCTCAGGTTCATGGTTACGTAATTACCGGCGGTATGGCCCGCTTCTTCCGGGGCAGCAACCATGTGCGCAAGGTGCATTGCCATAAGTGGCACGAAGTCCGAGCTTAGAACAAACTCACCACTCTCGAAGCGAGCAAGGCGGAAATCACCGTCGTTGCTTTTCACCCATTGCTCAAAGCCAAGAGGCGTTTCGTCGTTCGACACCGCATTCTTCCAGGCTTCAAGCGCCTCTTTGTTTTCCTCAATTCGCAGATCACTCATGGCCCGCCTCCCTGATGGCTGCGGCGAGTTCGTAAACCTGCTCGTTATGATCAAAGTCACGGTCAACTTCGGTCACTGACCCCGGCGCGCGATACATCTTGGACAGCACCAGACCCGCGCACCGCTCCCGTTCCTCCGCTCTCACGGCGTCAAGGGCGGCTTGGGCGTCGGTGTCGATGAGGGCGCGGATACATTCGGAAACGTAATCAGCTTGCTCCCGGTGGCCGAGGTTTTCATGGGCCATGTCTGATATGGCCTGTTCTATCATGTCTACGTCCGCCGCCTCCTCCAGCTTCGCGGCTACATGGGCGAGGGAGAGGTCGGTGCGGTCGTTCCATTCGTGGCCCCCGTAATGGTTTGGTCCGGCGCACTGACAATTCAGACACCAAACACCGACAACTTTGTAGTCTCCTCCAGTTTTCAGAACTTCGCCACCGCAAAACGGGCAGGGCTTCAGTTGCTCACTCATTGGTGTTCTCCTCTGCTTTGCGGAAGGCGTCTCGTGCATCTCGTGCAGACCGGCAGCGTTTGCAGTCACTCTCAACGGGTCGCACGCCATCTTTTGCGCTGAGAAGTTCATGGGCATGGACTGCTTTTCCTGTGCCCTTACAGAGAGGGCAGTTGCGGATCTGCATGTCCAGTTCGTCATTGGCCCGCTTCCCCGCCAGCGCCAATGCGGCAAGGTCATGGGCGGAGGAAGTAACCCTTGCTCTGGATATGTAGTGCTCATAGTCGTGGCCGTTCTTGAGCGCCTCCACGTCCTTCTGTAGTTGCTCCCAGTTCATGACGCCACCATGACGATAAGCGCGAGTGCAGTAAGAAACCCAATACCGGCGGCTGTTGCATAAACAAATCCGGCGCCGCTTGGCAGTCCTTCACTGTCAATTTCCTTATTTCTGATAGTCATATCATCCTCCTATAGATGCCTGATTTGCTACAGCATACACGCGTGAAATACAATGTCAACATGTTTATTCATCACCGCTCCATGCGGCATATCGAAAGGTAAGACATGGCCGACACGGGCATTAAAAAAGACAGCAAGCTTTACATCTGCGAAACGGCGCAAGGCGCAGACCTTCTCCAAGCTGGTTACGAGGCGCTAACGTGGGTTGAAATCGGCAATATTGTAACAATGCCTGACTTTGGCGTGAGCGACAATATCGTTACGCAAGACTACATCAACACCGATGTAAGTCAAAAGCGCAAAGGTTTCCGCAACGCTTCCGATACTGAGATTGTCGTGGGTTTCCTGCCAGATGATGACGGCCAAGACGCTCTCCGAGTTGCTGCTGATACGAAATTCAACTACGCATTCAAATTGGAAAGCGATGACGCGCCTGACGCCAGCACCACTAACACCATTCGTTACTCGCGCGGCGTTGTTGGTGGCCCGAACTTTACCGGCGGCGGCGGTGAGGATTTCGACAACGAGACTTTCCAACTTGGCCTGAACCAAGCGCCGATCATCGTTGAGCCGGAAGCCATTTAAGTAAATTAAGGAGGTAACATGACTAACGACATTAGCGACCTGTTCATTCAGGAAGAGGCGTCTTTCCCGCTTGAAATTATGGGCAAGAAGGACGGCGAGGAAGTATCTACTGGTGTGACGTTCCAAATTCGTGACCTGCACAACATGGATACGCAAAAGGAATTGAAGCGCGAGCGCAACAAGTCCCTAGGCAAGCGTATTTCCACTAAGGAAAATCTGACTGACGAAGAAGTCGGGGCTATGATGAGTATTGCCACCACAGACCCTACGGATGCCATGCTTGCTTATTGCGTTACAGGCTGGGATTGGGGCGACAAGAAGATTGGAAAGTACAAGACGGCGTATAGTCATGAGAATGTTAAAGCAATGCTATCTGGCGTACCGTGGATCAGGCAACAGGTTCTTGCAAAGGCGCTGCAAGTCACGGATTTTACAATGGCGTAGCGGATCAACTTGTTCGCTACGCTAAAGGTTGGGTGAAATACAACTACGTCAGTCCGAGGTACAAAACGCGGGATGGAAAAGGCAATGAAAGCCTTTCCGCGCAAATGAAAAGGACCGGGAGGGCAGACCGCATAAAGCCTTACGATCCCGAACCAGAGCTTACTTACCTTGTAGATGCATTCTGGGAATGCAAGGCTGGTCACGCAATGGAGGATATTAATTTCTCGATTGCGCCCCATCTTTTGCTAGACGCAAGGGAGCGCGCTATACTGCGAAAAGCAGATATTGCGTTCAAACATGCGCTAGAAAATGAGCAAGCCAAGGATACCGAACATACCATGTCTAAGGGCAAGAAATAATGGCTGACGATATTGCTCGCCTTGGATATGAGATTGATAGTTCGCAAACCCGCACCGCTGCCAGCGACTTGGATAAAATGGCGGCGGCGGCTGAGCGCGCTGCAAAAAGCCATACAAATCTAGACAAGGCGTCGAAAAATCTACTCAGAGATGAGCAAGGTAGGTTCCTGTCCGCGCAACAAGCGGCTGATAGGTACGGCGCGGAAATTGACATGTTGCGGCAGAAATACATTCCGATGTATGCCGCATCAAAACAACTTGCTGCATCTCAAGATGAAATAAAACGTGCACTTGAACTTGGGGCTATTACCGCCAAGCAGGCTGAAGCGGCACTAGAAAGGCTTGACGCACAGTTTCTCCAAACCGGCAATGCGGCGCAGGTTATGGGTAAGAATATGCAAGCTTCGGCCATGCATTCAACGAACCTGCTATTCCAGTTTCAAGATATTGGGATGATGCTTGCGGCGGGACAAAACCCGCTGATGCTGGCAATGCAGCAAGGTACGCAAGTTGCTGGTGTGTTTCACCAAATGAAGGTAAGCGGTCAGTCTGCATTTAGTGGTATCAAAGCTGGCCTTCTTGGCCTTGTGTCACCGATGTCTCTTGCAACAATTGGCATTATTGCTGGTGGTGCTGCGTTGGGCCAATGGGCTATTGCGGCAATTACCGCTGGTAATGACGCTGATTACTTTAAAGACCGTGTTGATGAACTAAACGATATTGTTGGCAAGGCTGACGATCTAATTGACATTCTGACGTCAGAAATAGGGGAGCTTGAAGAAAAATATTTGTTTGCTGCCGAGCGAACGAGAGAGTTTGCGGCGGCGCAGGCTGAACTTGCGGCTTCTCAAGCTGAACGCAGGCTTAGGGATCAGATCCCTCTGCTAAACAGTCTTGTTCGTTCTTACGATAAGGTTGGCGCTGCGGCTGCATTCGGCGGCGGTGAAATTACCGGCGTAATCCGCGTCATGGAAGATTTCGGGATCGAATCACAAGAAGTCGCGGCGAGAGTGCAGGACGCTCTTTTGGCGATTTCAGCGGCAGATAACTTTGATCAACAGGCTGACGCATTAAGGGGTCTTATAGGTACACTAGAAGAAGCTGAAGTTGCCGCAGCAGACATTCCACCAGAATTACAGCGTGCTATTGATGAAATGATCACGCTAATCCGTGAAACGGATGCGGCAAAAGCGGCGATGGATAGACTGGCCGGGGCGGCGGCTGGCGTGACTATAGGCGTACCTTTGTACATGCAGGGCCTTGGGGGTGAGGAATTACTTCCTCCGCCGTCTGCCAGTGCCCCCAAAAAAGGTAGAAGCGGCGCAGGTGCGGCTAACCGCCGCCAACGCGAATTAGAACGCTTTATTGAAAGCCTCATGACCGAACGCGAGGTATTGGAGCAATGGCGCACCGAACAGCTTGAGTTGCTTAATCAGTATAATGAAAAGGAGCTTGAGGCTATTGGTGGGCAGGCTGAAGCCAAGCTTCGAATTCAAAAAGAGTATATGGAGGGAATGGCCGAACTCCAGCACAAAGAGCGCATAAACACGCTCAATACATACTCAACCATTTTTGGCAACATGGCTCAGCTATTTGAGGCGGGCGGTAAAAAGACGTTTGCCATTGCTAAAGCGTTCAGCATTGCGCAAGCTCTTGTTAACTCGTACCGGGCATACACTGAGGTATTGGCCGATCCATCGCTTATTGGTCAGCCTTGGTTGCGCACGATCCTTGCTGCCTCTACGCTTGGCGCTGGTCTAGCGCAGGTTGCCAACATTGCCAGCACTTCATTTGGCGGAGGCGGCGGCGCTGGCGCAGGACGTGGCGGCGGCGGTTCCGCGCCATCATCCGTATCAGCCCCAGTCCAGCAAGACCCTGAGCGTGTGGTGCGGATAAGTGTTCAAGGCGATAGATGGATGCGTGATCTAGTGGAAGGTCTGTTGACGCAAATTTATGAGGCAACTGAAGACGGTACAAGGGTAGTGGTGCAACGATGAGCGTAGAGATTGAAACAGGCGCTACGGATACCGCCAATGCAACTGTACTTTATCAGAACATCTTTGAAAATGGGACAGTAACCACCAACAGCCAAACATCAGACGGTGCTGCGCTCAATGCTGTAGAGGATACAACATTTGATTTCTGGACGCCCGCAGGTGTACCGGCTCGTATTAGAGTTGACTACGGCGAAGATGTAGAGTGCGATTGCATGGGGATTGCATCCCACACGGCTGGTTCAGAAGGAACCACAATAGTTGTTGAATACTCAGATGATGGGGTTTCGTTCACTGAGGTAGCATCCGTATCACCACTTACAGACGACACAATAATGGTTATCTTCCCATCAACAAGTGCGCAATATTGGCAGATCAGGCAAACCGATGCGGCTTGCTCTATAGGAGTTGTGAAGCTTGGCAAACGTCTCGTATTTCCTTCTGGGGTGATCAGCGGGCATATTGGTATCAATCATTCCAGCCGTGTTGAGCTTCTTACGCCGAATGTAAGTCAGCAAGGGCAATTCCTTGGAACACGCGTCAAACGAATAGGCGCGCGCGCAAACATAAACTTTGGACAGATTGAGACTGATTTTGTCGATAATGATATGGCTATGTTTGAGTATCATTTCAATTCCGGTCGCACTTTCTTTTACGCAGGGTCACCGTCCGAGTGGCCGGAAGACTACGGATACGCATGGCGTGCAGGCCGAGAAATGAGGCCATCGTATGATGAAGGCGGAGAATTGTCGCAAGTAGACATTGAGGCGGATTTCTATGTCGAGCAATGAGGACAGAGAGCCAATCGAATGGATCGAGATAGACCTTGACTATTGCAACCTGACTTTTGGCAATGCGCCATGCACAGCGGCGCTGTCCTCCAACACTGATAGGAAGTGCTTCAACACTTTTTTTACGTGCAAGGATCAAGCTAACTTCGATAAAGGCACGCTGACATATAAGCTTGTCATGCCTCGCAGTAATTATCCAAAGGGCGAGACGACTTTCCCTTGCCTTATATCCGTATCCGGACGCAGTGCAACAGCAAACATTGCTGGATCAGATGACAGCCTTTACCCGCTAGGCGTCCGTGGCTCTATCACTGCGGAGTTTTACGACTTTCCTTATCACGACAGATTTATGGATAAGTACCAATCTGAGCGTGTTAGTGGTGATGCGCAGTTTAGCGGCGTTGGGTATGACCCAAAAGCCTTTGGTACTTTTTGGAGCAAGCTTAGGGCACGTAATCCAAACTACGCCAACAGGCCAATGCGCCATTGTGTTGGGTATTTAGACGGCGGCATTCTGACTACAGAAACCGTTCGTAATTTCATCATCACAGAAGTAAAGCGTAATACGTCAAGTGGACGCGCTACAATCATCGGCAAGGATGTATTGAAGCTTGCTGACAATGATCGTGCAGTTGCTCCCCAGCCAAGCCGTGGGCTGCTTACAGAGGACATTGAGGAAAACACACTCCCAACATTCACGCTAAATCCAGTTGGTATTGGCGATGAGTACGCATCAAGCGGGTTTGCCGCTATCGGCTCTGAGATTGTCGAATTCACTAGAAGCGGAGACGATATAACACTAACCAGAAGAGGTGTTAGCGGAACCGATCCTAGCAGTCATAGCGTTGATGACACATTCCAACAAACATTCAGCCCACGACGTACACGTATCGATGACGTTGTATATGATCTGCTGGTTAACTATGCTGGCGTTGATGCGTCTTTCATAACTTTTTCTGACTGGGAAACAGAAACAACAAGGTGGGCACCATCTCTAAGGCTTACTGCCGACATTATGAAGCCTACTGGCGTTGCTGAGTTGATAGGCGAGTTGGCCGTTCTTGGCGTAACTATCTGGTGGGATGAGATAGATCAGAAAATCAGGTTTCTGATTAACCGACCTGTTGATACAGAAACCGTTAAGGTAATCAACGACAGAAACAATATTATTGACGGCGAGCAAGAGGATAGGGATAAAGACAGGTTGACGGAAGTCCTGTTTAATACCGTCCAGATTGATCCAAGTAGCGGCGTTGATGAAGGTAACTTTGCGCGCGGTGAGTATGTTATCGATGCGGAAAGTAAGCTAGGAAATTCGTTCGGTGATAAGCGCATAAAAGTTATCAATTGCCGGTGGCTTAACCACGGTGATAGTAGTTTGGCGCGTGTATTGTCTATCAGGCTATTGAACCGATTCCGCGTCCAGCCGGTAAGATACTACGTTGATGTTGATTATCGTGATGACGTGAGCGTTGCCGATGTTGTCGAATTAACATCTGACTTCATCACATCTGATACCGGGATACCGGAGGCGCAACTTTCTCAGGTTGTGAAGAGAGAAGATATTGAGGCTGGTCATAAGGTGGCGCTTACCTTGCAGCGCTTCCAGTTTGACCAAAGGTATGCCTATTTTACAGAGAACAGTCGTCCGGTTTATACTAGCAGTAGTGATGCGCAAAAAGCGCGCGGTGCTTATTGGGTTGGTGCTACAGAGATATTCGGAGATGGCGGTGATGCTTACAGGTTCGCATAAATGACAACTTACACCGAAATTCTTGATACCCAACTCGATCCGGACGCGCCGATTACGTCTGCTCTTGGATACCAGCTTAGGGATAACCCTGTCGCTCTTTCCGAAGGCGCAGAGGATGCCCCAAAGATATCGCCAACAGCGCTAGGTTCTTTGTTCCTTGGTTTTATTCAAGTGCCTACAGATAGTAACTACGTGGAAATAACTGACCTTGATAGAGTTAAGACAATTATAATGCACGGCGCTTACCTAGCTCCAAGCGCAGTATCTAATCGGGCGTTTCAGATTTCTTACTCTGACGATAACGGGTCTAGCTGGGAAACTGAACAAGACTTTTTTACACCAAACCAAGACATTGACGGATTTATTGCCATTCATTTTGACCTTGAGACAGGTGCGGTTGATGTTTCTGCGTCTCGTGATGGCGGTAATAGAACTGTGGAGACTAGCACGCTAACAGTACCGTCTGATGTGAACGCGATTAGGATACGAAATGAGGCCGTAGGCGGAGCAATAGACGCCGTCGCGGTTGCGATTGGTGGGGTGTCCCCATGATTGATAAGATTGGTGAAGGTTTGAATGCGATTATTGCGTCGGTTGTAGCGGCGGGGTTTGCGGCTAGTACGTGGTTGGTACGGCGTGTTTTGACTAATGAAAAGCAAATTGCTTTATTGGAGGCGGAACTAAAGTCACGACATGCTCAACGCGAAGAAGACAGGCAAGACGTGAAGGATTTAAAGTCTGATATTCGGTATATCAGAGAGAGAATGGACGGTATCAGTAGGTGAGGCAATGAGCATTCAAAATCTTCTAGACTATCTCGGTAAATACGAAAGCGGCAATAACCCCAATGCTATTTGGGGTGGCGTTGATCGTCTTGACTACCCAATCCTTGATCCCACTAAAATGACGGTTGGAGAAATTCTTGACTGGCAGGATAGTATCGACCGAAAGTATATGTCTGAGGCTGTTGGTGAATGGCAGTTTCTAGAGGATACTTTGCGCGGCTTGTATCGTCAGGCTGGGGTGTCACTTAACGATACCTTTAACCGTAATACACAAATTAAACTTGCAACCGGACTTTTAAAGCGGCGCGGGCTTGACGATTACCTTTCCGGTAAAACTAGCGTAGAAAAGTTCGCTCTATCCCTGTCTAAAGAATGGGCGTCAATGCCGGTTCCGTATGACGTCAACGGAAAGAAGCGTGGTCAATCCTATTATGCTGGCGACAACCTGAACAAAGCCCATGCTGATGTTGACGAATTTCTTTATGTAATCCGCAGTGTTAAAGCCGAGCCGGAACGCGAGCCAAGGGATAGTGTCGCGCAAACCAAAACCATGAAAGGTATTGGGGCTGCGGCCACTGGTGTAGCTGGTGCAACTGGCACCGCAATTGCGGGGCTTGACGGGACGGCTCAAATCGTGCTTATATGCTTCCTATGTGTATCCGCTATAGCTTTGGGGTGGATGTTCAGAAACCGCATTAAGGGATGGGCCAACGGTGATCGCTAGTATCAAATCTTGGATTTACGGGATTGGCGCTGCCGTTGTATTTTTCCTAGGTGCTTGGCTTTATCATAAGGGCGGGTCTAATGCTCGCCGGGATATGGAGGTAGACGACTATGAAAATGCTGAAGACATTCGCCGCAGGGTTAGCGTTGATCGCGCTGACGAGTTGCGGAAACACGATGACGCAGGGTGGCGCGACTGAAAACGCATTATGCCAATTATGGGGTGAGAGCCTACCAACGAGGTCTAAAAGCGATACGCCGCAAACGAAAAATGAAATTCAAGAGGCGTATGCAGACTTCGTAATCGCCTGTCCACAATGGGAGCATTTGGTGCCATGATTGGGAAGGTATTTTTTGGGATTACTGTGGTATTATTTTGCCTTGGCATTGTAGTAGCCGGAAATCACTACGGCGCAGCAGACACATCACCAAACGCATCCGCTCATGTAAAAGTGCAACTTGAGAGCGGTCACGGATCGGCAACGCATATCGGCAACGGATACTTTCTTACTGCCGCTCATGTCGTGACCGACAATGAAATTGTCGAACTTAAGTCAGACGACGGCAAGACATTTGATGCAACTGTTCTTTGGGTAAATGCTAAATACGACATTGCATTGATGTATGTTGCGGAAACAAAAGTTGCAAGTGTTGACGTTGAGTGCCGAACACCCGGCCACTCAGAGGATCTTAGCCTTCGCGGTAATCCTCTTAACGCTGAAAATATTACAACTTGGGGTAAGGTTGCGGGTAGTATTCGTGAAATCGGACCTTGGCTTTCTGTAATCCCGGTAAACGCGGCAATTGCACCTGGTATGTCTGGCGGAGGTGTGTTTGATGAGGATGGGGAATTAGTGGGCGTAAACGTTGGCGTGATGGTTATGCCGGTTGGTTTTGCAGGTGGTCCAGTAAGTCTTGCCTACGTTGTGCCTGCTGAAACTGTATGCTATCTTATGGGTAAGTGAATTGGCCTGTCCGGTGTGCCTTTGCTTGTGCGATGCCTCCTAACCGCAAGCATAAAGACCGGGCGCTATTTCCCATGAACATAAAGCTTCCGTCATATTATCTTCATGGCCTTAGCTTCAAAGGCACAAACGAAAGTTTTTGCAGTCATGCATGGCGGATGAGGGGAAGTTGCATTTTATGGCGTATATGGGTACACGTATTCGGAGAAAGGCATTGTGAGGCAAGCTTTAGATATTGGAGGAAGGTTAATGCGGACAACAAAAGTAAACACTGAAGTTGCGCAATACTTAATGAGGCAGTCGTTTGAAGAAGGATTTAGAGCGGCGGGTGGTTCCGGTAAATCAAGACTAAACCCAAGTAAAGGAAAATGGTTTGATTATTGGGTGCAGTCTAAAACGCGAGCCATGCTGATTGCTAATGGTGTTATTACAGGACAGGAGGGGTATAAGTGACCCCAGACCAGCAAACCGCCGTAGACCTGCAAAAAACCGGCCTCACACAGGCGCAAATAGCCGACCGGATGGGGAAGACACCTGAAGCCGTTAAGAGCCTCCTGCGCCGCGCTAGGAAGTGGATGGACGCGCCTGATGGACAACAGAAAGCAATCGAGGTTAGCGGCCTTGACATTGATCGCGCAAAGCATGGATGGCGCGTAATTCAGCATGAGGACGGATCGCGCGATAGCGTATTCTGGAAGTCTGATAGTGCCGACGAACAAAACGATCTACTAGAACGTATCGCAGACGCATTTCAATCTGTTCCTGCATATCGACCTAATCCAATAGCGCCGGTAAATGATGCGCTTATGACGGTATACCCGCTTTATGACATGCACGCCGGTATGATGGCATGGGGCAGGGAAACAAGAGATCAAGACTACGACCTAGACTTGATGAAGTCGGACCTTATCAATTCCATTGAAACGATTTCGGCCAATTCACCAGCGAGCGATCACGCTGTAGTTATTTTCGGCGGCGACACAATCCATGTCAACGACCAGAAAAATGAAACGCCAGGAAGCGGTCATAAGATGGATGCTGATGGGCGGTTTGAAAAGATCGTTGATATGACGATTGAAGCCGTAACCAATGCAATTGAGTTGCTATCCGAACGTCATGCCAAGGTTAGCGTGTACGTTATCAGGGGTAATCATGATGAGGAGAGCCACATAATTCTAAAGGCGGCTCTTAAGCAACGATACAGACTTTCTGATGCAATTGAGTTTCCTAAAATCGACGCATGGGATAAGTCGGAAATCTATTGGCTTAGGCACGGTAAAAGCCTGATCATCATGCACCACGGCGACAAGTGCAAGCCGGAACGTTTGGCTATGATTGCGGCGGACAAATGCCCTTGGTGGAGCGACACAACGCATAGGGTGATCCTAACTGGGCATTTGCATCACTTCAAGGTTCAAGATTTCCCCGGCGTTACGCATTACACGTTGCGGGCGTTCTGTCCGCCTGATGCGTACGGCGCTATGTTCGGAGGCAAACGTGGCGTTCAAGCTATGACGTTCAGCAACGTAAAGGGGCTTGTTAATCAAGCCCATGATCCGATTGAGAGGTAAGTAGTATGGAAGATAACGTAAACCACCCTAAACACTACACAGGTCACACCAGCGGCATCGAGTGTATCCAGATCACGGAACACATGGGTTTCTGTTTAGGTAATGCCGTCAAGTATATCTGGCGGGCAGATCTGAAGCATGACGCACTAGAAGACTTGCAAAAGGCGCGTTGGTATATCGACCGTGAGATTGAAAGACGTGATAAAGGAAAAACCCCGCACTAGGCGTGGGTTTTGTTAGGCAAAGACCTCAATCCTCGCGCCAACCCCATCAATGTTGACCTTTCCCCAGCTATCATAGCCGGATACCGAAATGTCCTTGCTGATAGTTGCTGCGTATTCTTTTCCGGCGGTGACGGCGGCGGTAATGCCTTTATGCATGTTGGATGAAACAAAATCAGCTACAGGGCGAATACGCTGCAAGCGCATGGCGCGTTGAACTATAACGTCCGACTTGCCCTTTTGGCGAAGGGCGCGTGCGGCGCAAGTTGTTCCGAAATACAGAACTTCACCGGATTCGTTTTCAAGCCCGACAGTTCTGGAAAGTTTAGACTTGCCGCAGCAATCGCAAGTAGTGACTTCATCAGTGATGCCGTGGATTTTGTAGATGGTCATGGCATGTATCCTTCTGCTTCTTACACCCTACACCCACAAGAAAACCCGCGTCAACACAAAATCGACGCGGGTTCCAATCTTTTTTAGGATTTGCTAGGTACAGCCCGAAACCCGCTCACCAACATTGAACACAAATCCTCAAATCCATCACGCCCCATAAAGCACTTGTAACCGTCCGAGTTTTCATAGCACTTGTAGCGCTCTCCGACTTTGTAAGCTGGTGACGCTGACACAATGCACTCATACTCCTGACCAGCCTGCCACACAAACTTTTTACTGTGTGACGTGGTATTAGGGCCATCTTTACGCAATGCCATATTAAAACCTCATCGGCAGAACAACCGCCAAAAACCTGTCATCCTCAGTCGGTTTGATAACGGCTGGTGATATTGGTTTTTCTCCGTCATAGTAGAAATCAACGTCTCCGCCCTCAGATTGCGCCAAGATCTCCGCCAGATACTTGACGTTGAAGCCCATATCGACTGATGGACCGCTTACATGTGCCTCAACCTCTGTCTCGCCTTGGTGTGTGTTCTGTACGGAAAGGCCAACAGCATCTTCACCGACCGACACCTTTACCGCCCGTACCTTATCCTCGCAAACCATAGCGACGACAGATGCAGCGTTAGAGAAATCAGCGGCATCTACCCGGAACGTGTCTTTCAATCCTTGTGGAATGACGCGCTGATAATCAACAAAAGCCGCATCGATCACCTTGGACACAATAACCGTGTCGCCAAGGTCAAACTTGATTTTCCCATCTGACACGCTGACTTGCACGTCACCAATGGAAAGCACCTTCACCATCTCAGAGACGGCCTTGCGAGGCACAATAACGCCGGGAAAATCCGTTGTGCCTTCAGTTGTCACTTTGGCAAGCCTGTGACCGTCCGTGGCCACTGCCGTTACTCCGTCATCCGTTTGGTGCAGGTAAATGCCGTTAAGGTGATAACGCGCCTCTTCCGTTGACATGGCAAAAGACGACTTCTTAAACAGCCTGGCCAGTTCATCCGCCTTGATGTTGAAAGACGCGGTGTATTCCTCGCTCGCGATCTTTGGGAATTGGTCAGCCGGAAGCGTGGCAAAGTCAATCTTGGTTTTTCCACTTGATGCATGAAGCCTTCCGTCTTCTGCGGACAGGGAAACGGGTTGACCCTTCGCCATCTTCTTGACCACGTTCGCGAGTAGATCGGCGCGTACGGTTGCTTGGCCGCTTTCCTCAACATCACATGCAACGCGAGTTGTCGCCTCAATATCAAGGTCCGTTGCTCGAACGGTCAAGATACCATCTTCCGCTTCAAGGTAGACATGGGCTAGAATTGGCAGTGTGTTCTTTCGTTCGATAATGCCTTGCACCGTTGCGAGTGCGCTGGCGAGTGTGGGTTGTTCGATTGATAGCTTCATGTATTGGCCTCCATATATGCCGCAGCATCGTCAATATCTTCCCTGAAAAAATCAGGATCGTAGTCAGAGTATTCGGTCTTAAACCGCCAAGTTTGCTTATGATCTTCACGGCTCATATTGGTAACGTTAGACGCAATCCATTCGAGCCTTTCGGCGTCAGTAATGGTATGGCTCCACTTGCCTTGCGCGATCAACTCGGCGCGGGCCATCCCGGCGTATGGTAGGTTGATTAGTTCGTGGGGTGTCATTACATACACCACGCGAAATGCGTAGGACCGCCATCATCATGTGGGTTCCATGTCCATCCGGTTCGTTCTGAAACCCACATTCCAACACGACCCGGAAATAGTCCATTCTCCATATCTTTAACCCACTTCATTTTACAGACATCGAAAGGGCCATCTCCATCATCAAACCACGATAGCCAAACTGTGGTTCCGTCCTTTGGAGCCTCAGTGATACATTGCCAATTCATCCCTACTTCCCTCCTTCTATATCGTGACGCCACTGCCACCACCTATCAAAGTTCCTGCAACCTTCACCGCCTTCCGGGCATGGTCTTGCAATATGCTCAAACGGGCTAGCGTGGATCGGATCGCTTCCTGCAAGCTTGTCGTAGATCGCAAGCGCCTTGTCAACTGTCATGGGTTTCCCGTCAACGGTCTTGTAGCTGACGGATGCGCAACTGGCGGCGGAGATTTGCTTAGCCAAAGCCCAAGGGTAAATATATTCATCATCGTCGTACGGCAAATGCCACATATCAGGCTCAAGCCATTCCGGCTCACTCATTGCCATCGAAACCTTCATTTCTTGCGATAGATAAGCGATCTCGGGCTGCGCATCAGGATGGTCACGCAAGGCAAAGAAATGGTCATAAGCGTCTTTAGTTGCCGTAACAAGCACATTGATGTGCGCGAATGGCTCTAGGATGCGGTTGACGATTTGTTTGTGGTATCCCATGCGGGCCATGCGTTTAGCGCGGTGGATTGCGTCGGCGCTGGCAAGCAGCCATTCCGTTTCCCCACTCTCCAATTCCACCCCCGCCTGCATTCCCGGCTTGTTACTACCCCAATGGATAGGCATTGCAGGATCGTCAATCACGTCCTGGATAAGGCGTTCCACAGGTATAGCACGGCTTGATGATGCATTACGGCTAAAAGCGCGATGCGTCATAAATTCACTATGAATAAACCGTGGATACCGCAACTGCATTGTTGTAAGTCTTGGGCATCCATCGGAAATGCTGTCCGCGATTACGGTTGCTGTTATTGTCATTCCACCTCCATAGACGCATAATACACCTTACCCTTGTACGTGTTCGGGTCGATAAGTCTAAACCCGTATGCGTAACCAATAATAAAGGGTAAGGCGATGATTGATAGGATTGCGGTTGTCATTTTTTGCGGACCTCTAGCATGGCGTCGGCCATGCGGTAGCACTCATAAGCTATAGTATCAACTGCCTTTATCTTTAATGTCCTGCTGTCGCAAACATTATACATCGCCTGACCTGCAAACCAGTCGCGCAGGGTCATTCCTTCACTCACAAGCCCACCTTCGTCACTAACAATTGGAAACGCCGGTCCCCCATCACTCTGTGTCAACTTCAACAACCTCCTGTTTCGTCGTCGTGCCGATGTGCTCAACGGTTACGATATGACGCAACCGCAACGCCTTAATCGCGCCGATACCTTTTTGGTATGCGGCCACGGCGTCTGTGATTGCTTGATTATAGGCTATGGCTTGGGCGTGGGTCATTTTAGACCCTCCGTAACACCGTCATCCCAGAGGCATTGCGGGTAACATTCCTTGCGCAATTTATATGGATTTACGTTTGCGCCCTTTCTTGCTGCAATGCCATCACCATTACAGAAATCGGTCTGTCTAAACCCATTCTTGCAATATTTCGTTTCTGTATCGTGTGCTTTACAAGATTCCATATCTCATTCCCTCCATGTAAAAAGCGCCCCGCACTCATAGCATGGGGCGCTTAGTCTGTCAACCGCTACACGAACGCTCACCAGTCTCCGGATCATATGTGCACGCCGCAGGCTCATCGTCAACCGAAGTCAGCACCGATCCCGTCACATCGTTAGGCCGATACGTGGTGCAGCCCTTACAACCGCTATCGTAAGCCTGCATATACACGTCCTTGAACGCTTCAAACCCAATATCCTCGGGGCAGTTGATCGTCTTGCTGATCGCGTTGTCAACGTATTTCTGCGCCGCAGCTTGCATCTTGACATGCGCCATGGGGTCAATGTCCTGTGCCGTCACGCAGTCATAGCCAAGCGCAACAGCATAGTCCGTCACGGTCTCGATCCGATGCGATCCGTCATTCTCCAGAACCTTGCGCGTGTAGGACTTGGCAAACACCGGCTCAATGCCAGACGACACGTTGCCAGCGTAGAGACTAATCGTTCCGGTTGGGGCGATGGACGTGAGAAGCGCGTTGCGGATGCCGTGCTTGCTGATCTCATCGTAAAGTTCCGGCACCGTATCGTTGTAATAAAGTCCAGCATCAAAAAGCGGGAATGCGCCCTTCTCTTTGGCTAGGTCAATTGATGCAAGAGATGCCTCATGAGCAATGATACCCATAAGACGCTCAGTCAATTCCGCCGCATCGTCGCTACCGTATTCAATGCCGCACATCGCCAGCATATCCGCAAGGCCAGTCACGCCAAGCCCAATGCGCCGTTTTGCCTTCGCCTCTTGCTTCTGTTGCGACAATGGATATTCGCTGGAGTCAATGGTGTTATCCATCATGCGGACGGCGATACGGACGATTCGCTTAATTTCGTCAACATCAACCGTGCCTTCATCATTGACAAACTTCACCAGATTAATCGACCCAAGCAGGCAAGCGCCATAGGGGGGCAATGCCTGTTCGCCGCAAGGATTGGTTGCCGCAATCGTCTCGCAATAGTTAAGCGGATTACGTTCATTAACGCGGTCAATGAAGATAACCCCAGGCTCTGCATAATCATACGTAGATTGCATGATGAGGTTCCATAGGTAGCGGGCTTCGACGGTGCGATAAACCTTGCCGCCGAAAACCAATTCCCATTCCGCATCCGACTTCACCGCTTCCATGAAAGCATCCGTCACCAGCACAGACACGTTGAAATTGCGCAGTCGCCCCGGTTCGCGCTTGGCGGTAATGAAATCTTCAATGTCGGGATGATCGCAACGCATAGTCGCCATCATAGCGCCCCTACGGCTACCGGCTGACATGATCGTGCGGCACATCGCATCCCATGTGTCCATGAATGGCAGAGGCCCGCTAGCGTCCGCGTCAACGCCTTTGACGTGCGCACCTTTAGGCCGCAGCGTCGAGAAGTCATAGCCGATGCCGCCACCTTGCTGCATGGTCATTGCGGCTTCTGTCAAGCTGTTGAAGATGCCTTGCAGGTCGTCGGGGATCGTGCCGTTAACAAAGCAGTTGAACAGCGTCACATTCCGCCCCGTTCCAGCGCCTGCCGTGATGCGACCAGCGGGGAGGAATTTGAAGTTTTCCAATGCCTCATAGAAAGCTGGATACCAGTCTTGCGGGCGCAACTCAACGTCAGCTAGAGCGTTGGCGATGCGGGACCATGTATCTTCTACTGTCTCATCGTAAATCGTGCCATCATGCGCCTTATGGCGGTACTTCATATCCCAGATTTGTTCCGAGATATGTTGCTGGAACGGCGATACGTTACTTCCCTGTGCTACCAAATCCGTTTTCCCCGCGTTCTGTTTGCTTGCGTTCATGTGTCTCTACAAATTCCGTTTTCGTTTCCCTTACCAAACGCGCTTGCGCAACACGATCACCAACCCACGGCCACTCTGGATTGCCATCACCAATATAGGCAATCTTAACCATTAACTCCCCGGTGAAATCGCTATCAACGATCCCCACGGCATTGGCTAGGATGAAATCATATTTGAACGCAAGGCCGCTGCGGATGTACACCTCTAGGTGATACCCCTCCGGGATATTGAAGGCTAGGCCAGTCCCGTAAATGCGAGCGTTTGAACATGCAACCTTAACAGACGTGGCAGTGAGGTCAAAGCAAGCGGCTTGTGCGGTTGCGAAGATTGGCTCTGTGGCGGATGGGTCTAGTAGGGTGTATTTTAGTATCACCGCACTACCCCCCTATACGAAAACACCTCACCACCAAGCCGAACCTGCACAAGATTAATCAAGTCTCGCTCATACAAATCGTATACCGCTTGGAATACACTTTTTCGATGTCCGGTCGGATCTAGGTCAGTCTCCCCTTGCCAGTATTCCAGAACACCCCCTTTCTTCGTTGGCGTCTTGTCGTCCAGAACCGCCATACGCATCATGCGTGCGGGATCCTTGTGCTTAGTGTAGCTGATCATCTTCTTCCCCTTCTTCATCATCCTCAAAGTAAAACACGTCCAGCATATTCAAGAACATATTTACCCCGTGCGCCCCGTGGAAATACATCTCCGACCCGCCTTCCATCGTGATCGTGCACTTGAAGTCTTTCTTATCGCACGACATGGTGGCGGTTACTGATTTGGCGTTGGATTTAGTCATTGTCGATTACCTCGCGGAAAAGGGTATAGTAACTGTTAGCATGACAAGGATTTTCGGTGTATTTTTTTCAATTTCGTCATACCATACTTCACGCGGCCCATTGTGTTCTTTCACAACGCGGAAGTCGACGATATTACCGTCAGAAATATTATGGTCCCAAAATGCACTTTGTGCTTTACCTTCTGCTTGCCAACCTGCCGCAGCTTTTATCTCCACCACACTCTCAGGATGCACCGGGCACTCACCGCCATTCCAACCGTGCCACTTTCCGTCATTGTAGTCAGTCATTTTCCCAATCCTCCACTTGATTAAACACCAATTGCAGAAACGCTTCGGCACCTTGATCGCCAAACGTCATGCGCAACTCCTTTTCAGTCCAGTCGTTGCCGAAAATTTCCAGCGTTTCAATCTCCATTGTTTCCGGGATGATCTCATCCCATACAGGCGAACGCGGAACTCCGTAATCAACACGCTCAGTTCGAAACGTAACGATTGCCTCAATTTCACCGGATACTTTTGCTGTTGGCATGGTGGCCTCCTATTGTCTGTAACCTATACTAGACCGAGATATTTAGCGCTGTCAAGAAAAAACGCCTTAGCATCATGCGGAGCATATCCGACGATCTTTGTTCCTGATGGCGCAAACGGTAGATACCATTCGTCAGGATGCGGTCCCATGATTTGCTCGGCTTCGTCCGCTAGAATAGCATTATCCGCTGACTTGACCTCGTAAGGCTCATCTACTGGTAAACCAAACCGCTCACAAACCGCCGCCATGATTCGGCTTTCAGCTTCCTTGTATCCAGCGATATAAGGCTTTGCGGGCTTAACAATGTCAGCAATGTAAGCCTCGCTGGCGTCGTGTAGCAGTCCCCATGCGGCGTGTTCAGACGGGCATATCTGGCTGACATATACGCTATGCTCGGAAACGCTATAGAAGCCCTTGCAGTGACCATTGAACCTACACATCATGGACAAGGCATGTGCAATGTCGTAGATGTCGATATCTTCTGGGCGGGGATCAATAGGCCAAAACTTGCGGCCTGTGATCGTTTGCATCCAGTCGCCGTTACGCTGGGTCATATCTCAAATAAACTCCTAGGTTGATCCGACAATCCGCCGGGGTAAATGAATAGCTTTTCCGTTGCCTTGTCGTATTTGTCATATTTTTTAGTGACGTATTTACTCACCGTCTTTTCCCAAATGCACCGCCATTCGTCCGGAGCGGTGTATTCACTAACAAACACGCGGCACCTGCTGGATAGAACAAAAGCCCATTGCCAGAATTTCTCGTGGCAAAACTCACCTCCGTAACCTGTTGTCGATGCGTACGGCGGGTCACAATATACCGTGCTTCCGTCCGGTATTTCTAGGTCAAGGTATGACATGCGGGTGAATTTTGTTCCGATTAGGCCGGGGCGCTGTTTAACCAAGTTTTTCGAGCTTCCTGCAGCATAGTTTTCTTTATGCGCATAACCACCCCAAGGCTTAGAACCGAATGAGCACGTAAAACACGCAAACCCAACAATACACGCATCATATTTATCCGGTGAACCCTTGATGTCATAGTACTCATCCTGCGTCAGCTTCTCCGGCGGCTCCCACCCATTCGCAACCGCCTCAAGCAACGCAACCGCATATTCAGCCGTATCATTTCCCCACTTATGTTTAGCTGGCACGTTGGACAGCATGTTACCGCCACCCATGAACGGCTCGATGTACCAGTTAGATTGGTCATGCCCGTTCATAAGTATCGGTACGATATGCTTGGTGTATCGTGCTTTTGATCCCATGTAGCGCATTAGAACAATTCCTCTTGCTTGGCGGTATTCTTAGGTGGCTCAACGAAAAACGAAGGCTGCTTATATGCGTCATCTATGCGATTACATGCTATGTCAAAGTAATCCGCGTCAAGTTCAATACCAATAAACTTACGGCCAAGTTTTGCACATGCTGCGCCGGTTGTTCCGCTTACCATGAATGGGTCCGCAACCGTGTCATCTTGATTTGAAAACAGAGATACCAACTCTATAATTAACGGTTCTGGTTTTTGAGTAGGGTGGACGCCACCACCTGGTGTGTTTTTGTTGTAAATGAAGTTACCCGGCCTTCCACCGCCGTTCCACTTGCTTTTCCCCTTACCGCACCACGCAGAGACCATCATTTCATGTCCTACGCTTGGACCTTGGCCGTTGAATTGCGGCATGGCGTCAGGCTTAATCCAGACCATAGCTCTTTTGTACTTTGCGCCGCAATTCTCTATTTCGTCCCTCCACGCCCTAACGCCTTCCGCCATGCAGAATATTATTGCCCATCCGTCGCTGACACGGCAAATTTCTTTGGCAACTTCACCGCGAACCTCGTCAATCGCCCCAAATCCTAATTCTTCGTGTCGAACGTGAGAAGATGGTGATTGTTTAGACAAAACACCCCATTTATTTTGCATGACGGCTTCATACGGCGGATCAGTAACCACAGCGTCCACCGGACCCAGAGTCGGAATTACCTCAAGGCAATCACCTTGATACAACGTACAGTCACCAATGACTACTTTGCGTTTCCACGGATTACTCAAAACGGCGGTTCCTCTCCAACGTATGACGGACGCCACGCCTTGTAAGGCTCTGGCTTTGGGTTGCTGGTCAAAGGCGGTATGACGCCTAACGCGCGTAGTTCCACCTCTATGTGCGTGGGTAGTTTATTCTCCACGTGCTTTTGCGAGTGCGGCGCGGGCGTTGTTGCGCCAGTCGGTGTTGCTATCCCACTCTTCCAAAGCGCGCTCCAAAGCCTCATACAGATCAGGGGCGGCGGAGATTATGTGGGCGTTTGCTTCATTATCGGTAAGTGTTTCTGCGATAATTTCATAATCAAATTCTCCCGATACAGTCTTCACGTAAATTGTCTGGTCAAAGCAACAATGACATGACTTACTCCCATCTTCAACAACCCAAGGCCCCGGCGTCCATTTCCTATTCATTTTCTAACCTCCTATGGTTATATGGCGCGGATAAACCGCGCCCATAAATTTACTTCCGCGTGAGAACGTACTCAACTCCATCAATCTCAACAGTCTTACCTTCACATCCGCCGTCTTTTGGTCGAATGTCAAGACCAGTAATTTCTTCAAACACATCGTAGTCGAAGTTTGGCAGAACGCGAACCATCTGGATTTCTTCTTCTGTTGCGTCCTCATATGCCTTACGCCACTCTTCGTGCCAATCGTTTACCTTGAGATACCCACCGCATGTATGAAATGTCGGGTTGTCTATCTTTTCTTGATTGGTCATGTCGCGTTCGGAAACCCAAGTGGTGGTCGATGGACGATAAATCCAATTTGGTTTTTCGGCCTTATCCCACACTTCTCTTTCCGTTGGAGAGTTGAAGCAATTTACCGTTGTTGGCGTTTTGGTATTGAAGTATCCCGTGTTCCAGTTGCCCGTGTTCCAGTTGCCAGTGTTACAGTCGCCCGTGTTCCGGTATCCCGTGTTCCAGTTGCCCGTGTTCCAGTCGCCAGTGTTCCGGTTGCCCGTGTTCCGGTATCCCGTGTTCCAGTTGCCCGTGTTCCAGTTGCC
>JGI24651J20071_1000007_pt1 | contig 76164 bp, 56 predicted proteins | sample MalvirmetagMSP91_FD_20071 | JGI IMG/M metagenome (IMG submission 20071)
AGTAAAGTCCCGCAGCCGCCATGAATGGGCTGATGCGGCTGAAATGGTCACCCGCTCGAAACAAAGGCGGGTCATCAATGCAGCCAAACATTACCTGCAATCACAGGGATTGTTTGATAAAGTTCATTGTCGGTTTGATGTGTTGGCTATCAATCGGCACATCAGTGAAGAACACATTGAATGGCTGACCCATGCCTTTGAATGAATGAAAAAAACAAAAATGCCATTACCATTGAAATGAGGATTTGATATGAAATACCTAATGATGACCAGTTTATTGGTCGCCACTTTATCTGGCTGTGCTCCCGTGATCATTGGCAGTGCGTTGGTTACCGGTGTAAACATCGCTCATGACAGAAGAACTGCCGGACAAGTGATGGATGACAAAATCATCACCGCCAGTGTCAAAAATGAATTGCGAAAGGTCATAGAAGACAACAGCCGCATCAAGGTAGATTCCTATAACGGCGTGGTGCTGTTGGCCGGAGAAGTGAAGTCCGAGCAAGACAAAGTGCTGGCAGAAGACGCTGCTGCCATCAAAGACGGTGTCATCAGTGTGGTGAATCAGTTGAAGCTGGTTGATGAGGTTTCGCATTTGGGCCAGCGCAGCAAAGATGGCTACCTGACATCCAAGGCCAAGGCCTCGCTGTTGAAAATTGATATGGAAGACTTTGATCCCACCCGAGTAAAAATCACCACCGCCAACAATGAAGTGTATTTGATGGGCATGGTTTCCAGAGACGAAGCCGATGCCGTGGTAGAGCGCATCCGCCACTTGCGCGGTGTAGATCGGGTGGTCAAAATTTTTGAATACCTGGATTAACCCAAAATGAAAAGCCTGATTGTTGTGCTGTTTTTGCTTGGCTGGTTGCTGCCGGTGGCGTCAGCCAGTGAGCCATCGAACAACAAGGGCACGGCCAACTTGGCGATTCAATTTGTCGATGCCTACAACCAACACGATGTGGCGGCGATGCTGAACCTGGTTCATGACGACGTTAGATACATGTACATCAACAACGACGAAATTTACACAGAAACCAAAGACAAAAAGGCTTTGGCCGAGTTTTTACCTGAATATTTTAAACAAAAACCAGCAGCCCAATCCAAGGTATGGTCCAACAGCCAGGCTGGACCATTCATCACTCAGGTTGAGCAAGCTTTGTGGACCACGGCCGATGGTCAGGCCAAATCACAATGCAGCTTATCTGTCTATCAAGTCCAAGCACAACAAATCATCAATATCTGGTATCACGATGTGTTTACCTGTCCTGCCTTAAAATAAGACTAAGAGATTTTGAATTAATGCTGCCACAGGCAGTCTGATGGTTTAGATAAGGGTTAGGGGAGCTGACTTAGATCTGAAATCAATATGTCTAAAAAAATAAGTTACTGGCTACAGCTGTGTCTGATGCTCGGTGCAGCGACCCAAGTGGTGGCAACAACGCCAACGGGTCATCGCATTGAAGTCACTTACCATCGCGCGCCACAAACATTCACCGTGCAGCATTGCTTTGATTCTGCACCCACCTTCCTGCGTGCTGGCAGCCGACATGCTCGTCACCACACCCAAAAAATACAATGGAACGGCCAAGCCATGAACACACGACAAGGTCGCTTGACGTTAACAGCGGGAGTGGCTGGTTGCCTGAGCTACGACATCAACCCCAAAACCAGTCAACGCACCAAGCAACAACATCCGGACAGCCTGTTGGTGAAAATAACTGATTGGTTGTGGTTGCCAGAAAATCAGTCGCCTAAGCAACTGCCACAATTACAATTCAACCACGGCCGGGATATACAGGTATCAGCGCCATGGCGATTAGTCAGCAGAACCCCAACCACCACGCAGTATCAATTACAACCGACGCCGAAGTACTCAAGTGGCTATGTGGCATTGGGCCCCATGTCGCAAAAAACTTTACAGCTTGATGGGGCCAGTTTGCGCTTATCAATCATGACCGGTTCGTTTGAACACAAAGCAAGCTTGATCACCGAATGGGTGCAAACCATGGCGAATGCGGTCACCACAGTCAGTGATGGTTTTCCGGTCAAAGATGCTCAAGTTTTGGTGGTGATGACAGATGGCCAGCGGGGCGCTGTTCCCTGGGGGCAGGTGAATCGCAGCGGCGGTCCTGGCGTGCTGTTTGTGGTCAATGGCAACAGCAGTAAACAAGCGCTGTTTGATGATTGGACTGCGGCTCACGAATTCAGTCATTTATTGACCCCGTATACGCCTCATGATCGCTGGTTATCAGAAGGTTTTGCCAGTTACCACCAGAACATTACCCGTTTGCGCAGCGGCTTATTGGATGAAAAAACTGCCTGGAGCAAATTAATAGCCGGTTTTGAGCGCGGCAAAAAATCTGCCAGCAAAAGATCAGCACCGTACTTAAATCGAGCGGGTCGCAACCACAACATGCAAATGTATTGGGGTGGTGCAGTGATTGCACTCAAAGCAGATGTGGCATTACAACAACAAACTGATGGCGTAATGACTTTATCTAAAGCATTGTCAGGGTTGCAAGGTTGTTGTTTGGGTCAGGGTAAAAGTTGGGCAGCTAAATCCTTGTTCAAAAAATTAGACAACATCACCGATACCGATGTCTTTACTCAGTTGTATGATCAAGAAGTTAAACGCAGACGTTATCCGAAATACACCAGCTTGTTATTAGAATTGGGCATCAAACAAAATGACAACGGTGGTATCCGGTTCAATAACGCGGCTCCCAAAGCCAAAATTCGTCAGCGCATTGCCTTGAGCCACTAAGCTGTAACCAATCACTTCACCAGGTGAGGGTGTGAGTTTTTGTCATTGTGGATTGAAAATAGGCCATATGCCGGTGATCTGCATTGGATTGCAATGACTATTTAAAAGACAGAATTGCCAAGCTGTTGAATTCCTTAAATGCAATATAGATAATAGTGTCTTTGTTTAACAGAAGGTAGAGACATGGATTTGAATAGGGTATGTTTTTGGGTGTTAGGTGGACTGTTGTTACTCAGTGTAGGTACAGCCACTGCTGGTTTAAGCAAATCTGTGGTTCAAGTGGATCCAGGTAACACCAAGTTGACTGGCGATGTTTTTATTTACCGCCTGTCCTATTCATGTGACAACACCAGCACCGATTGTTTTGGTGCTGAAGTGATTGATCAGCTACCCCCAGAAATTCAATACGTGTCCCATGTGGCCACATCGGATGTTGACAACGTATCAGTAGTGGGAAATTTAATTACTTTTGATATGATTGATCCGTTGCCAGCGGGTAATTCAGGCGACCTGTTGATCAATGTGCGTTTTCCCAATGGCTCGACCCCCAATGGTACTGTCGCCACCAACACAGCTGATGGAGTGAATTTAGAAACAGTGCCTGGCACCAACACCACACCACCAGTGGATGTGACTGCGGTGGCCAGCTCAACGGTTAACTTGAGTAAAACCTTACAAACCCCAGCGGATTTAGACCTTCCCACCACATACCGCTTGCGACTTTCAAACCCAGGTGGATCTGGCGGTCTGAATGTTTCCGGAATTACTGTTACCGATACTTTGCCGGCAGGTGTGGTGTACCAAGGTTCAACGCCGGCTGCTGATTGTGAGCCCGCTTGTGTCGGTACAGTGTCACCGGCTTTGGCGTGGTCTGGGCCTTTTAATTTGAATGTTGGCAACAACCTGGATTTCAATGTCACCGTGGTTTTCCCATCAGCTACTTTTACCGATGGCCAAAATGTCACCAATGAATTCACCGCCGATGGCACGCCATTGGGCGAACCAGCAACCAACTTTGGTATAGGCTCCATCACCCACCCGATTACTACCTTCGTGGCAGATCCAGACATAGATTTGAGTAAAAATGTAGTGAGCCCCAATCCGCCGACTTTTAATCAAGACTTTTCGTACTCAATGAGGCTCAGAAATGTAGGTAATGTGGATCTGACCAATGTCGTCATCACTGATGTTTTACCGCTTGAGTTTGAAACCACCAGTGTCACATCTGGTGCATACAGCAATTTAACTGGAAACGTAACAGTCAGTTACCAAACCAATTTATCTGGGACATTTGTTGCACTGGGAACCAATGCAGTGACCGGTAACACCACCTACAACATTCCGGCTTTGGGCGCTGGAGAATACGTGACCGATTTAGAATGGAATTTCAGTGATGATTTTCCTCCTGGAGTGGATTCAACTACCAGGCCACGTATCAACGGCAGGATCATTAATCCGGATAATGCCGGCGGTACGGTAAATGTTGGTGACTCGGTACAAAACTGTGCCGGCGTGACATCAATATATGACCCATCGGGTGTCAACCAAACCATCAGCGACCCAACCAATTGTCCTACTTTTTCCATCAGTGGTCCATTCGTTCAACTCAGACCAATCAAAGATGAGCTCAGCTCTGGCCCTTATTTACCCGGTGATACCATTAACTGGCGGTTGCGAGTCACCAACAATCCACGTTCCAGTGATGTGGTGCCTTTAGAGGATTTAGTCGTAACAGATTTGTTACCGATTGATTTTATTTTCACACCGGCTTCCAATGGTTATGACGACAACGGAACTGGTTTGCCAGCGCCTAATTTCACCTTTATTGAGAATTACAACAACACCGGTCGTACTTTGTTGAATTGGACTTGGCCTGCAGCCAGTGGCAACTTGGCTGTCAACGATGACATCAGGGTAACTTTCGATACCACAGTCAGATTGGGTGCGTCATTTGGCAACACAGACAACACCATGGGTTTGACCCACAACAACCCTGGATTGGGCATCCGGTGTGGTAACAACAACAACGGCACCCAAGGTGCCACTGCAGACATATTCGATCAAGATCAAGATGGGTTGACCAACGACACCATCTGTCAGGCCACCAATGGGGCCAACATTTCACCGGTGGCGCAATTGTCTTCTGTAAAAGAGGTCAGAGGGGTCTGCGACGCTGATTTCACCACCACTTCATCTGGTACCTTACTGGGCACACCTTTTGACTACCGTTTGACAGTCATCAATCAGGGCACCCTGACCACCGAAGAATTTGTGTTCATGGATATTTTACCGTTTGTGGGAGACACTGGTGTGCTGGACACCAGTCCCAGAGACTCGCTGTGGGAGCCGGTCTTATTGGCACCCATCACACCACCGCCTGGCACGGTGGTTTATTACAGCACGTCGGGTAACCCTTGTCGACCAGAAGTGGGCGGACCCACGTCTGGCTGTGATGCGCCCAATTGGAGCACTTCTCCACCGGTGCCACTCAGTGACACCAAGTCGTTCAAGGTTGAGTTTGAAGACAAGGATGTGCAGTCATTTGATACGCTCCAATTTGAACTCACCATGTTTGCACCAGCTGATGCACCTACTTCCGGTGAAGAAGCATACAATTCATTTGCTTACCGCGGTTTCCGTGCCGATGGATTGGGTGCCTTATCAGCCGAGCCCAACAAAGTTGGTATGGCCATTGGCAGTTGTCCCGTGTTAGCCAGCTTGGGTGATTACGTGTGGTTGGACAATAACATCAACGGCATCCAAGATGACGGTAACACCGGTGTAAATGATGTGTTGGTACAATTGTTTGATGACGGTGCCGACGGCATACCCAATACGCTGGATGACACCTTGGTCACGACCACAGTCACAGCCGATGATGTGAGCGGCAACCCAGGTTGGTATCAATTCGTGCGTTTACCTCAAGACACTTATTATGTGTGTTTTCAACCACCGGCCAGCTACCAAATCACCGACCAGGATGTGGGCGGTAACGATGCCATAGATTCAGATGTCAACCCAACCACTTTGTGTACTGATCCCGTGTTCTTGCCAAACAACTCCAACAATCCAGATCTGGATTTGGGCTTGGTGGGTCCGCTGGCTGGTTTGGGCAATTATGTTTGGTGGGATTTGAACAGTGACGGTGTGCAAAATGAACCAGTTGATTATGGTGTCAACGGTGTAACCGTTAATTTGTATGCCGATGATGGTGATGGCACAGCCAATACAACATTGGATACTTTGTTGGTCTCCCAAGTGACTGGTGATGATTTGTTTGGTAACCCTGGTTACTATGAATTTGGTGATTTGATACCAGGTGTCAGTTACTTTGTAGAATTCATTGAGCCTTCCCCAGCCACCGGATTCACCACCGCCAATGCCGGTGGCGATGATGGCCAGGATTCTGATGCCAATGTGACCACTGGCCTAACCCCGATTGTGGTGTTGGCAGCCGGTGAATTTAACCCAACCATAGATGCGGGTTTGGTGGTGCTTTCTGGTAACTTGTCTTTAGGCAACCAAGTCTGGTTTGAAGACGAAGTGAATGCCGTTGGCATAAATAACGGCATCTATGATCCACAATTTGGTGAGCCAGGTCTCAATCAGGTTGATTTAGACTTGTACCTTGATGTGAACAACAACAACCAGGCTGACATCAACGAATACATCACCACCACCGCTACCCAGGTCAGCAATGGTTTTGATGGTCGTTATTTGTTTGAGGATTTAGCCCCTGGCAATTACATTGTGGTGGTCGGTAGTGGCAACTTTGCCGGTAATGCGGCATTGGCTGGTTTAACCACCTGTACTGCCAATGACCCAGTCACTGATCCAGATGACGATCAGAATGGTGATGACGATGGCACCCAATTGGGTGGTGTGGTGGTTTCTCTGCCAATCACGCTGACTAATGGCGGGGAACCCATCACTGATGGGGATGACGACAATGATTCGAACTTAACCAATGATTTCTGCTTCACCCCAATTGATCCACTGACGGTTCAGTACTTTGATTACGGTGATGCTGTGGACACCGGATCAGGTGCGTCCGCCAACAACTACCAAACCACCGCTTTGGACGGTGGTGCTGTGCATGAGATATCGACTGCTTTGAACTCGCCGGTTCTGGGTGCTTGTGTAGATGCAGACAATGGCATGTATCAGAATGCTGCTGCCGATGCTGATGATGGTGCCACCGGTGGCATCATCCATGGTACCTGTGCCATGGATCGAGATGATGAGGATGGCGTGGTGTTTTCCAGTGAATCGGTGTTACCAGGAGATAACATCACCTTGACCCTATCAGCTGCTGCAGGTTTTCAAGCCTGTTTTGTTAATGGCTGGATTGATTGGAATCAAAATGGCGTGTTTGAAAATACTGAAGTGGTTGCAGATGAATTGGTCATTAATCCAGGTACATCAGTCAATGTACCGGTGGTGGTGCCTTTGACAGTCAACCCGGGCAGTGTTTACAGCCGCTTCCGCTGTAATGCTGGTGCCAGCAGTTCCCCTGCGAATGTTCAAACAGCCATTGGTCCAAATTTATTGACTGACACGGCTCCACTGGGTGAAGTCGAAGATTATGTGATTGAAGTCATTGGTCAGGATTTGGGAGATGCCCCAGACAGTTATGCTACCTTGTTAGGTTCGGGTGGCCCCACACATTTGGTTGATCCCAATACGCCTGTGTTTTTAGGCGCCTGTGTGGATGCAGAAGCCGATGGCTCTCCCAGTGCCAACTCAATGGGTGATGACACCACTGCTGGTTCAATTACAGTGGGTCTGTGTTTTGATGATGAAGATGGCGTGGTGTTCAACAGCAATGCCAACAATGAATTAACTGCCTGCGCTGCCAATGAGGTGACGGTGGTGGCAAACCAAGCGGGTTTCTTAGATGCTTGGGTAGACTTGAACGGCAATGGCACATTCGATGCTGCTGATCAGATCGCCAGCAGCTTAGCGTTGGTACCTGGCAGCAATTCTATCAACTTCAATGTACCATGTGACGCGTTTGTTGGAGGCAGTCACAGCCGCTTCAGGTTCAGTACCTCCGGTGGTTTGTCGGTGGGCGGGCCAGCTTTGGATGGTGAAGTTGAAGACCATGCAGTGATCATCAATGGCATCGACTTGGGGGATGCACCAACATCTTATCCCGTAACGCTGGCCAATACTGGTGCCAGTCATGGTGTCAGTAACATCACCCCAATGTATTTGGGCAGTTGTGTGGATACAGAAGCTGATGGTCAACCATCAGTTGATGCCACAGCAGACGACAGCAATGTGGGTACGGGTGTGGTTGGCACTTGTGCTGGCAACGATGACGAGGATGGTGTGGTGTTTACTTCACCCATTGCCACTTGTTTAACCACCGACGTTAATGTCACAGCAAATGCCACAGGCTTATTGGACGCTTGGTTTGATTTCAATAACAACGGCAGTTGGAATGATGCTGGTGAAAAAATCTTTGATGGCGTGAGCCTCACTGTCGGGGTCAATGCCCTGCAGTTCACCACACCATGCAATGCCATGGTCGGTGATTCTAATCTGCGGTTCCGTTACTCCACTGCTGGCAGTACCACTCCCGATGGCGCCGCCATAGATGGTGAAGTCGAGGACTACCAGGTGTCAGTGCAGGCCTTCGATATGGGTGACAATCCGATCTCTTATGGCACCATGTTGGCAGACAATGGGCCGTTGCATTTGATGAATGCTTCCTCAAGTCTGTTTTTGGGCAGTTGTGTGGATGCCGAAACAGATGGCCAAGCAAATGCCACGGCCGACGGTGACGATGTCAACGCCGGCGCGCCAATTGCTGGCACATGCAGTGCAAATGATGATGAAGATGGTGTCACCTTTGACAATGGCTTAACAGTCTGTGAAGACGCTGACATCACCGTCACAGCCAGTGCCCCCGGTTTATTGAATGCCTTTTTTGACTTCAATGCCGATGGTGTTTATGGCGCTGGTGAGCAGGTGTTCAACGATGAGCCATTGGCTTCAGGTGCGAACAACCTCACCTTCAATGTGCCTTGTGCAGCGACTCCCGGCTCAATCTACTCACGCTTTAGATTGTCTTCTGGCGGTGGTTTGGGTGCTACTGGACTCGCTTTGGATGGTGAAGTAGAAGATTACGTCTTGATCAAAGGTGGATCCGCTGATCTAACCATCAGCAAATCAGACGATGTGGATCCAATTGCCGCAGGTGGGCAATTGACCTACACCATCACAGTGGATAATTTGGGCCCCAACTTGGCCACCAATGTGGTGGTCACAGATTCACTGCCAGCGGGTGTGACTTTGGTATCAACCAGCGGCTGTGCTGAAGATCCCAATGCGATGCCTGTCTGTAGTTTGGGTGACATTGTAGCCAATGGTTCGGCCCAATATACGGTGACAGTCGATGTGGATGCCAGTTTGGCCAACAACACGTTGCTGACTAACAACGCGTCGGTCACATCAGACACCAACGACACCGATCCGAATAACAATGACACCACCGAAGACACCACCGTCATTAGGGAGTCTGATTTACAAGTCAGCAAGACCGATTCAGTGGATCCAGCGACGGCAGGCGAGCCATTGACTTACTTCATCACGGTTGAAAATCTGGGTCCCAGTGACGCCAATAACGTGGTGGTAACAGAATCATTGCCAGCTGATGTGACATTCATAGCAACCACAGGCTGTACCGAAGACCCTGCAGGAGTGCCGAATTGTTCGCTGGGCAATTTGGCGGCCGGTGGGTCGGTTCAGTATCAAGTTTTGGTGGATGTGAATCCTGGTTTTGAAGGCATATTGAATAACACTGTTGATGTCACTTCAGATTCGGTTGACAACAACCCGCCTAATAACACGACCACTGAACCCACCATTGTGGGAGCCGCGGCTGATTTGACCATCAGTAAGGTTGATGACATTGATCCAGCACCACCAGGGACCACATTGACTTACACCATTGCTGTGACCAATAACGGCCCCAGTGTGGCTCAAAATGTGGTGGTCACAGATAATTTGCCAGCGGAAGTCACTTTTGTCAGCAGCAGTGGCTGTGCCGAGGATCCAAACGGTGTACCCACTTGTTCTTTGGGCAACATGAATGTCAACCAAACCGTCAGTTACCAAGTGGTGGTTAATGTCAATAACAATGCCAGTGGCACCATCACCAACACTGCCAGTGTCACTGGAACCACTCCTGATCCCAATACATCTGACAACACCACCGATGAAGACACCACGGTCGAGTCAGCTGACTTGTCGATCACCAAAGTGGATGATGTCGACCCAGTGGCAGCAGGTGACTTATTGACTTACACCATACGGGTGGATAATGCAGGACCAACTGCAGCCGATAACGTGGTTATCACCGATGTCTTACCACCTGAGGTTACGTTGGTCGCAACCAATGGTTGTGCAGAAGACCCCAACGGCACTCCCAGCTGTTCTTTGGGGTCCATCCAAGCCAATGAGTTTGTTGAAGTACAAGTTACGGTTAGGGTTGATGATCAATTGACAGATGGCACAGTTATTATCAACAACGCGGCTGTCACCTCAAGCACAGATGACCCTGATACCAGCAACAACAACACCAGTGAACCCACAGATGTGGTGACATTGGCTGATTTGGAATTGGTTAAAGAAATCTTAGATGAGAATGGGGTGCCAGTCAGCTACATCAATACCGTTCCTGGTGACGACTTACAATACCGCATTACGGTCACAAATTTAGGACCCAGTGTGGCACGTAATGTGGTGGTGACAGATGTGTTGTCAACTGATTTAACTTTGGTGGGTACCACAGGTTGCGCAGAGGATCCGACCGGTATCCCCACTTGCAGTTTGGGTGATATGAATGTCAATCAATCCAGCAGTTACCTGATTGATACTACCATTAATGCCGATGCTTATGGCAGCATCACTAACACAGCGGATGTCAACTCAGACACCACCGATCCTGAACCAAATAACAACGAAGAAACGGTGACTGGTGTGGGCATAAACACCCCAGTGCCGGTTAATGATGTTTGGTTTTTATTGTTCGCTTTGATGGGTGTGGCGGGGCTCAGCTACCGCCACTTGCGAGCAGTGAGACAAGGGGCCTGAAGATCAGATATCCGAAGATCTGACAGTTGTCAGTATCAGGTTGATTCCAGACCGGCAGTGCGAAGTAATGAACGCATTGCCGGTTGTTGTTTGATTAATTGCAGCTTCTTTTTTCGTGGCCATTGCTTGATGCGATATTCTAAGCGGTGCGCCAAAACCTTATCACCTACTTCTATTTGATAAGCAATTTCAAGCTGTTTGAATTTGCGGGTGAATTTGGCACCGTATGGGGCCCCTTGTTGGTGTTGTTGGAGCCGCAATTGTGGATCTAAAGCGATGCCAGTATACAAAACATCATTATCACAAAGCAGCACATATAAGTGATAAGGTTTGGAGTCAGTCATGACTGCTGATGGCCCGTTTTGCTGGGGCTTTTATTTTTGCATCCCTTTTATTTTTTATGGCCACCAAAATACCCAAGGCAAAAAAAGCGCCCGGTGGCAAAATAGCAATCAAGAAACCACTGTAGTTGGGAATCACCTGTATGGTGATGTGGTGGCCCCATTCGCCCAACAGCAAGTGGGCTTGACTGAACAAGGTACCCTGGCCAATCACTTCGCGCATGATGCCAACCATCAGCATCACCAGAGCGAAACCCAGACCGACAAAAAAGCCGTCTTTGAGTGACAACCACCAACCATTTTTCGAAGCAAAAGCTTCGGCCCGCGCCATGATCAGACAATTGGTCACAATCAATGGAATAAAAATGCCCAGCACCAAATACAATTCATGGAAATAAGCGTTCATCACCATTTCGAGGGTGGTCACCACACTGGCAATCAACAATACGAATAAAGGGATTCTGATTTCTTTTTGGGTGATGGGCCGTATCAATGAGACCAGGACATTGGTGACCACCACCACCGAAATGGTTGCCAGCCCCATACCCAAGGCATTGATGGCTGTGTTTGAAACCGCCAACAGTGGACACAAACCCAACATTTGCACCAAGGCGGCATTGTTATCCAGCAGGCGGCTTTTGATGAACTCACTCATTTGTTGTCTCCTGTTGTTGCAGCCATTGCTGATGAAAATCCAAAGCTTTTTTGATGGCAGCTACCACAGCCCGTGGGGTGATGGTGGCGGCAGTGATTTGATCGAAATACCCTTGGTCTTTTTTAACCCGCCATTGGGCAGCTTGTGGGTTGTCCAAGGACTTGCCAGGAAACTGTTGTAACCAATCGCTCTTATTGGACTCAATCAAATCGCCCAGGCCGGGCGTTTCTTTGTGAGCAATGATGGCCACCGCCGTGATGGTGCCATCGTTGCGGATACCAACCATCAGTTTGATGTCGCCAGAATAACCGTCCCGGGCTGTCACTGGTACGGCCATGACCACTACCTGACCTTGTTGTTTACCAATATATAGGGTTTCTGGTTCGCGGTGTCCCAAATCTTCAGGTTTGAAAATTTCTTGGGCATCTGCAACCAAATCATTGTCTATCAGGTCTGCAGGTATCAATTGTTTTAAAGAAGCCAGTTTGGCTTGTAATTGTTGTGCGGCAATGCGTTCCTTGGTCATGGTGTGACTGATCATTAACAAAGCGCTGGTGCACAAGGTCACAGCCGCCAAGGTGAGCGGTAACAGCCAAATTTTACGCGCTTTCCCACTCATGGTTTCACCTGCTTTTTACCGTAGGGTAAAGGAATGGTGAGGCGGTCAATCAGTGGTGCTGACATGTTCATCAACAACACCGCAAAGGCAACGCCATCAGCATAAGCACCAAAATTTCGAATCAGTACCGTGAGGATGGCCACACCGGCGCCAAAAATCAGTTTGCCACGATCTGATGAACAACCTGAAGTGGGGTCGGTGGCAATAAAGAAGGCAGCCAGCATGATGCCGCCAGAAAACACATGTTGTTGTGGCGACATGAAGACATCGGCGTTGAACAGATAAAAGGGTGTTGATGCCGCAATGGTGGTCAACAACACCGCAGCAGGGGTGCGCCAGCCAATGATGCGTTTGTATAGCAGCAACACACCACCCAAGAACAACCAGTTGGCAACCCATTCCCAGCCCAAGCCACCCAGGTCACCAAAAATGGGCTGGTTGGTGATTTCGCTGAGGCTGTAGCCTTGCTGTAATCCGGTCTGAATTGCACCCAGGGGGGTCGCTGCGGTGATGCTGTCGATGACACCCGGTGCTTGTCCAGTGAAAACCCAGTTCAGGGTGGCCAACAGACCCACTGTGTTGTCATTGTCAGTCAGGTGCAGTAAATCCCCTGGCGGCAGCCACAGTGACATGGATTGTGGAAAAGCCACCAAAATCACAGCAAAACCCACCATGGCTGGGTTAAAGATGTTGTGGCCCAAGCCGCCGTAGAGGTGTTTGGCCACCACGATGGCGAAAAACATGCCCACCACGCCCACGTACCAGGGTGCAACCGGTGAGATACACAACACAAACAACCAGGCGGTTACCAGGGCACTGAGGTCGCTGATAAAAGGTTTGATGGGTTGGTGTCGCCATTTCAGGCACCACCATTCAAAAGCGTAAGCACTGATGATGGCGATAAGCAGTTGTATGAGAATACCCAAACCAAAATAATAAAGGTGTGCCAAAGTGGCCGGCAGCAGCGCCAAAATCACCCACAACATCACTTTTTGTACGCTGATACGCGCTGGTATGTGTGGTGCCGACGAGGTGTTCAGAGCGTTAGTCATCAGTTGACTCCGCCTGGTTTTGTTGTTTGATGCGCTCCAACACCGCTGAAATTTCTTTCTTGGCATTGGATTTATCGCTCAGGGTGGCGGTTTTGCGCCGCCTTTTGGCCTGGCGTTCTGCTTTGATTCGGGCCAGTCGGGCTTCGCGATCATCATGGCGTTGTTTGGCCAGGTTGGCTTTGGCTTTTTTGTGGTCCAGGTAGGTCAGCTCAGATTTGGCAAAGCGATAGAAGTCCACCAGATTGATGTGACTGGGGCACACCCATGAGCAGGCCCCGCATTCAATACAGTCGAAGACATGGTGCTCCCGGGCTTGTTCCAGATCCTGGTTTTGGTCGTTGCCATTGATGTACCAGAACAGTTGTTGCGGTAACAATTCTTGAGGGCATACTTTGACACAATCGCCACAGCGTATACACGGCATGGCGTCCAGTTCAGGTTTGGTGGCTTCCTGAGGCAATGCCAACAAACAATTGGTGGTCTTTTCAACGCCCAGTTCCGTGTGTGGCATCGGATAGCCCATCATCGGACCGCCGACAATCAATTTATCCACCTGTGACAGGTCGGTTTCAGCCAGTTTTAGCAAATGCTTGAATGGCGTGCCAATCAAGGTCAGGTAATTGCGTGGATTGGCCACCGAGTCACCAGTCACAGTCACCACCCGTTCCAGCAAGGGGCGATTCAGGACAATGGCGTCGTGGACGGCTTTGGCAGTGGCCACGTTTTGCATGATCAATCCCAAAGACAACGGCGTTTGGCCGCTGGGGACTTCTTTTCCGGTGAGTACTTTGATCAATTGTTTTTCACCACCCGTGGGGTAAATGGTGGGTACCTTAACCACGGTGATCTGCTGGTCTGGAAATTCAGAGCTCAGTGCTTCAATTTCATGCATCAGGCGCTTTTTGACGCCATCAATGTTTTCCTCAATGGCGATGATGGCCTGTGGGGCACCGGCCGCTTTCATCAACCAATGGGTACCAGACACGATGGCATTGGGTTGTTCCAGCATCAGGCGCTCATCACAGGAAATGTAAGGTTCACATTCGGCGCCATTGATGATCAAGGTGGTTGACTGATCAGGTTGTTGGTGTTGGTATTTAACGTGGGTTGGAAAGCCAGCGCCACCCATGCCAATGATACCTGCCTGTTGAATGCGCTCAATCACTGCCGCTGAATTTTCTGGCAAACTGGTTGGTTTCGATTCAAGCCATTGATCTTTACCATCGGGTTGAATCACCACACATTGGGCCAATGGGGTATCGGCAGTGGCGGTGTTTTTCAGGCTGATGTCGGTTACGGTGCCGGAAGTGGGGGCATGAAATACCGCTCCATAAGGATGTATGGGGTGGGCAATGACCTGACCTTTGAGAACCTGGTCACCGACAGCGACCACCGGTTCAGATTCGTGTCCCCGGTTGGCTTTGAGGGCCACCACCAATTGATCAGGTAAGCCAGCTGATCGCATTTCTTGTTCACAGGATTGTTGCTTGTGGTGCCGCAACACCAGTCCACCATGAAAATGATGCAGGTCTACCATGACTGTGCCTCCTGAATGGTGCGGAGCAAATCAGGTTTGGGGCTGCGTTGCAAAGTGGCTGGCATCGGTGCTGGAATTTTGATGATGCAATCAACCGGGCAAGCCGGGATGCATAGGTCACAACCTGTGCATTCATCCAAGATAACGGTGTGCATGTGTTTGGCCGCACCGACGATGGCATCGACCGGGCAGACTTGGATACATTTGGTGCAACCAATACAATCAGGTTCAACGATTTCCACCACTTGGTCGACTTCTTCCTGACCATTTTCAGGATTCAGTTCCAACACCTCAACATCCAGTAAGTCTGCCAGTTTTTTGATGCCTTCCTGACCGCCAGGAGGACATTGGTTGATTGGAGCCTCACCGGCAGCTATGGCTTCAGCGTAAGGTTTACAGCCTGGGTAATTGCATTGGCCACATTGGGTTTGAGGCAAGATGGCATTGATCTCTTCAACGATGGGGTTACCGGCCACTTTGAAACGCCTGGAAACCCACACGATCAAGCAACCAAAGGCCGTGGCCAGCAGCACCATGCCGCCCAAGGCCAAAATCCAATTGCTGAGCTCAGGCGACATCATTGGTTGGTCATCCCGGCAAAACCCATAAACGCCAGTGACATGATGCCGGCGGTCATCAGGGCGATAGGTAAGCCCCTGAATGCAGGGGGTATGTTGGCCATTTCCAGGCGCTCACGAATGGCCGAAAAGAGCACCAGCACCAAACCGAATCCGAAAGCAGCACCGAAGCCAAAGAATGCCGATTCCAGTACATTGTTTTGTTGCTGCACATTCAACAGCGCCACACCCAACACCGCACAATTGGTGGTAATCAGCGGCAAGAACAAGCCCAGCACCTGGTACAGCAGGGGAGAGGACTTGTGTAAAATCATTTCAGTGATTTGCACAGTGACCGCAATCACCAGAATAAAACTCAAGGTTTTCAGGTATTCCAAACCCAGTGGCACCAACAGGTATTCATTCACCAAGAAACTGGCAATCGAAGACATGGTCAGCACAAAAGCGGTGGCAAAACTCATGCCCATTGCTGATTTGTACTGGGTAGAGACGCCCATAAAAGGGCACAACCCCAAAAACCGCACCAGCACGAAGTTATTGACAAAAGCAGCGCTGATGAAAATGAGGAAGAGGTTACTCATGGAGTCGTTTATTTCACCCGCATGCCTGGTTGAGCACCTTCATGGGGTTCCAATATGTAGATTTCATCGCCGCCGGGTCCTGCGGCTAACACCATGCCTTCGGATACACCAAAACGCATCTTCCGTGGCGCCAAATTGGCCACCATCACAGTCAATTTACCGACCAGGTCCTGTGGCTCATATGCGGATTTGATGCCAGCGAACACGTTGCGGGTTTCACCACCCAGGTCCAGTGTCAGCTGCAACAGTTTATCGGCTTTTTCTACCCTTTGGGCATCCACAATTTGGGCCACCCGCAAATCCACTTTTGCAAAAGCATCAAAATCAATTTCGGCACTGATGGGATCGGTTGCCAAGGGGCTGTCATCGGCCATCGATTGTGGTTTGTCATCGGTGGCTACCAGGTCTTGTTTGCTTTGTTCCATGATGCGTTCCAGGGTCTCCACTTCAATGCGGCTGATCAAGGGTTTGAATTTGTTGATGGCATGGCCTAACAAGGGCTCATTGATCGCCTGCCATTGGCTCAGGTCAGTGTTCAAAAAAGCTTCGGCTTTGCGGGCAGTGAATGGAATCACCGGTGCCAGCCAGGTCATTAACACACGAAACAGATTGATGCCTGTTGAGCATACCTGGTGTACTTCTGTTTGCTTGTCGTCGTCTTTGATGGCCACCCATGGCGCCATGTCAGCAATGTATTGATTGGCTTTGTCTGCCAGTGCCATGATTTGTCTGATGGCGGCATTGTATTTGCGTTGTTCGAACAAGCCAGCAATGTCAGCCGAATGGCTGATAAATTCTTCATACAGCTCCGGGTTATGCAACTGTGCAGATAGCTTGCCGTCGAATTTCTTCTTGATAAAGCCTGCACAGCGCGAAGCAATGTTGACCACTTTACCCACCAGGTCTGAATTCACCCGCTGCCTGAAGTCATCCATGTTCAAGTCGATGTCAACCACGCCATCGGACAGTTTGGCAGCATAATAATAACGCAGGTAATCAGGATTCAAGTGTTCCAGGTAAGTGGAAGCCTTGATGAAGGTACCCCTTGATTTGCTCATTTTGGTGCCATTGACCGTTAAAAAGCCATGGGCATAAACCGCATTGGGTAGTTTCATGCCAGCGCCTTGCAACATGGCGGGCCAAAACAGCGAGTGAAAATAAAGGATGTCTTTGCCAATGAAATGATACATTTCGTGATCTGACTCAGGGTCTATCCAGGGAGCAAAGTCTTCACCGCGCTGATCGCACAAATATTTCAAACAGGCCAGGTATCCCACGGGGGCATCCATCCAGACATAGAAGTACTTGCCTGGTTCGCCTGGAATTTCAAAACCAAAATAGGGTGCATCACGAGAAATGTCCCATGATTGCAACCCAGCTTCAAACCACTCGGACAGTTTGTTGGTGACTTCTTCCTGCAAGGAGCCAGAAGCCACCCATTCTTTAAGCATGGGTTCAAAGTTTTTCAGGTTAACAAACAAATGTTTGGATTCTTTCATCACTGGCGTGGCGCCACTGACCACTGACACCGGATTTTTGATTTCGGTGGAGTCATAGGTGGAGCCGCAAGCCTCACAGCCATCGCTGTACTGATCGGCGGTACCACATTTGGGGCAGGTGCCTTTGACGAAACGGTCGGGCAGGAACATCTCTTTTTCGGGATCAAAATACTGTTCCACGATTTTGGATTCGATGTGTCCAGCGTCTTTGAGTTTCAGGTAGATTTCACTGACCAGCTCTTGATTCTCAGTTGAATGGGTGGAATGGTAATGGTCGTATGAAACGCCAAAAGCCTGTAAATCACGCCAATGTTCTTCGCGGATGCTGTCGACCAGGGCTTCGGGAGTCATGCCTTGTTTCTCGGCATTGAGCATGATGGGTGTGCCGTGGGCATCATCGGCACAGAGGAACTTGACTTCGTGACCTTGCGCGCGCATCAGGCGGGCCCAAATGTCCGATTGGCTGTGTTCGACAAAATGCCCCAAGTGCAGGGAGCCACTGGCATACGGCAAAGCCGATGTGATCATGATTTTCCGATTGGATTTCCCAGTCTGTTCCATGTGATAAAACAAGCTCAATAAAAGCCGCCTATTATCTCACGCGACCCGCCAAAGGTCTATGCTTGAACTGCGCTGAATGCGTTGCTGAACAAGGCCGGATTAGCATGGTCTAAAGCCCGCCGGCACAGCAACTTTAAGGACTTAAAATGGCCCGGTTGATGCAGCTGATAGATACCCAAAAAAAAGGGCCCTGAAATCAGGACCCTTGGGCTTGGATCTTTGCACTGACTTTATTGGCCGATGTGTTTTTTGAGAAATTTCAACATTTTCTTATAAAACTGGGTTTTGTTCTCTTCCTTTGAAAAACCATGGCCATCAGTTTTAAAAAACGTATCGTAAGGGATGTTGTTGTTTTTTAAACTCTTCACCATCACTTCAGCATTTTCAAATGGTACCCGTATGTCTTTGGTGCCGTGAGTCAATAGGACAGCTGCTTTAATTTTTTCAGCGTTGTTTGCCGGTGACCTTGAATTTATCAATGCCAAGTCTTCATGTGTGCCGAACATTTGTCTGTAATATTCTTCACGACCTTTTTTGTTGCCTTTGAAGGAATCAGCCTTTTTCCATTGCAAATCATTGTCATAGATTCCTGCATCAGCTACTGCACACTGGTACAAGTCAGGCTCTTTAACCACGCCTTGCATTGAAGCATATCCGCCATAGCTCGAACCATGTATACAAATCCTTTCTTTGTCGGCATACCCCTGCTGAATGGCCCATAAGGTGGCATCAGTCAGGTCATTTTGCATTTTTTCACCCCACTCATGATAGCCTTCAATTTCAAACTTATCTCCATATCCACCTGATCCTCTGAAATTGAGCTGTAACACCAGGAATCCATTGTTGGCAAGAAATTGCGGCGTGCTTTCCCATCGCCAAACATCCTTTAATCCATATGGACCACCGTGGGGGTGAACAACCATGGGTAAATTTTCAAGTTTCTTACCGGGTGGTATGGTTAATTGACCGTACACTTTCAGACCGTCTCTGGTGGTCATTATAAAAGGCTCAACCTTAGCCATGAGTTCAGCTTTTATTTGGGGACGGCTGCTGGCAACATACTCGACCTTATTGTTTTTGCGATCAAATATGTAAAACTCGCCTGGATTTCTGTCACTGTATGTTTTAAACAGCGTTTTTTCCTTATTTTTGGTGCTGTTGCTCAGCAATACCTCATTACCTTTGAATAGGCTTCTGAGTTGTTTGTGTATATTGATTTCAGGGTCATTCCCGTTCCCTTCAATGTAATGAATGCCAGGATAGCCTGCTTCATACATCAGGCCAATCAGCTCTCCGTTTACTCCCTTAACCAAATTAGATTGAATGAAGCTGTCACGTTCCATGTCCACATCATCATGTTTTTTTATGAGAGATAATTCCATCTTTCCGAAATTAAACTCGTAAACTGCCATGCGGTGATGGTCTGGATCTTCATGGTTTGAACTGAAGTAAAATTTGCTGTTGTCATTACTGAATCCTAATGGATCCAACGATGGTCTTGCATTTTCTGATAACTTCAGGTCAATAGCATGCCACTCTCCGCCATAATCTTTGGCGTGCATGTATAACTTGTTGTCGTTGCGTATTTTGGGGTCGACTGTATCAAATTCGAGGGCAAATCTGGCGTTGTCATTGGTGTCAACTTCGTAAGCAATGATGCGGGACTTCATACCACCAGATAAAGTTGGTGCATCTCCAATGTAGTCCATTTTTGCGTTGTAAACGTTTTGCTTATATAACTTGGCTGAAAAGTTGTCGGCGAAATGAGCTTTGGAAACCAAAATATGCTCTTCATCTTTTTCAAGGATAGAAACAACATTTTAGTTGCTTCTTTGAAAGTCCCAAAGCATTTCGCGTTTACTACCGTCTTTGTTGACTGAAAACAATTCTGGATATGTGTTGCTGCCATCCAGAAAACTGGTGACCTTTCGACTGAGTATCACCAGCCTCTCGTCATTTGCCCAATGAAACTGTGCGGCTTCTCTTCCAGGTCCCATGCCGAATGAAAAGGTTCCGGTTTTAGTTTTCAAATTCATAATGCCTACTTTATATTCATCTCCGTCTTTATAGGTAAATGCCACATTTTTACCATCAGGAGATATTTTCATTTCAATGAATTTCGGATCAGCAGCAAAGAATTCGACAGGCAAAGATTTTGTGTTTGCTATAAAGGAAACAAACAGCATCAATAGACATAGGTTTTTCATGATTTTCCATGGTTTGATGTTTGGTTATTTCAAATCCGTTTAATAAGGTACCGGATTGAAGTTTGGGTTGGGTGACTATGCTCACAGTCGCTCAACGAAGTATTGAACGTCAAATTGTAACCAAACAACCTAGGCTAGTTCAATTATTTTACATGCTTCTTATTCTGGTAATTAGTGTTGGTTTCAATGACAGAATATCATCTGTTGAGACTTGCCAGTGTTGAAAAAAAATAAATTTTTATCATCAATTAGTATTTGAGCGAAATCCTACGAATTTTAATGGTTATTAATTATAAAAAATTACACATCAAAGTTTGTTAAACCTATTTCAAATGTTCCTGAATACTTATATGTATAAGACATATATGTTATTATTTCAGAAATTTAAAATAACCAACCTATAATTTTATGAATAAACCCTCAGTCATTGCGGTGACGATACTGATTCTAATTTTGATAATTCTTCTGAAGCTGAATAGTGATTTATTCACCCAAAACAATCAGCGCATTGAAAAAAACAATATCAGCCAAATCAATGAAAATCTACCTTCTGAGAATGGGCCAGAATTGCCTGAAGATAAACCGACATCAATCCCAAATAAGGATGTTACTGATCTGCAACCGATGGAAAATTTACTCGCCGAAGCATCAAATGGAAATCCTTCTGCAGTATACGAAGTAACTGTTTTGCGCAGGCAATGCGAAAATGTTCCAATTGATCAAGAGTCACTTGAAATACAATTAAATAAAATAAATGATGTCTTATTGAAAAAAAGTTTAATGACTGATTTTGACGCATGTAGGGATTTTCCCAGAAAACCAATACGTGATGCGGACTTGAGAGATGACATCATGTATGCTGCCAGAAATGGTAATTTGAAAGCAAAACTTGAATTTCCAGCTTTCGCATTCAAAGGCTTTGATATTGATAATACATTGAAAAATGCTGAATTAATATCAGAGCTGAAAGATGAATCACTACAACATTTAATCGATGCAAGAAATGGCGGAGAAAAATCAGCCTTGATTCAATTGGGTATCGCATATGAAGATGGGAATTTGGTGGAGCAGGATCTAGTTGAGGCATTTGCGCATTACTATGCACATTATGAATTGAATTTAGAGTCCAACGGATTGTTACTTGACAACATTGAGAAAAAGTTATCAAATGCACAACTTTCTGATGCAATTAATAGAGGAGAGATGTATGTTAAATGTTGTAATTAGGTTGGTTTTTGTTTTTTTGGTTTTCTTTTCTACTGAGACACTATCTCAAGAGGCTGTTGGTGAGGGTCACTATGTTTGTAACAATGGGTGTAACCCCAGTAACCCTAATGACGGACTGACACAGGAGTTTATCAGAACGACGGTCAATCAAGATGTAGGTTCTTGGGGTGTTGGTGATTATGTTGATATATCAAATCCTTCAGGTCAGACAGGACGTTGGGGAAGAGCAAATGCCATGTCTTCAATGTTTCACTATATGGGTAGTGGAAGTGGTGGCGGTGGTACTGGTGGCGGTGGTGGCGGTGGTGGCGGTACTGGTGGTGGCAGTGGCGGTGGCAGTGGCGGTGGCAGTGGCGGTGGGTTTCCCTGCTTTGGAACAGAAGAAGAATGTACTGGTGGTGATGATCCTTTCTGAATACTATCAAGCCATACAAAAAATTTTAAGACCCATTCAGCAATGACCTGCTGGATGGGTTTTCTTTAAGAAAAAATATGTTGATGATTTATCAACTTTGTATTTGAGTGTTTCGAAGACAGACTTTGTATTCAGCATTTATTTGAATATGCATGTACTTATAAAAACATGCATAAATTCTTGTTAAAGGATAAAGTATAAGATTGAGTATTAAATTCTGACCCAAACCACCATTCGTATTTGTTGTAATAGATTTTTTTTAGTTAATAACAAAGCTCTATTCAATCTCTTTCTTCATGATCAACAGGTTGCCGTAGCCATCTTTGGGGGTGGCAAACTCCCATGAGTCCATCACGGTGTCGATGAAATTGATGCCCATTTGGCCGGGCAGGGGTTGCGACAAATCTCTGGGTTTAATCGATGAGTCATAGACTTCTGGGGCGAAATCGCGCAAATAAAACACCAGGGTTTTGTTTTGTTTTTTGACTTCCAGTTCAATCTCACCATCGGTGGTGTTTTTGTAGGCGTGGCGGATGATGTTGGTCACGGCTTCGTCCAGACAGAGGATCAGTTGTTGACAACACGCGGCTGAAAATCCCGCTTGCTCAACCACGGCAGCCAGTTGGTGGCGAATCTCTTTCAGCTGACAGGCACTGGCGGCGAACTGTGATAAAAACAGGCTCTGTTCTTGTAAATGGTCGCGTCGTTCAATCAACAGGATGGTGGCATCATCGTTCAGTTGATGGCGACGGGCAATGGTAATGAGTTTTCCTATGCGGACTTCTGGCGATTCGGACTCGGTGTGTTTGATGTCATCAATGATGCCTTCCAGTTCCCGTCGCTGATTGGATTGATTGCGGGCATCGGTGAGGCCATCGGTCAACAGGTACAGGCCGCCCTGATTGAGTTTTTTGTTTTGTTGTTCAAAGGACAAGTCGCTGGTTTTGATGCCCAGCGGTGGGGCATCGGCATTCCAGGTTTCGATGGTTGAATCAGCACCTTTATAAATCACCGGCGGTAAGCCCGCATTGGACCAGGTGGCCACATCAGTCTCTGGACTGTAGTAACCCACTGCAGCACATACAAACAAACCCCGCGAGGCTTTTTCGCACAGTTCTTTGTTGGCTTTGGCCAGCCATTGGCCTGGTGGCAAGTTGTCTTTGCCTATCCAGCGCAACAAGCTGCTGGCGCGGACCATCAACATGGATGCATCCAGGCCTTTGCCTGAGACGTCGCCAATGATGAAACCAACGGTGCCATCTTTCAGCACAAAATAGTCATAAAAGTCGCCTGAGACTTCATTGGCGGCAACATTGGTACCCACCACAGGAAATGGCGGTCTGAACCTTTCCGGCAGCAGAGAACGCTGTAATTTACGGGCCAGGGTCAGTTCTTTTTTGATGCGTTTTTGTTCTACAAAATTGAGCGTGAACCGGGCATTTTGAACGGCCAGGGAGATGGGGGTAGATAACAGCCTGAGGATGTCACTGTCTCTGGTTTGGAAAAGCTTGTCATCCTGTTTGTTGAGCACCTGTAAAACCCCAATGGGTTTGTCTTGAATGATCAAGGGCGTGCACAGAACCGAACGGGTTTGGAACCCCGTGAGGCTGTCAACGTGACAAATAAAGTCCGCGTCTTTTTTGGCATCGATGATGATTTGGCTTTCACCCGTTGTGAAGGTGCGTCCAATGATGCCATTGGTGACATCGATGGCCATGTCGGTGACGTCAACAGGTCCGGCGCTGGCTCGGCAGACCAATTTTTCCTGGCTGCGATCCACCAAAAAGATGCTGGCAGCTTCGGCGTCCATGTAACTCTTGATGCGCTTGACAGCCCGTCGCAGCACTTCATCTATGTCCATGGAGCGAACAAAATCCTGACTCAGATCAGCCAACAGGCTCAATTGTTCAAGGGTGCCGGCTGACTCCTTGGTGGGGTCAGTTTCAGCGAAATAGGTGCCGTCAGCTTTCATTATTAGCTTTCATGGTCAGCTTTGGCTTGGCGTTTCTTCTTGCGCCTTTGTTTGACTTGAATGGTGGTGATGACAATGCCTGAGATGGCATAGCCAGCGAACACCACAAACAAGACCCAGGCAGTTTTGATGGTTAACAACACAAACACCAGCACCAACAACAAGACCCAGATAAATGACACATTTTCCTTAAATGGAATGGTCTTAAATGAATAGTAGCGGATGCGTGAAACCATCAGTAAGCCGGCAATGATGGTGACTGGTAAAGCCACATATTTAAGGTCAGCACCATGCAGCCCCAGGTCAACACTGATCCAGGCAAAAGAGGTCACCACGGCGGCCGCAGCCGGAGAAGGCAGCCCTTGGAAATAGGCTTTGTCAGCCACCCCGATCTGGGTATTGAATCGCGCCAGTCTTAAGGCGCCACTGACGGCAAAAATAAAAGCCGCCAGCCAGCCGATTTTTCCTAACACCGGGTGTACATCTGTGAGGTAAAACAGCGACCAGTTAAACATCAGAAGTGACGGAGCCACCCCAAAAGAAACCAGGTCCGACAGTGAGTCGTACTGTTCACCAAAAGCTGATTGGGTATTGGTCAGGCGTGCCACTCGACCATCCAGTGCATCCAACAAGGCCGCCACGAAGATACAGAAGCAGGCCATTTCAAATTTGCCCTGAATGCCAGCAATGATGGAATAATAACCGGCAAAGAGTGCGCCCGTAGTGAACAAGTTAGGTAGCAAGTAAATCCCTTTTTGTTTGGCTGTGTCTAGTTTTGACATGGTTTTTTGTGTTTTAATTCACCCCTCATTGTACAAGATTTGGCAGTGCGCTCGCTTGAATTTTGCTGTTATAATTTAACGGGTGAATTGCACCAACCGGAGAAAATCATGAATAAAAGATGCGTTTTGTTGCTGTTGATGCTGTGTATGACACCAGCAATGGCAGAAAAAATATACAAATGGGTAGATGAAAACGGTCAAATTCATTACTCATCGCAAAAACCTGTGGGTCAAGACGCACAGACAGTCACTGTTAAAAAAGCACCGAAAGTGGCTCCAGCTAAAAACAACGAAGAAAACGAGGACAGTGCCGACGCCAATGCGGCAGCTGAGGAGGCCGCTGAAGACGACCCTGAAGCCGATGCTGCAGCACGCGCTGCACTGGCCAAGGCGGATGCCGTTAACAACAAAAAACAATGCGAGCTGGCACGCAAAAACCTGGCGGCCTTAAGTGCCACCGTGCGGGTCACCAAACGAGATGCCAATGGTGAGTTGGTCAGGCTGACTGATGGTCAGCGCTTGGCTGCCATGAAAAAAGCCCAGGCTGCCATCAAACAATACTGTCAGTAACACAGGATCTGATCCCATGGAACGAAGAAAACTGCTCAAGTCTGCTGCTTTGGTGGCAGGCGCCGCGGGTTTGGCTGGTTGTAAACCAACAGCTGAAACCGGCCCGTCTGCAGGAGCTGAAAAACAGCAAAAGTTTAAATGGAAAATGGTCACCGCCTGGCCGAAAAACTTTCCTGGATTGGGCACTGGAGCAGAATTCTTGGCCAACACCATCACCCAAATGTCCGGTGGCCGCCTGACGGTTAAAGTTTATGGCAGCGGTGAATTGGTTCCAGCTTTTGAGGTTTTTGATGCCGTGTCTTCCGGCACCGCACAAATGGGGCACAGTGCGGCTTATTATTGGAAAGGCAAAGTCCCTGAGGCGCAGTATTTTGGTGCCGTGCCTTTCGGCATGAATGCCGATGAGATGAACGCCTGGTTGTACCACGGTGGTGGCTTGGAGTTGTGGCACAAAACCTATCAGCCGCATGGTCTGATTCCCTTTCCAGCGGGGCAGTCAGGCGTGCAAATGGGCGGTTGGTTCAACAAAGAAATCAACAGCAAAGATGACATCAAAGGTTTGGTGATGCGCATGCCAGGGTTGGGCGGCGAGGTGCTCTCACGGGCCGGTGGCACGCCACAGTCGATTCCTGGGGCAGAATTATTCACCGCACTGCAAACGGGAACCATAGATGCCACCGAGTGGGTGGGCCCTTACAATGACTTGGCTTTTGGCTTGTATCAGGCGGCTCAGTATTACTACTATCCAGGTTGGCATGAGCCAACAGCCTGTATCGAAGCCATGATCAATGAAGCGGCTTATCAGTCACTTCCTGAAGACCTGCAGCAGGTGGTGCAATACGCTGCCATGGCTGCCAATCAAAACATGTTGTCCGAATACATTGCCAACAACCAACGTGCCTTAGAAACACTGAAAAATGAACACCAGGTGCAACTGCGCCAGTTCCCAACCGAAGTGTTGGGTGAATTCAAAGCTTATGCCGAGCAGGTACTGAATGATTTGAGTCAGCAAAGTGCTTTGGCGGCCGAAATTCACCAATCATACCGTCAGTTTGCACAACAGACAGAAGCTTGGTTGCGCGTTTCTGAATTGGCCTATTTACAGGCCCGATGACTGACAAACCGACCTGGTTGTCAGCCTTCCCGTTTCTGCAAAATCAATGGTCAGCGGTGGCAGCGCTGACTCAGCGTTACCCACAGCCAGAGTCTTTGGAGATTGCCAGCGACTGGCAAGACTTCCTCAGTACCCGCAGTGCCAAAACACCTGTTACTGATTGGTTCAACCTGTTGCGTGAATACCGGCAAAGCAGGCTGGCTTATTTTGCCTGGCATGATTGGCAACAACCCATTGCTGATCACCAACAAGCCATGACCAGGGTTTCGGACTTGGCCGATCATTTGGTTGCTGTGGCCTATGGTGTGGCGCAAGATGAGATGCAACAGCGCCATGGGGTGGTGCATGACGCACAAGGGCACGCGGTAGAACTGTTGGTTTATGCGTTGGGGAAACTGGGCACCCGGGAATTGAATTATTCATCTGACATTGATTTGGTGATGATTTATGCCGATGAAGGGGAATCCGATGGTGAAAGGCCTTTGGCAGCAGCCAAATACTTTACCCGCATGGGCCAGAAAATCATCAAATTACTGGATCATTTTACGCCTGCAGGACGGGTCTATCGCGTCGACATGCGTTTGCGACCATTTGGTTCTGCAGCGCCTTTGGTCTGTCATACCGCAGCCTTTCATCAGTACTTGTTGTATGAAGGTCGAGAGTGGGAGCGCTTTGCGTGGATGCGGGCTCGCTTGTTGGTCGGTCCTGAAGCCAGTCATCAGGAGGTCTTGCAGGCCCTGACACCATTTATTTACCGCAAGCACTTAGATTACACGGTGTTTCAGTCATTGCTTAAAATCAAAACCGAAATTGGCAACCATTTGTCTTATGCCGCTGATGATTTAAAGCAGGGTAGAGGTGGTATCAGGGCGGTTGAATTCATCGTGCAAAGCATGCAGTTGGTCTATGGTGGTCGCCACCCCGAATTCCGTGGTCAATCAATCGCTGAACCACTGAATCAGCTGATTAAGACCGGGAAAATCCCCATTGAGGACGGCAAAGCACTGAAGTTGGCCTGGTTATGGTTGCGAAAAGTAGAAAACATCTGCCAGTTGGTGGCAGACCAGGATGTGCACGAAGTGCCTGATAACAACACCGTTAAACAAGTCATCAGTGAAGGCATGGGTTGTGAAGATTGGGATGAATGTGCTGACGAGTTACAGTTTCACCGAGATTGGGTGGCCGATCAATTCAGTCAATTGTTTGATCAACAAGAGCAAGACCAAACTGCCAATGTCGATGAATTGCGAACCGTGCAAAAACTGATGAATGAGCTGCCATTGAAGCGCCTGCCGCAGAATCGACTCGAATTGGTCGAGCAACTGTTACAACAGGCGGTCACCGAACCATCTGTCTCATCGGCAGTGTCCCTCAAGTTTGCCCAACTAATCAAGCGAATCCTAACCCGGCCCAGCTACTTGTTGATGCTGTCAAAGGAGCAGTATTTGTTACAAAAACTGCTGCAGATGCTGGCTCGGCACAGTTATTTTGCTGAGGTTTTACAACAACACCCGGTGTTGTTGGAACAGTTGTTTGATGAACAGCCTTTTGTGTTACTGGACCACGATGCATTAGGCGATATTTGGCAGCAAAAGGCACCTGAAGGGGACCGCGAACAATGGATGGAGCAAATCCGTCAATTCAAACTAGAAATGGAATTCAATACCATCAAAGCTTGGTCTGACCAAGACATCACAGGAGACCAAGCCTGTTGGCAGTTGACCCAGTTGGCCGCCAGCATCACCCGTGATGTGGTTGCTCAGTGTTGGCATGAAATCAATGACAAGATTCCGGCAGGAGAGCTCAAGCCTGGAGATTTGATGGTGATTGCTTACGGCTCTGCGGCTGAAAATCGCATGTCCATACATTCAGACCTGGATTTGGTGTTTATTCTGGCTGGGGATACCGTTGCAAACGAATCCCGGGTGTTTGCAATGAAATGGGTTAAACGGGTGGTTCATCATTTGACTTCACGCTTATACCACGGCTTGTTGTATCCACTGGATATGCAACTCAGGCCCAATGGCAATTCAGGTTCGCTGGTGACCACGCAGTCAGAATTTGAACGGTATCAGTTGGAAGATGCCTGGATTTGGGAGCATGCGGCGTTGTTCAAAACCACGGCTTGGGTCGCCGATGATCAACAAAAGGCTTGGTTTGATGACGTCAGGGTACGGGTTTTGTCTCAGCGTCGGGATCCAAAAGAGGTCGATAAAGCGATGCAAAAAATGGCCGCTAAAATGTCAAATCAATCACCTGATTCAAGCCATGCAGAAGAATTTACAGTGCTTTCGGCCATCTTAAAACATGCCCACAAACACCCGGAAGTGATCAGCGACACATCAGTGGCAGCTGCAGCTGATCATTTGCAAGCCTTGGGTATATTATCTGATGACACCCACTTGGCAGCCCCCAATAAAAACCCGACCAGATAAAATCTGACCGGGTTTGAAGTCATCTCAGTCAGGCGCTCAGGCGACTTTACTGGACTCGTCGTCTTCCTGGGCTACAGAGCGATCAAAAGCATCAAACGGGAAGTCATCCACAGCGATGATTTCCATCACTTGTTTTCTCACCTTGGTTAAAGAGTTGAATTCACTCTTGTTAATGATGTCTTTTTCCAGTGCCTGAGCCAGTTGTTTCACTGGATCGATTTCACTGATATCGCCACTCTTGATGGCTTTCAACACACGCCTTTCCAGCGGTTCCGTATCGATAACCTTGGCCAGTACGTGATTCATTTTGGCCACAAAGTGGTGCTCCGATTCAACCTTATCAATACCATCAGTTAAACGCTGTCTGGTTTCATTGGGCGATAACAACAGACTGGCTGCTTTGTGACCCAAGCGATCTCCAGGAGGTAACTCATGGGTTCCCAATGGGAATATCACACGGCGCAGGAAGATGCCCACCCCTTTGCTCGGGAAGTTGTATGACAGCATCTTCAAGGCTTGCTCAATCTCATAGAAATGATGACGCATGGCCCAAGCCACAATGGGTTGGTCGGCACTTTGTTCACCTTGGTCCAGGTAACGTTTCAACACGGCAGATGCCATGTATAAGTGACTGAGGACATCACCCAAGCGAGCCGAGGTTTTTTCTCTCTTCTTCAGCGAGCCACCCAATGTCAACATCGACACGTCGGCGGCAAACCCAAAAGCTGCACTGTAGCGGGTGATTTTGGAATAGAACTTTTTGGTGAATTTATCACCAGGGCTGCGTTCCAGACGCCAGGTGCCTAGGCCTTGGAAAAAGGACCGCACGCCATTTTGGAAAGAATAGCCCATGTGTTTGAACAACAAATGATCAAACTGTTTCAGTGACTCATCAGCATCTTCCAGGTAAGCCGCTTCCATTTCCTTCAATACATAAGGATGACAACGAATGGCACCCTGGCCAAAAATGATCATGCTGCGGGTGAGGATGTTGGCACCTTCTACGGTAATCCAAATGGGTGCGCCCATCCAGGCCCTGCCCAAGTAGTTTGATGGGCCCATGATGATGCCTTTACCGCCATGAATATCCATGGCGTCGGCAATCATGTCTCTGGCCATGTCAGTGGTATGCATTTTAGCGATTGCCGAAGGCACAGCAGGTCTTTCACCGCGATCCACTGCCAGCGCAGTCATGGTTGACACGGCGGCACAAGTGTAAGTTTTACCAGCAATCCGGCACAGGGCTTCCTCGATGCCTTCGAAGCGGCCAATAGGTAAGTTGAATTGTTTGCGAATGCGGGCATAAGCACCGGTGGCAAATGCCACCATTTTGGCGCCACCAGTTGAACAAGACGGTAACGAAATGGCTCGGCCAACCGATAAACACTCAACCAGCATGCGCCAACCATGGCCAATCATGTCCTGGCCACCGATGATGTAATCCATAGGTATAAACACATCTTTTCCACGGATGGGTCCATTCATAAACATCACATCCAGTGGCAAATGACGGCGACCTATGTCCATGCCTTTGGTGTCACGTGGAATCAGGGCAAGGGTGATGCCTAACTGCTTTTTGTCACCCAATAAGTTGTCGGGGTCCATCATTTGAAAGGCCAGGCCTACCACCGTAGCCACTGGAGCCAAGGTAATGTACCGCTTGTCAAAGTTCAAATTGATGCCCAGCACTTCTTTGCCCTTGATTTTCTTTTTACATACCACGCCAGTGTCAGGAATGGATGTGGCATCTGATCCTGCAGTGGGTCCGGTCAGACCAAAACAGGGGATTTCTTTGCCTTCAGATAGTCTGGGCAGGTAATGATTTTTCTGTTCTTCAGTACCATATTCCAACAACAACTCAGCCGGCCCCAATGAATTAGGAACAGCAATGGTCGCTGCCGCCACGGCACTGCGAGAAGACACTTTTTGTAATACGGCAGAATGCCCCAATGCAGAAAAGCCCAGGCCACCGTACTGTTTGGGAATGATCATCGCGAAAAACTTGTTCTTCATGATGAAGTCCCAGACTGCTTGCGGCATGTCACCTTTGTCGTGGTTGTATTCGTGTTCGTTCAGCATGGTGCACAATTCTGCCACGGGACCATCCAGAAATTCTTTTTCATCGCTGGAAAGCTCTGGTGCCGCAATGCTGTGTAATTTTTTAAAATCAGGTTTGCCTGAGAACAGTTCGGCATCCCAAAACACCGTGCCCGCTTCCAATGCCACTTTCTCAGTTTCTGATAACTCTGGCAAAGCTTTGCGGTAAAACTTCAGAAAAGGTTTGGAAAAGTGCTGTCGTCGCAAAGGTTTGTGGTTCAGAAATACCGCTGGAATCACAAACAAAGCGCCAGCCAATACGGTACTGATAAAGCCAGCATCGAAATACCACACCCCAAGAACCAGGGTAATGGCGGTCAAAACAGTCCAGCTGGATACGGTCATGCGAAAATAGCCAGCCACGAGGGTGGCGGCTACAATCAGGCCCAATAAAATCAAAAAAGTCATGGTTCAGTCCTGTTGGTAAGTAACATACGCTATAGTATGGGGCTGGTCAGTGGATTTGTCAATACGCTAGCGTATGGAAAACCTGAAAATCTGATTGACCCACAGCAATTACTGACTATGATAATAGCCAATAGGATTATTTTAATGACATGAAGAACCAAACCAAAAGAAAATCTTTAAATACTTCTGATTGGGAGTTGGCAACCCTTGATGTCATCGCCCACCAGGGCGTGAGTGCCGTTGCTGTCGAAAACATTGCCAGAGAACTGGGAGTCACCAAAGGCAGCTTCTACTGGCATTTCACCAATCGCAAGGATTTGATAGTGGCGGCATTGAAGCGCTGGCAGGCTGATGACAGGGCGGTGATCAAAGAAAAAATCTGGTCCATACCAGACCCCCACGAACGGCTGAAAGCCTGGTTTTTATTAAGTGCGGAGCCCTTACAAAGCCATTTAATATATGCCACCCTTTTGGCTGACCGCCAACATGATTTTGTTGCTAAAGTGCTGAAAGAAGTCACATTAGAGCGCCTGTCCTACTTGCAAAAATCTTATCAAGGCATTGGCTTTGATGAAACCAGATCGAAGCAACAGGCTTTGCTTTCCTACTCGGTTTACGTGGGTTATTTACACATGGCCAAAACTTTGCACGGTAAATTCAAAGACACCGAGAACATTGAAAACTACGCCAAATACGTGGCATCCCAACTGATTGCGGACGACCCTGCTGCAAAATCGAGTTAAGTTGGTGGCCTGAACCGCATCTGTTTGCTTGTTTTTAAGGGCTTAATCGACTCAATAAAGTAAGGAAAATAATTTGTTTATCTGGGATTAATTTGCTACCATTCAGTCTAATAACGATAAAACCCTAGAAAAATACGATAATAACGTCATGCTGCGCCTGATTTACACAAGCTTTGTACTGATGCTCTGCTCGCAAACCGCGACAGCAGTGACGGCTTATGCTGTGGCTGATGACAATTTCGAGCTTCCTGACCATTTGGTCGAAATTAACCTCGAAACCGGCGACTTTATCAGCAAAGGCCAACTGCCTGACCCTTACATAGCCGTCGAAGGGCTGGCAATAGCTGAAAATGGCACTTTATACGGTGCCGATGACAACACCAAAACCTTGGTTCAAATCAACACCAACGAAGGACGCGCATTTGCGGTGGCCAATGCCAACCAAAATTTTGGCTTCGGTGCGATTCCAGACAGTTATGATTTTGGCATGAGCTTTTCCTGTAACAACAACCTTTACTTAGTGGTTAAGCACACTCAGGAGCTGTATCAAGTAGATCCCACTACCGGCGCTGCCGAATTGATTGGTAACACCCAGCACAGTTTTACATCATTGGCTTCTTGGGGTGATGAGCTTTATGCAGTGGCCTCGGGTGACTTTAATTTATACCAAATTGATCCAGCCACCGCTCAAGCCACAGTGGTTGGTTCCATGGGTGATTTAGGTGGTGACATCAATTTAACGGGTTCTGGTCTGTCATTCGATGATCAGGGGCAGTTGTGGATGATTGTTAATTTGCGGTTATCTGACCCTTTGAACCCTTTTCCTTCACGCATCTTTAAATTAGACCACCAAACCGGTCAAGCTCAGCTGATTTCAGAAACTTTGGTGGGTGTTGAGTCACTGGCCATTGCGCCTCCTGGCGGCTGCGATGTGGTTATCGGCCCGGGTGGATCGGCTGTGGCGGTACCAACCAACAGCCAGTGGGCACTGATGACCCTGTTGTTGTCGTTGTTAGCTGTTGGTGGTTTGGCTATCCGCAATAAACACATTTGAGTTTGTACCTTAAACTGCGGTGACCTCATCGGGGTCATTGATTGACCTATAAAATCACCATTTTACAAAATATTAATCTCTGTTTGAGTAGAGTACCTTCTTGGTTATTTTCTTGAACAGGTTCAGTGTTTAAAACCTGACTTTCAACTATAATAGTCCCCTAAATTTTATTTATCTGGAGAATCCGTCATGGGAATCAGTATGCCTCAATTGCTCATTATCTTGTTGGTGGTGGCTTTGATTTTTGGTACCAAAAAACTCAGAAACATAGGCAATGACCTGGGCAGTGCCGTTAAAGGCTTCAAAAAAGGGATAAACGATGATGAAGACAAGCCTGAGTTGCAAGATGACAGCCAGGATGAAGTCAAACAGGCCAACCAAAACAAAGAAGATCCGGTTAAAAAATAACCTCTCATGTTTGATGTTGGTTTCACAGAATTGGTGGTGATTTTTGTGGTTGCCCTACTGGTGGTTGGCCCCGAGCGGTTGCCCGGTGTGGCTCGCAAGGCGGGCTTGTACCTTGGGAAAATCAGGCGATCATTTCAGTCGATTAAAAATGAAGTGGAACAAGAGCTTGAAATTGAAGCCGTCAAAGCCAAATTAAAGGAACAAGCCATGCTGGAAGAGGCCAAAGAGTTGCAGCGAGAACTCAACCAAACCATTCACCCTGACTCCAGCAGTGACGCCAAGTCGAAGACATCAGGCTCAACTGAATCTGATACCTCAAAAGTCTAAATGCAGGATCAAGAACAATCATTGGTTTCACACCTGGTAGAGCTCAGAAGCCGCCTACTGAAAGCGGTTTTTTCAGTGCTTTTGCTGGTGGTTATCATGTTTCCATTTGCTGGCGAGATCTATACCCTGATTGCCAAACCGGTGTTAGATAACCTGAGTCAAGGGACTGAAATGATTGCCACTGGTGTACTGTCACCCTTTTTGACGCCTTTCAAGATGGTGATCATTCTTGCAGTCATTATCTGTATGCCCATCATCATTTATCAAATTTGGGCGTTTGTGGCACCGGGTTTATACCAATCTGAAAAACGCGTGGCCATGCCCATTCTGATATCCAGTATCGTGTTGTTTTATATGGGGTGTGCCTTTGCATTTTTTGTGGTGTTCCCGATATTGTTTGTGTTTTTGCCCAGCATAGCACCGGAAGGGGTGACCTATATGCCGGACATCAATTCATATTTGGATATTGTGGTGCGCTTGTTCTTTGCTTTCGGTCTGGCTTTCGAAATTCCGGTAGCGGTTATTATCCTGATCTCATTGGGAGTCACATCAGCAGAAAAATTGTCCGCTTCCAGACCGTTTGTCATCATCGGCATTCTGGTGGTGGCCATGTTACTGACACCGCCGGACCCCAGTTCGCAGATTCTTTTGGCGGTACCCATGTGGATTTTATTTGAGTTTGGGTTATTCATGGGTAAAGTGCTGAGAAAGAAAAATAAGCCAGCAATGGATTGAAACGTCCATGTTAAACTATTGAACCTGGCGCCAGTCGTCGGGCCAACCAACAGAGATTTATGAGCGAAAAAAAATCCGTCATCTACAGAAAAGATTACCGACCACCTGATTTTTGGGTTAAATCGGTTGATTTGGCTTTTCTCATCCAGCCAGACCACACCGAGGTTAAAGCCCGAATGGTGCTGGTGAAAAACCAAGAAACCACGTCTCATGAGCTGTTTCTTGATGGTGTCGATTTGGAGTTAAAGTCGATTAAGATTGATGGTCGAACATTGACCGATGCTGATTATGAAGTTACGGCCAAGGGCTTGATCCTCAATAATCTGGCTGCGTTGCCACATGACTATTTTGAACTCAGCACCACTGTCACCATTTATCCGCACAAAAACACCGCTTTGGAAGGGCTGTACCAATCGGGTCAATTTTTTCTGACCCAGTGCGAAGCCGAAGGATTCAGGAAAATTACTTATTACTTAGATCGTCCTGATGTGTTGGCGCCTTTCACTGTGACGATTGTGGCCAATCAGTCACAATACCCGGTACTTTTATCCAATGGCAACCGCATGCACAAAGGCCCCTTGTCAGGTGGTCGCCATTATGCCAAGTGGGTTGACCCGCACCCCAAACCCAGTTATTTGTTTGCTTTGGTAGCAGGCGATTTGGCTTACATCGAAGATCATTACACCACCCAGGACAACAACAGGGTACAGTTACGGATTTACACCGAAGAACAAAACATCGACGCCTGTGGTCATGCCATGCAATCATTGAAAAAGTCTATGCGTTGGGACGAACAGCGATTTGACTTGGCCTATGATTTGGATGAATACAACATCGTAGCTACCGATGATTTCAATATGGGTGCGATGGAAAATAAGGGCCTGAATATATTCAACTCGAAATATGTATTGGCCAGGCAAGACACAGCCACAGATCATGATTTCATCGCTGTAGAAGCCGTGATTGGGCACGAATATTTTCACAACTGGACTGGTAACCGGGTCACGTGCCGGGATTGGTTTCAGTTGTCTCTGAAAGAAGGATTGACCGTTTTTCGTGATCAGGAGTTTACTTCTGACCTGCAGTCCCGTGCAGTCAAAAGAATCGAAGACGTGCGCTACCTCAGGTCAGCTCAATTTGCTGAAGATGCGTCACCGATGTCACACCCGGTGCGTCCGGATTCATACCTAGAAATCAATAATTTCTATACCCTGACCGTTTATGAGAAAGGCTCTGAAGTGGTCAGAATGTACCATACCTTGTTGGGAGAACAGGGATTCCAAGCAGGCATGAAATTGTATTTTGAACGTCATGATGGCGCGGCGGTCAGCTGCGATGACTTCAGGCAAGCCATGGCCGATGCCAATCAAGTCGATTTGTCTCAGTTTGAACTTTGGTATTCTCAGAACGGCACCCCTGTGGTGGTGGTAGAAGAGGATTACGATGCCGACTTGAAACAGTTCACGCTCACATTAACCCAACAAGCGCCGAAAAACTTTCAGGGCAGTGGTGATTGGCAAGCCATGCACATACCGGTGCAGTTGAGTTTGTACCAGCCAGACGGTCAACCCCATGAGTTGGATGATCAGCAAAACGTATCCACAGTGCTTGAACTGACTGAAATGAGCCAAAAGTTTGAATTCAATAACATAGACCAACCGCCGGTTTGTTCTATTTTTCAAAACTTCTCTGCACCCGTTAAAGTCGAGCGCAACGTCAGCGGTGAATTGCTGTCTTTTTTAATGAAACATGACATTGATGCCTTCAATCGTTGGGATGCATCGCAGCAAATGCAGTCTTGGGTGATCAATGAAAAATACCAGGCCTTGCTCGATGGTACTGATTATGCTTGCCCTAATCACCTGCTGGATTCTTTCAGGCATGTGCTGCTGGATAACCAATCAGATCCGGCATTGGTGGCTGAAGCCATCACCTTGCCAACCTTGAAAACCATGATGTTATCCCTTGAATCAGTGGATGTACTGACTTTGTATGAGGCCAAACAATGGTTAGTCAACCAACTGGTCAAACACTTTCAAGTGGAATTGTTGTCAGTTTATCATCAGAACATGGTCTCAGAGGATTATCAGGTCATTCCTGAACAAGTCGGTAAACGCAGCTTGAAAAATCGCTGTCTGTGGTACCTGATGCACACCCATGACAGTGAAATGCATGATTTGGCGCGAGAACAGTACCGGCAATCTGATAATTACAATGACCAGATTTATGCTTTGACACTGATGACTCATCACCAAATCAGCGGTTTTGAAGACGCCCTGGGTGAATACTATACCAACTGGCAGAACAACAGTCTGGTGATCAATAAATGGTTGTCTGTGCAGGCCACCATACCCGCGTCAGACACCTTGGAAAGGGTCAAACAACTGATGGATTTGCCGATATTCTCATTGAAGAATCCCAATGTGGTGCGCAGCTTGATTGGCGCATTTTGTGGAGGCAACATCACCCAGTTCCATGCCCAAGATGGTAGCGGTTATGAGTTTTTGGCAGATCAAGTATTGGCATTGGATGCGGTGAATCCTCAGGTGGCAGCTCGCCTGGTCAGCCTGTTCAATGATTTCCAACAATACCAACCTGACATTCAACAACGGATGCTGCAACAAATCAGCAGAATACATGCGACGGAATCTTTGTCTGCCAATGTGTTCGAGATTGTTGACAGGGCCATCAAGACCAGCGAATCGAGCCACTGAAAAGTGCTTGGCCAGCTTGTTTGGAGGGGCTTCAAAAGATTGTTATTTATTCATAAAACAGGATAAAATGCATGATATGTTCAGTAATTTCGATTAATCATGCATTTACCTACCATCAAACAACTCAAATATTTCAACGCCCTGGTTGAGCACAACCATTTTGGTAAAGCCGCAGACAGCTGTTTTGTCTCACAGTCGGCTTTCAGTGTGGCCATCAAAGAGCTAGAGAATGCATTGGGTGGTCAATTGGTGGATCGCACCAACAAGAGTGTGACCGTGACCAACCTGGGCCGTGACATATACCAACAATCTCTGACAGTCATGGCTGAAATGAAAAAAATGATGGACATGGCCCAAGGCAACTTGCTGCCCTTGTCAGGTCAATTATCTATGGGGATGATTCCAACCATCGGTCCATTTGTGATGCCCGCTTTGTTGCCGGAGCTGAATCGCGAGTATCCAGAACTTGAAATTGAAATCCATGAGGGTAAATCAGCTGATATTTATGACCAATTGATGCGCGGTAGTCTGGATGTGATTGTCTTGGCCTTGCCGTATGAAATGCGCAGTGTGGAAACCTTGACCTTATTCAAAGACCCGTTCAGGTTGATCAGTTCGGTGCACAACAAATGGCTCAAGGGCAGGAAGTTTGATATCGAAGACGTGGGCGATGGTTCGGTGTTGTTATTGGATGACGGGCATTGTTTGCGAGACCATGCCATCAGTGCTTGTAACATCAAACACGTAGATAAGATCAGTCATTTCACCGCCAGCAGCCTGTTAACCCTGGTGGAAATGGTGAAACAAGATTTGGGTGTCAGCTTTATTCCTGAAATGGCATTGGCGCTACCATGGTTCAGCCATGAGGACATCAAAATTGACGCCCTGGAGTTTGATGCCTACCGAGAAATCGGGTTGGCATGGCGCAAAGGCAGCACCCGGGCCAAAGAGTTTAAGATGTTGGGTGATTGCATCATGCAGGCCATCGGTCGCTGAAGGGCCGTTTACATTTGCTTAACAAGGGCTCGACATGAAGTTCATGGATAATCCGTATCATGGTAGACACTTTTAAATTACAGGAGAATATCCATGAATTGGGACATCGTAGAAGGTAAATGGGACCAACTGAAAGGCAATGCACAAATTCAATGGGGTAAGTTAACCGACGACGAATTGGATGTCATAGCCGGAAATAAAACAAAATTAGCAGGCGCCCTGCAAGAAAAATACGGTTACACCCGTGAGAAAGCAGAGCAAGCTGCTGATGAATGGAAAGATTCATTGGACTGACACACACCAATGAACCTTCTCAGAGAACCGACCGCTTGTGGTCGGTTTTTTTTATTCTGTAATCACCACGTCTTGTTGGTCACGCAGACGCTCGTTTCCTCTGATGACCACCTCGTCACCAACAGCCAGGTCACCAGACACTGCGATCAGCTCGCCTTGAGCCAATCCTGTGGTCACCTCAACTTTAATGGCTTTGCCTTCCTTAACAATAAAGACATGAGCACCGGTGCGTCGCAGAACCAGGGCATCCCTTGGCACTGTTTTGACTTCTGATGGGAGAGTCTCAGGTACTCTGAGCATGATCGGTTCACCTGGTAATAATTGCCCAGACAGGTCATTGAGATAGACCTGAATCAAACGGCTGCTGGAGGTGGCTGCCGGTATAAAGCGATCCACTTCCGCTTCATGGGTTTGACCCATTTGATCCATGTATTCCCAACGTTTGCCAGGCTGAATGACGGATTTGTACTTGAAAGGGATTTGTGCCACGATTTCCAAGTCACCTGATGACATCATTTCTAAAAAGTCCTGTCCCTGATTAACGAACTGGCCGGGTTGAGCCAACTGTTGTGTCACAAAACCGTCGTAAGGGGCTTTGGGAGTCAGTTTTCTGATGTCGTCTTCCAGTTGATTAAGTCGTGACTTGGTTTGTTCCAGGTCAGCCTTTGCGGATTTTAAATCGGCCTTATTTTTATCTAATTCAGTTCCTGAAGTGAGCCTTTGGGCTTTTAATGAGGCCAGCCTGACCGCTTCTGATTCCAGATAATCAACGCGAGCCTGGTTGCTGGCGATGGCATTGTTTAATTCGTTGATACGCAACGCATACGCCTCATCTGCAATAAGCCCCAGGGTGTCACCGGCCTGTTTGCTGGTGCCGATCGGGGCAATTTCTATCACCCGGCCACTGGATTCGGCTTTGATGGTGGTGATGTATTTGGCTTTACTGGCGGCGGCTACCACCCGTGTGGGCGCCATTGCTGTCATGGTCACGTTGGCGGTTTGGACTGTTGCCGGTGGCAGTTGTGCCACCGCAGTGAATACCGATAATAACATCAGAGCCAGGCTGTTCAGGGTGAGGGATTTCATCGTATGTTTCATATCAATTGGTTACAGGTTGTCTGGTTTCAGTGCCAGGATTTTGGTTTTTACCGGTTAATTTCAACAGGCTGGGTAACAACACCAAGGTAAACAATGTGCTGATCAGCATTCCCCCCACGATGACAGCTGCCAAACCACGGTACAACTCAGTGCCCGAGCCGGGCATCACCAGCAGTGGCAGCATACCAAAGATGCTGGTGAAAGTACTCATAAATATGGGCCGCAATCTGAGTTTTACCGCGTTGGATACCGCTTCTTCAGTATCCATGCCCATTTTTTCCGCATCGCGTGCTCGTAACACCAATAATATGGCGTTGTTGACCACCAGCCCCAGTAATATCACAAAGCCTATCATGGTCAGTAAATCCAATGATTGACTGGAGTCGCCGAAAGTTCTCAAAGTGGAATCCAGGGTCCTCAAGCCAATGATGCCGCCAACTGTAGCCATGGGTAAGGTGGTCACCACCAACAGTGCATCTTTAAACGACTGGAACATGGCGCTGATGAGTAGGTAGAGAATGACAATGGCCAGTAAAAATGAACCCGTTAGGCTGGACAAGGCTTCATTGAGCGCTTCAGCAGTACCGCGGTAAGATACGCTGCTGCCTTCGGCTAAGCGTTCTAAAATGAATGGCGTGAGCTCTTGTTTGAGCAGGTCAATCGCCGTTTCCAATGGCATGTCCTGAGGAGGTGTGACTTGTAGGGTCAAAGTCCTGGCGCGATCGACCCGCAGGATTTGGGTGGGCCCAGCCGTGCGTTCGATAAAGGTCAATTGATCCAGCGGCACCACATCACCATTGGTGGTGTATAACGGTGTGGCTGCCAATTGTTCAGGGGTTTCCCAATGCTCGGCCCTGAGCATCACATTCATGCGCTTGTTGCCATCAAAGTATTCGCCAACAAAGGCGCCAGTGCCTAAAGAGCGCAACACCGTGTTCAATTGATTCCTTGACCAACCAGCTTCCGCAATGGCTCGATCATTGGGCTTGATGTTGATTTCAGGCGCACCCAACTCAAGCCCAGGTGTGGTGCTTAAGCGCACCCCTGGAATCATTTGTTCCACTTTGTCATAAGCCAGTTGTCCGACAGTCAACAGCTGGTCAAAGTCCTCAGTTTGGATATCGACATTGATGCTGCGACCGGTTCTGGAGCCACCACCAAAAACACCTCGTCGACCAGCAAATCCTCGGGTGTCGGGTATGCCTCTTAAGATTTCGCTGTTGACAATGCCCAACATCTGCCCCATGTCCTCATTGTTTTCCATGCTAAAACCCATGAAGCCTCCGCCACCAAAAACCCCAAAAAAGTAGTTCTCAATTTTCGGTGATTTTTCACCGTCGTAGTAGGGCTTTAATCGTTCAGCCACCACTTCTGCCAATTCTTCTTTGGCGACTTGGTATGACATACCAGGTGGCGCTTGTACTCCAGCAAAGGCGAAATTTCTTTTGCCTTCTGGCAAGTAATCTGCTGGTGGTCTGAGAAAGTACGCCAAGGCCAAGGGCACAATCAGCAAGCCCGCTACCCACATGATTTGTTTTTGTCGGTTATCCGTTAACCGATTCAAAAAGCCGGTGATTTGGGCCCAGGTTTGGCCGTGTTTGTCATTGAAATCTGCTCGATGTAAAAATTTAACAGAAGCAGCCGGTAGCACCGTGATGGCAACAACCAATGAGAAAATCACTGAAATAGAAATGGTCAAAGCCAAATCGGTAAACAGTTGACCCGCTTCGTCCTTGAGAAAGACCACCGGTAAAAAGATGGCTACTGTGGTTGCGGTTGATGCCAACAGGGCGCCCCAAACTTGTTGTGTACCTATCTTGGCAGCTTCGTCTGCAGATTTGCCCATTTCACGGTGGCGCACAATGTTTTCAAGAACGACAATGGCAGCGTCCAACACCATGCCGGTGGCAAAGGCCAGGCCAGCCAAAGAAATGATGTTCAGTGTTCGACCAAAAGCATCCAGCAAGATGAAAGCACCCATCAAGCAAATGGGTATGGCAACAGCCACAATCAATGCCGGTGTTTTCTTGCGCAAGAAGGCCCACAAAATAAAAATAGCCAATAACATACCCAAGATGAGGTTGTTTCGAACCATGTCCACTGAGCCATTGGTGTAGATAGATTCATCGTAAACCTGGGTGATGTACAGGCCAGCCGGGTCCAAGGTGGTTTCTTGCAGCTCTGATACTTTCTGTTTGATGTCATCCATCAAGTCCAATAAATTAACACCGGCCTCAGGAATGATGTTGGCGGCTATGGATTGACCGCCGTTTTGTAAAATCAAACCGCTGGGGTCTTGTAACACGACATCAATATCTGCGATGTCTTTGAGATAAATGGGTTGGCCATCACGCCAATCAATCACATAGTCAGACAATGCCTGGTAATCGTATTTGCTCTCAAAGCGCATGGTGTATTTGCGTTTGCCAACGTCTTTGGTGCCCATCGATGTGTTGTTGAAATTACCACCCACACTGCCCAATCGAGTTAAATCCACGCCCAGGGCTGCAGCCTGGTAGGGGTCATAGCTGATGCGTACTTCATAGGTTCGGCCACCAAATGAATTGGCAGATGATACGCCGTTGACTTGTTCCAACTTGGGTAAGAAGTTGTCATTGACAAAGTCCTGATAAGTCACAATAGACCTGTCGTTCTCTGCAGTTGGTCTGATGGCAAACCACGCTATGGCATTACCGAAATTTCTGCCACCAATTTGCAAGGTGGGTTCATTGGCATCAACCGGGTAGCCGGGCACTTGATTAAGGCGGTTGATGACTTCAATCAATGACCGTTGCATGTCCACATCAGCATCAAACTCCATGTCGATACTGGCCGAAGCATAACTGGCGGTAGCGGCCATGCGTTCGACGCCGGGCATGCCACGAAAAACATTTTCTTGTAGCTCCAGTATTTCAGACTCAATTTCTTCAGGAGCAGCACCAGGCCAGCGGGTCGAAATATTGATGGTGGGGCGTTCCACATTGGGTGCCATTTGCACCGGCAGGCGGTTGAGGCTGATGAATCCAAAAATAGCCACCAATATGATGGCAACCATCACCGCGACCCGGTTTTTTAAAGAGGCTGTAGTCAGTATCACGGTTTCACGCCCAAGATAAGTAGAAGGTAGATTTTAACAATACCCCAGACGGGTTGTTTGTGCCGAAAGTCATGCCGGTTGCGTTGATGAGGTTTTCCAGATCAAAGTGGCCATGCGGGCGTGGGTTTGGTTTTGCCGCCAGGAATGGTACTGGGGTTGCAAATAAGTACAGTCTGAGTCCTGTTGAATGGCCTTAATAGCATGTTGCTTCAATTGCAGCGTGGCCATGGTTTGCAGGCTTGCGTGGGATTTGCCGTGCACCACAGGAGTGAAGGCGGATTCAGCCAGCGGGTGTTGGTTGAGGTAATTTTCCACAAAAGCTTGATCCACTTCATATTGTGCGGTTTGTATGCAGGGGCCCAGCCAGGCCAACACCGGCGATACAGGGTTGATGGCTTCCAGGGTCTTGCCGATGATACCGGCTGCCAAGCTGCGCCAACCGCCATGGACAGCCGCCACAAAGGAAGCTTGATCATCGGTCAATAAAATGGGCAAGCAATCGGCAGTCATGACCGCACAGATCACGTCATCGGCACGGGTATAGCAGGCATCGGCCCGATACAAAAAATCTGCAGCAGGAGGATGCTGCCATTCAATCACATCGGCGCCATGGACTTGTTGTAAGAATTTGGGTTCATGGGGTAAATTAAATTCAGCAACCATGTTTGAAAACGCTTGGGGGTCACGGTGACTTGGATGGACATCGAAATCAAGGTCCTTTCCCATTAGGCTGGTGGTTTGTAAAGCACCCACAGCAACAGGTCGTTGCCATTGGTTCAGCAAGTGAGTCATAAAAAAGAAAGGGCCAATTTAAGTAAGTTTGTGGAAGAGGGAGTAAAGCCACAAGTATCTAGGAATTGAATAATTGACCCCATAGATAAAATTTCCAATACGACAATAATAACTAAAAATGCGAGCAAATGCTCATATTTTGTAAATTATTCAACGTATTCGACCTCAAAATCGTCGTAATTTTGGGTTTTTAGATCAAAATCTTCTAAGTTTTCCAGCAATTGACACAAATCGTCAGGAATTTCAGATTCGACTGATACTGTGCTTTTGGTGTATGGGTGAACAAACTCTAACTGCTGTGCATGCAAGGCCTGGCGTGGAAATTCACGAATGAAAGGTTTGAGCTCATCTTGCACAGAAGCATCTACCCGCTTCGGATTACCATAAAGCGGATCTCCGACCAATGGGTGGCCCAGGTGGTGCATGTGGACGCGGATTTGATGGGTTCGGCCCGTTTCTAAATTGACTTGAAGACAACTGTAATGGTCAAAAACTTCAACCGGTTCAAAGTGGGTGACGGCGGGTTTGCCGTTCATCACCACGGCCATCTTGATGCGTTGGGTTTGGTGTCGGCCAATGGGTTTGTCAATGGTGCCACCTTGAGGCAGTTGCCCACGAACCACACACAGGTATTGTCGCTTAACGTCATGGGTTTTCAATAAATCAATCAGTTTCAATTGACAGCCCGGGGTTTTTGCCACCACCATCAAACCAGATGTGTCCTTGTCCAGCCGATGCACGATACCGGCGCGATTCAACATCGCTTGTTCCTGGCTTTTACCCAGTAAGCCGTTGAGCAAAGTGCCATCGGGATTACCACTGCCGGGATGGACCACCAGCCCGGCTGGTTTATTCAAGATAAGTAAGTGTTCATCTTCGAAGCGGATGTCCAGATCCATGTCTTCGGGCAGGTCGTCTACCGCTTGCTCCAGTTCTACATCCAGGTCAATGACTTCAAAACCTTTCAAAAGGGTTTTGCTTTTGGTATTATGGCCGTTGATTTTGACACTGCCCTGTTTGATCCATTGCTGAATATTGGCTCTGGAGTGATCGGGAAAGTGCTGAGAAAGGAACTGGTCAACCCGTAAACCGATGGATTCAGGAGTGACATTGATTTGTTGTTGAATCATGTGATCATTTTCTTTCATGACCGTATTTTACATTGACCACCAAAAAACTGCGCGTTTTAACTTTTATTTACGTGGTTTCAGGTTAATGTACAGCTTTTTTCGATTCGGCTCAATGCCGAATGTGGGTGTGAGGTTTTACCATGTTGCAAAACAATAATTTAAGGTGGATGCGTCTGTTGATGACGCTTCTGGTGTGTGGTCTGATGTTGCAGGCTTGTGGCAAAAAAGATGAAGTGCGGGAAGTTGAAGTCACCAAACTCAGCGCCTTGGAAATGTATTTAAGTGCAAAACGCGCACTGGATGCTGGCGCTTGGTCAACCGCTGAAGACAAGTACAAAGCCCTCAGGTCTCATTACCCATTTGGGCATTATACCGAGCAGGGCTACCTGGAATTGGCCTATGCACAATACAAAACCTACAAAATGGAACAGGCAGTCACCACCGTAGACCGGTTCATTAAAAACTACCCAGCACATAAAAACCTGGATTATGCCTATTACCTCAAAGGCTTGATTTACTTCGACAGTGATCGCGGGTTCATGCAACGGGTCAATCCAGATGAGACTGCCGATCGCAATCAGGACAATGTCCGCAATGCTTTCACCGCATTCAAAAACTTCATCGAACGATACCCAGACAGTCAATATGCGCCAGATGCACGCAAACGCATGGTGTACATCAAAAACCAGATGGCTGCTTATGAAGTCCAAGTGGCATCTTACTACTTGCGTCGTGGCGCTCCCATTGCAGCAGTGAATCGCGCCAAATTCGTTTTGGAGTCATTTCAGGACACCCCTTCGGTAGGCAATGCCCTGGCTTTGATGGTGGAATCCTACCAAAAACTGGATGAAGCAGATTTGGCTGCCGATAGCCGAGAAATGCTGGCAGCAAACTATCCAAACCATCCCTATTTAACAGATGGTGAGTTGGACTTGGAAACAGATGTGCTCAAATGGCGGGATTTGTGGCCATTCTGAGTACTGAATAACACAGTAATTGATGGCCAGTAGACGAAAGTCTGACTGGCCTTTTTTTTATAGGTAAATTTGTATGGATATTTTATCAGCCACCATTTTGTTGTTCTTGATTCTTGACCCCTTGGGCAACATCCCCATTTTTCTGTCGCAACTGGAAAAAGTTGAAAACCGTTACCGGGTGCTGGCCAGGGAATTGATTTTGGCCTTGGCGATACTGTTCCTGTTTTTGTTTTTTGGCAAACAAATGTTGGATTTTCTGCACTTGGAACAGGTTTCTGTTTCTCTTGCCGGTGCCATCATATTATTCATCATTGCATTGCGCATGATTTTTCCAGCCAGCAAGCAGTACGGTGATGAAGAAGCCGCCGATGATGTGCCTTTCATCGTACCCATGGCCATCCCCCTGGTTGCGGGTCCCTCCATTCTGGCCACTTTAATCTTATTGGCCAGTAAACACCCAGACCAATTTGATGTGTTGGCCATTGCGTTGTTTATTGCTTGGTTTTTATCTGCCATCATCCTGTTTTCAGCCACGGCGATGCAAAAATACCTAGGTAAAAACGGCATGATTGCCATTGAACGCCTGATGGGTATGATTTTGATTGCCATTGCTGTGCAGATGTTTCTTGACGGCATGCGAGATTATCTACAATCAATCTAAGCAAACCAGATCAATAGTGACAACTGGCTTGCGGTAGGCCAGTCAGGTAGCCATTACAGTTTGGAAGGCGGCCCTTGCATCACTTCATCGCACATGCCACGCTCAAGCACTTGGTTGGCAAAGCCTGAGCCGGCTTGAGTGAAGACATTGAAGACACTGTGTACGCCGGCCTCATGAAACACTTCAATTTCTTCGGCATACTGTGTGGTGGCCGCAATGGCTCCTTTGTAACCCAGGAATTTCAATTGATCCACCACACCCATGGCAGCATTGAGGTTGGGTAAAGCAATCATCACCAGTTTCAGTTCGTGATTTTCCAAGACCCGGTCCCAAAAATCCGCATCAGTAGGATCACCTTGAATCAAGCGTCGGCCTTCCTGACTTTTGTTTTTGATGACTTTGGGGTTGAGGTCAATACCGATGACGCGGTCGCCCAGGGTGTCATGCATGTGGTCGTAAGCGGCGCATCCAACCCTGCCGATACCAATAACGATGACTTCGGCACCACTGATGTCTACTTCTTCATCATCGGGTAAGCGCTCATCGCGTTGCCAGCGCCGCCACAGGTCGCGAAATTGCACAAAGTGTTGATGGGCCTGGCCATTGAGGATGGCCGAACCTATTTGTGACAGGGCCATGGCCACCGCCATGGTTACCAGCCATTGCGCTGGCAGCCATTCATGGGTGACGCAGATGGCCGCCACGATGAGTCCAAACTCACTGTAGTTGCTTAAGTTAAGCGTGGCCATCAAACTGGTCCTGGCGCGCAACTTGAATTGGGTGAACAGCACATAAAACAACGAGGATTTAATCACCACCATCACCAGCAACACCAAGGCCAACCACAACACATCCCAGCTCAATTGACCGGTCAGCCCGATGGAGATAAAGAAGCCCAACAGAAACAGGTCTTTGAATGACATCATGGTTTTGGCCATGTCATTGGCCCTGGGATGGTTGGCCAACATCAAGCCGATAATCAATGCCCCCAGATCACCTTTCAAGCCAACCCATTCAAATAACTGCGCGCCACCCATGGATAAAATGAAACCAAATAAAACCAGTAACTCGTCATGACCCAGGTTATTGAGCAGGCGCACCAGCAGCAATCGCAGGGGCCAAAGCAACACCAAACTCAAGGCCCAGATGGAGGGGATTTTGCCAGCAGATAAGGCCAAAAACAGCACCGCAAAGATATCTTGTACCACCAAAATGCCGATGGCAATGCGTCCATGTCTGGAATAATACTCGCCTTTGTCTTCCAAAATTTTAACCACGAAAACGGTACTGGAAAAACTGAAAGCAAATGCCAGCATCATCAGGGTTTGAAAGGACAAGGAGGCAAAATGTGACCATCCCAGCCAAGCGAACAGCCAGAAAATGGCGGTGAATATTGCCACCACAGCGAGGGTGTGAAGTGATGTCACTGCCCAGATGTGCGGTCTGGCCAACTCTCTGATGTTGATCTTCAGACCAATGGTGAACAACAACAAGGTGATGCCCAAATCAGACAACTGCTCAAACAACGACGTATTGGCATGGGGGAAGTATTGAATCAGAAACCCAGCAAGTAGGTAGCCCACCATCGGCGGCAGTTTAACTTGCTTGGCCAATAAGCCCAGGAAGAAAGCCACCACCAACCAGCTGACGTCGCTGAATGCCATGGCTAAAGTTGAAAAGGTCATCTGAGGGTCATCGCCTTGGTTTGAGTATAAAGTTTCATTTTAACCTGTCAAAAACCGAATCGGGACATTTTGCTGAAAACTATATCCAGCTGAAAGGTGGCTTGTTCACTTGATATTCAGGCATTCACACCTATAATAGCCTCAGCACCGATTCAATGCGAACGGTGACTTTTTAACTGATGGTCATGACACACCATCCACACCATAAGAGGACTTGATCTGTGAATCGACAGGTACCTGAAACAATCGCCATCGTAGGAAATGGCAGGGTAGCACACCACATGCGGCATTATTTTGACGCTGTTGGTCAGCCCTACACCCATTGGTATCGTTCCGGCCCCGGAACGGCATCACATCCGACATCACACCCCAGGGCCAACCAATCCAGGTTGGCAGCATTCAAGCACAAGCTTAAAAAACTCATCAAACCAAGCCATCGACCTGATTTGGCCGCCACCGTGGCGCAAGCGTCTGTGGTGTTGTTGTTGATTAATGATGACCAAATCATTCCGTTTCTGGAAAGCCATCCTGAATTGAACGACAAAACCTGTGTGCACTTTTCGGGTTCGCTCTACACCGAGCAGGCATTAGGTTGTCACCCGCTGATGACTTTTGGCGGAGACTTTTATGCCTTGGAACAATACCGATCCATCCCGTTTGTGGTTGACGAGGGCGTGGATTTTCAATCCCTGTTCCCCTTGCTGACCAATCCGGTCGCCTCGATCAAACCTGCTGACAAAGTCAAATACCATGCCTGTTGTGTGATGGCTGGTAACTTCAGCCAAATGTTGTGGCAGGCCATGGGCAAAGAATTCGCTGCTATGGGTTTGCCCGAGCACCTGATGGCACCATATCTGTTACAAAACACCCAAAACTTTATCAACAACCCGGCGCAGGCGGCCACTGGGCCATTTGTGCGCGGTGACATGCAAACCATCGAAAAACATTTGCAGGCTTTACAGGGTCATCAGCTCGCCGACATCTATCGGGCCTTTTATCACTGGCAGAAGCCAACCGTTGACCAACAGCACAGGAGCCAATCATGATCAACATCAATCAATTGTTTGCCAAAAAGCAAGCCGGCGAGAAACTGGCCATGCTGACCTGTTATGACCATGCATCGGCTGCGATCATGAACCAATCGGCGGTTGAAATGATCCTGGTGGGAGATTCAGCGGCGATGGTGATGCACGGTGAAACATCGACCCTGCCCATCAGTATTGAGACCATGGCCATGCATGTGCGCGCTGTGGCCAAAGGCGCACCCGATAAATTCATCATTGGTGACATGCCATTCTTGTCTTACCGCAAATCCTTGGATGCCAACATGCAAGCGGTCGAAGCGTTGATGAAAGCGGGCGCCCACGCCATCAAACTGGAAGGTGTGGCTGGCAACGAGGAGTTGATTAAACACGTGGTCGAGTCCGGTGTGCCGGTGATGGGCCACCTCGGATTAACGCCGCAATCGGTCAACCAATTTGGAGGCTTCAAAGTACAAGGCAAATCAGCCGATGCCCAGGCTCGCATCATTGAAGAGGCCAAAACCCTGGAACAGCTGGGTTGTTTTGCCGTGGTTCTGGAATGTGTGCCCGATGCCTTGACCCGCGAACTGGTACAACAAATAAACATGATCAGTATCGGTATTGGAGCCGGTGCAGCAGTTGACGGCCAGGTGCTGGTGATGCAGGACATGCTGGGCTATTCATCACAATTCAGTCCCAAGTTCCTGCGCCGATATTTGAACACCGAACAATTGTTCCTGGACGCTTTCAATGACTTTGCCAGTGAGGTCAAGGACGAAAAATACCCGGACTCATCGGAGCAGTATTGATGCAACGCATAGATTCACTTGACGCCTGGTATGACTACCGGCAGCAACTCAGCGGTAGTGTGGGGTTCGTGCCGACCATGGGTGCCTTGCATGATGGCCACTTGTCTTTGGTGCAAGCCGCCAGCGAGGCCAATGATCATGTGGTGGTGAGCATATTTGTCAATCCCACCCAATTTGATCAGCAAGCCGATTTGGATCAGTACCCGAACGCTTTGGCCGAGGACCTGGAACAATTGGCTGCTGCTAATGTGGCCGCCGTTTTCCTGCCCACCTTTGAGTTGATGTACCCCGATGATTTTGCTTACCAAATGTCAGAAAAAGAATTGAGCCACCGCTATTGTGGGGCGCACCGACCCGGTCACTTCGATGGGGTGCTGACTGTGGTCCTTAAACTGTTCAATATCGTTAATCCAACCCAAGCTTATTTTGGTGAAAAAGATTACCAACAATTGACCCTGATTAAAGGCATGGTTGAGGCTTTGTTTTTACCGGTAGAAATTGTCGCTTGTCCCACCCAACGAGAAGCCAATGGTTTGGCGATGAGTTCCCGCAACCGGCGGTTGAGTCCAGCGCAAAAGAAACTGGCGCCGTTGTTGTATAAAACCTTGGTAGAGGATTCATCCCTTATTGAAAAACATCAACGCTTGCATGCCGTCGGTTTTGAGGTCGACTATTTGTCTGTACTGGATGACCGCTTGTTGGCCGCTGTTAAGTTGGGTGACATCAGGTTGATTGACAACGTGGCATACCCACAGGGAGATAGCTCATGAACCGCTTGTTGTTAATGACTGGATCGATTGCTTGTGCCAAAGCCACTGGCTTGATTTCTGCCTGGGTTAAACAGGGCGATGAAGTCAAAGTGGTGTGTACCCCTGGCACCTTGAATTTTGTCGGTTTGGCGACCCTGGAGGGTTTAAGTCAACAACCAGTGATGACCAACACTTATGAAGCAGGGGCGATGATGGATCACATCAATGTCAGCCGCTGGGCGGATCAAATCATTTTGTGCCCAGCCACGGCCAATGCCATCAACAAGCTGGCTGCCGGCATTTGTGATGACGTGGTCACCACCGTCTGGGTGGCTGCCCATGGTCTGAAAAAGCCCATGTTTTTGGTGCCAGCCATGAACACCATGATGTGGCAGTATCCGGCCACCCAAAATTCCATTCAAACCTTATCCGACTGGGGCGTTGCGGTGATGCAGCCACCAGCTGGCGAGCTGGCCTGTGGCGAAGTCGGCGAGGGCCGCCTGCCAGAAGTGGAGGCAATCCTGACCTTTGTGGGAGACCCATCATGAAGATACTGATCACCGCCGGCGGCACCCGCGAGTACATCGATGGGGTGCGCTACATCGGTAATTGCAGCAGTGGCAACACCGGCGCGGCACTGGTTAATCACCTGGTGGCTGCCGGTCATGATGTGACTTGGTTAGGTGCTCGCAGTGCCACCAAACCCACAGCTTCATGCCAACAAATTCAATACGAAACTTTTGCGGATTTGGCCGAGCAGTTACAACACACGCTGGGTGAACAACCTTATGACCTGGTATTCCAGGCTGCGGCCGTCAGTGACTTCAAAGTGTCATCTGTCATCTTGGATGGACAAGAATTTGCTGCCGGTCGCGATGTCAAATTACCGACTGCAGACCAAGTCCAGCTCAATTTAAGCAAACAACCCAAACTGGTTTCAGCGCTTAAAAACTGGTCGCTGAATCCAGACCTTAAAGTGTTGGCCTTCAAACTCACCAATTGTCATGAAGCGGCCAAACGCCAAGCCGCCATCGACAAACTTTTGAGCCAAGACGTCATTGATGGCGTGGCTCACAATGATTTAAACGAAATCACTGACGACCAACACGGTTTTCATTTGTACTTTAAGCAAGGTGAGCCGATAACCTGTCCTGACATACGGTTTATGGCCGATCAGGTCTTGCAACAACTGGAGAGATCAGCATGATACTGTGTCTTGATATTGGTAACAGCCACATGCACGGTGGTGTGTTCGATAACGATCAGCTTCAAGTGCAATTCCGAATGGCCTCAAAGACCGGTGCTTCTTCTGATGAATACGGGGTGTTTTTGCGCAGCGTACTGCGTGAAAACGACATCGACCACCAACACATCAAAGCCATTTCACTGTGTTCAGTGGTGCCGGAAGTGTTGTATCCGATCAATGCCTGTTGTCAAAAATATTTCAACCTCGAACCCTTTGTGTTGCAGGCTGGAGTGAAGACCGGACTGCAAATTGGCTACCGCAACCCATTGGAAGTCGGTGCCGACCGCATCGCCAATGCCATCGCCGTAACCCATTTATTTCCCGGCCAGAATGCCATCATCATTGACCTCGGCACCGCCACTACTTTTTGTGCCATTTCAGCCACCAAACAATACCTCGGTGGCGTCATCATGCCCGGCATGAAAATGTCGATGAAAGCACTGGAGTCAGGGGCCTCAAAACTGGGCTCAGTGGAAATTGTAGAGCGCCAACAGGTGCTGGGTAAAACCACCAATGAAAGCATCCAGTCTGGCTTGTTCTACGGTGCCAGAGGAGCCATGAAAGAAATCATCGAGGGCTTGACCCAAGGTGCATTCAAAGGCCAACAACCGATCATCATCGGCACCGGTGGTTTCACCTCGGTGTTCAGAAATGCCAACATATTCAACGAAATCTTGCCCGATCTGGTCCTCAAGGGATTGTATCTGGCCCATAAAATTAACCAGGAGTCTTAACCATGAATTTAACCATGCTACACAGTAAAATTCACCGCGCGACGGTGACCGACGCCAACTTGAACTACGAAGGTTCGGTGTCCATCTGCCCGGACTTGATCAAAGCCGCTGGCTTATTGATTAACCAACAAATCGACGTGCTGAACTGCAACTCAGGTTCACGCTTGACCACATATGTGATCGAAGGCGGCCCTGGCGAAATCTGCCTGAATGGCGCCGCTGCACGCCACAACCAACCCGGTGACTTGGTGATCCTGGCAGCCTACTGTTCGGTCGATGCCGAAGAAGCCAAAACCCACCAGCCCAACCTGGTGTTCGTCGACAGCGAAAACAAAGTCAGCAGCTTAAAAACCGCCGAAACCCACCAAAAAGAAAACTTTGAGCATGCCGCGTAAATGCATTTTTGACTTGTATTATTTAAAAAAGTAGGAGGTCATTGCGACGACTGCATGGATGCAGGAGGTAGAGCAACGCATGGAGCAGTTGCCGAGGGAGTGAAACGACCGCGGCACCCCCCCAACGCTGTCGAAATGTAAAAAAGCAGAACGTCATTGCGAGGGAGTGAAACGACCGCGGCAACCTCCCAACGCTGTCGCAATCTTGGTTTCCATAAACAGAACATGACTCCCCTGGAGATACCACACACAATTGAGCACCAAAAAGAAATCAATCACTTATGGTATTATCATGTTTTTTTGAGTGCACTTTTAACAGGCATATCAGATGATAAAGTGCATAAGTGCATTATATTAAATTGTTAAGTGCTCAGGCTATTTGAGAATCTACGATTTTTATCGTCTATTCAATAATATTGATTATTTCAAAGGAAAAACAATGAAGATATTTATTACTATTTTTCTAGCGGCAGCCTTATTTGCAACAAACGCTATCGCAGAACCTATCAAGAAAGTATTAATCGTTGTATCGAATAGGGTTGATATGGGAGATCCTGAAAAGCATGACGCAAGAAATAATTTGTGGGAATTCGCTCCCCCTTATCACATTTTTGTTAGTCACGGTTATGAAGTCGACTTTGTATCACCGGAAGGTGGGCGAGTTGAGTTTATGATGGATCCTCTAGGGATAAGCAGTTACACCATAAAATATGAGGGATTCTTAGAAAAAGCGAACAGCTCATTCACACCTGTTCAAATTGATCCGGATGACTATTGGGGCGTGTTTATCGGTGGTGGTTATGGCGTAATGTTTGACGTTGCAGATAATAAGAAAATTCACTCTATAATAAGTCGTGTATATGAGTTAGGCGGTATAGTAGGTGTTGGTGGTCATGGCTCTGCAGGTATCGTTAACGTAAAGTTGTCCAACGGAGATTTTTTGGTAAAAGGGAAAAAAGTTGCAGGTTTTCCTAATTCCACTGAAACAACCAAGTCATGGGCAAAGCAAGGGACGCTTTTACCTTTTCTTATTGAAAGCCAACTTAATAAAAATGGTGCGATAGCTCAAAATAAGAAGACACTTAAAGATAAACACGCAGTGATCATAGATCAGCGTATAGTATCAACAATGTTTCTGCCTTCAGCTGCACACGTGGCAAAAGAAATGATAATCTTGAATAAGCAGTAAAAGCACTTAACAATCGCATCAAGGATCGCTGTTTCACAGCTGGACCTTCACTGCGTCGCTTGTTTTTGTGGCTCAACGCTACGCTGCCACAAAAACAATCAACTACGTTACGGCCCCTTATGCGGGGCGTTAATCTTCAAAATATCATTCAAACCCGGAGCTGAAGATGATATCCAAGGGCACCGCTTCTGCTTCATAAGCACCACTGTCACAAGCGGCGCTGCCATCGCCATCGCCATCAGTGGGTCGCATGAAACCACGTTGATCTGCTGCAGTACAATGGCTGGCCAGACCCTGATCTCTGGCAGGGCTGGTGCGCCTGAGTGCATGGGTTGCAGTGGTACCGCCCTGGATATTTAGTTCCCCGATTTCTGGATCCAAATCAAGCAAATCATTGGCTGCCAGAGTGATGTTACACGATTGACCGTTACTGATGACATTACCACCGTCCGATAGCAGGCTGCCGCCATCACTGCGGCAATCCAACTCATCGTTATCAGCCAACAGGCTGTTTTGCAAGGTGATCTGACCCCCGGCGCCACTGACCATGCCGCCAGTGTTGTGACCGGTGTTGCCAGCCACCGTGACGTGATTTAATAGCAAAGCAGAGCCAGCTTGATAGATGCCGCCGACACCCTCAGCGGCATGGTTGGTGGAAATCGTGGAATTACTGATGGAACCAGCTCCCAAGCTGTAAATGCCGGCCCCCGTCATGGCGGTGTTGTTACTGATCACACTGTTTTCAATCAATAAACTGTCCGAAGCTTGGCTGAGGTTGGCGATACCGCCGCCAAGGCCTTCAGCATCATTGTTGTAGATCCTGACTTGTTGGAGTACCAATTGGCTACCATTTTGGATGCGAATGCCCGCGCCATCGGGGCCGCCCTCGTCATTGGTCAGGCCGCCAACCACACTCAAACCAGATAGCGTTAAAGTGGCCCCCGGACTGATATCAAACACACGGTCAATGCCTGCCGCATCGATAAAGGTTTGTTCTGGGCCATTGCCGGTGATGGTCAAATCGGACTCAATATCTAAATCACCATAGGCAGAATCTGGTGAGCTGGAATCGCTGTTAGATAAGCTGAACACGGCATTGCCTAAGGCTATGGACTCAATGGCTGCGGTAGCATTGGCTTCCATGACGGCAGCCCTGATGTTACAAGCACCGGTGTTTTCTCCCTCACAAATGCCATCTCCCAACACGTCATCTGGATCATCAACCAGTTCATCGCTGGCTTGACCGCCAATGATGAGGTCAGCAGCAAACACCAAAGGGGTGTTGATGATCAGTTTGTTGGATTCGGTTAGATCCATTTGGTCAACATACAAATCCAGCTCACTGGCAACACTGATCTGTTGCGCAGCGTTGCTGGGAACGATGAAGGGAATCACCACATCAGTTGATGCGCCTGGAGCCAAATTGTTCAGCCCACAAGTGATGAAATTACCGCTGATATCACAGCCTGGTGGTGCCGCAGTGATTAACACATCATCCATTTGCGCAGTGAATTCTATGTTGGTTGCGGTCAGGCCAGTGCCACTGTCTGGTGCCCGGTTGGCGGCGGTGATGACATAATTATCGGATTGTCCCCTGACCAGAACATCTGGCCCACTGACTGCCAAGGTCAGGTCCACCATGTCCACCACATTGAGAACAGCCACCGAACAGTGTTCAATCGACTCAGCCGTGGGGTTGCCGTTGTCATCTAAGCGATCTGTGATGCATGCTTCTGCATTGATGGTGCCACTGTTGTTGAACACATGTTTGGCGATGACGTTGCCGTTACCCGATGGCGATGACAACAGCAAAGGACCGGTGATTTCTCCGACCATGTTGATGTCTCCTTGTGGCTCATCAGGTGATCCGTCGTTCCATTTAATCAATAATTTGTGGTTGTCAATTGGGTCGGGATCAAACATTTCTCCTTCAATTTGTAGTTCAAACCCTCTGGCTACGGTGAGCGGGTTGTCAAAATGAACGGTGGCCGGATCATTCACATCAAAGACTGAAAGGGTAACCGTTTCAGGGGCCGATGTGTCCAGACCATCACTGACGGTGAAGCTGAAACTGTCATCACCCACATAATTGAGATCCGGTGTATAAAAGGCTTGGTTACCAGACAGTTGGATGCTGCCATGCATCGCTTGGCTTGCGATAGAAAAAGTTAAGCTGTCCAATGGATCGGGGTCGCTGCCATCTAACACGATGGTACTGACCGCATCTTCAGGTACTTCAGCTGTGATGCCAGGTGTGGCAAAAGGTGGGCGGAAATTACGCGCCACTTCCACATCCACTGGTGCAGCAGCGCTGCGAATCATTTGCATGCTGTCAGGGTCTCTGACGCCATCGGAAACACTGAAAGAAAAGGAGTCAATACAATCGCCGCTCAGTACGCAAGCAAAGTCATTGTTGGACTGGTATTTCACCGTGGCGTAGTCATCACCAATCTCAATGAACGGTGATGTTTGCGAAATGTGCAGCAGGTCGGTGTCAGGATCAATGATGAAAAAGTGGGTTGAGTTCACCGCAATGTCTTGTGGTCGACCAAAATCTCCCAACACAAAACAGTTGCCTTCACAGGCTGATTCAGCCTGACCGGCAAAAAAACCGTCCGGTGTTAATCGCTGAATTCTGAAGTTGTTGTAATCGGTGACGTACAACACATCATTGGGGTCAATGGCTATGCCTTGTGGTTTGTTGAATTGACCGGGTTGATCACCACTTAAACTGGTTGGACCACCACAGGTGTCATCGGCACAACTGTATCCCAAAGACCTTTGATTGGCCACATCACAAACCGCTTGATCACCGGGTGCCGTGTCCACATCGCATCGACCAGCCCAGCCTATCAGCTCACCCAGTTGATAAAAGCCGTCTTCATCTAACGTGGCCGGCTTGATTTTATAGACTCGATTGGCGATGGTGGCATACAGGTTGTCCTCTGAATCGATGGCCATATCAAAATCATTGCCTTGGAAGGGCGTTTGTAAAGCCAACCCAATGTATTCAGGCCGCAATGGATCAGCGCCTGTGCCATTGCCGTTACCCCGATCTGAGCGCATGGCATGGATGTCACCCAAGTTATCCAGCACATACAAAATACCTTGGCTGTCAATCACGGCGCTGCGGGCATAAGGGATGTTGTATGAATTCCCGGTGGAGGGGTCTTGGTCTGGCATACTGAACAATTCAACCCTCAGGATGGTATTGAGGTTTAAATCCAGTGCAGAAATAGAACCTTGTGACTGGTTGCCTGAAGTGGTGTAAATGGTTTCGGTGTTTTGATTGATGTATAAATCATCAGGAACTTCACTGCGGTTTTGGCCAGTGACAAATTCACCGGTGGGGTCGAACATGGCGATTCTGGGTCGATAGCGGGGTGGCTGCCCCACATCTTGCCGGCATTCGACATAGCCATAGTCAATCACATAAGTGATGCCATCATCCAAGACTGAAAAATAGACTGGGTTGCGAATGGCTTCGACATGGAACGGTGTGGTGTTGCCTTGATCGATGCACTGTTGGGCCAAGGCATCGTCGTCTATGGTCGCTTCTAAACGATAATCCTCGATAAAATAGGGGTACAAAGGCGCCACAAAAAAGCCATTATCCGGGTAATCTTCAATGAAGAAATTAAGCGGATCACTATCTTGATCAAACCCAGTCAAAGTGATTTCTACAGGTTCGAAGGAAATGGCCATGGGCCGGTTGTTACCCACCAAAGCATTGGCGTTGGGCGCAATGTTGCTGTTTTTGATGTTAACCGATTGGGTCGTTGAAGCTTGGTTGCCCGAGGCATCAGTGGCAGTCCAGGTGATGGTGTGGAGGCCTGCAGACAAGGGAAACACAGCATCGTTGGTAATCACCGGATTCAAATCAACCAAATCAAACACCAGCGGTTGACCCAAATCCAAGGTCACTTGACTGTCATTGGTGACTTCGACAATGTCCATGGGTGGTTGGATAATCGGTGGTCTGGTATCGACCACAGAAATGTTATGCGTGACCTCTGCCACATTGGGTAAGCCTTGATAGTTTGGCCCAGCATCAGTGGCTTGCCAGCTTAAGTCAAAGGCCTGGTTGTTACCGGTGGTAGTGACTGGCCAAAAGACGCGCAAGTCATTATTAGGGTAGATGGGGCGAAAGCCGGCAGAGCGTCCACAGGCATCACTCACATCATACATGCTGCGCAGGAAATCTTGGTATCGACTGGCAGATACGCCACCAATTTCATCGGCTTCAATCACCACATGATCGATAAAGGACAAATCGGCAGCATTGATCTGGCCATCGCCATTGAAGTCACCTGTTGCCTTGGTGATCTCTGGTGGGGTGGTGTCATAAACAATGATTTGTTGGTAGCGATCGACATAATTGCCAAAGCGCCAACCACCCAAAGCCAAATCCCAAACCACTTGAGCCACTTCTGCCAAGAGGTCTACGGCCAAATCCAGCATGGCTTTGTTTTTGGTGCCTTGCGGGAATTTGGGCACACTGATGTAAACCAAATCCAAAATACCCATGTTGACATCAAATCGATACCCTTGGATGTTCCTACCAACTGGGTACCTCAAGCTGCGGTTTTCGGCATAAGGACACAGGTGTCCGGTTTCACTGATTTCTTTGATGTCATTACAGTCGGAATAAATCCCTCCGGCGGCCAACTCATCACCCAACAAAGAGGACAGGCTCAACGTATCGGTTGTCGGCGGCTGTAATCCACGCAGCATATAAACTTCTACGTCAGAGTTTTGGTGAATCACTTGTGGCGTGCCCAATTCTCCCCAGTCATAATCGTATTCGACCGGGATGCCAAATAAACTGGTGAAGCCAGAATGTACCCGCTTATGATCAAAAGTTTTGTAACAAGCGGCGAAACTGTTGGGGTCGGGGTCATTGGGGTTGTCGACCGTGGTGGCGATATCAGCGGGTGCATCGGCCCATGCCTTACAGTATTTCAGTCCCAAATTAGCTGAATATGCTGCCAATGAAAAACCGGTATCTGCGGGTGTGGGTGCCACCAGTGATGCGGCTGTAGAAAACGAATAGGCCGCCAGCCGCGGAAATTGACAGATCAAAGCGTCGGTGTTGGATGACAAATCCCTGTTTTTCCGACTGCCGCCGTAAAAATGGCCAAACAATTCGTTGCTGCTGTTGGCAGCTTGTTCTCTGATTCGAACTTCATCAAACGACTCCGCACTCCAGACCCCAAAAAACTGGGTGTTGCTGTGGGTATCTAAATCAACAGCTTCAATCAGGTTACCGTTGCGATACAGGCGGACTTCAAAGGTTGAAGGTCCATTGCTGTCTTCAATATCAAAGCCAAAAGAGCCCAGTGGGGCTGCCAGTTGCACATCAAAACTTTCTACGCCATTCAACGCCAAGTCATTTCCAGGGAAACTGTTGGTCCAGTCATCAAAGTTAAAACCGGAACCACTGGCCGACTGTAAGGTGATGAAATCAGATTCAAAATCTGAACTGCCCCAGTTGACTGTTGGATAAGGCTCATTGAGGGTTTGGGCGTCAGTAAAAATGTTGAATTCAACTTTGTCATTGAACGTGGTGGTGATGGCCAAAGCGGTATGGCAGAAAAAGGCCAATACCAGCAGCGCAGTCGCTTTGATTGAGTTCATGATGTTCACCTGATTGATATGATTCACTACAGGTAGCGCAATAATTTCGCCTGATGTTTCATATTTTTTTATTTTTTTCGCTTACAATAAATTCATGGGAGAAGAAAACCACAGTGTCACACAGCTGCTTTCTGACTACCGCAATGGCGACCCGCAAGCGGAACAGAAACTGCTGCCTTTGGTTTATGATGAACTCAAACGACTGGCCCAAAATCACATGAACAAGGAATCAGCAGCTCACACGTGGCAGGCGACTGAATTGGTGCATGAGGCCATGATTAAACTGTTGGGTAAAGACATGGCATACCAGGACCGGCATCATTTCTGTGCGGTTGCCAGTGTGGTCATGAGGCGAGTCTTGGTCGATCATGCCAGGGCAAAAAAGTCAGCCAAGCGGGGCGCTGATTTTTTCCAAGTGACCTTGTCTAATGAACAAGCTGATTTAACCTTGGTGGCCGAAGACCTGTTGAGTTTGGACCAAGCGCTGACCAAATTAGCCGCCAAAGATGCCAGAAAAGTACAAATCATTGAATGGATTTATTTTGCTGGCTTAGAGCAGGCTGAGGTGTGTGAACAACTGGGCATCTCTCGAACCTCTTTACACCGTGAGTTGGTATTCACCAAGGCTTGGTTGAAACGCGAAATAGGAAACCCTCATGACTGATGACAGCCAACAACGCATTGAAGCCATTTTTCATCAAGCCTTGCAGTTTCCTGATGAACAACAACAAGCCTTTATCGAATCGGCCTTCAAAGACGACCCAGAGATGCTGGCAGAAGTGATGGATTTGCTGGCAGCCAGTAAGCAGGAATCAGTGGCATTGAACCGGGTGCTCAAAAGTCCGGTGTTGATGTCAGAAGATCTGGAGCCATCACAAAACAAGCTCGAATTTAAGCGCATAGGCGCCTACCTCATTGAAAAAGAAATCAGCCATGGTGGCATGGGTCGGGTGTTTTTGGGTCGCCGCGATGATCAGGAGTTCACCAGCCAAGTCGCTATCAAATTGGTCAGGGTGGATCGTCGCAGTGCTTGGGCAGAAGCCAAATTCAAAGAAGAAAGACAAATCCTGGCCAACCTCAATCATGCCAACATTGCGATGATGTTGGATGGCGGTACCACTGAAGATGGTCAGCCCTATGTGGTGATGGAATATGTCGATGGGGTGCACATCAACGAGTTTGTCAAAAGCCAGCAGTTGTCTGTGGTTGAAAAACTCGATTTGTTTATGCGGGTTTGTGACGCCATCAGTCACGCCCATAAAAACCTGGTGATTCACCGAGACATCAAGCCTTCCAACATCATGGTTAACTCAGATGGCCAGCCCAAGCTGCTGGATTTTGGTATCGCCAAAATCATGTCTGAAGGTCAGGACATGCAAGCCACGGTAACGCAAATGGCGATGATGACCCCCACTTATGCCAGTCCAGAACAAATCAGGGGTGAGTCCATCTCCACCGCTTCTGATATTTATTCACTGGGGGTGTTGTTGTATGAGCTATTAACGGAAAAACCACCCTTTGAAGTGGGCTCGGCATCACCAGCAGAGATCGTCAAAGCGGTATGCGATACCCAGCCGGTTAAGCCGTCTGAAGCCATAGAAAATGAAGCCATGGGCAAGTCAATTCGTGGTGATCTGGATAACATCGTATTGAAAGCCATCAACAAGGATGTCATGAGGCGATACGAATCAGTGGATGGTTTAGTCACTGACATCAAAAATTACTTGGCCGGTCGTCCAGTGATTGCTGCACCGGATTCCAGCTGGTATCGGTTTCGTAAATTCTATGGCCGCAACCGGTGGTCGATGCTGGGTGCAGCCACTTTTGTGCTCACTTTGGCGTTGGTTGTTGGTTATTACACTTGGCAGTTGGCCACCGAAAAAGACCGCGCCATCAAGGCAGAGGCTGACGCGCTGTTGGCCGCAGAACAAGCCCAACAAGAAGCGCAAACAGCCAATCGCGTATCTGAATTTCTCATTGGTATATTTGAAGCCAATGACCCCAGGGCGGGCATGCCTGGTAAAGACTTAACCGCTAGACAGTTGCTGGATTTAGGGGCGCAATCCTTAACTGAATCTTTGGATGATGAGCCAGCAACCAAAGCGCATTTGTGGCGAACCATTGGCTTGGCCTATGCCCACATGGGTGACTTTGAAGCAGGAATAGCTGCTTTGCGACAATCATTGGCCCTGCACCAAGCCCATTCAAGTCCATTGGATCAGGGCGAAGCCATGAACCGTTTGGCAGAAATTCTGCGCAAGGCCGATCAATTTGATGAGGCTGTTCAGCTACACCGACAAGCCATCGAGCTACACGAATCGTCACAACAGGAACCCACCTGGGAGTTAGCGGACGCACACAATAACTTTGGATTGTTGTTGTATAACCTGGGTCAATACGATGAAGCCGAGGCGTCACTGAAAAAAGCCATCCAAACCCACCGAGCCGCAGCAGGTGGCCAAGAAGCCGCATCGGTGGGCATCAACATGCACAATTTAAGTTTGATTTTACGGGTCCGGGGAAAATACAAGGAGGCCGAAGCAATGATCAGAACGGCTTTGGACATAACGGCCCAATTCAGGGGTGAAGACAGCACTTCATGGATTGTGTCATTACAGCAGTTGGGTCGCATTCAGAATGATTTGGGCCAGTATGAAGAGGCGCTGAAAACTGTTGATCAGGCGCTGCAAATGGGCGCCAAACACTACAATCCTGATAATCCCAGGCTGGCAGCCATGTATTCCAGAAAAGCCAACTCGTATCATGCTTTGGGCAGGTATGAGGAAGCCGAAGCCATGTATTTAAAGTCAGCAGCAATCTATGTCGGTGCGCATGGTCCCGATTCCTGGAATGAAGCCTATATGGAACTGTACTATGCACAAATGCTCATGTCTCAAGACCGGTATACAGAGGCTCATGAAAAGTTGACCCACTCACTGTCTGTCAGAACACAGTTATTCGCCCACGATCACCCAGCCATTGCCATAGCCAAGACCCATTTGGCCGATACCAAGCTGGCTTTGGGGGCTGTAGATGAAGCCAATCAATTGCTGATTGGGGCCTTTGAGGTTTTTAAGCAACGCTTCGACGCCAACCACCCTGAATTGGCCTGGGCGCACCTGGTGGCGGCCAAGTTAAACCGATACAAAAAGAACCTGCCGGCTGCTGTTGAACACATGGCTGCTGTGGCAGCTGTGATTGACCACCCAGTCGGCTGGAGTCCTCTGACCCGGGCTTTGGCCTACCAAGAGTGGGCATGTTTGGATTCAGCAACAGCAAATGACAGCCACACCAAACTGCAATCAGCCAATAACATCCTAAAATCCATCCACCCCAACCACCCCCTAATCAAACCCCACAACCAATTAAAGTGTTAGCCGCAACAAAATTGTCATCCCAAGGCCAGGCAATTGAAAGATGGCGGTTTGGACGAAGTCCAAGAAGCCTTCTTGAAATGCCGTAGGCCGTGAAGCCGAGGGACCTCCCAACGCTAACGAAATGTCAAAAAATAATAAGTCATTGCGACGACTGCATGGATGCAGGAGGTAGAGCAACGCATGGAGCAGTTGCCGAAGGACGAAACGACCGCGGCAACCCCCCAACGCTGTCATACACCCTGTCATTGCGAGGGAGTGAAACGACCGCCGCAATCTCCCAACGCTGTCGCAATCTTGGTTTCCATAAACAGAACATGATTCCCCAAGATGCCACACACAATTGAGCACCAAAAAGACATCAACAACTTATGGTATTATCAGGTTTTTTTGAGTGCACTTTTAACAGGCAAAATAGATGTTTAATGGCAATAATGCACCTTTAATAAATTGTTAGGTGAATAAAATGGATGATATCACTACAATCGAAGAAGATATTTCTCACATAGAGGTTGCATCGGTCAACTTCGATCAATGGATGCTTACTATTGCTCTAAGAACTTACGCGAAAGATCAAACAGTAAAAGGTATGGTTCACTTAATTTTCAAAAGTGTTCGTGGCTTTAGATGTCTAGATGAAGGCGATTTACTTCAATATCCTTTCCCAAAAAATTGTACGAAGAAATATGTTCAGTTAATAAACGAAGGTGGTTGGTCTCAACAGGAAACTGAATTCGGAAATATAGTCACATCGGGTCATAACGAATATTTAGTTGCTACTGACAATGAATGCTTAACGATTATGGCAGTTGAAGAGCCAGTGGTTATCAAAGATCTATGAAAAAATCACCTAACAAGCACATTAAAAATCGCCCACAAAAAACGTGGGCTGGACTCGCTAACGCTCGCCTTTTATGTGAGCGTTATTTACAACAAAGGTATGAAAACCAAATTTACTAAGCTAAACATTGGATGGAATGCTGAGCCTAATGTTGCAGTTCCGAAGTGTTCAGTTGAGAATGACTGTCTAATAGTGCGTTTTAAATTAAATCCATACTTGTACCCTGAATTTACTTATGGTGATATTGGGGTTCTTCATTTTGAAGAATGCTCAAGATATCGAATTGGAACTGTCAATGATGAAAGGTGGTATCGAGGAAAATGTAGGTTTAGCAAGCTTGCCCCAGATTGGGGAGAGTTTTACAAAATTGAAGGAAATCTACTTTTAGAGCACTGTCCAAATGATTGGATTGAGTTAAAAAGCAAGAGCAAAAACGAAGTTCACTTTTTGTTCTACTTTCGCGATATGGAATTTGAGTGTAGTGCACAAGGATCGACTTTTGAAGTTGAATATTGTAAATAATAAATTGTTATAGTTTTAGAGCAATATGTACCACTTTTTAAATGAACCCAAATCTAAGAAATGGTTAGACGAATGGGCCACCATCACAGGCGACTTCGATCAAATTGTAGCCTATACAGATTTAGGTGATTTGTTTCTAATTAACTCAAAAACAAATGAGATTGGTATTCTTTTAACAATGGCAAATAAATTTCACACAATGGGGTTTACCGATTGGGATGAATTTCGGGGTGAGGTGATGGAAAATCCCAAATTTCAAGAAGACGTGATTCAGAAAAGTTTTATTCAAAATGTTCGAAGCCACTGCGGTAAACTTGAGGAGTATCAGGTGTATATTCCAACACCTTATCCTTGTCTTGGCGGATCTGGGGAACCCGAAACACACAAGGTGGGGGATCTGTGGGTTTATCTAGCGATATCGTCTCAGACATTCACAAAACTATAATAAGCGCATGCAGCCTGACCAGTGCGTGAGCGTAGCGAGTGACCTGGCCGCTAATACGAGGCATCATAAAAACAATACAAACCGGAGAACACATGTCTAAATACCATGCCGAAGTGAATTGGCGCCGAGGGGAGCAAGAGGCTTATGTTGATAATCAATACAGTCGGGGTCACCTGTGGAAATTTGATGGTGGGATGACTGTCGAGGCCTCTTCTTCGCCGCAGGTGGTTCCACTTCCTTATTCTGTCGAAGCCCATATTGATCCAGAAGAAGCTTTTGTTGCTTCCTTATCCAGTTGTCATATGTTGTTTTTCTTGTCGATTGCGGCCAAAAGAAGGTTTGTAGTTGATGCCTATGTGGATAATGCGGTGGGTTTGATGGCACCAGGTGAAGACCTGAAAATAGCCATGACCCAAGTGACGCTGCGCCCCAAGGTCACGTTTTCAGGAGACAATGAGCCGACGATGGAACAAATTGAAAAAATGCACCACCAAGCTCACGAGCAATGTTTTATTGCCAATTCAGTGAAAACTGCAGTGGCCATAGAAATCATTACCTAACCGGCTAGGTGGGCTCAGCTGCTCAGCGGCCTTGCTAAACAAAAAAATGATTTTAACCACAAGCAACTGTATCCATAACAGCCAATCAGTTAGAATATAGCCCCTTTTTCCAAGCACAGCACAACATGGCAGAATTCGGACAAGCATTCACCTCTCAAATGGTGGTTTCCAGTTTTAAAAATGACCAATGGTCAGCAGCTGAAGTTAAGCCCATAGGACCCTTTGAGTTTCATCCGGCCACCCATGTGTTGCATTATTCGAGTACTTGCTTTGAAGGCTTAAAAGCTTACCGCTGGGCCGATGGCTCGGTGCACCTGTTCCGCTTCCGGGACAACATCGAACGCTTGAGAAACAGTGCTCGCTCGTTGTGTTTACCGGTACCAGACAGTGACTTGGTCGAAGCGGCGATTCAGGCAGCGGTTAAAGCCGTCACTGACGAAATACCTGATTTACCAGGTGCCTTGTATATCCGTCCCACCATCATCGGTACCGAGTTAAACATTGGCGCGGCCGGTCGCGGTTCAAAAGAGGCTTTGTTGTATGTCATCACGTCACCGGTTGGCGATTATTTTGCTGGTGGTGTCAGACCATTGAAACTGCTGATTGATGATGAAAACATGCGTTCAACGCCCAAATTCGGTCAGGTCAAAACCGGTGGCAATTACGCCGCCTCTTTGGGTTCAGTGACCCAGGCACGTGCCGAGCATCAAGCCGATCAGGTGTTGTTTTGTCCTGGTGGTCAAGTGCAAGAAACCGGTGCGGCAAATTTTATTGTGCTCAAAGGCAATCAGCTGATCACCAAAAAGCTGGACGGTTCCATTTTGCCTGGCATCACCCGCGATTCCATCATCAAACTGGCTGCCGATGCCGGCTATGAAATCCGTGAAATAGACTACACCGTTAAAGACTTGATGGATTGGTTGCCCGAGTCAGAAGCTTTTCTGTCCGGTACGGCTGCCGTTTTATCGCCGGTTGGTTCAGTGATTTACCAAGGACAAACCCTGTCCGTAGGCGATGGCCAAATTGGCCAACGGTCAATGCAATTGAAAGAAAGTCTGGTGGGTATACAAACGGGCATACATGCTGATCAACACGGCTGGACCTACACGCTGGATTAAGGGTTTTTAAAATCCATCAGCCAGCCTGTTCATTGACAGAACTGGTATGGTAGATGTGCAGGTGGTGATGACCCTGTTGTTTTGCTTCCGCGTGGGCTTGGGCCGCTTTATCCATTAAACTTTCTTGGGTTTCGTTGATGCGAGATTCGGCCATTCCACAACTGAAGTTTAAGGTGATTTGGTGGTTAGTGACCGGGTTTTCAGTGAAATGATTCAACCACAACTCCATCAGTTCCTCGCATTCATTGAAGTCAATGTCAGCGAAGACGGCGACAAATGTCAGTTCATCAATGCGACCCATTTTGGCGTAGTTCATTAAGGCGTTGTTCATGATGTTGGCAAATTGAATCAGACACTGATCAACCACAGCAGCCCCCTGTTGTTGTTTGACTTTATTTAAATTGTCCAAACTCATGTACGCTATGGTGGTGCGGCTGCAATGTGCCAATGATTCGGCCACGATGGTTTCGATGCTGTTCTTGTTATGACACTGCGTCAAGGCGTCGAAATGTATGTCCAGTGCATCTTGGTGCATGATTTTGGCATGACTCAAAACTGCGTATGCCGCTTCGCAATGGGTTTTGAATTCCTTCATTAACCCTTCATTGATGGATTTATTGGGCTGTAAGCCAAACACCATCTGGGTGATACTGTCATTGTCGGTCTGCAGTGGCACGAACAGCATGTTCTTTTCCAGCCCGTTGTCATCGGTGAGCTTGAATGAACTGATTTGTTGTTTGTCTTCTTCCGGTATGTTGTTGATGTGGTCAACAATGGTTTCCAAGTTTTTGGGCGTCAGGCCCGTGGTACAAATGCCATGAAGTTCATCGTCTTCGAATATGATTGAGTTCATGACTGGGAATGCCCGGTTAATCAATAAGTGCATTTTGATGTTGGTCTTTTCCACCACTTCCGCTGGACTGAGGGTTGGGTTATTGACCAAATCATCCATTTCATCCTGAAACTGGGTAATCAAGTGCTGTTGAAATTCCGTGCGATTAACAGCCCGTTTTGACTTGATCTTGGGCCTGGCCGCTTGTCGCCTGGTGGCTTTCTGTAAGGGTATGGCAACGGTTGCCAACATGGCCCATAAAAATACCGCCACACCCATGGCATGCGGATGCCAAACAGCGGGCAGGTAATCAAACCAGGCTGGTAAGACCACCACCAATGAAGCCATGGTCCAAAGCAGACTGGCAGCCAGCAAATGAATGGCTGGAGGATTGTTGTTGGCAATTTGTTTGGTGATTGCCCATAACACGAGGCCGGCGGATGTCAGCAGCAAAGCCTTCAAAGCGAACACCAGTTCGTGGGTAGGCACTGGCACCCAACCCTGCAAAGTAAGCAGCAGTAAGGCAGCCAACAACAAGCGCAGCACATTCACTGTTTTGATGCCTTTCAGCAGCCAATCATTGAGCCAGCTCAAGCGCAATAACAGCCAGGTTAAACGTATGGCCAACAGGTCAGCCAGTGTCCAGGTCAATATCACATAGGGTGCTATTGGCGCTGACAGGCCAGCTACAATTTCTGCTGCAACAACAAGCGAAATCAGCACCATCAAGGTGGTCATGGACAGCCACCCATACACAGTGTTGTTTTGCAGCAGAAAATAGCACAGGTGGATAAACACCCAAGCCAATAACAAACCGCCGATCAAGTACAGCCACTGGACGGCATGATTCCAATCACTCATGACGGCCATAGGGTTCAGCCAGCTTAAATGGACCGGTGTGGATTGGGCGCTGTGTAACATCACATAATGCGTGTGGTCTACGGCTTTGGCAGGAATGGTAATAGCAAATTCAGATTGGTCTTTCAGGGTCAGTGCTGTGGTGAAGGTATTTGGCTTACCCTGACTTGTCGCAACAGGTGAAGTTGTTGCAAAGTATTCGATGAAATCATACTGGCCAGGAAATATCAGCAGCGATTCATTGGTGGGGTTTTCACCATTGGGTATTTTTTGGATTTTTAATAGCAGGCTGTGCTGCTCGGTGAAGCTAAATTCATCAGCAGCCTGAAAGTGATTGAATGTCAAAAGGCCTTGTTGCAAGTCATTGACGACATCTGTCACTTGGTGGTCAGCTGGGATAGTGGTGGCTTGGATTTCAAATGCGATGAATGGAGCAGGTGACTCTGCATGGGCGGGTGACATGAGAATTCCAAGCCAGCAAAAGCCTCCCACACTGAGGAGCTTTGAGCCAACCTTGATTAGATATTCAGCTGTTACATTCATCTCACACTGTCACGGCCAATGCCCAATGAGGCATTTGACCTACACACCCTATTTATGTGAATCATGGTAACATACTGTTAATAAAAAATAAATGGCTATGGCACAGGATAATAGTGCATAAAAACACAAACACAAAACAGGTAAATCTGAAAGTCAGTAGCAAATTGCCTGTGACCGATACCCATGGGAATTAACAATCCATCGATGTTTTCAGCAGTTAATATAAAACCACCCATGTTCAGAGTTCTGTCGATCTGGTTGATGTTGTGCGTTTGCAGTATGTCACTGGCTCAAAATCCCCTGGATTTACTGACGCCATCTGAAGATGAGTACAGTGTCCCTAAACCCAATGAACTGTCTGTTAAATGGTGGCAAGAAGCAATTAAAAATTCACCACCAGATCAGCCTTTGGCGCGACTCGAAGAATTGGCCAGCGCCCTGGATATTTATCTGGATGAGGAAAAGTACGCCATCAGTCAACAAGCCGCCCAGGCAATTTCACAGTTCAAAAACAATTTGGACCAATTGGCAAAATTAAACGAAGCACCTGCCATTGAAAATCCTGAAGTTTATGAAAAAGCCCCGTCCTATTCGCTGGCGGAAATTTATGAATTTCAAAAACAAATCAGGTCGTTGGAACAAAGCAGAAACCAACGCCAAGAAACCATCAATTCGGTACAACAACAAGTCAGTGAACAAGAGGCAGAAATCGATGCACTGATCATCCAACACCGCAATGAACCACTGGAGTCACTGACCCGGTTGGAAACCGGCTTGTTGTGGATAGAAGCCCGTTCGTGGCAGGCCTTGTTTAACAAACAGATTGATAACCTGGAACTCAAACAACAAGCCATTGAAAAACAGTTGTCGGATTTACAAAATCACCTGGCTGATGCACTGCCGCTGGTCCAGGTTTCCACTGATCAATTGGAAGACTTGGAACAAGAACTGGAAACCATTGGTGCAGAAATCACTGAAGCCCAAAGTCAAGTTCAAGCCGCCAACCTCAAAATCACCGAACCAGAACAAGACAGCCCATTGGGTGCCATTCGCATGGACATCAAGAAATTGGAATTGGCTAACTTGATGCTGGACCTCAATGTATTGGAGCTCAAAGAGATTGAAATCAGGGCTCACATTGACTGGATAAACACCAGCATGGATGGACAAGAGGTGGATGATGACTTGATCATGGAGCACGTGGCTTTAGCCAACCAATTAAACGCCCAGTCAGAAGCCAACCAAGGCAAATGGCGCAACCTGGCACAAGATATTTTGATACAGCCAGCATTGCGTGAGGAACTGAAAAAAAACAAAACCATCAATGATGCGGCCTTGAAGCGTACCCGTTTGGCGCAAGAGTTGATGCTCAGCATAGGTGAGCTGGACTGGCAACAACAACAGGTCAACACCATTGAGGGCTTGTTAACCAAACAAGTCATAGACAGCAAAAGTGGCATCAACCGCCTGTGGGCGCAAATCAGATCATATGGCAGCAAAGCCTGGATAGGCTTTGAAACCATGGCCAACCAAACCCTGTTTAAAATCAATGAAACACCCATCACCTTGATGCCGTTGTTGCGGTTGATCTTGATTGTGTTGATTGGTTATATGGTCTCTAAATTTGTTCGCTTCATCATCAGGCGCGTGGAGTCCAGACGACAAGTTGATAAATCTTCGGTGTTCTTTATCCTCGATAAGTTGATTCATTACCTGATTATTTTTGTCGCCACCATTGCGGGATTCACCACCTTGGGCATTGATTTTACCAACCTGACTTTGATTGCTGGTGCGTTATCGGTGGGTATTGGTTTTGGTCTGCAGAACATCGTGAGTAATTTTGTCTCTGGCCTGACCATCATGTTCGAGCGCAGTTTGAAAGTGGGGGACTACATCGAAATGGAGGATGGTTATACTGGTTCAGTGATGGAAATCAATGCCCGCAGCACGCGCATCAACACCAACGACAACATCGACGTGGTGATTCCCAACTCCGATTTGGTCACCAACAAAATCATCAACTGGACATTGCGTGATTCCATCAAGCGAGTGAAAATTCCATTCGGTGTGGCTTATGGCACCGATAAAGATTTGGTGAAACAAGCAGCCATAGAAGCGGCCGAAAATGTGACCTACACATTAACCAACATGAAAGGCAAAGAGCCTGAAGTGTGGATGACGGGTTTTGGCGACAATTCGTTGGATTTTGTGTTATTGGTTTGGGTGTCCAAATACGGGGTCAGAAGGCCCAACCGCATCAAGGCTTCTTTCTTTTGGGAGCTGGACACCGCTTTCAATAAGCACGGCATTGAAATTCCGTTCCCACAACGGGTATTGCATCAAGCCAAAAAAGAAGACCCAGATGAGAACCCTGATTTGTTAATGCCTTGAGTTCTATCAGAATATTGCAAACACAAAAAAAGCGGCCCAAGCCGCTTTTTTTAATGCATTGGTAAGTGAATAAGTGATTATTCAAGGTGGGTGGTCATAAACTCAACCGCCGCTTTAACTTGGTCATCACTTAAATCTACGCGGCCACCTCTGGCTGGCATCATGCCTTTCTCACCCATGTAGCCATTGATGGCATTGGCAATCACCGCATCCATGCCTTTGTCTAAACGGCCTTCCCATTCGGCTTCTGCCAGTTTGGGAGCACCGCCAGCACCGGTGGTGTGACAAGCCATACAAACGTTGTTGTAAATCATTTCACCGTCAAGTGATCCTTCAAACGCGGCAGCAGTGACTTCAGGAACGGCAACGGCGACGGCATTGGGGTCAGTATTGACTGCAGCCACAGGCTGGATTGATTTCTGAATTGAGCTGCGGTCTGCTTCGCCCTGAACATTGGCCACCAGTTTGTTTTGCATGGAAATGCCAATCAAAGCCAGGACAATGGTTAACAAGACCAGCGCACCTAACAATATAGAAAAATTCCTAAAAAATATCGAATCTTGATCACTCATGAATTATCCTGTGTTTTCTTAAACTGTTTAACCGCCGCATTATAATTGTTAAGACCCACTTTGCCAAATGTTTAATCCAATCATCAACCAATGGTTCACCCAGACGTTCAAACAACCGACTCCGGTTCAGGCTGCTTCCTGGGAACAAATAGCCACCGGACAGGATGTCCTGTTATCGGCGCCGACCGGTTCGGGTAAAACCTTGGCGGCTTTTCTCAGTGCCATTGATCAGTTATTTGTAGCAGGAGCAGACCAAACCACAGGATTGAAAGTGATTTATGTGTCGCCTTTGAAAGCCCTGTCCAATGACATCAACATCAACCTGCAACAGCCATTGGCTGCCATCAACCAGTTGGCCACCGGAGGGACGCAAATCACTTCGGCAGTTTGGACCGGCGACACAGAATCGTATCAACGGGAAAAAATAAAAAAACAACCACCACACATCTTAGTAACGACGCCAGAGTCATTGTTTAACATCCTCACTTCCAAAGCAGGTCGCGAAATGATGGGTGGGGTTGAGACCGTCATCGTTGATGAAATACATGCCTTGGCACCGAACAAGCGAGGGGCGCATTTATTGTTGACCTTGATGCGCTTGGAAGCGCTGACCTACAGGCGACCCCAGCGCATTGCCATATCGGCGACCCAACGGCCGATTGAAAAAATGCAGCACTATGTGTTGCACCCCGAGCATTCTGTCGCGGTCAACCTGGGACACAAGCGCGACATGTCCTTGTCCATTGAACTGCCGGAAAGTCCATTGGCCGCCATCATGTCCAATGAACAATGGGGTGAAATTTACCAACAATTGGCGGAACAAATCAAAGCCCACAAAACCACTTTGGTGTTTGTTAACAACCGGCGTCTGGCCGAACGGGTGGCCAAACACTTGGCTGAACGGGTCGGAGAGGAATGGGTCACTGCTCACCATGGCTCTTTGGCAAAAGAACATCGCTTGCAAGCAGAGCAGGCGCTCAAGGCCGGTGAACTCAAAGCCATTGTCGCCACCGCTTCATTGGAACTGGGTATCGATATTGGCGATGTGGATCTGGTTTGTCAGTTAGGGTCGCCCGGCAGTGTGCAGGCTTTTTTGCAGCGGGTAGGGCGCTCTGGCCATGGCGTGGACCGGACCCCCAAAGGACAAATCTACCCATTGACCATTGATGACCTGCTGGAAGCCACTGCGATGCTGAAAGCCATAGACAATGATGCCCTGGAACTGACCGCATTTCCCCATCAACCATTGGATGTGTTGGCGCAGCAAATTGTGGCAGAAGTTTCACAACGCCCCTGGCCAGCCAAACAGTTACACCAATTAATGACAGGTGCTTCCCTATATAAGGACTTGAGTGTTGAGGCCTTTCAGCAAGTGGTACAGATGCTGGCTGATGGGTATTCCGGCCGGTCAACGTTCAAGAAAGCGTTGATTTTCTATGATGAGACCACCGATGAAATCAGGCCACGCAAGGCCGCAGCGCTGACCGCGTTGTTGAACGGTGGCACCATACCAGAACAGTTTGATTACGATGTGCGCCTGATGCCTGATGATTTGAAAATCGGTACCTTGAATGAAGATTTTTCATTTGAGAGTATCCCGGGTGACATCTTTCAATTGGGCAACCACTCCTACCGCATCTTGAAAGTGCAAACAGGAACGGTGTTTGTAGAAGATGCAGCCGGACAGCCACCCAACATACCATTCTGGTTTGGCATGCAAATGTGGCGCTCAGATGTGCTCAGTGAAGCAGTGTCTGATTTGCGCGCAGAGCTGAATGAATTATTGACCCAGCCGGCAGCCGAACTGGATTGGCCAGTCGGTCCTGAAGGTCAGGCGCAGCTGAGCAACTATGCCATCAAAACCCAGGACGTGTTGGGACTGATGCCCACCCAAAAAGACATCGTGGTCGAACGCTTTTTTGATGGCAACAACGACATGCACTTGGTGATTCACTCGGTTTATGGGTCGCGGGTTAACCGGGCTTGGGGGCTGGCATTGCGCAAAAAGTTTTGCCGGCAGTTTAATTTTGAACTGCAAGCCGCGGCATTGGAAGACGCGTTGATTTTGTCTTTGAGCTCCACCCACAGTTTTGAACTGTCGACCATCAAAAGTTATTTAAATGCCGAGAGTGTGCGCGAGGTGTTAATTCAGGCCTTGTTAGACACCCCGTTTTTTGTGACCCAATGGCGCTGGAATGCATCGGTGGCGCTGGCCGTCAAACGCCGCAAAGGCGGCAAAAAAATCATTCCCCAGTTTCAACGCAACGAAGCCGAAGATTTGGTCGCTGAAGTGTTCCCGGAACAAATAGCCTGTGCCGAAAACATCGCTGGCAACCGCACGGTTCCAGATCATCCCTTGGTGACCCAAACCTTAATTGATTGTACCGAAGGGATCATGGATGTGAACAAACTGGCAGACATTTTAAGGGGGTTGGACACTGGTGACATTAATATACATTATATAGACAGTCCGACACCATCACCCACATCACTGGCCATCATCAATGCGCGCAACTATGCTTTTCTGGATGAAGCTCCAGCAGAAGAACGCCGTACCTTGGCTGTACATACCCAGTCTTTAGACCAATCATTTGCCAGCAATGACATTTCACCGGCCGCCGCTGCCGCGTTTAACCGCTCAATCCAACCGAAAATCAGAGACCTGGATGAATTACAAGAATGGGTGATGTTTTTTGGTCTGCTTTGGCCTGATGAAGCCGAGCCATATCAGGAGGGTTTGGAACAATTATTGACAGCTGGGCGTTTGCATCAAATCAACCACCAGGGAACCCGGCTGATATACAGCGCCAAGTTTACCGAACTGGTCACCGCGATGTGTACCCGACCTGCTGAAATCAATGAAGCAGCATTAGAAACCATGGTGTCCAATCGGCTGACTTTGAGCGGCCTAGTGGATTTTAGTGAGTTGCATAGACGATTACCGGTGGCCGCTTCATTGTTGTTACAGGCACTGATGCGCTTGGAGACCCAAGGCGTGGTTTTTCAATTTGGTCAGGAACAATGGATTGAACGACATCACCTGGCGCGCCTGCGCCAGACCCAACTCAGTCAACAGCGACGACGGGATAAAACCTTGTCCACAGATGCGTACCAGGACTTCATTCATGACTGGCAGTATTTAACCCAGCCGGCCAATGGCTTGGAGGGATTAGCACAGGTGTTGCGCCAATGGCAGGGTTTTGCCACACCAGCCATGGACTGGGAGGAACAAGTCATCAAGCCGCGGGTGCAGGATTACCATGGCATGATGTTGGATATGCTGTGTCAAAGTGGGCAGTTTATTTGGAAGCGGGCGCAAGCCAAACTGTTGTCAGATGATTTAAATCAAATGACTATCCAAAAAACCCGTTTTACGTTTTTGGAAAACCATTGGGCTCACTTATTCCCAGCCGCGGTCAATCTACAGCAATTGAATTCCAAAGCCCGAACGGTCATCGAAATACTCGGTCAGACAGGTGCACAGTTTTTTCGTGAACTGCAAGCACAAACTGGCTTGATGCCGGTTGAAATGGAACAGGTGTTAATCCACTTGATTAAACAAGGACTGGTGGTGGCTGATGGCTTCCAAGCTTTGCGAGTATTTTCTCAGTCTCCAGCCGATCGTCGACGACAACTAATCAAGGCCAAGAAGTACGCCAACAACTTGGGCTATTTGGAAATGATGGGTCGCTGGAGTTTGATTGAACAAAAGCCTGCCGATCCACGCGCGTATATCCAAATGATGATCAACCGCTATGGCTTTTTAAGTTACGATATTTGGAGTCAAGAATCGATGCCAGTGAAATGGCGTCAAGCATCATTTGAATTACAAAAGATGGAAGCCAGGGGTGAAGTTTTGGCTGGGCGGTTTGTCGATAACATGGAAGGCATGCAATATGCCTTGCCTGCTGCCTATCAAAAAATCCAAAGCAAACAACCGGTCTGATTGGCTCAAAGTCAGCTATAGCGCGGTTGCCTTGTGAGTCCCACTAAGGCTGTCCCAAACTAATTTCACTAAATTGTCACAAAGGGGTTTACAAGGGCAAAACTGTGGCTATAATTCGCTGCTCTTGATGATGTTGAAACGGATTTGACG
>JGI24651J20071_1000010_pt1 | contig 67368 bp, 61 predicted proteins | sample MalvirmetagMSP91_FD_20071 | JGI IMG/M metagenome (IMG submission 20071)
GGTAATCGCGGCTGATATGGACTACAGCCCGTCCGACCTGAGCCGAAAGCTGGCGCAGAACCCCGACGATTCCCGCCGCTTCACTCTGGACGATCTGGAGACATACATGGATGTGACCGGCGACACCAAGCCGGTTCTGTATCTGGTGGAGAAGTTCTTGGCCAAGGTTAATCCGGCTGAGATTGAGCGCCAGATTCAGGCATTGCAGGAAAAGTTGGCCGCAAGTAAGGCCGGATAGAAAGCAAAAAGCCCCGACGCTGGGTAGGCGAAACCGGGGCTTTCCACTGAAGTGATGAGGTAATCATGCCAAAACACGAAACGAAAAGCCAGATGGGGGTGCAGCTGTGAAACTGGACAGCCAACATGCAAGCCCCAAAGAACAGGGTATCTATGGCGTCAGAGGTGTTCTGGCGTTGCCTCGCCCAAAGAATGGTGATGGCCAATCTGTCTGCAGATGGTGCCATGGTGATCTCCCCAAAAATCGAAGCAGTTGGTGTTCCAGTCATTGCTTTGATGAATATCAACAGCGCGGCGGGCACTGGCCATCAGTTCGGAAGATGATTCTGCGTCGTGACAAATTGACCTGCCAGGAATGCGGGGCTTGTGATCCGCATGTGATGCTGGAAGTTGACCACATAACCCCTGTGTGTCTCGGTGGCGATGACCGACCAGAGAATCTCAGGCTTCTGTGTGTAGCGTGTCACCGACGCCATACGTCAGCCCTCAATATGCAGCGAAGGGGGGTGATGAAGTGATTATCGACCCGGATATGCCAGACCACTGGAAGACCAGAATGCTGGTGGATCTGCTTGGCGGTGACGAGCTTGCCCCCTTGTACCTGATTCGCCTGTGGGGGCATTGCCAGAACCGCAAGAAGTCAGAATTCGATTCTCTGCCGCCTGCTGCTGTGAAGGCCATCTGTCGCTTTCCTGGTGATGCCGAGGTGCTTGATAACGCGCTGACTGAGTGCGGCTTCATTGAGCGTGACGGCAAGGAGTTGACCGTTATCGGCTGGGCAGAACACAACGCTTCACTGGTTGCCAATTGGGAAAATGGGAAACGCGGCGGTAGACCCAGAAAGAACCAACAAGATACCGATGGGAAAGCCAAAGAAAACCCAGAAAAAACCCATGGGAAACCCGGCAACAACCCATGCGGAACCGATAGAGAAGATAGAGAAGAGAAGATAGAAGGGAGAAGAGAAGATCCCCCCCAAACCCCCCAAGGGGGGAAAGCAAAGCGAGCAGTTCAGCTCCCTGAAAATTTCGAGCCCAACGAAACCAACAAGCGATTGGCCGATGAACTCAATGTCTCACTGATTACCGAATTTCCCCAGTTCTGCGACCACCACCGGGCCAAGGGTTCAACGATGAAGGACTGGAATGCGGCGCTGAACACCTGGATTCGGAATGCCAAAAAGTTCAGCGGAGGGGGGAAACCAGCCCAGCCGCAATCCTTCACTGAAACCGATTACAGCAAGGGGGTGACCGCTGATGGCCGTCTCGCGTAAAGCTGCCGACATCCTGCCGTTCGACCTTGGCGACCTGCCGGAGCCGGGCGACATCCGCAACCAGCCGGTGATGATGACCTGCGAGCACCACGGCAAGTGGATGCGTCAGGAGACCATGGACGGGCCGGTGATTACCCCGGATTGCCCGCAGTGCATCCAGGATCGCCGCATGGCCACCGACCTTGGCCGGGCCGCAATTCCGCCGCGCTACCAGCACCGGTCACTGGAGACGTATCAGGTCGAAGGGCCGGGCCAGAAACAAGCGCTGGAGGTGTGTCAGACCTACGCCGGGAACATCAAGCGCACGATGGCTGATGGCCAGAACCTGCTGCTGATTGGTTCCGTGGGTACCGGCAAGACGCACCTTGCCTGTGGCGTTGCGCGTCGCTTTCTGGAGTCCGGCCACACCGCGCTGTACGTCCGCACTGCCGAGCTGATTTCCATGGTTCGGGAGACCTGGCGCCCCGATTCCAAGAAAACCGAGCGCAGGGTTATGCGTGAGCTGACTGATCCGGACCTGCTGGTGATCGATGAAGTGGGCGTGCAGGCCAACACCGAAAACGAGCAGCAAATTCTGTTCAACGTCATCAACGGGCGTAACGAGCAAATGCGACCCGTAATCCTGATTTCAAATCTGGACGCCGAAGGCATCAAGAAGGTGCTTGGTGAGCGTTCCTCTGACCGGATCCGGGAGTGTTGCCGGGTCGTGCAGTTCAACTGGCAAAGCTGGAGGGGCAAGGCATGAAACACAACGCAGCAACCCAACGAGAACGCATCCGGCAGTACCTGTATTCCTGCCCGCACGGCGCGACCCGTAACGAGATCCACCGCGACACTGGCTTGATGGTGCAGACCCTGTGCCGCCGCCTGCGCGAACTGGAAGACCTGGGGCACATCACTGCGTGGCGCCGGGTGATCTGTCCGGTGACCGGGGCGATGAATTTGCAGTACCGCCTGAGCGGACCGCAGAAGGCTCGAATTACGCGCCGGATGACATTTGAGCGGCACAAGCCAATGAGCGCAGAAAAGATCGCAAAAGGAAAAGCGATAGTTGAGCGAATGGTGCAGAAGAGGAAAGCGGGGAGGGCGGCATGAGCCAGATTCCTATGTTCCCCGCAGAGAAAGCCAACTTCATTCCCCGCGAACCGAAAGCGCCGCGCTACCAACTTTGCGATAGCCGATACGAGCACGGCAAAGGCTGCGCAGGGTGCCCGATTCATTCCATCTGCACCGGTGGTCACCAGTGGGGGTGGGAAGGCCTTAAAGATTGGCAAGAGCGGTGCGACAAAGCCGCAAGAAAGTATTTGGAGGCAGCATGAACACATTCATCAGAAAGCCCCGCCAGAAAAACATCATCGTGAAGGGCGCAACGGTCTGTTACGACGATAAACACCAGGGCTGGGTGTTACCCGGCCGCCGATTCACGAAAGACCACGAACGTGCCTACCGGGCCTGCTGCATCATGGCCGCGATTATCGGGGGCACGGCATGAGCAGAGAAACCTACACCGTTAATTCTCAGCCTGCTTGCGAGTCTTTCCTGCGCTTCGTCTACGCCCTGCAGGCAAAACACAAATATCTCACCTTCAGCTGGCGGATCGGCGAGCAGCGCAGTCTGGATCAGAACTCACTGCTGCATGTCTGGCTGACAGAGTATGCGGCCCACCTGTTGGGTAAAGGTAAAAAGCAGGTAAGCAAGGGTGAAGCTGAAGGCATGAAGCGCCACGCAAAGCGCACCTGCTATCTCGAAACCGGCCAGAAGTGGCTGGTGCATGAGGTGGTTAACCCGGCCAACCCTGAGCAGCGAAAACTCGACTTCACGAGCAGCAAAGACTGGAAGCAGGGGGAGATGTATTTCTTCTTGACCTGGCTTCAATCCGTGGCGGCTGGTGATGGGCTGATTCTGGAATCGCGTGGCGAATATGCCGCCTTGCAGCAGAAGGAGGCCGCGTAATGGACCAGGCATGGCTTCAACCACTGACCTTTGGCCTGACCGTCTTTGCCATGGGAATTACGGCGTACACCCGGCACTGGCTGGGCTTTGCCGCCTCTGGCCTGTTTCTTGGCCTGCAGATCGCTGCGCTGGGGGGAATGTGAAGAAGTCCGACATTTTGCTTGGTGCGCTTCTGTTTACCGTTGCCTCATCCCTTTGGAGTGGAGAGGACAGGCGGGCAGAGGTCGCGACGCTGGCAGTTGGAGTATTGATTCTGATGGAGCTGGAGAGAGGACGCCAGTGATCTACCGCAGCTGGTACGCAATCGTAAACGGAGAGCGCATCGCCACGATGGTGGGCGAGCCAAAGGGGCGCGATAAGGCGCTGGATTTTGCACGGTTCCACTGGCCGGAGGCTGAGGTGGAGCCTAACGAACTGTCGAGGGTGGAATGACACTGAAAGCCAGACGCAGAAAGTGCCGGGGTTGCCTGCAATGGTTCGAGCCAACCATGGCCACGCAGCTGGTGTGCTCCATCCCGTGCGCCAAGGCTGCCGGCCCAACGCTCAAGGCCAAGAAGCGGGCGGCAGAGAAGCGCAAGAGCATCAGGGAGGCAAAGCAGCGCCTCAAGACACGCTCTGACCACATGAAGGATGCGCAGAAGGCATTCAACGCCTATATCCGTGAGCGTGACCAGGGCAGGCCGTGCATCAGCTGCGGACGCAATGACGGCGAAGTCCGGGCGCAGGCAGTGGGAGGCACATGGGACTGCGGCCACTACCGCTCGGTGGGCGCCAGCCCGGAACTGAGATTCGAGCCCCTGAACGCACACCGGCAGTGCAAGCGCTGCAACCGTGACCTGTCAGGCCGGGCGGTGGATTACCGCATCAATCTGGTAAAGCGGATCGGGCAGGAGGCCGTTGACTGGCTGGAAGGTCCGCACGACCCGAAGAAATACACAATCCAGGATCTCATAGAGATCAAGCTGGCATTCACGAAGATGAAGCGGGAATTGGAGAAGGGGAGCTGACAATGTTTGGGCTAACGGTTTTGTGCGTTCTTCTATGGTTAATGCTCGGAGAGTCGGTGCGTATTTCGTTGATGCTGTCCGCCAAGATCATCGATGCCAGAAAATTTGATGTTGTGAACGATATTCCCAAGTCAATTTTCTGGCTCATTGGTCCATTTATGTTCGTTTACGTGATTCTGGTTCGGAAGGAGAGGGCAGATGGCTGATACCAAGAAGATGATCCACGACGCTTACGGAATCCAGAAGATGCAGCGCGGGGGAGGTGGCGGTGATCCTGTCTCTGGCAGCCTGTACGGCATGGCCAAGGCAGTGTTCGCCGGCAAGATCATGGCTGCAGTGGAAAACCAGCCCCGGCCCCTGGGTGATCTGCTGATCCTGTGCTACGCCCCGGAGTGGGAGGATAAGAACTTTAAATCCGCCCATCGCGCTCTGTTCGGTGAGTTCATCAAGCGCCATGGGGATGAAGTGAAGCAGGAAAGAACCTTCCTCAAGGCCAAGAGACTGGCAGAGGTTGCGCTGCTCAGTTACCAGAAGGAATCACGTTCCAGCGCCTTCCCGGTGGATCTGGTTTGTCAGTTGGCCGGCATCGATCGCAGCAACTGGTACAAGCAGGGCCGGCAGTGGCCAAAGTGGTGGGAAAGCATGGGGAATATCCTGCATCGGTGGCACCGTGAAGGGCTGAAACAGCCGGATGAAGTTTGCGAGGAAATCGTGGCGCTACGGTCAATAGAAAGACAGCAAATGACCGCAGTATAAATGACCGCACCTCTGGTACCCTGTTTTGCAAGAGTCAAAGCTGCCCGCTGCTTTCGGGCGCTTGCTCTTTCTCCTTGGATAGCAGCAACTCCGCTGGCCACCCTGGTTCCCCCTGATCCCAAAACCGGCCAGCTTTAAACCCGCCTTCGAGCGGGTTTTTCTTTTTCTGGAGGCCATCATGAAACTGTCCGAACTGAAACGGCGCGGTAGTGATGGCTTTGGCGCAGGCCATTTCGGCGCGCCCCGTGGAAGTCGTACACACAAGGGAGTGGATTTACTTGCCCAGAGTGGCGAGGCCATCAATTCCCCGGTAACTGGCACCGTGACCAAGGTGGGTTATCCCTACGGAGATGATCTCAGCTATCGGTACGTGCAAATCACTGCCGGTGACTATGACTTCCGCGTGTTCTATGTAGAGCCAAGTGTCAGAGTCGGGCAGGAAGTAACCGCAGAGACAGCTATCGGCTCTGCCCAGGATCTGGGCCGGCGCTACCCGGGTATCCCGAATCACGTCCATTTTGAAATCAAGCGCGACGGGGATTATTTGGACCCGACGCCTGCCCTGATTGCGATGGAGGGGTGATGAATCCCGAAACGCTGGACAAGTGGCGCGTAGTGCCCCGCTTGCTGGTGATTCTCTACGGCTTGGTGTGCTGGCAGACCTTCGACTGGTTCACGGCACTGGCTGACCCGTCAGGCCCGCAGACGACCTTTGCCACTGGCATCTGGGGCGCTGCTGCTGCCTGGTTCGGCTTCTACGTGAACAGCGGGAAGAAGCAATGACCTGGCTCACCCTGCTGAAGAAGGGCGGACCGTATCTGGTCGTGCTGGCAGTTGCCGCGGCACTGGTCGGGATCGGCTGGGTTGGCAAGGGCTGGCATGAAGACTCCAAAGAGCTTGAGCGTCAAAAGGCCACCGCGGATGCAATTACCGCGGCACTGAAGTCAGATTCCAAGATTGCCGCGGCAGTGGAAGAGAAGCTATCGGGCCTGAAGGCAAATCAAACCGTTATCGACCGCGGGGTGACACGTGAGATCCAGAAGACTGTGTATCGCAATGTGTGCCTGCCTGGTACTGGTGTCAGCCTGCTCAACGCCGCGGCAACAAACGACATTACCGGCCTATCAGCAGAACCTGATGGCGAAATGCCCGCGGCAACTGCCAACCCTGAGTGACGGGGAGGCCGGTACGGTGCTGACCACCATGAAGCAGTGGGCCAGCCAGTACCACGATTGCGCAACCCGCCATAACGGACTGGTCGATGCGATCCGTTCTGCGGAATAAGAAAGTCCAGGACACGCTTCACGGCCTGATCCTGGGCGCAATCATCACCTTACTTTTTTGGCTTGGCGCTGCATATCTGGTGCGGCAATGGTGGAGAGCGGTACGTGAGTCAGAGCGAGGCGCAGGAAAAGATGGACAGCCTACCGTACCGGGTGAACGACCTGGAGCGCGCCAACACCCTGACTGATCACCGCCTGCGTGTGCTCGAGGAAGAAAAGCTGCCCCACCGGGTGGGGAACCTCGAAACCACAGCAAGCCAGATGGCCAGCGACATGCATGACGTGAAATCAACCATCAGCCAGATAGGCATCAACCAAACTTCCGGGTTTGAGGAGTTTCGGGTGGCGCTGGCAAAGATCGAGAGCAGCACAAAGACGCGCTCAAGCATTGTTGTAACGCTGCTGGCTGTTCTCACCATCATCATCGGAGCAATCGGGCTGGTGCCCAAATTCGACGCCGTAGTGGTGGAGAAGACGCCGCAGAAGGCAACGATTAAGGAATAGCCATATTCGATAGTCATTCGAGGATGGCTGCCGAATGTGAAACGGGCGGTGCCCGAAGTGAGCCGGCGGGGCCGGTATGGAGGTCATCTGCGATGGCCAGACCAAGCAGTTACAAAGAAGAGTACGTGGAGCAAGCCGAGAAGCTTTCAAAGCTGGGCCTGACCGACAAGGAAATGGCCGAGTTCTTCGGCGTTACAGAGCGTACGTTCAATACCTGGAAGACAAAGCACCCAGAGTTTCTTCAGTCCTTAAAAAAGGGCAAGACTTTGGCAGATGCGAATGTGGTGGAAAGCCTCTACCGCAGAGCCTGTGGTTACAGCCACGAGGCCGTGAAGATCATGCAGTACGAGGGCCAGCCGGTGGTCGAGCCCTACATAGAGCATTACCCGCCTGATACGACAGCTTGCCTTGCCTGGTTGCATAACCGGCAGCGTGACAAGTGGCAACGCAATCCAGACCCCGCTGGTGGTGGCGCAGACCTGCCGCCCACGAAAATCGTTTTCGAGGTCCAGGATGCAAGAACGCGCAAGGGTGGTGAGGACGGGGCTTAATGTTCCGCAGAGTCAGTTCCTCAACCTGTCGCACAAGTATCGGGCCTATGTAGCGGGCTTTGGCTCAGGCAAGACCTGGGTTGGCTGCACCGGGATGCTGGCTCACTTTTATGAGCACCCCAAGATCAATCAAGGCTATTTTGCCCCGACCTATCCGCTTATCAGGGATATTTTCTATCCCACAATAGGCGAGGTTGCCGAAACCATGGGCCTGCGGGTCAAGGTTAAGAAGGGTGACCACGAAGTAGAGGTTTACAGCGGCAGCCGGTATCGCGGTTCTGTTATCTGCCGCTCGATCGATGACCCGGCCAACATTGTTGGTTTCAAGATCGGCCATGCACTGGTCGATGAGCTGGACCTGCTTGCCGAGAAGAAGGCAGAGCAGGCCTGGCGAAAGATTATGGCCCGGATGCGCTACAAGGTGCATGGGGTCAAGAACGGCATTGATGTCACGACGACGCCGGAAGGCTTTAAGTTCGTCTATCGCCAGTTCGTTAAGTCGCTGCGCGAACGGCCAGAAATGGCCAAGCGCTACGGCATTATTCAGGCCTCCACGTTCGACAATGAAGCGAACCTGCCTGAAGACTACATTGATGCCATGCTGGAGGCGTACACACCGGAGCTGATCCGGGCTTACCTGAACGGCCAGTTTGTAAACCTGCTGTCAGGCACGGTTTACCACCAGTTCGACAAGACGCTGAATCACTGTTCTGACACCGTTCAGAGCGGTGAGCCGCTGTATATCGGCATGGACTTCAATGTGGGAAAGATGGCCGCTGTCACCCACGTAAAGCGAAACAAGATGCCCCGGGCGGTGGATGAGATTCTGAACGGCTATGACACGCCGGACATGATTCAGAAGATCAAAGAGCGGTACTGGGAATACCGGGACGGCGAATACTGGAAGACATGCGAGATTCGCATTTACCCAGACGCCTCCGGCGATTCCAGAAAATCCGTTAACGCCAGCAAAACCGACATTGCAACACTCAAGGATGCGGGCTTCTCGGTGCATGCGCCGAAGGCCAACCCCCCGGTTAAAGACCGCGTAAACGCCATGAACGCCATGTTCTGCAATGCGAAAGGCGAGCGCCGCTACCTTGTGAACACAGATAAATGCCCGGGTTATGCGGATAGCCTGGAGCAGCAGCCGTGGGCTGATAACGGTGAGCCTGACAAGAAAGGCGACCTTGACCACCCGAATGACGCGGGTGGCTACTTTATTCATCACGACTATCCGCTGATAAAACCGGCCAGCATCGGCCCCATCAAGTTCCAGTGAGGAATGAATGCCTGTAACGACGACTCACAAAGGCTACGACGCGCACCAGGAAAAGGCGCGACGGGTCCGTGACGCTGTTGCGGGCTCGGATGCGATTAAGGCGCGCGGCACTAAATACCTGCCGAATCCTGACAAGGACGATCCTGAGCGTTACAAGGAGTACAAGGGGCGGGCGCAGTGGCTTGGCGTAACGAAACGCACCCATGACGGGATGATGGGGGCGGTATTCCGCAAGGCGCCCACCACTGAGCTGCCTGCGGCTATCGAGTACTTGATTGATGATGCGGACGGCTCCGGCCTTGGCTTAACCCAGTTTGCACGACGCGCCACCAGCGACACCATGCAAGACGGTCGTCACGGCGTGCTTGTCGACTATCCCGAGGCGGAAGACGGTCTCACCCGGGAGCAGACGCAAGGCCTTCGGGCAACACTGCGTCATTACCCGAGCGCAAGCATCAGGAACTGGCGCCGTGCTGGCGAAGACTTGGTGCTGGTTGTCCTGTCAGAGACCTACGAAGAGCCGAAAGACGAATTCGCGGTAGAGGAAAAGGAGCAATTCCGGGTTCTGTCCCTGGACGCCACTGGTTACCGGCAGCGCGTATTCCGTGGTGATGACGTGGTTGCGGATACCTACCCCAGAATGGCAAACGGCGGTGCCTGGCCTTTCATCCCGTTCCAGTTCCTGGGCACCGTCAATAATGACGAGAATCCAGATAACCCCATGCTGCTGGATATTGCTGATCTCAACATCGGCCATTACCGGAACAGCGCGGATCTGGAAGAAAGCTCATTCACGGTTGGCCAGCCGATGCCGCATGTGGACATTGGCGAGAACACCACCGTTCAAGACTGGAAAGAGCTGAACCCGAACGGCATCAAGTGGGGCTCGCGTGTGGGTATACAGACGCGGGGCGGCAGACTGGATCTGGTGCAGGCCGCGCCCAACAATCTCCCTGGCGAGCTGATGGAGAAGAAAGAGGCGCAGATGCTGGCCATCGGTGCCCGACTGATTGAGCAGCGGGGCCAGAACGAGACAGCAGAAGCTGTACGGGCTCGCTCTGGTGCGGAGAACGCCAATCTCTCTACTTTGGCCCACAACGTCAGCGATGGGCTGGAGAACTGCCTGGAATGGGCTGCATTGTTCATGTCCACGGCGGACCTGCATGAGCAAATCACCTTCAAGCTGAATCAGGAATTCTACGAACAGGATGCTGACCCGCAGATGGTCATTGCCCGGATTCAAGAGCTGGACCGTGGCCTTATCGCTAAGAAGGATTACCGCGACTGGCGCCGCAAGACTGGCGGGATCGCCGCTGACCGCACCGATGAAGAAATTGACGACGAGGTGCAGGCCGGCGGCACTGAGCTATGACCTCCCACGGCATCATTGAGGCGCTGGTCAGGCATCAGATATTCATCCAGCGCTATGGCGGGTCTGCGGTAAAGCGGGCTCTGCCAATTCTGCGGCAGCTTGCCCGTGACCTTCGGGATCGCATCGAAGGCGGCAGGCTGACAGAGTTTCAGGCAGGCCGTGCGGCAGGTCTTGAGGCTGACATCCGCACCCTGATTGCTACGGCAACGGCGGACATTGAAGGCCTGCTGGAGATTGACGAGTTCACCCAGCATGAGGTGGATTTCGCCAACAAGGTGCTGGGTGCTGCTGTTGCGGTGGACCTGGCCCCAGCCATCAGTCCGGACCAACTCAGGGCGGTAACCACACGCAGCCTGATGACGTTGGTGTCAGGTGACAATGTGAAGCGCCTTACGCTCCGGCAGGCCTTTGATGAATTCGCCCAAGGTGTAGGCCGCGATGCGCTGAGAGTGGTGCAGGCGGGCATTCTGGAAGGAAAAACACAGCAGCAGATGGCGCGGGGCGTCTCTGAGCTGGTCACCACCAGAAGCCGGCAGCAGGCCGAAAGCCTAGTCAGAACAGCCACCAACCACATCGGCAGCATTGCCCGGAACACGGTTTATCAGGCCAACGCCGATATTCTGGAAGGTGAGCGCTGGATTAGCACCCTTGATGGGCGCACTACGCTGATCTGTGCCGGTCGGGACCGCGAAGTGTACCCGCTGGGTCAAGGGCCACGGCCTCCGGCTCACTTTGGCTGCCGCTCAATCATGGTGCCGGTGGTGAAAGAGCAATATCGGATCCAGGTGCTGGGCGAACGGGCCAGCAAATTTGGCCCGGTAGACAATCGCACCACTTACGGCGGCTGGCTCCGGCAGCAGAGCAAAGAATTTCAGGATGACGTGCTGGGCCCGAAACGGGCTGCACTGTTCCGCTCCGGCAAGGTGAGCATTGAGCGCTTCACCGATGACCTGGGGCGCACATTGACGCTGGACGAGCTGAGAGCCCGGGAGGGTTTGGCGCTCGCCGCATAACACAACCCGCTTCGGCGGGTTTTTTAATGCCTGCGGGGCAGGCACCACCAACGAACGGGGTTCGTTCTCATGGCACTGCAATACCAACTGGATAAAGAGAAATTCGACGCTCTGGAAGAAGGGCAACAGGCACTCTATCGGGAGACCGATGACGGCTATGTGCTGGATGTCGAGGGAATCGACGACGGCAAGGAGCTGAAAGAGGCGCTTCGCAAAGAGCGTGAAGAACGCGCAGAGGCAAAGCGCAAGCTGAAGGAATTCGAGACCGACGCAGAGCGCAAAGAGCGTGAACGGCTCGAAAAACAGCAGGAGTGGGAGCAGCTTTCCAAAAAAGACCGCGAACGGGCGGACGGACTGGAAAAGCAGCTTTCCGAGCTGAAGGACAAAGTAGCCAACGGTGAGCGCACAGCCGCTGCCGAGGGCATTGTGGCCGGCCTGATTGACCGTGAGGCGGCGGGCGGCGTTCAGCGCTACGAGCTGCTGCGCAAAGAGGCGCTGCAGCACATCGCGCACACCCCGGAAGGGGTAAAGATCAATGGCCCGGACGGCGAGGCGTGGGACGCCAAGCAGCTGGGCGAGCATCTGAGCACGCAGTATCCGTTCCTTGTGGACGGCAGCAAAGCATCCGGGGGCGGGGCTCCTGGTGGTAACGGCGGCGGGGCTGCCAATCAGAAAACCGTAACTCGCCAGGAGTTCGACCAGATGTCACATGCTGACCGGTCCACGTTCTCCAAAGAAGGCGGAAAAGTCGTAGACCCTGAATAATCTGGAGAAGCCCCATGGCTAACGTACTGACTGATCTTGCGGCGGACATCTATACCGCTGCCGACACTGTGGGCCGCGAACTGACCGGCGCCACTTCCTCTGTTCTCATCAACGCCAACGGCGCCGACCGTGCGGCTGTGGGCGATACCGTCCGCTCCCATGTGACCAATCAGGCCACTGCGGTGAACGTCTCTCCTTCCATGACCATCCCGGAAGGTACCGACCAGACCGTTGGCAACAAAACCATGTCCATCACCAAATCCCGCGCGGTGCAGATCCCGTGGACCGGTGAAGACATGAAGCACGTCAACAACGGCTCTGGCTTCGAAACCATCTACGGTGACCAGGTGCGCCAGGCAATGCGCACCCTGACCAACGAGATTGAAGCCGATGTGCTGACTGAGGCCTACCAGAACGCATCCCGTGCTGTGGGTACTGCCGGCACCACTCCGTTCGCCTCTGACTTCAAGTTGGTGGCCCAGGCACGCCAGATCATGGTTGACAACGGCACCCCGATGGATGGTATGTCCACCATGGTTCTGAACACCCTGGCCGGCACCAACCTGCGCAACCTGGCTCAGCTGCAGAAAGCCAACGAAGCGGGCAATGAAGTGCTGCTGCGTACCGGTGCGCTGCTGGACCTGCAGGGCTTGATGCTGAAGGAGTCAGCGGGCGTTCAGGTGCACACCAAAGGCACTGGCGCGAGCTTTGTCACCAACGGCACCTTCGCAGTAGGGGATACCGCCATCGATATTGACGGCGGCACCGGCACCATCGTTGCGGGTGACGTGATCACCTTCAACGGCGACACCAACAAGTACGTTGTTGAGCAAGCCTTCTCCGGCGGCACTGTGACCATCGCAGCGCCCGGCCTCCGTGCTGCCCTGGGTGACGGCGTGGCCGTAACCGTGGGTGATGGCTACACCGGCAACGTGGCCTTCCATCGCAATGCGATTGAGCTGGCCATGCGTGCACCGGCTGTACCGGAAGGTGGTGATGCTGCTGTGGATGCCATGGTGGTGCAGGACCCCTTCAGCGGCCTGGTGTTCGAGATCCGCGCCTACAAGGGCTACAAGAAGGCCATGTTCGAAGTGGCTGCAGCCTGGGGCCAGAAAGCCTGGAAGCCGGATTTCATCGCCGCAATCCTGGGCTAAACCAACCGGGAGGCCTTCGGGCCTCCCTGTCTGGAGACTGACATGACCGAAGAAACCAAAGATCAAAGCCCGGCCCCCAAGGCCAAGCCGAAACCGGCCCCCAAGGCCAAGCTGGTCAAAATGGTTCGCGAAGACGGCAAAACGGCAGACGTTCACCCCGATATGGTGGGTGAGTACAAGAAAGGCGGCTTCCGGGAAGAGTAATGGCCATTATTGTCGAGAGCGGCACTATCGTTGCTGGCGCGAACAGCTACGTGAGCGAGGCAGAGCTGACCAGCTATGCCACTGCGCGTGGCGTGACGCTAACTGGCACCCCTGAGTCCCTGCTTATCAAGGCGATGGACTACGTGGAGACGCAACCGTTCATCGGCACCAAATTGACGCGCGACCAGCCGTTGCAATGGCCCCGTAGCGGGGTTGTTATCGATGGCTGGTCCTATCCGCCGTCCGAGATCCCGGACGAGCTGAAAACCGCGCAGATGACCGTGGCCCTGGCCATTGATGAAGGCAACGACCCTCTGGCACCGGTGTCGCCTGCCATTAAGCGCAAGCGCGTGAAGGCGGACACTGTTGAGAGTGAGACCGAGTATCAGGATGGCGCACCCGCTTCCTCCTTCTCGGTCGCTATTGGGCGATCATTTGCCAAACTGACCACGACAGGTGGTGGTGCCAGCCAGTTTGCGGTGCGGAGAGGCTAATGGGGCTGCGTGACGACCTGCAGGCCGATATTGCCGAGGCATTTGACGATGCGGACGGCTTGGCCGATGCCGTTGCCAGTTTCACCGGCAGCCGCACCACGGTGAGCAATACCTACGACCCGGTAACAGGCACCTATCCAGAGACGACCATTGGTTACTCTGGGCGCGGTGTTTTTGGCGGTTTCTCGGTGTTGGAAATCGACGGCCAGCACATCGAGGCCAATGATGTGAAGCTGGTCGCATTGCAGAACGAGGTCACGCTTGACGCCGGCGGCGAGGCAGAGCCGGAGATTGGCGACCACATCACCAATGCAGACGGCGAATACCGGGTGATTAACGTGGGTAAAGACCCCGCAGCGGCCTCCTGGACTGCGCAGCTAAGGAAGGCGTGATGGGCTGGAAACGGCGCCCCACAGGCTTCATTCCGGTTGCAGAGGGTGAGCTTAATGCCATGACCCGCGCCATTGCCTTGCAGGCGCTGACGGGTGTTGTCTTGGCCTCCCCCGTTGATTCAGGGGCATTTCGTGGAAGCCATACGATTTCGGTAAATGCGATTGATCCGAGCTTTGACACCACCAAGGTGGACAAGCCGGGACAGGCAACCATTTCTGCCGGGGCAGGGAAGATTGGAGGCGCGCTCGATCCGTACCAAATTATCTACGTTCAGAGCAACTTGCCCTACGCCGAGACCATCGAGTTTGGCGGATTTTCAGGCCCAACCGAAAAGGTCACGGCGGACGGTTTTTCCGAGCAGGCGCCAAAAGGCGTCTACCAAGTCACCTTCGACTCCTTGAGAGCGGCCACAGAATGACCCCCGAAGAGATCCGCCAAACTCTGGAAGGCCACATGGCCACCTGGACGGATGTGCCCGTGGCTTTTGACGGCCACCCGGCAACCCCTGCGGTGAAGTCGGCTCAGGACAACAATACGCCATGGGTTCGATTCACTATTGCCCCAGGCACCACGGTTAACCGCTCAATCACAGACAAGCCTTGCCCGCGTCGGCCCGGTCTTGTGCTGATTCAGATTTTTACCGAGCGCGGCGCGGGAACTTCCCCAGCCCGCGTCTTGGCCAGCTCATTGGTGACCCATTGGGAGAACCAGACGCTGGACAGCATCGGTCCGCTCTGGACGCTGGAAGCCAGCGAGCAGCGCGTCGGGCCTGATTCCAACTATTACCAGCTCAACCTGAGCATTCCTTACCGGGCAGACTGAGAGGTCCATCATGTCAGAATCAAACCGTATCCGCGTGGCCTACCGGGCTGCCGGCTCCTCCGGCAATTGGCAGGTAATGCGCCGCACCAGTGGTGGCCCAGCCCTGACCATGAACACCGAAAACAGCAATGAGGTGGTCGGTGATCGCCTTGTGTCTGACCTGATCCTGCAGAGTGCGGAAACTGGGGGCTCTCTGGAGTTCGAGTTCTCGGCCACCAGCTTTGACGATTGGCTGTCCAGCGCCTTCTGTAAGGCATGGTCAGTGGATGACCCGAGTGCCGGCACTGACACCCTGTTGATTGGTGTGGATGACATTCTGTATGACGTGCTGCTGTCTTATCAGGACATTGACCGTCACATCAAATTCAACAGCATGCGCGTGGGCCAGCTTGACCTGAACGTCGAAGCCGGCGCGACCATGACCGGCACCATTGCCTTTGCTGGCACGGATTACGATGCCGAGTACGACCCGTCTGGTGACACCTTTGACGCGGCCACCACTACCCGAGTGCTGCGCGGTGTGGACGTTGGCACGATCAGCCTTGATGGCTCTGCCATGACCGGCACCTGCATTCCCAGCTTCTCCCTGAGCTTGAACAACAACTATCAGGCCGGATTCTGTCTGGGTTCCCTGTCTCCGGGCAAGCAGGTGAAGGGCACCGCAGAGCCCACTGGCGTTCTGGGCATCTCCATGACTGCCGACACCTACGACACCTGGGTGGAGCTGATTGCTCAGGAAGAGCTGTCGCTGGCCTTCCCGTTTGGTGATGGCACCAACAGCTACACGCTGACCATTCCGCGCCTGAAGGCCTCCGGCGACCTGCCGGTGCCCGGCGCCAATGAGATCGTCAACTGGGAGTGGAATTACACCGCCCTGCGTGACAGCAACGGCGTGGCCCTGCAACTGACCCGGACGACTGCATAATGGCCTTTATTGCTGACGCATACGACACAGACAAGATTCAGAAAGGCCGGTGGTTCGATTATCAGGGCAGCCGCTTTCTGATTGCTCGCAGCGATAACGACGCTTTCCGCAAGGCCTCTGGTGAAGCCGAGCGTGCGCGCCTGATGGCCAAGCCGGAAGATCGCAAGTTTGGCCCTGACCTGCATGACGAGAATCTGCGCATTGCCGCTGAGCATCTTCTGCTGGATTGGGAGGGTGTTCAGACCCGCGAGGGCGGCGAAGTTGACTACACCGCAGAGCGCGGCTTTCTGGCCATGCGCAATGACACCGCGTTTGCGGATTTCGTGGTGGCTTCAGCCCGCGACCATGCCGCCTATCGCTACGACAGCCTGAAGGAAACGGCAAAAAAGCCGTAGCGGCTCTTAACCACCAGCTGCAATGGGGTGGTAACGACGAGAAGTACCGGCTGGTAGCAAAGCGGCTGGGGCTTGACCCAGAGCCGCCAGAGCTTGACGAAATCGCCGGCATGCACCTTGAGGCGTTTTCCAGCTTGTCCCGCGCCAGAACGAACAACGGTTACGGGCCGCTACCCCTGAGCATTACCGAGATCAGTGCCTGGCACCGGTTTATCGGCTTTCCCTTCGAGCCAGAGCAGATGCTTTATGTGATCCAAGAGTTGGATCAGGCGTATCTGCAGTGGGTATCCAGTAAGAGGACGCAATGACGTACCAAGCGCGGTTAGAAATCGGCGTAGATTCGCGTGGCGCAGAGCGTGACGTTAACCGCCTCGATGACTCGCTGGAGAAGGTGGAGCGTTCGGGCAATCGTGCGGATAAATCGACCCGCAAGTTCGGCAAAGGGGCAAAATCCACAGCCGTAGACCTGAACAAGCTTCGGGTGGCAGCAGTGGGCCTTGTCGGCGCCATTGGTGGAGTGGCCGCCATACGCTCCATCGTCAGAGCATCCGACACCTATACAGAGCTACGCAGCCAGCTGCGGCTGGTCACTGAGAGCCAGGAAGAGCTGAATCAGGTCTATGAGCAGACTTTCCGGCTTGCCCAGGACACGCGGCAAGATCTGGAAGGCACCGTTAACCTGTACGCTCGCCTTGCGCGCTCCACCGACACGCTGAAACTCAGCAATGAAGACCTGCTGACCATCACCCGGGCGGTAAACCAGTCCTTTGTGATCTCTGGTGCCAGTGCCGAAGAGGCAGCGGGCGCGGTTCGCCAGCTCTCCCAGGGCATGGCCTCCGGCACCCTGCGGGGCGAAGAACTGAACTCTGTAATGGAGAACAGCCCAAGGCTGGCCCGTGCCATCGCGGAGCAGATGGGCGTCACTATTGGCGAGCTTCGCCAACTGGGTGCAGACGGAAAAATTACCGCCGAGGCCATCAGCACTGCCCTTATTGGTGCTGCCAGTGACATCGAGCGCGAATTCCAGACCATGGAGCGCACGGTCGGACAGGCAATGCAGCAGCTTCGGAACGATGTTCTGAACGCGCTGGGGCCAACTGATACGGCGCCCTTGGTTGATGCCATTGACGAGCTTCGGGGGCTGGTTTCTGATCCGGCTTTTCGGGAAAACATCGTTTCCCTCACCTCGGGAGCGCTAAAGGGCTTCACGGCGCTTGCTGAGACCATCAGTGAGACGGCCAAGGAGCTAAGGGCAATTGGCGCGCTCGACCCCCTGCCACAAGATTCACGGGCGCGGCTAAACGAAGTAAATAAAGAGATAGCGTTCCTTCAGGACCAGCTTGAGAATGTCCCAGAATGGAACCGCGACCTTCGCAACTTTTTCTCAAACTCCGACACGGGTCTGAAAGAGCGTATTCGCCAGCTCAGGGCTGAGCAGGACGTGCTGCGTAACAACCTGCTTGTAGAGGGTGAGCTTGCGGACAGCCGCAAGAAAAACGACATCAGTATTGCATCACCTGTTTCTGGAGGCGGCCCAACCGAAGACGAGCTAAAGGCCCAAGAAGATTCCCTGCAGCGCATAATCGATGCGTCTTATGCCAGAACAAAAGCTATCCGGGAAGCAGCAGAAGCCGACCGAGAGGCAGAACAGGCACGAGTTGACGCCCTGGAAGATGTAAGGGCATCCCTGCGCAGTGAAGAAGAAGCGATTCAGGCCAGCTATCAGAGACGACTCCAGATCGTTCAAGAAAACACGATTGAGGGATCAGAACAGCGTGCTCAGCTAGAAATGAAGCTGGCACAAGACCGTGTTAACCAGCTCAATGCCATTGAAGATCAGCGCCTTGAGCATCAGCAGCAAATTGGGCAGGAGCTTCTAACCTTCACCCAGCAGCAGCTGAGCATCACAACTGGAATGCTGGCAACCGCCGGCAAGAAGAACTCCGACCTCTACAAGACCTTGGTAGCCATTCAGAGGGCGGCGGCCATCCCGTCCATGATTATCGCGACCGAGGAAGCCGCAACCAAGGCTTTGGCCTGGGGGGCTGGTGGCCCGGCAGGGATTGCGCTTGCCAGCACTATCAGGGGGCTCGGCTATGCCTCTGTAGGTATTGCGGGTGCTCAGGTTTTCCAGGGCTCCTTCAACGGCGGCGGCTACACCGGTAACGGCATCCGCGCTGGCGGCGTTGATGGTATGGGCGGCTTCCCGGCAATCCTGCACCCCAATGAGACCGTAGTGGACCACAGCAAAGGCCAGAAGGTGGGTGGCGATGTGACAGTGAACGTCAACAATGCGCCTGCCGGCACAACCGTTCAGCGCCGCCAGATGGACGGAAGAGAGGTCATTGACGTGATGGTCGCAGACATTAACGACGACGGGCCGGTATTCCGTGCCCTGCAATCCAGAAGCAACGTGCGCAGGGTGGGTAGCTGATGGCGACCGATATTGATTTCCCGTCGCAGCTGCCCTGCGGCCAGCGTGAAGGTTATGGACTACAGCCTGTCCAGACATTTGCCAGAACACCAATGGTGGCGGGGCGCGCCAAGCAGCGACGCACCTTTACGAACGTGCCCACCATGGTGGATGTGTCCTGGATCATGTCGCCTGAAGAGGCGGCGCTATTTGAAGGCTGGTTTCGGGATGCCATTAACGATGGGGCGGATTGGTTCAATTGCGAACTGCGTTCCCCACTGGATGGCCGGGACAGCCCCGGCGTCAGCCCGTATGAATGCCGCTTTACGGAAATGTATTCCGGGCCGGTACCGGTGGGTGCCTTTGAGTGGCGTATCAGCGCCAAGCTGGAAATCATCGAGCGGCCACTGATCCCCGTTGGCTGGGGCCTGTTCCCCGATTTGGTGCTGGGTATGTCTCTGATCGACATCGCCCTGAACCAGGAATGGCCGGAGCCCTGATATGCCAACCGCACTTGATGTGATTTATGCCAGTGCGCCTACGGGTGTGGTGCTGATCCCGACATTGGAGATTCTGGTGCCAGGCGAAACGCCCATCCGGGTGTGCAACGGCTTCGAAGATATTGAGGCCACGCTGGAAGATGACAGCACAGTCACTTTCACAGCAGGCAACCTGGTGATCGATCTCCCCGAGAAGAACGACACCGGCAAGCAGGCGCTGAAATTTGGTCTGTGGAACGCCAATGGCGATGCCCAGGCGGCAGTGGTAGCCGCGCTTGAAGCAGCCACGCCCACGGAGATCATCTATCGGGAATTCGACAGCAGCGACCTGACCGCCCCGACCAGCCTACCGCAAAGCTTCACCCTGGTGGCCGGCAGCTTCGAAGGGGTGGAGGTCCAGCTTGAAGCCAGCTATTACGACATCCTGAATACGGCCTGGCCCCGTGAACGCTACACCCAACTGAATGCCCCCGGCATCGCCTACCTGTGATCCAGCATTACTTGAACAGCACCTACCGCCGTTACGGTCGTGGGCCGGACGCCTATGACTGCTGGGGTCTCGTTCGTGAGGCTCGTGCCGTCATGTTCAGTAAGCCTCTGCTGGCCAGCTATGGCGAGATTGGTGGGCAGATGGCACGGGAGATGACTGAAGCCGTCAACGCCACCATCCAAAAGCATCTGAAGCCTGCAGATCCAATGCCGGGCGCCATGGCGATGGGGTGGCGCGGCAGGCTCTGCATCCATGTTGGCATTGTGGTGGAAGTCGACGGGCGCAAGTGGGTGCTGGAAACCGATTCCGGTACCGGCCCGGTGCTTTCCCGCATCCGTGATTTTGAAGCCCGTTTTCTGAAGGTCACCTATTACGATGATTAAGGTCTATCCCAGCATTGGCCCGTGTGAACCCATCGAGGAGCACGAAGCTGATGGCATCACTGTTGGCCAGTGGATGGCAGGGCAGACTGCTGCTTACAAGCCGGGTGACCACCAGCCTGTCAGCATCAGTGTGAATGGTGAGCTATTGGCTCCCAGCAAGTGGGCCAAGACTCTGATCACGTCTGCAGATGATGTTGCCGTCAGGGTTCAGCCGGCAGGGGTGGAGCTGCTTGTGGCGGGGCTTTCGCTTCGTGAAACCTTCCGCCCCATCGTCAATGCGCTGACGCCGGACATCCCCAAGCAGCCAAGCGCTGGCCGCACCTTTAGTCCTGCGGATGCCCGAGCCAACATAGCCCGGCTGGGCCAGGCGGTACCGGAAGTGCTGGGCAGCTATCGCCGGTACCCGGATTACCTGGTGCCTCCCCATCGCTGGTTTACCAGCACCCGTACCCAGCGCATCCAGATGCTGTTGTGCATTGGGCAAGGTGAATACAACGTCCCGATCAGCGGCGTGAAGGTGGGAGACACCCCTATTACTGCGTTGGGGGTAGATGCTGAGTATGAGGTTTATCCGCCTAATGCGGATCTGTCATCCGAAAGCGCGGCGGAGTGGTGGCACAACTGCGGCGAGGTGGGATCTACATCAACGGGCGGCGCCGGTATTTCTCTTGGTGATGTCACTGGTGTATCGAACTACCCAAGTGCCACCGCCTTCACATTTAACGGCGACACCATCACGATCCCTGGAGGGGCGGGCAGCTTTCCTGCCGGCTGGAATAACACGCTGACTGTGCGTGTAGAGCAGTATCTCGATTATGAGATTGAGACCGGAGGCACTCGGGACATTATCCGCGGCCCCCTGGATCAGCTTGGTGCATTTGCCGGGATGCTCATCGAGATTGATGGCGACAATGCGGGTCTTTACATGGTGGAGACGTTTACGGCCTCGGTGCCGGACGCGGCTGGTTCTGCCTCAACGCTCACCGGTAACGCTGCTCCGGCGCGTTATGACTTTGATGTCACATCTGCCACCTTCAGTGTCACGCTGGATGGAAACAGTCAGTCCATCACGCTGAACACCGATGTAACGGACTTGTCAGGCCTGATCACGGAATTGAACAGCCAGCTGGATGCGTCTATCCAGGCGCAGGATGACGGCACGGGCAAAGTTCAGCTGGTGGAGCAGGGGCCGAATTACTCCGGTGCCGCGATCACCCTGAGCGGTGATTACACCGATGTGCTGGGCGCATCCCCTGTGGGCGTTTCTGGCTCACAAACCACTGTGGCGGCTGAAGCCGAAATGACCCTATCTTACGATTCCGGAGACCCAGTTACCGGTTTCACGCCCAATGCGGCCCGGATGGCTATTGGGTATCGCGACATGATTTACCTGGTGGATGGCGCCACCACCAGCGCTATTGAGCTAACCAGGTTAGATGATGAGGGTAATGCGGATAGCAGCTGGCCGGGATTCGATAATGTGACCCTGACCGACGCGGTGGTTTATGTGACCGGCACGTCGGCACAAATCGGATGGTCAGGGCCATTCACGGCATGTCCTGCGGGGGAGGTTGCCGAGAAGCTTGAGTACGATCTTTTCTTCCCTAATGGCCTTACCTATGTGGATGGCAAGGGGCGTGTGCTCGATACCAATCAATCTGTTCAGCTGCAGTATAGAGAGGCGGGCAGTACGGATTCATGGACATCGGTTAATCACACCATTCGCAACGGCGTTCTGGACCAGATCGGCTACACCTTTACCAGGAATCTCGGCACGGCCATAAGGCCCGAAGTCAGAATGCGCCGCACCGGCTCTCCAAGCACCGCCAAAGCCAAGCGAGACGTGCAGTGGTACGGGTTGCGAGCCAAGATTCAGCATCCCACCAGCTACCCCTGGACCACCATCGCGGTGAAGTTGAAGAACAGTAACAAGCTGGCCAGCCAATCCGAAAACCAGATCAACGTTATTGCGGAACGCAAGCTGCCGGTATTCGATGGCAGCAACTGGAGCGCCGCCAATGAAGAGACCCGTGACATCGCGCCGGCCCTTCGCTACATCCGCCATTCAGTCGGAGGCAATGATGCCGACATTGATATGGAAGAACTGGAGCGGCTCGATGGGGTTTGGAAAGCGCGTGGGGATACCTTCGACTTCGCCTTTGATGAAACCACTGTTCGCGATGCCATGAAGATGGTGCTGCGTGCCGGCATGGCAGAGCTGACCATGGATCAAGGCCGCATCCTGCCCGTGCGTGATGAGCCCCGCACCACCTTCGAAAGCGGGCAGGGCTTCTCCCCACAGAACATGACCAGCCCGCTCACGCGCAGCTTCAAGGCCAATCGGCCAGATGATGCTGATGGTGTGGACGTGGAGTTCACCAACCGCGCCACTTGGGCGAAGGAAACCGTGGAATGCCGCCTGCCAGGCGATGCGGGTATCAAGGTGGAAAAGATCAAACTGGATGGCGTCACCGACCGCACCCAAGCCTGGCAGATCGGCATGCGCCAGCGGCTGGCCATGAAATACCGGCGCTGGGAGTACAGCTTCGATACCGAGCTGGATGGCCTCAACGCCAACTACATGAGCTACGTCCCCATCCTCGATGACCTGCCCCAATACGGGCAAAGCAGCATCCTGCTGGCCATTGAGTCGGCTGGCAGCAGCGGTGCGCTGCTCACTGTCAGCGAGCCCATGGATTGGAGCGAGCCCGGCGGCAGCTACGTGGTGGCCTACCGCAACCCGGATGGCACCGTGGCAGGTCCGTGGCCAGCCACCCAAGGTGAAGATGAATTCCACATCATTGCCGACATCCCGCTGCCCTGGCCGGATCTCACCGCCCGGCAAGAGCCGCCACACGTTTACTTCGGCACCACCGAACGGTGGGCCTTTAAAGCATTAATCACATCCGTCCGCCCGCGGGGGATGTTGGGGGCCAGTGTTACGGCCACCAACTACGACGACCGCGTGTACGACTACGACGACCAAACCCCGCCAGCCTGATCAGGCTGTTTGAAAAGAGGCTTTCAGAATGTCTTACGACACTGGTAATCCGGTTCCGTCCAAGGACCCGCGCGACCTTGTTGATAACGCCGAAAACTTGGATGAGGCCGTCAACGGCACAGGTGATAGTTGGACGGATCGCTTGGGGAATTCCCGCCCTACGCTGAAGCGCCTGGAGGATGATTATCCGCAAGCAGGTGTTGATGCAGACAGAGCGGAAGCGGCAAAGGATGAGGCCGAAGTCGCTCAGGCGGCTGCTGAGGCAGCGCAATCAGGCGCAGAGACGGCAGAGAGTAACGCAGCTACGAGCGCGTCCAGCGCAGCCACGAGCGAAACTAACGCCGCTACGAGCGCCAGCGACGCGCAGACTTATGCCGATGCCGCTGCGAATGCAGGAGGCATCTACGAAGACACAACGGCTGGGCTTGCGGCAACCAGCGAGGGCGACTATTTCTACGTCCCATCATCCGAAGATGGCGAGCTACTGATTCTGTACCTGCATGATACTGGAGGTGTTGCTACGGAGATTGGTGCGTCGCCTGCTGCTGGAGTCATTGACGATCTCTTTAATCTTGAAGAGCAGACCAGCGAGCGCGTAGCTCTCTTTCAGGATGATGACGGGAATGTTCCTCTTTGGCTGACAAATGGGCTGCTGGATGCCTCCGGTGTTGCGCCTGCGCTTCTGCAATACATTTTCGACAACAAACCGGAGGATTCTACGCCGGTGGTAGCCACTGACGGACGCTCACTTTTCCGTGCCAAACAAAAAGTGGCGTCCCTTAACAATGGCGACTCCGCGCAACTGAAAATCCTGTTCGTGGGTGATTCTTGGTCACAGCGTCGCAAAATTCCGCAGCTCTTCGCCGACCTGTTCTATGCGGACCTGGGTGAGGCGTCCACGGGCTGGATTGGGGTCGGGTCAGATGCAAGCGCATTTATGGTGCCTCTGAACGACGCAACCTACACCACGTCAGGATTCACCTTGGTTGATGCAGGGTCTGCGCCTGTCGGTATCGACTTGCAGCGCATTGAAGCCACCGGCACATCGGCAACTGTATCTATTGGTAATCTGGTTGCTGAGTCGCTGACCATCTACTCCTATGACGGTGACGGCACATTCCGGTATCGCGTTGATGGGGGCTCATGGGTTGATGTGGTTGGCGGGGGCGGGGGCGGCACCACTGCCACGGAAATCACCGGCCTGACGGATGCAGCCCACGATATTGATATTGATTTGACCGGCAATCCCGGCACCGTTCAGTTGCTTGGATTTTACAGCCAGCGCACTGCTGACGGGGTAGAAATCTCGAAGGCTGGCAACGGCGGGACCACGGCGGATGACTGGTCTACCTACGCCACAGAAAGCGCCGCGTATTTAAGCGACATTGATCCGGACGTTGTTTTTGTAAGCCTGGGAACCAATGACGCCGCAGGGAAAGAGACGGCGGCAAACTACAAGACCCAAATGGCAACAATTCTTGATGCCTACACGGCGGCTGCGCCCGATGCTTCTATTGTCGTCATGGCCGCGCCACATAATGGCGACGACACCACCGACCTAACCCCGGAGTATGCCGTGGCCTTGAATGATCTGGTGCAGGACTATCCGCAGGCAGAACTTCTGAACATCGAAGCCATGACCAGCGATTACACAACCATGGACGGTCTCGGCTTCTGGGCTGACAGTCGTCATCTGACCGACGCAGGCGCGCAATTCCTTTATAACCAATTCCGCAGATATGTAATTTGAGGTGATTCATGGCTACAGCCATAAAACTTAAAAACACGTCACTGCCGGGCAGTCACCCCAATATCAATACGTTTGTTCCGGCGCTGCCAGCGAAGAATCTGAAGCAATACTGGCTGGCCAATTCCGGCATAACCACTTCCGACTCTGATGTCACTCAGTGGGACGGGTTCAATGGCAACAATGGCGTGCCGGGCGTACCCCCTGAATATATTGCTTCTCTGGCAGAAACGTCGCTGCCCGGTGTGAAATTCACTCTTGGCGATAACCTGGCAACCGGCTACGCAAAGCCGGATGGGGATGGGTATTTTGTGATTGCGGCCCGATACGATGCCATCCCTGCTAACTCCATTTGTGCGATGGGGCAGGGCGAGCTAAGCAGCACTACAGATCGGATGTACCTGGGATTTTACGGCATCCGGGCTTGTTTCGCTGTGGCAGACCTTGGGTTTGGTGGCGATCAGCGCGGCACAACCACATTCTCAGCAGGTGACCTGGTTGTCATCGGCCTGCATATCGACGGCTCTACCGCCAGTTTGCGGGTGAATGGTTCAGTGGAATCCTCAGATACATTTACGGGCGGCCTTGGGGGCGGGGAAGTACCGTTCATTATCGGCGGGAATCCAGATGATAACGGCGATTGGATGTACGACCAGACAGCGGCAGGCATGGCCTTCTATCATGGTTCCATGAGCGGCACGCAGCTGGATGCGATTGATGCCGCGATGGGGGCATTACTCGGTATCAGCCTCTAACAGCGCTGCCTGCCAGACGCGATAGCCTTCCGGGGAAAGATGGACATTATCCACATAAAGGCGCGCCTCTTCCCCGGCAAATAGCGTGAACGCATCAATGAACGTGCAGTTTTGGCGCTTGGCACAAAGGGTTCGTATCTGGCTGTTTGCCCGCTGAATCTTTGCGTTGATGCCCGAGCGGCTATAGACCGGGGTGATGGCGCTCCACACCAGCGGCACGCTTTCTGGGAGTAGGCTGTTTATCTCGGTCAGCCGCTTAGCCAGGCCGGTGTCTATGCCGAAAACAAAATCATTGACGCCAATCATGATATGGATCCGTCCGGAGTCCTCCAGCCCAGCAATCCTTCCCAGCAAATCAATCATCCCGCCAGTTGTTAGCCCGGCAATGCCATAGTTTGTAGAGGGCTTGGCGATAAATGAAAGCGACATTCTCTGAGTGATGCTGTCTCCCAGGAATACATAGTCGCCGGGGATGGCGTTGGCGCTTTTGAAGCCTGCAATCCTTGTCATCCGCTCTTGGAAGTTGGGCGTGCTCTCCTTCTGCGCCCAAGGCGTGTTGTCGTGGGTTGCCAGCAACAGAAGAAGGAGGGCGTGAATTGCAGCTATGTAGAAGATTTTGATCATGGAGCAATTCTAAAAGAAATTGTGCCCGCCGCATAACGCTGACAGATAGTCGCTGGCCGTCTATGGAGATCGGTGGCCGGCGGCGGGCATGGTTATCATCTACTGATAGTCATCCAGGGTCTGTAATCCATCGCTGACACTGCTGTCAGAATTCGGGGTATCCGTTCGTAAGCCGTTGTTTCTGCGTGTTGCGAATGTGCCGAATTCCCCGCCTGAATTTCCCCCTGTTTTCCTTTCCTCTCAACCGCTTATCGCTCACCGGTCACGACCTTGACATGGTGGTGCTCTATCAGCATCAAATCATAGGGTAACTCATTGAAATTGCGTGACAGTTTTGAGGCGTTTTTGATTCCGTATAGAGGCCTAACCGGTTGATATATATAAACTGTCATTCTGGCTACGAACCAGAAGGTCGGGGGTTCGACTCCTCCCCAGCGCGCCATACAGACGAAGGGCTTGCAGAGATGCAGGCCCTTTTCTGTTTCTGGAGAGCATCAAAACCGGCATCAAAAAATCACCGGGTTGCCTTCTTCTCCTTGGCCAATCGCTGGTACACCTGTCGCATCTTTTCTGACTTGTGGCCGGCCCAATGCTCAGTGTCATCAGTAAGGCCCTTCGCTTTCAAATCGTGGAAGGTGAAGCGCTCCTTCAAGCCCTTGCTCATGGCGCGTGTCATCAGTCGACCCCAAGCGGTGCTAAAGGCCTCCATCTTCACCTTGTCGCCATCAGGCCCGTGTAGCAGCCAGGGGCTTATTACGTCCCTGTTAATGGCTGTAGCGGCCCTGTAAGCGTCCTGAAGGCGTGGCGTCCATGTGGTCACCTCCGATTCGCTGGCCTTGCTGCGCTGCAGGAAGATGCCTTTATCGCTGACATGCTCGCGCCTGAGAGCAAGGATCTCGCCTCTACGGGCGCGCATGAGGTAGGCCAGCTCCATGGCAACCGCCAGATAATCGGGTGCCATACCCTGTACCAGCTCAAACTCCCAATCCTCTACGTATCGCGTGCGGGCCTCGGTGGAGTACTTCCTGACCCCCTTGCACGGGTTGCTGGCCAGAATCTCCTGCTCTATCGCCCAATTGAAGGCCACAGACATGAACTGGAGGTGCCGGTTGGCCGTCACCTTCTTGTCTGAGAGGCTGTCCCGGTATCCAGCAATCACGCCTGGAGAAAGCCGCCGAAGGTCAAGCCCGCCAAATGTGCCACCCTCAATAGCCTTGGTGGATATGGCATCCACATACCGCACATAGTCATCATGGGTGCGCTTTTTCAGAGGCCGCACCCTTGGAGCCTTCATGTAGGACTCCAGCAACCAGAAAAGCGTTCTGCGTGGCTTCTGGGATACCTGACGCAGATAGGCGGCCAGAATGTCCTTGTCCTTGGCGTCATAGGCAAGTGGGCGCCCATTCTCATCGGTCAGGGTGGTCTGCCCGTCGAATTTGCCTGCTCCCACGTAGTTGCGCCAGATGACCCGGTTCTTGGCCTTTACTCTGTAGACGTATGACGGGAGCCTATTGTCCCGGAGGGTGCCGCGCTCTCTGCCCATCTATAAGAACCTGACCGGCTTGTCATCGTTGGCGCTGGGGCGACCATTGAGGGCGTCCAGGGTGGTGCAGATCCGCCCACCGATGCCCACGTAGTAATCGATGTGGTTGGAGTCCAGCCACTTAATGAGCCTGCCCCGCTGAGTGCAGTTGGCCCATTGCATCAGCTCTTCCTCCACCACCAGGTGAGGATTCTCTTTCATGCTGCCTCCTACAGTCCAAGCCCCATCTTCAGCCCATGCCCTGCACCCCATCCCAGGACGCAGCCCCAGAGGTAGAGCAGGACGGTGAGGGCGGCAATCCACTTGATCCAGGTCATCACTCTTTCTCCTTGAGCAGGGCGGCGGCGCGGCGGGCGTCACCGGCCCTAACCACCACGAGCCTAGTCTCATTATCTCTCATGGCTTCGTGAAACCCGGCCATATCAACATTGACGAACTGCCCAGATAGATCAGCAAACGGCTCCAGCGCCTTCTCCAGCTCCGCAATCCTCGCCTCAGCCGCTGCGAGGGCGGGGCTCTCCTTTTGATAGAGACACTGACGCTCATGCCAGCACTCGGGGTCCACGCAAGAATCACAGGGCTTATCCATCGCTCTCACCTCCGTTATGGGTGGGGCTGAAAAGCAAAGAGAGGCTGGTTATGTTGAAATATCTACCTTTCAGCTCAAGATGATCGCGAAGATATTTCTTGAACTCCTGATAATCGTCGTTGCTAGCAATGGGGAGATTTCGCTCTGTGGTTCCGTCATGTATCTCAGTTCTCAAGCTGTCGCCGGATATTGCCGACCAGTGGTACAGGTACATGCTCATACCCCCTCCCTATCGTCGTCAGCGGGGTTGCCGTCCTGCTGGCCATCTTCTCCGGTGGTGGGGCGGTAGCTATTAGCCTCCCATAAATGCTGCTTTATCCTGCATTCGATCTTCACAATTCCGGCATCGGCTTCACCGTTTATGCCGCACTCTCTCGCGATTTCTGTAATGGCTTCGTGGCGCCCTGCCGGTACACCTACAGAGGTGCCGAAGACGAATCCAAAAAGAGCCCCGGCAGCGAGGCAAACCACAACGGTCGGTTGAGTGCTCATCACTCACCCCCTTCCTGCTGGCTGGCGCGGAGGCGGGCGGCTTGTTTCCGAGCGTCCTTCGCGAACTGACCGGAATGCCACGCGGGGCAGTTGACCGCACGGGCCTCCTGTGCGCGCTCAAACACTGCATCAAGCTGATCCGCATACGTCTCCAGCGCCTGCGCCTGTATCTCCTCGCGGGATTCGGCGGGGTGGGTGTAGAGCGGAACTAACCCATCCCACTCGCCTCGCACAGTTACACTGCATAGCAGGTTGGTTTTATTTGAGGCGCGCTCGAAATCATTTTTGGTGATCCAGAATGCCGGCTCCACCTCCCCGCCATCGGCAGCAGGCTCTTTTAGCAGGTTTAGCAGGTGCTGCTTCTCTGCATAAAGGGCGCGATATGCCGGACCGCTCTTAATCGCTGTCTCCGTCAGATCGCCCTGCACGACCTCCCCGCCATCGGGAGAATGATCGGGCTGTGGGGCGGCGGTGAGCAATGTGTGCAGCTCCTGCGCTTCTTTGATGCCCCATTCGCCAACGTCATAAAGTTGACCTTCGCCCATATCCACGCCCTGATGCCCGAGTGCGCAGAGCAGGTTGAGAACTCGATCCCGCAGATCGTTCTCCGGCACCGCAACAGATGGCGGGGCGGGGTGGGTGTAGAGTGTGCGCCACTCGAAACTCTCATCTATGTCATCCAGCAGGTAGCTGTATTCGCTAACATCTGCGGTACTCCTGTCATGCAGATTGCAAACCAAGTCGCCGTCAGCCAATGCGACAGAAACAAAGCCGACAGTTCCGTCATCATTGAAGCCTCGAACCTCATAGCGCCCCGGCTGGCTTGGCTTCCCGTGCCACCCAGCATCCCCACCATTGGCGCTAAGGGCGGCTTCATTCTCCAGCAGCGCGGCGATGGCGTCCCGGGTGTCGTTGTTATCATGCACCCCCATCCGCTGCACACTGCCTTTTTCGTCTCGAATATTATCGCGCAGCGTTTGCAACGCCTCTCTCACTGAATCAATCATCGTATTGCTCCTGAAATTGGCGCCATGCCTGCTGCACGGCTTTGAACTGTTCGGTGGTGCCGCAATGGTCCGGGTGCGTGCTCTTCCGCTTTTGCTGGTAGGCAGCTCGCACGGCGTCGAAGTCCGCGCCCTGAGTGACGCCAAGGACGGCCCACCAGGCGCTGGCATTTGCGGCGGCAGAAGACGGAAGGGCAGCAAAGCCGGAGAATGCCCGCTTCATCATGTCGCTTGCGCCCCAGCGCTCAATGCCGCGCAATGCTTCGATGGTCTTGCGTATGGCCTGGGTGTTGTCTTCCACTTTCCTCCAGCGGTCGCAGGCAAAGGTCATGCTCATGCCTTTGTGCTGGAAGTAGACCGCCACGCCGGAATCCTCAGGCTGACGCTGGTTCGCGTAAGGTAGGCCATCGCGGCGCAACTCGATATTGGTGGAAAGAACGATATTCTTGGCGCCCATCAGTCGCAGCTCTTCCATCAGTCCATCACGCGCTTTGGCAAATGAAGTCTGGAATCTGCCATGCTCGGCGCGCTTGCAACGCGGCCACCCAGCAGGCCAGCAAAGCGGGAATGCATCTACGCTCACTTGTCCGTCTCCCTGGCCACAAAGGCCGTTGTCTCGTTCAATGCCATGCGCACGCTCTTGCCGTTGCGGATCTTCACCAGCACCAGGCGCTGGGCTCTCTGCTGTGTCCTGTCCTGCGCTCCCAATCCCTGTATGCGGTGGGTAAGGAGCTGCTGGACTGTTGAGGGGTGGAGGGTCATGGCTTCACCTAAAAGGGGATGTCTGAGTCGGTCTCAAAATCGTCTGCCGGTGGCTGGCCGCCACCCTGAGCCTGTGCCCGGTTCTGCTGTGGCTGCTGGTCGCTACTCGGCGCATCACCCTGCAGCTCAATCTCGCGCATGATTACCTCAACGCTGGTGCCCTTGCTGCCGTCATTGCGCTCAAACTCACGCACGCGCAGCTCCCCGGAGATCGTGGCCTTGCCGCCTTTGCGCATGTGAGGGCACAGCTTTTCGCCGCGCTCACCGAACAGCACCACGGTCAGCCAGCTGGTGTGCTTGTTGTCGCCCCAGCCAGAATCCACCGGGCAGCGCACTGTAGTGATTGGCTTGCCAGCTTGCGTGTACTTCGTTTCTGCGTCCTGCCCGAATCGGGTGGTGAATGTCAGAATGTTCATGCTCTCTCCGTTGTCTGAATGGATGCGGTGGCCGGTGCTGATCCCCGGCACGCCTTCCGGTCCCGGCCAGCAAACCGGGCGGGCCACGCATTCACCGCATAGGTGGTGCGTTCTGTTTGGCGATCATTGAACCCGGCCATGTCATCGCCGCCGCCGGGAGGCCAGAACGCACCCCTATGCGTAGAGGCCCGTAACGTGGGCCAGTCGGCTGTCTTTCCAGCAGTCAGGCCGCAGGGAGACGGCCAGGGGAAATCAGGCGACCCGCTCCAATTCCTGCTGATTCATTTCCAGCACCCAGGCGGCGGCGGTGTGCACGTCCACCTGAAACTCGGCAGCGATGGCGCGCAGAATGTCCTGGTCGCTGGGTCGAATCGGATCTTCCTTGGCCTTGTATTCGGCGCGGGGCTCGCTTTTCACCTGTGCCGGCTGCTCTGCTGCCGGTTCAGGCTTGGGCGTTTCCTTGGCCTGCTGAGCGGCCTTCTCGGCATCAGCCTTCTGCTGCGCTTCACGCTCTGCCTTAGCCTGCTCTTCCTTGCGGATCTGCTCGCGGCGGGCCTCTTCCTTCTGTCGCTCTTTCTCTTTGTGCTCAGCGATACGAGCAGAAACAATGGTCTTCAGGTGCGCGGGCTCAGCTGTCACCAGCTGCTGCCGGTCGGCAAACAGGAATTCGTAACCAGCCTCGGCAATGATCTTGGCGTTGGCGCGGATCAGGTCGGCAGCTTCATTGATTGCAATCTTTGCGCGGGCTACTTCGTTGTCCGCTGCATCCTGCAGGGTGGTGATGGTGCGCTTGCCCTTCATGGCCTCGTTAAAGTCAGTGGGGACGCGGGGCAGGGTGTAACCTTCCAGTGTGGCCTGCACCTTGGCGCCGTGGTCTTCGACGGCCTGCTTGCCCTGCTGGGCAATTTCCAGCTTGATGGCCTGCTTCTGGCTTTTAACCAACTTCTCGGCCATCAGGCGGTTGTCGCGGGCCAGCTTGTGCAGCATGTCCTTGCGGCGCTTGGCGCTCTCCACTGCTTCAACTTGGGCCAGCAGCTGCGCTTCGGCGGCGTCCAGGGCGTCTTCCGCCTTCTTCAGCTGCTTCACCTGGTTGTCCAGGTCGGCAAAGTCCTGGTCGGTTTTTGGGTCACGGATCAGGCGATCTTCAATGAAGGCGTTGAGCTCAGCCTCAAAACGATCAAAGTTATCCACGATGGACAGATCGCCGCTTACCTGAACGGATACTGCCGGCAGGTCTTGAGTGGTGGCACCGGTAGCCGGTTGCTCTTTCGCCTTCGGCTGGTATTCGGCCAGATCGGCGTTGAACTGATCCCAGCCGGATTTGATAGCGGCCAAGCGCTCTGGTGTGGTGGTGTACCAGAAGTGATTGCAGTCTTCGGTGGTGCCGTCGCTGGCCATGAACAGGCATATTTCGGCACCGCTCACCAGCAACTGCTGATCCATCTGGATTTTGTAATGCTCGTCCAGGGTATCCACAGTTGCGGAGCGCAGCGCGTCGTTGATCAGCTTGTGCTCCCAGATAACGTCTCCCAGCATGGTCACGCCGTCGAAGCTGGCCAGAAGCACGCCGTCATCATCCAGTGCAGTGGCCGGGAAAAGCTCTTCACCAATGATTTCTTCAGCGATAGGCCGCGCAGCAGCTTCAGCAGCATGCCCGCGGTCAAAGATGGCCTGCTGGGCCGGGGTCACTTCCTCGGCCATACCGATGGCTTTCTGCTCCAGCAGGGCAGAGCGGGTCTGGTACTTGCTCTTGCCCATCATCGCCGACGCTTCGCTGGCGGTGTTGTGATTGGTGCGCAAGGCTTTCCATTCCGGGCTGCCCTGGGTGACGTTTTGAATCTGCATGGTTATTCCCCTTGCTCCACGGCCAGCACCTGCTGGGCCTGTTCTTCTGTCAGCGGTGCCTTACTGGCCACCATGTCGATGATCTGTTGTCCGGACTTCTTGCCCGCCTGGATCAGTTGCGCCCATTTCGGGAAGTTGGCTTTAAAGTCCTCTGCGGGGTAATGCGGCAGGGATTGCGGCTGGTCGGCGTCACGCGATGAAATGTCCCGCTCTTTCCGGTTGCTGAAGTCATACATCCAGTTGTCATTGCCGAGCATTTCCATGATTTCACTGCTGTTCGGCAGTCGGCGGGCCAGACGATGAAGGGCGGACTTCAGGGCCATGCGCTCAAACCAGTCTTTCCAGGGGCCGTAAGCGCCGGTCTTGCTGGCGGAGCGCACCTTCTCAACGTCTGCCATGGTCATTGGCTCAACGATTACGCCCCCGGTCTTCATCCTTGCCATGGCGTAAACCAAGATCATGGGGCCACGGTCGCCGGCAAAATTCGGGCGATGCTTCAGGTGCTCCCCATCTTCGTCCACCCAGTAATCAAACTGATCGTTCTGGTGAACGGCGCGGGCCGTTATTACGGAGACTTCGCCAGACTGGCGAGCGCGCTTGAGCACTCCATCCACCATTGGCATGTACTGGATTTTCTGGACCCAGTTCGGGTTGTCCCGAGTGCCGATATTGGTATTAAACTGAACCAGTGCTGCCTCCCTGTTGTCCGGCACAAGGCCATCGCCTGCGCAGCGCTGAAGGCTAGTAAAAAGGCTTTGACGGTCAGCATTCAGCAGGTCAGGGTTGCTCTGGATGGCAATCATCGCGGTCTTGATGAATCGCTCCACCGGAAGGTGGTCAGGCAGGATGGACTTCAGCTCTTCATGTTGAGCCTGTATCTCCTGCTGGAACTTCTGTATGGGTGCAATCGCATTCATGCTCTGCTCCTACGCCGCCTTCAGGGCGGCCAGCTTTTCTTCGTGCAAATCAGTGTCCTTGCCGTTCTGGCGGCGCCACTGAATCTGCAGCTCAAGAAGGCGCACTTTCCCGGCATGAGTGGTCTTGAAGTACTCGCCGCCGTCATCTTTGGCGACCAGCTCCAGCATTCCTCGCCCCAAGAGAGTCGTGACGTTTTCCATGAGGTCTGTGCCCTTCGGTTCATCGCTCGCCACGTGCAATCCTTTATCTCGGTCAGCGAAATAAAGCGTCTTCTCTACGGTGTATTTCTTCATGCTCCACTCCTTGAATAAAAAGGGCCGGGTGGCCCGTAAAACAACAGATCAGCGCTGTTGTTGGGTTTGTTCTCGTTCGGCGAGCATGGCGTCGGCCATCCTGTATGCATCCTCTGCTGCGCCGCTCCATTCGTAGCCACCATCACTGCCAGTTAGGAGGCCTTGCATAGCCTTTGCCGCGAAGTAGTCGCGCAGTGTCATGCCTGGCTGGTCAGCCTCAGTTTCGCCACGAGGATTTACCGTCCAGTTGGGACCCGGAAATGCATAGCGCTCATTCATGTTCAACTCCTGCCATTTGCCTCGGCATAGCCGGGCAATCAATGTTTGTGTTCCAGTGGCGAATCACGCCGCTCTGTACGCGCCAGCAGTAGTCCGACTCCTCGGCCTTCGCGTCCTGGTAATCCATTTCCCCAGCCATGCAGTAGATGGCAGCGAGAGAGAGCAGGGCGAAGCCAGCGAGAATGATGTTCCAGTAGCGGTTCATGCTGCCCTCCGGGGTGCTTGTGGGTAGATCAGCAGAGGGCTGGGTGCCGGCCACTGGCCGCCAACCTTTGCCGCAATCGCTGCGTTAATCAGCGCATCAGCCCGGTTAATCAGCATGCACTGAAGGCTTTGCGGGCCATGCTCGGCTTCTGCTTGCAGGTAGCGCCCGTGCCACTCTTTGCGGACGCTCTCGCAGGTATCCATGGTCACGTTTTCGTGCATGATGACCTTGGCGTCAGCCATGGCTTGCTGGGTTTGAATTTCGATCAGTCGGGCAATGCTCATGGCTTACGGCTCCATCCGGTCTTTGGCTTCGGCTTCCAGAAACTCACGGGCAGCGGCGCGGAATTTCTCGGCATCCATCATTTCGCTGATTACCTGATCCCGGATGGCGCGGAATTCCGGCTTCCAGCACAGCGCCTTCCACAGGTCTTCAGGCTCAATCAGGTGGCCAGCGCCAGTGGTTTGCAGCGCCTCTTCCTCTTCGCGCTGAAATTCTTCACCGGCTGCGCTTTCGAGAATGTCCGCGCCATGCAGTGCGTCCTGATAATCCCAATCGCTGTTGAAGTTGCGTGCTTCCATGTCTGGCTCCGGGCTGTTCGTTTAGCGTGGAACCAGTATGAGAAATCTCATAAGTGGTGTCAATGAGTATTCTCATAAAAATATGAGAAAGCGCAAAGTAGGCCCAATATGACCGGTTCATTTCTGGCAGGCACAAAAAAGCCCGCGCATGGCGGGCTATTTCATCGGCTTGGTGGGGCAGTCTTACGGCCAGCAGGGCCTTCCCTGCTGTACACTCAGGCGGCGAAACGACTTAAAAGCTGAGCAGGGCTCTCATAAACCAAGACTTCAGCAGTTTCGGCAAGAACAGTCCTGGCGCGCTGCAGCTCAATAGAAGGGGATGGCTCCAAGATGACCATCCGGCGGGTGTCCGGATTTGCATTCTTAACGTCGATCATTTTGCCGGACGTAGTGTAGACGGAAGTCCAATTAGGACCGTCCTCTTGGGCGGAAACCGTTTGCACCAAAGACATTCCGGGTCTTCCAGGGTCGATTGCAAAGTGGAACTTCAGTTGATGACCGCTTGCGCCAGTGACTTGGAATTGCCGTTTAACCCTGCCCTTGAGGCTGGCTACAAGCACCTTGGCAATGTGGCGCTCAAATTCAGTAGCCTCTTCTGGATACCAGTCCAAGGTTGCGGAGCCTATCGTGAAGGCAGCCTCAACATAGCGGGAAAAGAAATAGGCAGCATCCTCTTCTGCACAGGACACGGTAATTTCACCTGCATCAGAAATCTGTACACCGAACTGTTTTGCTAGTTTCTCTACTGCTTGGCTGCGCTTGGCTGTTGGCTTCACCCCTAAGAAAATAGCTTCAAATAGGGTGTCTGCATTGTCGCTGATTCTTATGCGACCTCGACCAATACTCTGAACGTAGCCGCCCACCAGTGTGCCGTAGTGAGGCAATGAAAGATTCGTCTCAAGGTAGGAGACATCGTCACCGACATGGGTGCAGCGCAAGCCAAAGGCTTCTTTCAATTGTTGGCAATTCATAAGTTCAGCTCCCCTTGGTCTCCACCAGGAAGGGTTAATTTGGGCGCACCTATAATATTCGCTCTACCAAGGAAATAATGCCATAGCTCTTCGACAGGGAGTCGCCGAACGGGTTCGCAGTATCCATAGGAGGCGTCCACAACTGGAATGTGAAAGTGCGGGTGGTCAATTATCTCTCGATAATGGGGAAGCCCTGCTCCAACATGGTTTTGGTGTCTGCTAGGCCCGTTTTCATGTAGAGCCATAACCATGCAATTCCGCACCAGAAGCCCAAGCTTGATGCTGGCCGGCACGCCGGGGATCGGTGAAGATTTGTAGTAGAGCTCTATAAAAAGCCCTTCGGGCTGAACCCCATCAACAAGGAGGCCGCCGCGAAATGAGTATGCTGCGGGGAGCTTCTTTACAGATCTGCAGTTCCATTGAATTTCTTGGCCCGCTGGCCAGTATTTTTCTTCTCCTATGCCATCAAGCGCATCCTGATAGCCGAGCTGGGCAGGTTTCGCCATACCCCCCCCTCCATGGGTTAGTCAGTGCTGACGTGTAATGCCGTCAAAATTTAATCTTGGCCTCTACCACCACCCCCACAATCCGGCAGTTGCCGTTGATGGGAGTGGTTTTGTAGTTCGGATTGAGGGGCTTCAGGTACTTCTGCCCGGCATCGATGACCAGCTTCTTGAAGGTGACTTCCTGGCTGTCCTCCAGTTTTGCCACCACTAAGCTTCCATTTACTGGTACGCCATCAGGATCGACAAGGATCAGATGCCCCTCGGGGATGCTTGCGCCAGATGGGGCAGTCATGGAGTCGCCCACCACGCGCAACCAGAATACGGACAGCCCAGCATTGTCCGGCACCGGCTCGTAACCGTCCCCGTGGCCTGGCTCATGCAGGTCTACGGCCTCGGTCCACTCGCCAGCCTGCACCCAGCTGATTACGGGGGCTGTTCTGGTATTGTATGGGGTTGTGGCCTCCTCGACATTTGCCATGCCGGATCCCTGGATCATGTCCCCCTCGCCCATGGTGAGCCAATCGGTGCTCACGCCACAGGCACGGGCGATGTCAGGCAGGCGCTTTGAGCTGCCCGCTTTGCCGCGCTCTAGATTCGATATGACGGCCTGATCCAGTTTGCGACCTGACAGACGGTAAACCTTTTCCGCTAGCTCTTTCTGGGTAAGCCCGGCGCGCTCACGGGCAATGGCCATTCTCTGCTGCATGTTCATGCCTGTCTTTATATGAGTCGCCTCATAGTGTTGCAAATGAGAGTTCTCATGTAATAAGCTATGAGAAATCTCATATTCAGGAACGGAAATGGACAACATCTATCAGCGCCTCGTTAAGCATTTTGGCACCCAGGAGGCCACCGCAAAGGCAGTGAAGGTTGATCAATCAACCGTTTCTGGATGGTGCCGCGAATTGTTCAAGCCCAACCCGTCAGCTGCCGTCCGGGCAGAGAAGGCAACAGAAGGCGAATTCTCGCGCCGCGATCTGTGCCCTGACTTCCCTTGGGACGAAACAGCCGCCTAACCGGGTGGCTTTTTATTTGCCCCCGATTTGTAGGGGAAAGAACAGGAAAGCAGGGGAATCAAAAAGTGGAAACAGGACAGATAGCCCTAAATTTCGAGCGCGGACTGGCTGAGTGCTACGGCACCTGCCGGGAGTATGTAGCCGCCCGTGTTCACCAGCAGGGCAAGCCACAGAAGGTAATCGCGGCTGATATGGACTACAGCCCGTCCGACCTGAGCCGAAAGCTGGCGCAGAACCCCGACGATTCCCGCCGCTTCACTCTGGACGATCTGGAGACATACATGGATGTGACCGGCGACACCAAGCCGGTTCTGTATCTGGTGGAGAAGTTCTTGGCCAAGGTTAATCCGGCTGAGATTGAGCGCCAGATTCAGGCATTGCAGGAAAAGTTGGCCGCAAGTAAGGCCGGATAGAAAGCAAAAAGCCCCGACGCTGGGTAGGCGAAACCGGGGCTTTCCACTGAAGTGATGAGGTAATCATGCCAAAACACGAAACGAAAAGCCAGATGGGGGTGCAGCTGTGAAACTGGACAGCCAACATGCAAGCCCCAAAGAACAGGGTATCTATGGCGTCAGAGGTGTTCTGGCGTTGCCTCGCCCAAAGAATGGTGATGGCCAATCTGTCTGCAGATGGTGCCATGGTGATCTCCCCAAAAATCGAAGCAGTTGGTGTTCCAGTCATTGCTTTGATGAATATCAACAGCGCGGCGGGCACTGGCCATCAGTTCGGAAGATGATTCTGCGTCGTGACAAATTGACCTGCCAGGAATGCGGGGCTTGTGATCCGCATGTGATGCTGGAAGTTGACCACATAACCCCTGTGTGTCTCGGTGGCGATGACCGACCAGAGAATCTCAGGCTTCTGTGTGTAGCGTGTCACCGACGCCATACGTCAGCCCTCAATATGCAGCGAAGGGGGGTGATGAAGTGATTATCGACCCGGATATGCCAGACCACTGGAAGACCAGAATGCTGGTGGATCTGCTTGGCGGTGACGAGCTTGCCCCCTTGTACCTGATTCGCCTGTGGGGGCATTGCCAGAACCGCAAGAAGTCAGAATTCGATTCTCTGCCGCCTGCTGCTGTGAAGGCCATCTGTCGCTTTCCTGGTGATGCCGAGGTGCTTGATAACGCGCTGACTGAGTGCGGCTTCATTGAGCGTGACGGCAAGGAGTTGACCGTTATCGGCTGGGCAGAACACAACGCTTCACTGGTTGCCAATTGGGAAAATGGGAAACGCGGCGGTAGACCCAGAAAGAACCAACAAGATACCGATGGGAAAGCCAAAGAAAACCCAGAAAAAACCCATGGGAAACCCGGCAACAACCCATGCGGAACCGATAGAGAAGATAGAGAAGAGAAGATAGAAGGGAGAAGAGAAGATCCCCCCCAAACCCCCCAAGGGGGGAAAGCAAAGCGAGCAGTTCAGCTCCCTGAAAATTTCGAGCCCAACGAAACCAACAAGCGATTGGCCGATGAACTCAATGTCTCACTGATTACCGAATTTCCCCAGTTCTGCGACCACCACCGGGCCAAGGGTTCAACGATGAAGGACTGGAATGCGGCGCTGAACACCTGGATTCGGAATGCCAAAAAGTTCAGCGGAGGGGGGAAACCAGCCCAGCCGCAATCCTTCACTGAAACCGATTACAGCAAGGGGGTGACCGCTGATGGCCGTCTCGCGTAAAGCTGCCGACATCCTGCCGTTCGACCTTGGCGACCTGCCGGAGCCGGGCGACATCCGCAACCAGCCGGTGATGATGACCTGCGAGCACCACGGCAAGTGGATGCGTCAGGAGACCATGGACGGGCCGGTGATTACCCCGGATTGCCCGCAGTGCATCCAGGATCGCCGCATGGCCACCGACCTTGGCCGGGCCGCAATTCCGCCGCGCTACCAGCACCGGTCACTGGAGACGTATCAGGTCGAAGGGCCGGGCCAGAAACAAGCGCTGGAGGTGTGTCAGACCTACGCCGGGAACATCAAGCGCACGATGGCTGATGGCCAGAACCTGCTGCTGATTGGTTCCGTGGGTACCGGCAAGACGCACCTTGCCTGTGGCGTTGCGCGTCGCTTTCTGGAGTCCGGCCACACCGCGCTGTACGTCCGCACTGCCGAGCTGATTTCCATGGTTCGGGAGACCTGGCGCCCCGATTCCAAGAAAACCGAGCGCAGGGTTATGCGTGAGCTGACTGATCCGGACCTGCTGGTGATCGATGAAGTGGGCGTGCAGGCCAACACCGAAAACGAGCAGCAAATTCTGTTCAACGTCATCAACGGGCGTAACGAGCAAATGCGACCCGTAATCCTGATTTCAAATCTGGACGCCGAAGGCATCAAGAAGGTGCTTGGTGAGCGTTCCTCTGACCGGATCCGGGAGTGTTGCCGGGTCGTGCAGTTCAACTGGCAAAGCTGGAGGGGCAAGGCATGAAACACAACGCAGCAACCCAACGAGAACGCATCCGGCAGTACCTGTATTCCTGCCCGCACGGCGCGACCCGTAACGAGATCCACCGCGACACTGGCTTGATGGTGCAGACCCTGTGCCGCCGCCTGCGCGAACTGGAAGACCTGGGGCACATCACTGCGTGGCGCCGGGTGATCTGTCCGGTGACCGGGGCGATGAATTTGCAGTACCGCCTGAGCGGACCGCAGAAGGCTCGAATTACGCGCCGGATGACATTTGAGCGGCACAAGCCAATGAGCGCAGAAAAGATCGCAAAAGGAAAAGCGATAGTTGAGCGAATGGTGCAGAAGAGGAAAGCGGGGAGGGCGGCATGAGCCAGATTCCTATGTTCCCCGCAGAGAAAGCCAACTTCATTCCCCGCGAACCGAAAGCGCCGCGCTACCAACTTTGCGATAGCCGATACGAGCACGGCAAAGGCTGCGCAGGGTGCCCGATTCATTCCATCTGCACCGGTGGTCACCAGTGGGGGTGGGAAGGCCTTAAAGATTGGCAAGAGCGGTGCGACAAAGCCGCAAGAAAGTATTTGGAGGCAGCATGAACACATTCATCAGAAAGCCCCGCCAGAAAAACATCATCGTGAAGGGCGCAACGGTCTGTTACGACGATAAACACCAGGGCTGGGTGTTACCCGGCCGCCGATTCACGAAAGACCACGAACGTGCCTACCGGGCCTGCTGCATCATGGCCGCGATTATCGGGGGCACGGCATGAGCAGAGAAACCTACACCGTTAATTCTCAGCCTGCTTGCGAGTCTTTCCTGCGCTTCGTCTACGCCCTGCAGGCAAAACACAAATATCTCACCTTCAGCTGGCGGATCGGCGAGCAGCGCAGTCTGGATCAGAACTCACTGCTGCATGTCTGGCTGACAGAGTATGCGGCCCACCTGTTGGGTAAAGGTAAAAAGCAGGTAAGCAAGGGTGAAGCTGAAGGCATGAAGCGCCACGCAAAGCGCACCTGCTATCTCGAAACCGGCCAGAAGTGGCTGGTGCATGAGGTGGTTAACCCGGCCAACCCTGAGCAGCGAAAACTCGACTTCACGAGCAGCAAAGACTGGAAGCAGGGGGAGATGTATTTCTTCTTGACCTGGCTTCAATCCGTGGCGGCTGGTGATGGGCTGATTCTGGAATCGCGTGGCGAATATGCCGCCTTGCAGCAGAAGGAGGCCGCGTAATGGACCAGGCATGGCTTCAACCACTGACCTTTGGCCTGACCGTCTTTGCCATGGGAATTACGGCGTACACCCGGCACTGGCTGGGCTTTGCCGCCTCTGGCCTGTTTCTTGGCCTGCAGATCGCTGCGCTGGGGGGAATGTGAAGAAGTCCGACATTTTGCTTGGTGCGCTTCTGTTTACCGTTGCCTCATCCCTTTGGAGTGGAGAGGACAGGCGGGCAGAGGTCGCGACGCTGGCAGTTGGAGTATTGATTCTGATGGAGCTGGAGAGAGGACGCCAGTGATCTACCGCAGCTGGTACGCAATCGTAAACGGAGAGCGCATCGCCACGATGGTGGGCGAGCCAAAGGGGCGCGATAAGGCGCTGGATTTTGCACGGTTCCACTGGCCGGAGGCTGAGGTGGAGCCTAACGAACTGTCGAGGGTGGAATGACACTGAAAGCCAGACGCAGAAAGTGCCGGGGTTGCCTGCAATGGTTCGAGCCAACCATGGCCACGCAGCTGGTGTGCTCCATCCCGTGCGCCAAGGCTGCCGGCCCAACGCTCAAGGCCAAGAAGCGGGCGGCAGAGAAGCGCAAGAGCATCAGGGAGGCAAAGCAGCGCCTCAAGACACGCTCTGACCACATGAAGGATGCGCAGAAGGCATTCAACGCCTATATCCGTGAGCGTGACCAGGGCAGGCCGTGCATCAGCTGCGGACGCAATGACGGCGAAGTCCGGGCGCAGGCAGTGGGAGGCACATGGGACTGCGGCCACTACCGCTCGGTGGGCGCCAGCCCGGAACTGAGATTCGAGCCCCTGAACGCACACCGGCAGTGCAAGCGCTGCAACCGTGACCTGTCAGGCCGGGCGGTGGATTACCGCATCAATCTGGTAAAGCGGATCGGGCAGGAGGCCGTTGACTGGCTGGAAGGTCCGCACGACCCGAAGAAATACACAATCCAGGATCTCATAGAGATCAAGCTGGCATTCACGAAGATGAAGCGGGAATTGGAGAAGGGGAGCTGACAATGTTTGGGCTAACGGTTTTGTGCGTTCTTCTATGGTTAATGCTCGGAGAGTCGGTGCGTATTTCGTTGATGCTGTCCGCCAAGATCATCGATGCCAGAAAATTTGATGTTGTGAACGATATTCCCAAGTCAATTTTCTGGCTCATTGGTCCATTTATGTTCGTTTACGTGATTCTGGTTCGGAAGGAGAGGGCAGATGGCTGATACCAAGAAGATGATCCACGACGCTTACGGAATCCAGAAGATGCAGCGCGGGGGAGGTGGCGGTGATCCTGTCTCTGGCAGCCTGTACGGCATGGCCAAGGCAGTGTTCGCCGGCAAGATCATGGCTGCAGTGGAAAACCAGCCCCGGCCCCTGGGTGATCTGCTGATCCTGTGCTACGCCCCGGAGTGGGAGGATAAGAACTTTAAATCCGCCCATCGCGCTCTGTTCGGTGAGTTCATCAAGCGCCATGGGGATGAAGTGAAGCAGGAAAGAACCTTCCTCAAGGCCAAGAGACTGGCAGAGGTTGCGCTGCTCAGTTACCAGAAGGAATCACGTTCCAGCGCCTTCCCGGTGGATCTGGTTTGTCAGTTGGCCGGCATCGATCGCAGCAACTGGTACAAGCAGGGCCGGCAGTGGCCAAAGTGGTGGGAAAGCATGGGGAATATCCTGCATCGGTGGCACCGTGAAGGGCTGAAACAGCCGGATGAAGTTTGCGAGGAAATCGTGGCGCTACGGTCAATAGAAAGACAGCAAATGACCGCAGTATAAATGACCGCACCTCTGGTACCCTGTTTTGCAAGAGTCAAAGCTGCCCGCTGCTTTCGGGCGCTTGCTCTTTCTCCTTGGATAGCAGCAACTCCGCTGGCCACCCTGGTTCCCCCTGATCCCAAAACCGGCCAGCTTTAAACCCGCCTTCGAGCGGGTTTTTCTTTTTCTGGAGGCCATCATGAAACTGTCCGAACTGAAACGGCGCGGTAGTGATGGCTTTGGCGCAGGCCATTTCGGCGCGCCCCGTGGAAGTCGTACACACAAGGGAGTGGATTTACTTGCCCAGAGTGGCGAGGCCATCAATTCCCCGGTAACTGGCACCGTGACCAAGGTGGGTTATCCCTACGGAGATGATCTCAGCTATCGGTACGTGCAAATCACTGCCGGTGACTATGACTTCCGCGTGTTCTATGTAGAGCCAAGTGTCAGAGTCGGGCAGGAAGTAACCGCAGAGACAGCTATCGGCTCTGCCCAGGATCTGGGCCGGCGCTACCCGGGTATCCCGAATCACGTCCATTTTGAAATCAAGCGCGACGGGGATTATTTGGACCCGACGCCTGCCCTGATTGCGATGGAGGGGTGATGAATCCCGAAACGCTGGACAAGTGGCGCGTAGTGCCCCGCTTGCTGGTGATTCTCTACGGCTTGGTGTGCTGGCAGACCTTCGACTGGTTCACGGCACTGGCTGACCCGTCAGGCCCGCAGACGACCTTTGCCACTGGCATCTGGGGCGCTGCTGCTGCCTGGTTCGGCTTCTACGTGAACAGCGGGAAGAAGCAATGACCTGGCTCACCCTGCTGAAGAAGGGCGGACCGTATCTGGTCGTGCTGGCAGTTGCCGCGGCACTGGTCGGGATCGGCTGGGTTGGCAAGGGCTGGCATGAAGACTCCAAAGAGCTTGAGCGTCAAAAGGCCACCGCGGATGCAATTACCGCGGCACTGAAGTCAGATTCCAAGATTGCCGCGGCAGTGGAAGAGAAGCTATCGGGCCTGAAGGCAAATCAAACCGTTATCGACCGCGGGGTGACACGTGAGATCCAGAAGACTGTGTATCGCAATGTGTGCCTGCCTGGTACTGGTGTCAGCCTGCTCAACGCCGCGGCAACAAACGACATTACCGGCCTATCAGCAGAACCTGATGGCGAAATGCCCGCGGCAACTGCCAACCCTGAGTGACGGGGAGGCCGGTACGGTGCTGACCACCATGAAGCAGTGGGCCAGCCAGTACCACGATTGCGCAACCCGCCATAACGGACTGGTCGATGCGATCCGTTCTGCGGAATAAGAAAGTCCAGGACACGCTTCACGGCCTGATCCTGGGCGCAATCATCACCTTACTTTTTTGGCTTGGCGCTGCATATCTGGTGCGGCAATGGTGGAGAGCGGTACGTGAGTCAGAGCGAGGCGCAGGAAAAGATGGACAGCCTACCGTACCGGGTGAACGACCTGGAGCGCGCCAACACCCTGACTGATCACCGCCTGCGTGTGCTCGAGGAAGAAAAGCTGCCCCACCGGGTGGGGAACCTCGAAACCACAGCAAGCCAGATGGCCAGCGACATGCATGACGTGAAATCAACCATCAGCCAGATAGGCATCAACCAAACTTCCGGGTTTGAGGAGTTTCGGGTGGCGCTGGCAAAGATCGAGAGCAGCACAAAGACGCGCTCAAGCATTGTTGTAACGCTGCTGGCTGTTCTCACCATCATCATCGGAGCAATCGGGCTGGTGCCCAAATTCGACGCCGTAGTGGTGGAGAAGACGCCGCAGAAGGCAACGATTAAGGAATAGCCATATTCGATAGTCATTCGAGGATGGCTGCCGAATGTGAAACGGGCGGTGCCCGAAGTGAGCCGGCGGGGCCGGTATGGAGGTCATCTGCGATGGCCAGACCAAGCAGTTACAAAGAAGAGTACGTGGAGCAAGCCGAGAAGCTTTCAAAGCTGGGCCTGACCGACAAGGAAATGGCCGAGTTCTTCGGCGTTACAGAGCGTACGTTCAATACCTGGAAGACAAAGCACCCAGAGTTTCTTCAGTCCTTAAAAAAGGGCAAGACTTTGGCAGATGCGAATGTGGTGGAAAGCCTCTACCGCAGAGCCTGTGGTTACAGCCACGAGGCCGTGAAGATCATGCAGTACGAGGGCCAGCCGGTGGTCGAGCCCTACATAGAGCATTACCCGCCTGATACGACAGCTTGCCTTGCCTGGTTGCATAACCGGCAGCGTGACAAGTGGCAACGCAATCCAGACCCCGCTGGTGGTGGCGCAGACCTGCCGCCCACGAAAATCGTTTTCGAGGTCCAGGATGCAAGAACGCGCAAGGGTGGTGAGGACGGGGCTTAATGTTCCGCAGAGTCAGTTCCTCAACCTGTCGCACAAGTATCGGGCCTATGTAGCGGGCTTTGGCTCAGGCAAGACCTGGGTTGGCTGCACCGGGATGCTGGCTCACTTTTATGAGCACCCCAAGATCAATCAAGGCTATTTTGCCCCGACCTATCCGCTTATCAGGGATATTTTCTATCCCACAATAGGCGAGGTTGCCGAAACCATGGGCCTGCGGGTCAAGGTTAAGAAGGGTGACCACGAAGTAGAGGTTTACAGCGGCAGCCGGTATCGCGGTTCTGTTATCTGCCGCTCGATCGATGACCCGGCCAACATTGTTGGTTTCAAGATCGGCCATGCACTGGTCGATGAGCTGGACCTGCTTGCCGAGAAGAAGGCAGAGCAGGCCTGGCGAAAGATTATGGCCCGGATGCGCTACAAGGTGCATGGGGTCAAGAACGGCATTGATGTCACGACGACGCCGGAAGGCTTTAAGTTCGTCTATCGCCAGTTCGTTAAGTCGCTGCGCGAACGGCCAGAAATGGCCAAGCGCTACGGCATTATTCAGGCCTCCACGTTCGACAATGAAGCGAACCTGCCTGAAGACTACATTGATGCCATGCTGGAGGCGTACACACCGGAGCTGATCCGGGCTTACCTGAACGGCCAGTTTGTAAACCTGCTGTCAGGCACGGTTTACCACCAGTTCGACAAGACGCTGAATCACTGTTCTGACACCGTTCAGAGCGGTGAGCCGCTGTATATCGGCATGGACTTCAATGTGGGAAAGATGGCCGCTGTCACCCACGTAAAGCGAAACAAGATGCCCCGGGCGGTGGATGAGATTCTGAACGGCTATGACACGCCGGACATGATTCAGAAGATCAAAGAGCGGTACTGGGAATACCGGGACGGCGAATACTGGAAGACATGCGAGATTCGCATTTACCCAGACGCCTCCGGCGATTCCAGAAAATCCGTTAACGCCAGCAAAACCGACATTGCAACACTCAAGGATGCGGGCTTCTCGGTGCATGCGCCGAAGGCCAACCCCCCGGTTAAAGACCGCGTAAACGCCATGAACGCCATGTTCTGCAATGCGAAAGGCGAGCGCCGCTACCTTGTGAACACAGATAAATGCCCGGGTTATGCGGATAGCCTGGAGCAGCAGCCGTGGGCTGATAACGGTGAGCCTGACAAGAAAGGCGACCTTGACCACCCGAATGACGCGGGTGGCTACTTTATTCATCACGACTATCCGCTGATAAAACCGGCCAGCATCGGCCCCATCAAGTTCCAGTGAGGAATGAATGCCTGTAACGACGACTCACAAAGGCTACGACGCGCACCAGGAAAAGGCGCGACGGGTCCGTGACGCTGTTGCGGGCTCGGATGCGATTAAGGCGCGCGGCACTAAATACCTGCCGAATCCTGACAAGGACGATCCTGAGCGTTACAAGGAGTACAAGGGGCGGGCGCAGTGGCTTGGCGTAACGAAACGCACCCATGACGGGATGATGGGGGCGGTATTCCGCAAGGCGCCCACCACTGAGCTGCCTGCGGCTATCGAGTACTTGATTGATGATGCGGACGGCTCCGGCCTTGGCTTAACCCAGTTTGCACGACGCGCCACCAGCGACACCATGCAAGACGGTCGTCACGGCGTGCTTGTCGACTATCCCGAGGCGGAAGACGGTCTCACCCGGGAGCAGACGCAAGGCCTTCGGGCAACACTGCGTCATTACCCGAGCGCAAGCATCAGGAACTGGCGCCGTGCTGGCGAAGACTTGGTGCTGGTTGTCCTGTCAGAGACCTACGAAGAGCCGAAAGACGAATTCGCGGTAGAGGAAAAGGAGCAATTCCGGGTTCTGTCCCTGGACGCCACTGGTTACCGGCAGCGCGTATTCCGTGGTGATGACGTGGTTGCGGATACCTACCCCAGAATGGCAAACGGCGGTGCCTGGCCTTTCATCCCGTTCCAGTTCCTGGGCACCGTCAATAATGACGAGAATCCAGATAACCCCATGCTGCTGGATATTGCTGATCTCAACATCGGCCATTACCGGAACAGCGCGGATCTGGAAGAAAGCTCATTCACGGTTGGCCAGCCGATGCCGCATGTGGACATTGGCGAGAACACCACCGTTCAAGACTGGAAAGAGCTGAACCCGAACGGCATCAAGTGGGGCTCGCGTGTGGGTATACAGACGCGGGGCGGCAGACTGGATCTGGTGCAGGCCGCGCCCAACAATCTCCCTGGCGAGCTGATGGAGAAGAAAGAGGCGCAGATGCTGGCCATCGGTGCCCGACTGATTGAGCAGCGGGGCCAGAACGAGACAGCAGAAGCTGTACGGGCTCGCTCTGGTGCGGAGAACGCCAATCTCTCTACTTTGGCCCACAACGTCAGCGATGGGCTGGAGAACTGCCTGGAATGGGCTGCATTGTTCATGTCCACGGCGGACCTGCATGAGCAAATCACCTTCAAGCTGAATCAGGAATTCTACGAACAGGATGCTGACCCGCAGATGGTCATTGCCCGGATTCAAGAGCTGGACCGTGGCCTTATCGCTAAGAAGGATTACCGCGACTGGCGCCGCAAGACTGGCGGGATCGCCGCTGACCGCACCGATGAAGAAATTGACGACGAGGTGCAGGCCGGCGGCACTGAGCTATGACCTCCCACGGCATCATTGAGGCGCTGGTCAGGCATCAGATATTCATCCAGCGCTATGGCGGGTCTGCGGTAAAGCGGGCTCTGCCAATTCTGCGGCAGCTTGCCCGTGACCTTCGGGATCGCATCGAAGGCGGCAGGCTGACAGAGTTTCAGGCAGGCCGTGCGGCAGGTCTTGAGGCTGACATCCGCACCCTGATTGCTACGGCAACGGCGGACATTGAAGGCCTGCTGGAGATTGACGAGTTCACCCAGCATGAGGTGGATTTCGCCAACAAGGTGCTGGGTGCTGCTGTTGCGGTGGACCTGGCCCCAGCCATCAGTCCGGACCAACTCAGGGCGGTAACCACACGCAGCCTGATGACGTTGGTGTCAGGTGACAATGTGAAGCGCCTTACGCTCCGGCAGGCCTTTGATGAATTCGCCCAAGGTGTAGGCCGCGATGCGCTGAGAGTGGTGCAGGCGGGCATTCTGGAAGGAAAAACACAGCAGCAGATGGCGCGGGGCGTCTCTGAGCTGGTCACCACCAGAAGCCGGCAGCAGGCCGAAAGCCTAGTCAGAACAGCCACCAACCACATCGGCAGCATTGCCCGGAACACGGTTTATCAGGCCAACGCCGATATTCTGGAAGGTGAGCGCTGGATTAGCACCCTTGATGGGCGCACTACGCTGATCTGTGCCGGTCGGGACCGCGAAGTGTACCCGCTGGGTCAAGGGCCACGGCCTCCGGCTCACTTTGGCTGCCGCTCAATCATGGTGCCGGTGGTGAAAGAGCAATATCGGATCCAGGTGCTGGGCGAACGGGCCAGCAAATTTGGCCCGGTAGACAATCGCACCACTTACGGCGGCTGGCTCCGGCAGCAGAGCAAAGAATTTCAGGATGACGTGCTGGGCCCGAAACGGGCTGCACTGTTCCGCTCCGGCAAGGTGAGCATTGAGCGCTTCACCGATGACCTGGGGCGCACATTGACGCTGGACGAGCTGAGAGCCCGGGAGGGTTTGGCGCTCGCCGCATAACACAACCCGCTTCGGCGGGTTTTTTAATGCCTGCGGGGCAGGCACCACCAACGAACGGGGTTCGTTCTCATGGCACTGCAATACCAACTGGATAAAGAGAAATTCGACGCTCTGGAAGAAGGGCAACAGGCACTCTATCGGGAGACCGATGACGGCTATGTGCTGGATGTCGAGGGAATCGACGACGGCAAGGAGCTGAAAGAGGCGCTTCGCAAAGAGCGTGAAGAACGCGCAGAGGCAAAGCGCAAGCTGAAGGAATTCGAGACCGACGCAGAGCGCAAAGAGCGTGAACGGCTCGAAAAACAGCAGGAGTGGGAGCAGCTTTCCAAAAAAGACCGCGAACGGGCGGACGGACTGGAAAAGCAGCTTTCCGAGCTGAAGGACAAAGTAGCCAACGGTGAGCGCACAGCCGCTGCCGAGGGCATTGTGGCCGGCCTGATTGACCGTGAGGCGGCGGGCGGCGTTCAGCGCTACGAGCTGCTGCGCAAAGAGGCGCTGCAGCACATCGCGCACACCCCGGAAGGGGTAAAGATCAATGGCCCGGACGGCGAGGCGTGGGACGCCAAGCAGCTGGGCGAGCATCTGAGCACGCAGTATCCGTTCCTTGTGGACGGCAGCAAAGCATCCGGGGGCGGGGCTCCTGGTGGTAACGGCGGCGGGGCTGCCAATCAGAAAACCGTAACTCGCCAGGAGTTCGACCAGATGTCACATGCTGACCGGTCCACGTTCTCCAAAGAAGGCGGAAAAGTCGTAGACCCTGAATAATCTGGAGAAGCCCCATGGCTAACGTACTGACTGATCTTGCGGCGGACATCTATACCGCTGCCGACACTGTGGGCCGCGAACTGACCGGCGCCACTTCCTCTGTTCTCATCAACGCCAACGGCGCCGACCGTGCGGCTGTGGGCGATACCGTCCGCTCCCATGTGACCAATCAGGCCACTGCGGTGAACGTCTCTCCTTCCATGACCATCCCGGAAGGTACCGACCAGACCGTTGGCAACAAAACCATGTCCATCACCAAATCCCGCGCGGTGCAGATCCCGTGGACCGGTGAAGACATGAAGCACGTCAACAACGGCTCTGGCTTCGAAACCATCTACGGTGACCAGGTGCGCCAGGCAATGCGCACCCTGACCAACGAGATTGAAGCCGATGTGCTGACTGAGGCCTACCAGAACGCATCCCGTGCTGTGGGTACTGCCGGCACCACTCCGTTCGCCTCTGACTTCAAGTTGGTGGCCCAGGCACGCCAGATCATGGTTGACAACGGCACCCCGATGGATGGTATGTCCACCATGGTTCTGAACACCCTGGCCGGCACCAACCTGCGCAACCTGGCTCAGCTGCAGAAAGCCAACGAAGCGGGCAATGAAGTGCTGCTGCGTACCGGTGCGCTGCTGGACCTGCAGGGCTTGATGCTGAAGGAGTCAGCGGGCGTTCAGGTGCACACCAAAGGCACTGGCGCGAGCTTTGTCACCAACGGCACCTTCGCAGTAGGGGATACCGCCATCGATATTGACGGCGGCACCGGCACCATCGTTGCGGGTGACGTGATCACCTTCAACGGCGACACCAACAAGTACGTTGTTGAGCAAGCCTTCTCCGGCGGCACTGTGACCATCGCAGCGCCCGGCCTCCGTGCTGCCCTGGGTGACGGCGTGGCCGTAACCGTGGGTGATGGCTACACCGGCAACGTGGCCTTCCATCGCAATGCGATTGAGCTGGCCATGCGTGCACCGGCTGTACCGGAAGGTGGTGATGCTGCTGTGGATGCCATGGTGGTGCAGGACCCCTTCAGCGGCCTGGTGTTCGAGATCCGCGCCTACAAGGGCTACAAGAAGGCCATGTTCGAAGTGGCTGCAGCCTGGGGCCAGAAAGCCTGGAAGCCGGATTTCATCGCCGCAATCCTGGGCTAAACCAACCGGGAGGCCTTCGGGCCTCCCTGTCTGGAGACTGACATGACCGAAGAAACCAAAGATCAAAGCCCGGCCCCCAAGGCCAAGCCGAAACCGGCCCCCAAGGCCAAGCTGGTCAAAATGGTTCGCGAAGACGGCAAAACGGCAGACGTTCACCCCGATATGGTGGGTGAGTACAAGAAAGGCGGCTTCCGGGAAGAGTAATGGCCATTATTGTCGAGAGCGGCACTATCGTTGCTGGCGCGAACAGCTACGTGAGCGAGGCAGAGCTGACCAGCTATGCCACTGCGCGTGGCGTGACGCTAACTGGCACCCCTGAGTCCCTGCTTATCAAGGCGATGGACTACGTGGAGACGCAACCGTTCATCGGCACCAAATTGACGCGCGACCAGCCGTTGCAATGGCCCCGTAGCGGGGTTGTTATCGATGGCTGGTCCTATCCGCCGTCCGAGATCCCGGACGAGCTGAAAACCGCGCAGATGACCGTGGCCCTGGCCATTGATGAAGGCAACGACCCTCTGGCACCGGTGTCGCCTGCCATTAAGCGCAAGCGCGTGAAGGCGGACACTGTTGAGAGTGAGACCGAGTATCAGGATGGCGCACCCGCTTCCTCCTTCTCGGTCGCTATTGGGCGATCATTTGCCAAACTGACCACGACAGGTGGTGGTGCCAGCCAGTTTGCGGTGCGGAGAGGCTAATGGGGCTGCGTGACGACCTGCAGGCCGATATTGCCGAGGCATTTGACGATGCGGACGGCTTGGCCGATGCCGTTGCCAGTTTCACCGGCAGCCGCACCACGGTGAGCAATACCTACGACCCGGTAACAGGCACCTATCCAGAGACGACCATTGGTTACTCTGGGCGCGGTGTTTTTGGCGGTTTCTCGGTGTTGGAAATCGACGGCCAGCACATCGAGGCCAATGATGTGAAGCTGGTCGCATTGCAGAACGAGGTCACGCTTGACGCCGGCGGCGAGGCAGAGCCGGAGATTGGCGACCACATCACCAATGCAGACGGCGAATACCGGGTGATTAACGTGGGTAAAGACCCCGCAGCGGCCTCCTGGACTGCGCAGCTAAGGAAGGCGTGATGGGCTGGAAACGGCGCCCCACAGGCTTCATTCCGGTTGCAGAGGGTGAGCTTAATGCCATGACCCGCGCCATTGCCTTGCAGGCGCTGACGGGTGTTGTCTTGGCCTCCCCCGTTGATTCAGGGGCATTTCGTGGAAGCCATACGATTTCGGTAAATGCGATTGATCCGAGCTTTGACACCACCAAGGTGGACAAGCCGGGACAGGCAACCATTTCTGCCGGGGCAGGGAAGATTGGAGGCGCGCTCGATCCGTACCAAATTATCTACGTTCAGAGCAACTTGCCCTACGCCGAGACCATCGAGTTTGGCGGATTTTCAGGCCCAACCGAAAAGGTCACGGCGGACGGTTTTTCCGAGCAGGCGCCAAAAGGCGTCTACCAAGTCACCTTCGACTCCTTGAGAGCGGCCACAGAATGACCCCCGAAGAGATCCGCCAAACTCTGGAAGGCCACATGGCCACCTGGACGGATGTGCCCGTGGCTTTTGACGGCCACCCGGCAACCCCTGCGGTGAAGTCGGCTCAGGACAACAATACGCCATGGGTTCGATTCACTATTGCCCCAGGCACCACGGTTAACCGCTCAATCACAGACAAGCCTTGCCCGCGTCGGCCCGGTCTTGTGCTGATTCAGATTTTTACCGAGCGCGGCGCGGGAACTTCCCCAGCCCGCGTCTTGGCCAGCTCATTGGTGACCCATTGGGAGAACCAGACGCTGGACAGCATCGGTCCGCTCTGGACGCTGGAAGCCAGCGAGCAGCGCGTCGGGCCTGATTCCAACTATTACCAGCTCAACCTGAGCATTCCTTACCGGGCAGACTGAGAGGTCCATCATGTCAGAATCAAACCGTATCCGCGTGGCCTACCGGGCTGCCGGCTCCTCCGGCAATTGGCAGGTAATGCGCCGCACCAGTGGTGGCCCAGCCCTGACCATGAACACCGAAAACAGCAATGAGGTGGTCGGTGATCGCCTTGTGTCTGACCTGATCCTGCAGAGTGCGGAAACTGGGGGCTCTCTGGAGTTCGAGTTCTCGGCCACCAGCTTTGACGATTGGCTGTCCAGCGCCTTCTGTAAGGCATGGTCAGTGGATGACCCGAGTGCCGGCACTGACACCCTGTTGATTGGTGTGGATGACATTCTGTATGACGTGCTGCTGTCTTATCAGGACATTGACCGTCACATCAAATTCAACAGCATGCGCGTGGGCCAGCTTGACCTGAACGTCGAAGCCGGCGCGACCATGACCGGCACCATTGCCTTTGCTGGCACGGATTACGATGCCGAGTACGACCCGTCTGGTGACACCTTTGACGCGGCCACCACTACCCGAGTGCTGCGCGGTGTGGACGTTGGCACGATCAGCCTTGATGGCTCTGCCATGACCGGCACCTGCATTCCCAGCTTCTCCCTGAGCTTGAACAACAACTATCAGGCCGGATTCTGTCTGGGTTCCCTGTCTCCGGGCAAGCAGGTGAAGGGCACCGCAGAGCCCACTGGCGTTCTGGGCATCTCCATGACTGCCGACACCTACGACACCTGGGTGGAGCTGATTGCTCAGGAAGAGCTGTCGCTGGCCTTCCCGTTTGGTGATGGCACCAACAGCTACACGCTGACCATTCCGCGCCTGAAGGCCTCCGGCGACCTGCCGGTGCCCGGCGCCAATGAGATCGTCAACTGGGAGTGGAATTACACCGCCCTGCGTGACAGCAACGGCGTGGCCCTGCAACTGACCCGGACGACTGCATAATGGCCTTTATTGCTGACGCATACGACACAGACAAGATTCAGAAAGGCCGGTGGTTCGATTATCAGGGCAGCCGCTTTCTGATTGCTCGCAGCGATAACGACGCTTTCCGCAAGGCCTCTGGTGAAGCCGAGCGTGCGCGCCTGATGGCCAAGCCGGAAGATCGCAAGTTTGGCCCTGACCTGCATGACGAGAATCTGCGCATTGCCGCTGAGCATCTTCTGCTGGATTGGGAGGGTGTTCAGACCCGCGAGGGCGGCGAAGTTGACTACACCGCAGAGCGCGGCTTTCTGGCCATGCGCAATGACACCGCGTTTGCGGATTTCGTGGTGGCTTCAGCCCGCGACCATGCCGCCTATCGCTACGACAGCCTGAAGGAAACGGCAAAAAAGCCGTAGCGGCTCTTAACCACCAGCTGCAATGGGGTGGTAACGACGAGAAGTACCGGCTGGTAGCAAAGCGGCTGGGGCTTGACCCAGAGCCGCCAGAGCTTGACGAAATCGCCGGCATGCACCTTGAGGCGTTTTCCAGCTTGTCCCGCGCCAGAACGAACAACGGTTACGGGCCGCTACCCCTGAGCATTACCGAGATCAGTGCCTGGCACCGGTTTATCGGCTTTCCCTTCGAGCCAGAGCAGATGCTTTATGTGATCCAAGAGTTGGATCAGGCGTATCTGCAGTGGGTATCCAGTAAGAGGACGCAATGACGTACCAAGCGCGGTTAGAAATCGGCGTAGATTCGCGTGGCGCAGAGCGTGACGTTAACCGCCTCGATGACTCGCTGGAGAAGGTGGAGCGTTCGGGCAATCGTGCGGATAAATCGACCCGCAAGTTCGGCAAAGGGGCAAAATCCACAGCCGTAGACCTGAACAAGCTTCGGGTGGCAGCAGTGGGCCTTGTCGGCGCCATTGGTGGAGTGGCCGCCATACGCTCCATCGTCAGAGCATCCGACACCTATACAGAGCTACGCAGCCAGCTGCGGCTGGTCACTGAGAGCCAGGAAGAGCTGAATCAGGTCTATGAGCAGACTTTCCGGCTTGCCCAGGACACGCGGCAAGATCTGGAAGGCACCGTTAACCTGTACGCTCGCCTTGCGCGCTCCACCGACACGCTGAAACTCAGCAATGAAGACCTGCTGACCATCACCCGGGCGGTAAACCAGTCCTTTGTGATCTCTGGTGCCAGTGCCGAAGAGGCAGCGGGCGCGGTTCGCCAGCTCTCCCAGGGCATGGCCTCCGGCACCCTGCGGGGCGAAGAACTGAACTCTGTAATGGAGAACAGCCCAAGGCTGGCCCGTGCCATCGCGGAGCAGATGGGCGTCACTATTGGCGAGCTTCGCCAACTGGGTGCAGACGGAAAAATTACCGCCGAGGCCATCAGCACTGCCCTTATTGGTGCTGCCAGTGACATCGAGCGCGAATTCCAGACCATGGAGCGCACGGTCGGACAGGCAATGCAGCAGCTTCGGAACGATGTTCTGAACGCGCTGGGGCCAACTGATACGGCGCCCTTGGTTGATGCCATTGACGAGCTTCGGGGGCTGGTTTCTGATCCGGCTTTTCGGGAAAACATCGTTTCCCTCACCTCGGGAGCGCTAAAGGGCTTCACGGCGCTTGCTGAGACCATCAGTGAGACGGCCAAGGAGCTAAGGGCAATTGGCGCGCTCGACCCCCTGCCACAAGATTCACGGGCGCGGCTAAACGAAGTAAATAAAGAGATAGCGTTCCTTCAGGACCAGCTTGAGAATGTCCCAGAATGGAACCGCGACCTTCGCAACTTTTTCTCAAACTCCGACACGGGTCTGAAAGAGCGTATTCGCCAGCTCAGGGCTGAGCAGGACGTGCTGCGTAACAACCTGCTTGTAGAGGGTGAGCTTGCGGACAGCCGCAAGAAAAACGACATCAGTATTGCATCACCTGTTTCTGGAGGCGGCCCAACCGAAGACGAGCTAAAGGCCCAAGAAGATTCCCTGCAGCGCATAATCGATGCGTCTTATGCCAGAACAAAAGCTATCCGGGAAGCAGCAGAAGCCGACCGAGAGGCAGAACAGGCACGAGTTGACGCCCTGGAAGATGTAAGGGCATCCCTGCGCAGTGAAGAAGAAGCGATTCAGGCCAGCTATCAGAGACGACTCCAGATCGTTCAAGAAAACACGATTGAGGGATCAGAACAGCGTGCTCAGCTAGAAATGAAGCTGGCACAAGACCGTGTTAACCAGCTCAATGCCATTGAAGATCAGCGCCTTGAGCATCAGCAGCAAATTGGGCAGGAGCTTCTAACCTTCACCCAGCAGCAGCTGAGCATCACAACTGGAATGCTGGCAACCGCCGGCAAGAAGAACTCCGACCTCTACAAGACCTTGGTAGCCATTCAGAGGGCGGCGGCCATCCCGTCCATGATTATCGCGACCGAGGAAGCCGCAACCAAGGCTTTGGCCTGGGGGGCTGGTGGCCCGGCAGGGATTGCGCTTGCCAGCACTATCAGGGGGCTCGGCTATGCCTCTGTAGGTATTGCGGGTGCTCAGGTTTTCCAGGGCTCCTTCAACGGCGGCGGCTACACCGGTAACGGCATCCGCGCTGGCGGCGTTGATGGTATGGGCGGCTTCCCGGCAATCCTGCACCCCAATGAGACCGTAGTGGACCACAGCAAAGGCCAGAAGGTGGGTGGCGATGTGACAGTGAACGTCAACAATGCGCCTGCCGGCACAACCGTTCAGCGCCGCCAGATGGACGGAAGAGAGGTCATTGACGTGATGGTCGCAGACATTAACGACGACGGGCCGGTATTCCGTGCCCTGCAATCCAGAAGCAACGTGCGCAGGGTGGGTAGCTGATGGCGACCGATATTGATTTCCCGTCGCAGCTGCCCTGCGGCCAGCGTGAAGGTTATGGACTACAGCCTGTCCAGACATTTGCCAGAACACCAATGGTGGCGGGGCGCGCCAAGCAGCGACGCACCTTTACGAACGTGCCCACCATGGTGGATGTGTCCTGGATCATGTCGCCTGAAGAGGCGGCGCTATTTGAAGGCTGGTTTCGGGATGCCATTAACGATGGGGCGGATTGGTTCAATTGCGAACTGCGTTCCCCACTGGATGGCCGGGACAGCCCCGGCGTCAGCCCGTATGAATGCCGCTTTACGGAAATGTATTCCGGGCCGGTACCGGTGGGTGCCTTTGAGTGGCGTATCAGCGCCAAGCTGGAAATCATCGAGCGGCCACTGATCCCCGTTGGCTGGGGCCTGTTCCCCGATTTGGTGCTGGGTATGTCTCTGATCGACATCGCCCTGAACCAGGAATGGCCGGAGCCCTGATATGCCAACCGCACTTGATGTGATTTATGCCAGTGCGCCTACGGGTGTGGTGCTGATCCCGACATTGGAGATTCTGGTGCCAGGCGAAACGCCCATCCGGGTGTGCAACGGCTTCGAAGATATTGAGGCCACGCTGGAAGATGACAGCACAGTCACTTTCACAGCAGGCAACCTGGTGATCGATCTCCCCGAGAAGAACGACACCGGCAAGCAGGCGCTGAAATTTGGTCTGTGGAACGCCAATGGCGATGCCCAGGCGGCAGTGGTAGCCGCGCTTGAAGCAGCCACGCCCACGGAGATCATCTATCGGGAATTCGACAGCAGCGACCTGACCGCCCCGACCAGCCTACCGCAAAGCTTCACCCTGGTGGCCGGCAGCTTCGAAGGGGTGGAGGTCCAGCTTGAAGCCAGCTATTACGACATCCTGAATACGGCCTGGCCCCGTGAACGCTACACCCAACTGAATGCCCCCGGCATCGCCTACCTGTGATCCAGCATTACTTGAACAGCACCTACCGCCGTTACGGTCGTGGGCCGGACGCCTATGACTGCTGGGGTCTCGTTCGTGAGGCTCGTGCCGTCATGTTCAGTAAGCCTCTGCTGGCCAGCTATGGCGAGATTGGTGGGCAGATGGCACGGGAGATGACTGAAGCCGTCAACGCCACCATCCAAAAGCATCTGAAGCCTGCAGATCCAATGCCGGGCGCCATGGCGATGGGGTGGCGCGGCAGGCTCTGCATCCATGTTGGCATTGTGGTGGAAGTCGACGGGCGCAAGTGGGTGCTGGAAACCGATTCCGGTACCGGCCCGGTGCTTTCCCGCATCCGTGATTTTGAAGCCCGTTTTCTGAAGGTCACCTATTACGATGATTAAGGTCTATCCCAGCATTGGCCCGTGTGAACCCATCGAGGAGCACGAAGCTGATGGCATCACTGTTGGCCAGTGGATGGCAGGGCAGACTGCTGCTTACAAGCCGGGTGACCACCAGCCTGTCAGCATCAGTGTGAATGGTGAGCTATTGGCTCCCAGCAAGTGGGCCAAGACTCTGATCACGTCTGCAGATGATGTTGCCGTCAGGGTTCAGCCGGCAGGGGTGGAGCTGCTTGTGGCGGGGCTTTCGCTTCGTGAAACCTTCCGCCCCATCGTCAATGCGCTGACGCCGGACATCCCCAAGCAGCCAAGCGCTGGCCGCACCTTTAGTCCTGCGGATGCCCGAGCCAACATAGCCCGGCTGGGCCAGGCGGTACCGGAAGTGCTGGGCAGCTATCGCCGGTACCCGGATTACCTGGTGCCTCCCCATCGCTGGTTTACCAGCACCCGTACCCAGCGCATCCAGATGCTGTTGTGCATTGGGCAAGGTGAATACAACGTCCCGATCAGCGGCGTGAAGGTGGGAGACACCCCTATTACTGCGTTGGGGGTAGATGCTGAGTATGAGGTTTATCCGCCTAATGCGGATCTGTCATCCGAAAGCGCGGCGGAGTGGTGGCACAACTGCGGCGAGGTGGGATCTACATCAACGGGCGGCGCCGGTATTTCTCTTGGTGATGTCACTGGTGTATCGAACTACCCAAGTGCCACCGCCTTCACATTTAACGGCGACACCATCACGATCCCTGGAGGGGCGGGCAGCTTTCCTGCCGGCTGGAATAACACGCTGACTGTGCGTGTAGAGCAGTATCTCGATTATGAGATTGAGACCGGAGGCACTCGGGACATTATCCGCGGCCCCCTGGATCAGCTTGGTGCATTTGCCGGGATGCTCATCGAGATTGATGGCGACAATGCGGGTCTTTACATGGTGGAGACGTTTACGGCCTCGGTGCCGGACGCGGCTGGTTCTGCCTCAACGCTCACCGGTAACGCTGCTCCGGCGCGTTATGACTTTGATGTCACATCTGCCACCTTCAGTGTCACGCTGGATGGAAACAGTCAGTCCATCACGCTGAACACCGATGTAACGGACTTGTCAGGCCTGATCACGGAATTGAACAGCCAGCTGGATGCGTCTATCCAGGCGCAGGATGACGGCACGGGCAAAGTTCAGCTGGTGGAGCAGGGGCCGAATTACTCCGGTGCCGCGATCACCCTGAGCGGTGATTACACCGATGTGCTGGGCGCATCCCCTGTGGGCGTTTCTGGCTCACAAACCACTGTGGCGGCTGAAGCCGAAATGACCCTATCTTACGATTCCGGAGACCCAGTTACCGGTTTCACGCCCAATGCGGCCCGGATGGCTATTGGGTATCGCGACATGATTTACCTGGTGGATGGCGCCACCACCAGCGCTATTGAGCTAACCAGGTTAGATGATGAGGGTAATGCGGATAGCAGCTGGCCGGGATTCGATAATGTGACCCTGACCGACGCGGTGGTTTATGTGACCGGCACGTCGGCACAAATCGGATGGTCAGGGCCATTCACGGCATGTCCTGCGGGGGAGGTTGCCGAGAAGCTTGAGTACGATCTTTTCTTCCCTAATGGCCTTACCTATGTGGATGGCAAGGGGCGTGTGCTCGATACCAATCAATCTGTTCAGCTGCAGTATAGAGAGGCGGGCAGTACGGATTCATGGACATCGGTTAATCACACCATTCGCAACGGCGTTCTGGACCAGATCGGCTACACCTTTACCAGGAATCTCGGCACGGCCATAAGGCCCGAAGTCAGAATGCGCCGCACCGGCTCTCCAAGCACCGCCAAAGCCAAGCGAGACGTGCAGTGGTACGGGTTGCGAGCCAAGATTCAGCATCCCACCAGCTACCCCTGGACCACCATCGCGGTGAAGTTGAAGAACAGTAACAAGCTGGCCAGCCAATCCGAAAACCAGATCAACGTTATTGCGGAACGCAAGCTGCCGGTATTCGATGGCAGCAACTGGAGCGCCGCCAATGAAGAGACCCGTGACATCGCGCCGGCCCTTCGCTACATCCGCCATTCAGTCGGAGGCAATGATGCCGACATTGATATGGAAGAACTGGAGCGGCTCGATGGGGTTTGGAAAGCGCGTGGGGATACCTTCGACTTCGCCTTTGATGAAACCACTGTTCGCGATGCCATGAAGATGGTGCTGCGTGCCGGCATGGCAGAGCTGACCATGGATCAAGGCCGCATCCTGCCCGTGCGTGATGAGCCCCGCACCACCTTCGAAAGCGGGCAGGGCTTCTCCCCACAGAACATGACCAGCCCGCTCACGCGCAGCTTCAAGGCCAATCGGCCAGATGATGCTGATGGTGTGGACGTGGAGTTCACCAACCGCGCCACTTGGGCGAAGGAAACCGTGGAATGCCGCCTGCCAGGCGATGCGGGTATCAAGGTGGAAAAGATCAAACTGGATGGCGTCACCGACCGCACCCAAGCCTGGCAGATCGGCATGCGCCAGCGGCTGGCCATGAAATACCGGCGCTGGGAGTACAGCTTCGATACCGAGCTGGATGGCCTCAACGCCAACTACATGAGCTACGTCCCCATCCTCGATGACCTGCCCCAATACGGGCAAAGCAGCATCCTGCTGGCCATTGAGTCGGCTGGCAGCAGCGGTGCGCTGCTCACTGTCAGCGAGCCCATGGATTGGAGCGAGCCCGGCGGCAGCTACGTGGTGGCCTACCGCAACCCGGATGGCACCGTGGCAGGTCCGTGGCCAGCCACCCAAGGTGAAGATGAATTCCACATCATTGCCGACATCCCGCTGCCCTGGCCGGATCTCACCGCCCGGCAAGAGCCGCCACACGTTTACTTCGGCACCACCGAACGGTGGGCCTTTAAAGCATTAATCACATCCGTCCGCCCGCGGGGGATGTTGGGGGCCAGTGTTACGGCCACCAACTACGACGACCGCGTGTACGACTACGACGACCAAACCCCGCCAGCCTGATCAGGCTGTTTGAAAAGAGGCTTTCAGAATGTCTTACGACACTGGTAATCCGGTTCCGTCCAAGGACCCGCGCGACCTTGTTGATAACGCCGAAAACTTGGATGAGGCCGTCAACGGCACAGGTGATAGTTGGACGGATCGCTTGGGGAATTCCCGCCCTACGCTGAAGCGCCTGGAGGATGATTATCCGCAAGCAGGTGTTGATGCAGACAGAGCGGAAGCGGCAAAGGATGAGGCCGAAGTCGCTCAGGCGGCTGCTGAGGCAGCGCAATCAGGCGCAGAGACGGCAGAGAGTAACGCAGCTACGAGCGCGTCCAGCGCAGCCACGAGCGAAACTAACGCCGCTACGAGCGCCAGCGACGCGCAGACTTATGCCGATGCCGCTGCGAATGCAGGAGGCATCTACGAAGACACAACGGCTGGGCTTGCGGCAACCAGCGAGGGCGACTATTTCTACGTCCCATCATCCGAAGATGGCGAGCTACTGATTCTGTACCTGCATGATACTGGAGGTGTTGCTACGGAGATTGGTGCGTCGCCTGCTGCTGGAGTCATTGACGATCTCTTTAATCTTGAAGAGCAGACCAGCGAGCGCGTAGCTCTCTTTCAGGATGATGACGGGAATGTTCCTCTTTGGCTGACAAATGGGCTGCTGGATGCCTCCGGTGTTGCGCCTGCGCTTCTGCAATACATTTTCGACAACAAACCGGAGGATTCTACGCCGGTGGTAGCCACTGACGGACGCTCACTTTTCCGTGCCAAACAAAAAGTGGCGTCCCTTAACAATGGCGACTCCGCGCAACTGAAAATCCTGTTCGTGGGTGATTCTTGGTCACAGCGTCGCAAAATTCCGCAGCTCTTCGCCGACCTGTTCTATGCGGACCTGGGTGAGGCGTCCACGGGCTGGATTGGGGTCGGGTCAGATGCAAGCGCATTTATGGTGCCTCTGAACGACGCAACCTACACCACGTCAGGATTCACCTTGGTTGATGCAGGGTCTGCGCCTGTCGGTATCGACTTGCAGCGCATTGAAGCCACCGGCACATCGGCAACTGTATCTATTGGTAATCTGGTTGCTGAGTCGCTGACCATCTACTCCTATGACGGTGACGGCACATTCCGGTATCGCGTTGATGGGGGCTCATGGGTTGATGTGGTTGGCGGGGGCGGGGGCGGCACCACTGCCACGGAAATCACCGGCCTGACGGATGCAGCCCACGATATTGATATTGATTTGACCGGCAATCCCGGCACCGTTCAGTTGCTTGGATTTTACAGCCAGCGCACTGCTGACGGGGTAGAAATCTCGAAGGCTGGCAACGGCGGGACCACGGCGGATGACTGGTCTACCTACGCCACAGAAAGCGCCGCGTATTTAAGCGACATTGATCCGGACGTTGTTTTTGTAAGCCTGGGAACCAATGACGCCGCAGGGAAAGAGACGGCGGCAAACTACAAGACCCAAATGGCAACAATTCTTGATGCCTACACGGCGGCTGCGCCCGATGCTTCTATTGTCGTCATGGCCGCGCCACATAATGGCGACGACACCACCGACCTAACCCCGGAGTATGCCGTGGCCTTGAATGATCTGGTGCAGGACTATCCGCAGGCAGAACTTCTGAACATCGAAGCCATGACCAGCGATTACACAACCATGGACGGTCTCGGCTTCTGGGCTGACAGTCGTCATCTGACCGACGCAGGCGCGCAATTCCTTTATAACCAATTCCGCAGATATGTAATTTGAGGTGATTCATGGCTACAGCCATAAAACTTAAAAACACGTCACTGCCGGGCAGTCACCCCAATATCAATACGTTTGTTCCGGCGCTGCCAGCGAAGAATCTGAAGCAATACTGGCTGGCCAATTCCGGCATAACCACTTCCGACTCTGATGTCACTCAGTGGGACGGGTTCAATGGCAACAATGGCGTGCCGGGCGTACCCCCTGAATATATTGCTTCTCTGGCAGAAACGTCGCTGCCCGGTGTGAAATTCACTCTTGGCGATAACCTGGCAACCGGCTACGCAAAGCCGGATGGGGATGGGTATTTTGTGATTGCGGCCCGATACGATGCCATCCCTGCTAACTCCATTTGTGCGATGGGGCAGGGCGAGCTAAGCAGCACTACAGATCGGATGTACCTGGGATTTTACGGCATCCGGGCTTGTTTCGCTGTGGCAGACCTTGGGTTTGGTGGCGATCAGCGCGGCACAACCACATTCTCAGCAGGTGACCTGGTTGTCATCGGCCTGCATATCGACGGCTCTACCGCCAGTTTGCGGGTGAATGGTTCAGTGGAATCCTCAGATACATTTACGGGCGGCCTTGGGGGCGGGGAAGTACCGTTCATTATCGGCGGGAATCCAGATGATAACGGCGATTGGATGTACGACCAGACAGCGGCAGGCATGGCCTTCTATCATGGTTCCATGAGCGGCACGCAGCTGGATGCGATTGATGCCGCGATGGGGGCATTACTCGGTATCAGCCTCTAACAGCGCTGCCTGCCAGACGCGATAGCCTTCCGGGGAAAGATGGACATTATCCACATAAAGGCGCGCCTCTTCCCCGGCAAATAGCGTGAACGCATCAATGAACGTGCAGTTTTGGCGCTTGGCACAAAGGGTTCGTATCTGGCTGTTTGCCCGCTGAATCTTTGCGTTGATGCCCGAGCGGCTATAGACCGGGGTGATGGCGCTCCACACCAGCGGCACGCTTTCTGGGAGTAGGCTGTTTATCTCGGTCAGCCGCTTAGCCAGGCCGGTGTCTATGCCGAAAACAAAATCATTGACGCCAATCATGATATGGATCCGTCCGGAGTCCTCCAGCCCAGCAATCCTTCCCAGCAAATCAATCATCCCGCCAGTTGTTAGCCCGGCAATGCCATAGTTTGTAGAGGGCTTGGCGATAAATGAAAGCGACATTCTCTGAGTGATGCTGTCTCCCAGGAATACATAGTCGCCGGGGATGGCGTTGGCGCTTTTGAAGCCTGCAATCCTTGTCATCCGCTCTTGGAAGTTGGGCGTGCTCTCCTTCTGCGCCCAAGGCGTGTTGTCGTGGGTTGCCAGCAACAGAAGAAGGAGGGCGTGAATTGCAGCTATGTAGAAGATTTTGATCATGGAGCAATTCTAAAAGAAATTGTGCCCGCCGCATAACGCTGACAGATAGTCGCTGGCCGTCTATGGAGATCGGTGGCCGGCGGCGGGCATGGTTATCATCTACTGATAGTCATCCAGGGTCTGTAATCCATCGCTGACACTGCTGTCAGAATTCGGGGTATCCGTTCGTAAGCCGTTGTTTCTGCGTGTTGCGAATGTGCCGAATTCCCCGCCTGAATTTCCCCCTGTTTTCCTTTCCTCTCAACCGCTTATCGCTCACCGGTCACGACCTTGACATGGTGGTGCTCTATCAGCATCAAATCATAGGGTAACTCATTGAAATTGCGTGACAGTTTTGAGGCGTTTTTGATTCCGTATAGAGGCCTAACCGGTTGATATATATAAACTGTCATTCTGGCTACGAACCAGAAGGTCGGGGGTTCGACTCCTCCCCAGCGCGCCATACAGACGAAGGGCTTGCAGAGATGCAGGCCCTTTTCTGTTTCTGGAGAGCATCAAAACCGGCATCAAAAAATCACCGGGTTGCCTTCTTCTCCTTGGCCAATCGCTGGTACACCTGTCGCATCTTTTCTGACTTGTGGCCGGCCCAATGCTCAGTGTCATCAGTAAGGCCCTTCGCTTTCAAATCGTGGAAGGTGAAGCGCTCCTTCAAGCCCTTGCTCATGGCGCGTGTCATCAGTCGACCCCAAGCGGTGCTAAAGGCCTCCATCTTCACCTTGTCGCCATCAGGCCCGTGTAGCAGCCAGGGGCTTATTACGTCCCTGTTAATGGCTGTAGCGGCCCTGTAAGCGTCCTGAAGGCGTGGCGTCCATGTGGTCACCTCCGATTCGCTGGCCTTGCTGCGCTGCAGGAAGATGCCTTTATCGCTGACATGCTCGCGCCTGAGAGCAAGGATCTCGCCTCTACGGGCGCGCATGAGGTAGGCCAGCTCCATGGCAACCGCCAGATAATCGGGTGCCATACCCTGTACCAGCTCAAACTCCCAATCCTCTACGTATCGCGTGCGGGCCTCGGTGGAGTACTTCCTGACCCCCTTGCACGGGTTGCTGGCCAGAATCTCCTGCTCTATCGCCCAATTGAAGGCCACAGACATGAACTGGAGGTGCCGGTTGGCCGTCACCTTCTTGTCTGAGAGGCTGTCCCGGTATCCAGCAATCACGCCTGGAGAAAGCCGCCGAAGGTCAAGCCCGCCAAATGTGCCACCCTCAATAGCCTTGGTGGATATGGCATCCACATACCGCACATAGTCATCATGGGTGCGCTTTTTCAGAGGCCGCACCCTTGGAGCCTTCATGTAGGACTCCAGCAACCAGAAAAGCGTTCTGCGTGGCTTCTGGGATACCTGACGCAGATAGGCGGCCAGAATGTCCTTGTCCTTGGCGTCATAGGCAAGTGGGCGCCCATTCTCATCGGTCAGGGTGGTCTGCCCGTCGAATTTGCCTGCTCCCACGTAGTTGCGCCAGATGACCCGGTTCTTGGCCTTTACTCTGTAGACGTATGACGGGAGCCTATTGTCCCGGAGGGTGCCGCGCTCTCTGCCCATCTATAAGAACCTGACCGGCTTGTCATCGTTGGCGCTGGGGCGACCATTGAGGGCGTCCAGGGTGGTGCAGATCCGCCCACCGATGCCCACGTAGTAATCGATGTGGTTGGAGTCCAGCCACTTAATGAGCCTGCCCCGCTGAGTGCAGTTGGCCCATTGCATCAGCTCTTCCTCCACCACCAGGTGAGGATTCTCTTTCATGCTGCCTCCTACAGTCCAAGCCCCATCTTCAGCCCATGCCCTGCACCCCATCCCAGGACGCAGCCCCAGAGGTAGAGCAGGACGGTGAGGGCGGCAATCCACTTGATCCAGGTCATCACTCTTTCTCCTTGAGCAGGGCGGCGGCGCGGCGGGCGTCACCGGCCCTAACCACCACGAGCCTAGTCTCATTATCTCTCATGGCTTCGTGAAACCCGGCCATATCAACATTGACGAACTGCCCAGATAGATCAGCAAACGGCTCCAGCGCCTTCTCCAGCTCCGCAATCCTCGCCTCAGCCGCTGCGAGGGCGGGGCTCTCCTTTTGATAGAGACACTGACGCTCATGCCAGCACTCGGGGTCCACGCAAGAATCACAGGGCTTATCCATCGCTCTCACCTCCGTTATGGGTGGGGCTGAAAAGCAAAGAGAGGCTGGTTATGTTGAAATATCTACCTTTCAGCTCAAGATGATCGCGAAGATATTTCTTGAACTCCTGATAATCGTCGTTGCTAGCAATGGGGAGATTTCGCTCTGTGGTTCCGTCATGTATCTCAGTTCTCAAGCTGTCGCCGGATATTGCCGACCAGTGGTACAGGTACATGCTCATACCCCCTCCCTATCGTCGTCAGCGGGGTTGCCGTCCTGCTGGCCATCTTCTCCGGTGGTGGGGCGGTAGCTATTAGCCTCCCATAAATGCTGCTTTATCCTGCATTCGATCTTCACAATTCCGGCATCGGCTTCACCGTTTATGCCGCACTCTCTCGCGATTTCTGTAATGGCTTCGTGGCGCCCTGCCGGTACACCTACAGAGGTGCCGAAGACGAATCCAAAAAGAGCCCCGGCAGCGAGGCAAACCACAACGGTCGGTTGAGTGCTCATCACTCACCCCCTTCCTGCTGGCTGGCGCGGAGGCGGGCGGCTTGTTTCCGAGCGTCCTTCGCGAACTGACCGGAATGCCACGCGGGGCAGTTGACCGCACGGGCCTCCTGTGCGCGCTCAAACACTGCATCAAGCTGATCCGCATACGTCTCCAGCGCCTGCGCCTGTATCTCCTCGCGGGATTCGGCGGGGTGGGTGTAGAGCGGAACTAACCCATCCCACTCGCCTCGCACAGTTACACTGCATAGCAGGTTGGTTTTATTTGAGGCGCGCTCGAAATCATTTTTGGTGATCCAGAATGCCGGCTCCACCTCCCCGCCATCGGCAGCAGGCTCTTTTAGCAGGTTTAGCAGGTGCTGCTTCTCTGCATAAAGGGCGCGATATGCCGGACCGCTCTTAATCGCTGTCTCCGTCAGATCGCCCTGCACGACCTCCCCGCCATCGGGAGAATGATCGGGCTGTGGGGCGGCGGTGAGCAATGTGTGCAGCTCCTGCGCTTCTTTGATGCCCCATTCGCCAACGTCATAAAGTTGACCTTCGCCCATATCCACGCCCTG